>Ga0079995_1118473_pt1 | contig 22146 bp, 17 predicted proteins | sample FaiFalFF_MnMetaG_2_FD_69198 | JGI IMG/M metagenome (GOLD analysis project Ga0079995, IMG submission 69198) | Freshwater microbial communities from Yellowstone National Park, Wyoming, USA - Fairy Falls C (FF_Mn_C) (SPADES assembly) (version 4) | ecosystem: Environmental > Aquatic > Freshwater >...
AAGGCGGGTAAGACAACCCTCGCTCTACAGGCCGCTGTAACAACCGCTCTGGAGGAAGGTAAAGTCCTCATGCTTGACACAGAGTCAGGTGGGATAGGTGAGCTAAGGTTATACAGTCTTGCCCAAGCAATGGGTGTGAAGGAAGAGCTGATACCAAGAATACTGTCTAACATAACGGTTTACCAAGCTGGAGAGCTTGGCGAGCAGCATAGGATAATTCTAGACGAGTGGGATAGTGTACGTAGGGGGTCTGACATAAGCCTATATGTTGTGGATAGCATTGCATGGCTCTATCACCAACGGGTAATGAACGCACCACCAGAGCATGTAGGCAGTGTAGCAAGAGAGCTTATGGGCAAGTTGGAGCTACAGACAAAGACATTGATAAACTATGCGAGAGACAGCGGAGCATCTATAATATTCACTAGCTGGAGCGCGTCCAAGGCAAAGAAGGCCTTCGAGGAGCACCAGAGGAGGGAGATGGAGAAAGATGCCAAAAAAGGGGTAGTAGATGTTAGAGACCTGGATGTTGTTCTGGGTACTTATGGTGAGGACTACATTGGGGGAAGATTCATAGGCTATATGGCGAAGGTGATAGCTAGGATATGGCGTCTACAGGGGAACCTAAGATTCCTAGTAGTAGAGGCACATAGGGAAAGACCGGACAACATAGGACTATACATGCAGATAACAGAGAGGGGCCTTCAGCCAGTCCCGGAAGCCAAGCCAACACCAGTAGAGAAAGAGATGCTTAGAAAGCTTCTACAGGAGGAGGACGAAGCTGTATCACAAGATACCTCTTGGAGTGGAAAAGATAGACAGGCTCCTACAAGGAGGAATACCGGCAGGAAAGACAAGCATAATATACGGACCCCCTAGCAGCGGTAAAACACTTCTAGCCCTAGCGGCCGCAAAGACATTCACATCAAGAAACGGTATAGCATACTATATAGACACAGAACTTAAAACACCACGTGAATATGTAGCTCCTGCGGTATATGTTGAGACCACAGACATCAGCAAGCTACTTGACACATTAATGGACATTCTTAAGAAGGTCAGGCATGTAAGACCTATACTCGTTGTTGTGGATAGTATATCCGCCGTAATTCATCCACTCACCATAAACCACCCAGATTATGCAAGGGAGAAGATACGTTCCCTAGCACACATAACTGATCAACTAAACCAAGAAAATGTCACGTTATTGTTAACATCATGGCATCTCGGGAGACATTATGGTAAGTATTTTAATCCTGCCCTTTTTATACGGACTAAGAAATCCCGAAACGAATTCAAACTTTTAGTTGAGTATAGTGAAAATATGCTGACGCCTATAGAGGAATTTATACATGTTGTGGAAGTGATTAGGATTGCTCTTCCTTGACCTTTTCAGACTTAAAATGACCTTTCGAAAGCCCGTTCTACAAAACGCCGTCTTAGCGGTAATGGACAGTAAGTATCCATCAAAGTGGAACTATATTCGATGCCTTGTTGCCTAATTCTTATATTATCTATGTATTCATAAGCATGTTGTACATACATGCTTTTGCCCTCACTTCGCTGGCTATGTTTTCTATGTTTATTGAGATGCAGTCCCCCGAATAGTCGTCTGTGTATTGAGATTGCCGTTTCTACAGGATACATTACCGCCCATGAACCTATTCCATACTTTTCCCTTAAACATCTTGAGCATAATGGATGACATTTTCCCCTCTTAAGGATCCTACTATCCGTTCTAGCATTTACCTTAGGCTTGATAACCTGTCTTTACCCATTCTTCTGAGGAGCGTATACGATCTCTCTTTATCGTATGCCCATCCATAAATGCCTCTGCAACCCTACCCGTTCCTCGAAGCCTCTGTTATCAGTTCTGGCAGTGTTTCACAGTTGTACACATCGCTTGTGATTACATCCATTGACATGACCTCTCCAGTCCTCCCTGTGTATAACTATTCTTCCTACAGAATAATCTCTCAACTCGTACAAAGCACGCGCGTATTCTAATACCCATAGAGTTAATAGTCCTAGTTATAGGATCATACAGCTCCTTAATGACACGTACTTTCAGAGCAATTGATAATTAGGTCACAAAGTAGAAATGAAAAACAGACATAGGCCAAAAATTAATAGCCTTATTTAGGTATTACCGAAATAAACTGGAACATGGTGATACACACTAACGCAAAACATTTCCACATATGTTAAGCAACTCTTAACAGAATAGATTATGGGAGCATAGCCATATCGTCCGATCTGACTTAGATATGGAGGTAGCTCCACATCCCTAGGCCGATTAGTGTTGCTGTTGCTTAAAGGCAATCTTTTGATGCTTGAACAGACCTGACACCCATAATAATCACGCAATAGGTACACGAACGGGAAAAATATAATGAAGTATTTAAATAAACGTCCGAAACTAATCTGTTAAAACTTTATAAAGTCTTACCATGAATCTTTCGAATGAGATGAGAGATAAGGTCGACATTATTGTAAGGGGCGGTTTTATCATAACAGAGGATCCTTCCGATAGGGTAATAGAAGATGGGGCAGTGGCCATAGCCCAAAAACGGATAGTCGCAGTGGATAAGTCGCACCGGATTCTTGCGCGTTTTCAGGCGGAGGAGACAATAGAAATCCGTCACTCTGTAATAATGCCGGGTTTTGTTAATGCCCATATGCATGAAACACTTATAAGGGGTTTTTGGGACATATTTGGAGGAAAAGATCTGTATGATTTACTGCAAATGGCATATTTCATGGAGTTATGTGTTTCTGAAAAGCATGTTCTTGCAGCCGCAAAACTAAACCAGCTTGAGATGATAAAAAATGGGACGACTTGCTTTTTGGATATATGGCGCCATCCCATAATGGCCGCTAAAACACTACAGAGCTCAGGTTTGCGTGCTGTATTAGCTCCACAAATAGCCGATGTGACACCATGGAAGCCTATTCATAACAGACAATACTGGATGGAGAGTGTTGAGGATGCTGAAATTTTTGTCAGAGAGTGGAATGGCTTAGCGGAAGGACGTATAAATGCTTGGTTTGGTCCTCATGCTCCTTATTCTTGCTCAGATGAAACTCTTGCTAAAGTAAGAGATTTAGCGTCAAAACATAATGTTGGTATACACATACATTTAAGTGAAGGATTAAATGAGGTTGAGGATATAAAAAAGAAGAAAGGTTTGACCCCCGTTAGGTGGCTGGAGAAAATAGGATTTCTAGGTAGTGACGTGCATGCAGCTCACTGTGTTTGGCTTGATGATGAGGAAATAGGATTACTAAAACAGAGAGGTGTGTCAGTAGCTCATCTACCCAGAAGTAATATGAAGAGCGGGATGGGAGTAGCGCCTTTAATGAAGTTACTTGAAGAAGGAGTGACTGTTGGATTAGGAACGGATTCAAACATGGGTCCAGGTAACTTAGACATGTTTGAAGAGATGCGTGCGGCATGCTATCTTCATCGCCTTATCAAACATGACAGTAGGCTACTCCCGGCCTCAAAGCTTTTAGAGCTCGCAACTATCGGAAGCGCAAAATGTTTAAGGCTCGATAGAATAATAGGTTCCATAGAAATAGGTAAAAAAGCTGACATCATAATACTCGAACTCAATAAACCGCATTTAACTCCTTTACCCAAAGATCCCAATAACATTAAAGAAATTGTTGTTTTTTCAGCGAGGGCTGAGGATATCAGCACAACCATAGTTGATGGTGAAGTCCTTATGAAAAACAGGAAGATCTTAACGTTAAACGAGGAACAAACCATTTTAGAGGCCAGAGAAGCAGCTGATGATCTAATGGAATCGACTTTACAGGCATTTAAATCAAAGAGTGTTGAAAAAAATTTTTAACCACCCAAAGGATGTTTTAATTGTGTTGGAGCTAGGATATTTTGCAGCCCACGAACAACGTGATCCTAACACACTCCTAGAATACGCCATAATAGCTGAGAAAATAGGATTCAACTCCGTGTGGTCGAGTGACCATTTTCATCCTTGGTCGCATACTGGTGCGTCGTCAGGTTTCGCATGGAGTTGGATGGCTGCTGTGGCTGCGCTTACCAGAAAAATTAATATTGGAACGGGTGTGACTGCACCAATACTCCGTTACCACCCTGCTATTGTTGCTCAATTTATTAGTAGCATGGACTACATGTTTCCTGGTCGTATATTTTTAGGTCTTGGTACAGGTGAGGCGATGAATGAAGTTCCTCTGGGATACAGATGGCCCAACTATCACGAACGGCTAAAGAGACTAGAGGAGGCTGTAAAAATTATACGTATGTTGTGGACTGGTGAATGGATAGATTTCAATGGAGAATATTATAAGTTAAAACAAGCACGACTTTATACTTCACCTAAAACCAATGTACCCATCTATATAGCGGCATGTGGGCCTAATACTGCAAAAATTGCAGGTAAATACGCGGACGGCTTGTTGACACTCCCAATGAAAAAAGAGATTTACATTAATAAAATCTTTCCTGCAATGAAAGAGGGTGCCAGCGAAGCAGGTAGAGACGCTGAAAGTTTAAAACTTATCATTGAACTTGAAGTCTCATATGACGAGGATTATGATAAAGCTATGTCGAGCTGCAGGTATTGGGCAGGAACAAAACTACCTAATTGTATTAGCATACCTGACCCAAGAGAATTAGAGACACTCGGTCAAACAGTTTCCAACGAAAAATTACGTGAAAGTTGGTTTGTTTTCACAGAAAGTGAAGAATTAATTAAGTTAGTCGAAGATTATCTCAAAATAGGGTTTAACAGTTTTGTTTTTCTAAGTTCAAGCCCTGACGAGAAGAAATTTCTAAACATTTTTGAGAAGAAAATATTACCCTATCTAAATGAAGTAAAAATGTAAATTATAATAAATAGATCTTAAATTTTTTACGAATTATATTTTCGTATTCTGTTATCGGATGTTTTTTGGCTTGCTCGAATAGTTTCTTAAGAGTTGGATAATTAGCTTTTCCTTCTTGATACCATTCTTTGGCGAAATTTCCTGAGACTATGTCTTCCAAGATATTTTTCATTTTCTTTTTGGTTTCTTCGTTGAAGATAATATTTGCTCTACTTAATTGTCCATATTGGCTGGTTAAAGAATGAAGTGAAAGCTGATTAACTAGGCCGTGATTTACAATTGCTTTAGATATTTCAACTATTTCCCCCGATGCATATAATTCCAAAGCAACAACAACCGGATCAAAACCCGCTTCAGTTAAAACCTCGAAAGCTAGTTTGATCAATTGACCATATGCCAATGCTTGCTCTGAAAATAAATCTATAATAGTTTCTTCCTCGAAGGTACTTTCAATTACGCCCGCCCGTGTTGAACCAATGCCCTTAGCAATTGCCAAAAGCGTTTGTAATGCCGTTCCTGTAAAATCTTTTTTTATTGCAATAAGTGCTGGTGCACCAGAACCCTTCAAGTAAAGGGATCTCACAGCGCTCCCAATCATTCTAGGTGCTAACATTACCACATCTACATAATTAGGCGGTTTTATGTATCCAAAATGAATGTTGTAGCCCGATGCAAAAACTAGTGTTTTTCCTGGTCTGAGGCCATCTTTTATAGAATGTTCGTAAACGTCCGGTTGCACTTCATCTGGAATAAGCATCATAATTATGTCTCCTTTTTCGGTAGCCTCTCTGATTGAGTAGACTTTAAAACCCATTTGTTTAGCTCTTAAAGCATATTCGTCATCTATGTTCCCTATTATAACCTCTAATCCACTATCTCTAAGATTCTGTGCTTGAGCCGAACCTTGGTTTCCAAAACCTATGACTGAAATAGTCTTTCCATTTAGGATGCTTAAATCTGCATCGTTGTCTAAATATACATTTCTCATCATTAACCACCATCTCGATAAAGCTTTTGATAATGTACAAATTTTGTTTCTGGTATATAGCCCATTATCTCCAACTTTTCCTCAATTTCTGTGAGAGTTCTAGTTTCTTGAAGCTTAGAAGCAGGTCCTTCTTGGCAAACTATGTGAGGGTCGAGGAATAGGATTAAAGCGGCTAAAGGAGTTACTTCGACTATTCTATATCCAAGTATACGAAATTGTCCAAACTCCCCGCTGGCTGCTTTAAGAACTAGTATGTCAACAGGATCGAAATGTATGGTAAAGGCTTGCTTTAGTAACTCCGCATCATAAAATGATATCGCATAACTACCCAACAATCCGCCCTTATTAAATATTTTAGCAAGTGTATTGTTGAGATCATTCATTGACACTTCACCATCACAACCATATCCACTTAACGCTAGATAGCTAGGAATTTTTACTTTTTCGAGAGCAGCTAACATTGCCCAATCATGTAACGGAGTGAGTGGGGGCAGTTTCGTACTACCGGAAACTATAGAATCACCTCCGCAGTCAACGGCCACCACTATATCAGCAGCGAACCGGGCGGCTAAATTATTTAGACTTTCAGCAAGTCCCTCCACACCTAGTTCTAAACTGACTTCAAAGGGGATGGCATCTACCAAGCTAGCTATTTTAGACTCCACCGGAATGCCCTCGAAAATATGTGTTTTAAGCCTGGTTTTATCGTTTATTATTGCTGCGGCGGGTTGTACAACTTCCGCGTTATGAAGACTATTTATTGTGTAGACATCGGGCCCTATAGCTATGTAGCCCTCTTTTGCCCACCATTGTACACAAAGGCTTCCAAGATAGAATTTTTTTACACCTAAAGACCTTAAGTAATTTATGATAGGTAATCCCAAGATGAAGTCTCCGCCTCCCATACCGATAACTAAGGCTGCGCTTGCCTTCATGGCTTCTTCATGCAGTGGTAATTTGCGCATGGTTCTTATACAACATTATCTCTTTTAAGCTTTAGTCTTCAGCATGCGGCTTATAGCCTGTGGGAGCCACTATTTTACCTACAATTCCAATCAGTACAAAAATCGTAAGTAAGTAGGGAATCGTTTGTATCATCTGCACAGGTATTCCTGAGCCTTGTAAGCTGATTTGAAGTGCATCGCCAAAGCCTAGGAGTATGCTTGCACCAAACACATTCATCGGTTTCCATTTTCCCAGTATCATTGCCACAAGACCTATAAAGCCCCTTCCTGCGGTCATACCAGTACTATAATGGTTCGCTACTGAAAGTACCAAAAATGCACCCCCTAGTGAAGCAAAGATACCACTTAATATTACGCATGTGTATTGGTACTTTCTAATATGTATTCCTGATGATAAAGCTGCCTTAGGATTAGCTCCAATCGCTCTAATTCTAAGCCCGAATGATGTTTTGTAGAGAGCAATATGTATCAGAATCACGGCGAAGATGAGTAATATCATCAGAGGGGATTGTGAACCTAATATCTCATCGATAATTGGTGTTTCTTTCAGACCGAGGTAAGTTAGTGTTGGAAGGCCAACCACACGTTCTGATGTGCCTCTACTACCCCATACAATAGCTGAGACAAATGGAGTAAAGCCAAAAGTAAAAATGTTAATTCCAAAACCACTGACAATTTGCAATCCTCTAAACCTTATGCATAAAACTGCATGTAAGCCGCCCAAAACTGCTCCGACTAGGGCTGTAACAATTAGAGCAATCCATGGGTTACCAGATACATAGGATATATAGGCACTGCACAGTGTCCCCATCATCATCATTCCCTCTAATGCTATATTCATTACTCCTACACGTTCAGACATCAGGCCTCCAAGTCCAGCAAAGGCAATAGGTGTAGCCATTCTGAGTGTTGCAGCTGATAGAGCTAGGAAATTTATTTCAATCATCATATCTATTTTCACCAATTTTTTTGATAAAAGACCTGTATAGCATTGGTGCTGCTATAAACAAAATGATTATCCCTTGGACCATAGTGACAATGTCTAAGGGGAGTCCAGTAATCATCTGGACAGAGCTACCTCCAGCTCTTAAGGCTCCTAGAAGTAATGCTGCAAATATTGCTCCTATTGGATTAAGGTTGCCTAATAGGCCTACAGCTATCCCATCCCACCCGTAACCCGGTGAGAATAAATCTATAAATCTGCGGTGAACTCCTAAGACCTCTATGGCTCCACCCATGCCGCTCATACAACCTGAAAGAGTAAAAGCTAAAATCATCGTACGATTAATGTTAATTCCTGCAGATACTGCTGCTTCCTTATTTATTCCTACAACACGTATTTCGTAACCAATAGTAGTGCGATTAAGAAGTACGTGTACAAACCCTGCAAAAATTATAGCTAAGATCCAACCAAATGAAAGCTGAGTTGGTGGTAGTATTCTGGGTAATTGAGCACTTTCAGCAATAAATGGTGAATATGGTGCCCATCCAGATGCCTTGAAGGGGTAATTTACGAGATAACTGGTTAGTAAAATTGCTACATATGTCAGCATAAGTCCAGTTATAACTTCATGTGCACCTGTCTTGATCTTGGGTATTATTGCAATAAGAGCCCATAATCCACCTACGAGTGCTCCTGCAAAAATTGCAGTTATAATGTGCAAAACTGGTGGTAAAAACGTCAAAGTGAATCCCACATAAGCAGCGGCAAACGCTCCTAGGTAGAGCTGGCCCTCTAGTCCTACGTTAAATAAGCCAGACCGAAAAGCGACCATGAATCCTAAGCCTGTGAAAATTATGGGTGTTGCTTGGGTCAACGTTGCACCCAGCGAGTAAATATCACCAAAAGACCCGAAAAGCATAATATAATATATTTCCCACGGATTTCTTCCCATTAAATATAATACAAAAGCTGTGGCAATCAGTGCAGTTACCACCGCTAAGGCCTGAGGAACTATAACAAATAACCTTCTTAATAAACTGTTAACCTTCACGAGTTGTCGTATTTCCCTCATTTTCGATACCACTCATCAAGAGTCCAATTTCCTCCCTTTTCAGTACATTCGAATCTCTTACTGTCACGATTTTTCCTTCATATATAAATGCAATTCTGTCGCTTATGTTCAATATTTCGTCTAAATCTGCTGAAACTAATAAAATTGCACATCCTTTGTTGCGCATCTCAATGAGTTTACTATGTACAAAATTTGTAGCAGCGATATCGAGTCCACGTGATGGGTTTACTACTAGTATAATTTGTGGGTTCTTACTTAATTCACGGGCTAAAATTATTCTCTGCTGATTTCCTCCCGACAAATTTTTAACCAAAGTATATATATTGGTAGCCCGGATATTATACTCTTTCACTAACATTTCTGAATGAGCTTTTAGAATATCTTTATTTATAAAAAATCGCTTGGAAAAGGGTGGATTATTATGTTTACCCAGTAGGATGTTCTCCATTATCGATAATTCTTGAACTAAGGCATTATGTCTGTCTCCTGGGATATAGCTAAATCCAAGTTCAAATCTTTTTGATATTGACATGTTGGTTACATTTACACCATCCACGAAAACGGCTCCCTTATCGGGTTTGCGCAACCCAATAATTACTTCGACCAACTCGGTCTGACCATTTCCCTCTACACCAGCTAAGCCTAATATTTCGCCGCTGAATACATCTAAATTCACATTGGAAAGAACTTTTACTCTTTTCTCATTATATACATCAACTTCACTTATTTTCAAGAGAGGAGTTTTTGTGGTTATACCTCTTTGAATTGTTTCGCTTATGAACCGTTTACCTATCATCATCTCAGCTAATGCATCGGGGGTGGCTACATTGACATTTAAACTCCCGACAACTTTACCGCGTCTAAGCACCGTAATCCTATCACAAATTTGTATTGCCTCGCGAATTTTATGTGTTATAAAAATGACAGCTTTTCCAGCTTGCTTGAAACTTTTCATTATTTCGAACAGGTTTCCTACCTCCTCAGGTGTGAGGACAGCCGTCGGCTCATCAAGAATAAGTATATCAGCCCCCCGGTACAGAACTTTGAGTATCTCGACACGCTGTTGTAAACCTATGGGAAGTTTAGCTAGGATTTCGTCTAGATTCACATATAACTTATATTTCTCTTGCAGTTGTTTAACTTTCTCTCGAGCACTTTGGAAGTCGACGAATAATCTTCCACGAGACCTTGGTTCATATCCTAAAATGATGTTCTCAAGAACGGTTAGTTCTTTTATAAGCATAAAGTGTTGGTGAACCATGCCTATCCCATGTCTAATGGCAGTTGCCGGGTTGTTTATTACCACCTTTTTCCCTTTTATGTATATTTCACCACTGTCTGGTTTGTGAATTCCCGCAAGAATGCTCATTAATACGGTTTTTCCAGCACCATTTTCGCCTAAAAGACCGAGAACCTCCCCCTTATAGATTGACAAATCTATGTTGTCGTTAGCGATCACGCCCGGAAATCTCTTCGTTATCCCCCGCATTACAACTACAGGTTGTACTAGAGAGGTGTCTGGTGTAGGTTTAGGTTCATCAACTTGTAGATTCATGCTGTTTTATTTTCGTATGTCGGTTACTTTAATCTTCCCCTCTAAAATGAGTCTTCTGGCCTCCTCAACTTTGTTCTTAACCTCCTGAGGAACCATATTTCCGTATGCGACATCACTTCCCCCGTTTCTGAGTCCGTATATATGAATCCCGCCTCTAAAGTTTCTATCCACTATCGATTTTATTATTTCAAAAGTCGAAAGCTGAACACCTTTTAATAAGCTGGCCACCACGTTGTTAGGCGCGTACCAACTTTGGTCTTGATCAGACCCCTGAGCAAATACATTTTTCTCCTTAGCCGCATCTAAAACTCCTAAACCAGAGCGACCAGCGACATGAAACAGAACATCAGCACCTTGTGTTATGAGCTCGATCGCAATTTCCTTACCCTTAACCGGATCGTCGAACGCTCCTACATAGCGTTCGTAAATTATGGCATTCGGATTTGCCCACTTAACTCCCTCAGCCCAGCCTACGTATCGGTATTTTATCAGTGGGATATCAAGCCCCCCTACAAAGCCCACTTTACCAGTTTTGGTCATCAAACCCGCAATAACCCCAACTAAAAATGCCCCCTCATGCTCTTCGTAAACGAGTGAGGCAACATTTGGTTGATCCACTACAGCATCTATTATGGCAAATTTTTGATTTGGAAACTCTTTCGCAACTACCGTTAAAGGATCAACTTGGAAAAATCCGACAGAGATTATCAGGTCATACTTTCCTGTCCTTGCAAAGTCTCTTAAAAGACCTTCAAACTCTGCAATGGCTCTAGGCTGAGCGAGGTCAAACTCTATTCCAAGCTTTTCTTTAGCTTCAGTTACACCCGCGTATGCAGCATCATTAAAGCCTTTGTCTCCCAGTCCACCTATAGATAGTATTAAGCCGATCCTGTACTTAGGACCCAGCGTAACTGTAGCTGTTACAGTTTCTTTTACCGTAATCGTCATTGGTTGTGAAGGAGATGGAGCGGCTATAAAATATCCCGCCACAAAACCCACTAAGAGAGTGACTACCGACAGAGTAGCAGCCGACCATGTCTTAATCTGAGCTTTTTTGTGCCGCATCTTATTCTACCTATGTTAATATTAAATAAACTGTAAGATATAAGCATTTTTATTGTAAGGAATTTATATAAAGATAACCAAATGAGGATATCCTACATAAACAACCCTACCATAGACGCGGAACGAGTTAGGTGTTTTTGCTTGTGTGCTGGCTAGTGTCTAGATAAGCGTGTTTACTCACCTCCCCCTCGCGGACTGAAGTAGAGAGTGTGAATAGTCTTAGTAAGAGCTTTAGTTCATGATACGCTATGTATATGGACTGGTGATCATCTTACGTGTAATATCGCTGCCCTCCCTTTTAGGAATCTGAAGAATCTTTCAAACCTGTTCAAGCCGAACCTCTCATGCCTATACTCAAGCCCAAGACCCTCTAGAGCCATCAATTCCCAAGAATCTTAGTGCAGACCATACACATATCATAGGATTTCTTTACATACAGCCTAGTCTCATCTAGTGCTGTACACTTCCTATACCTAGGCTCTACTGCAACCTTGACCTAGATACTTTCCTAGCAAGTTCATATACAGTAAACTTCCTTATAGGTCCCAACGCCATGCTAAGAACGCTAGAACCCCTCTTACAGCTACCATAAAACATGTAATCCAAGACGACTAAGGACTTCCCCTCCCTAATTTCCTATTATGCATAAAAAGCTGGAGACCAGGCCACAACATACATACAAAACACATCAACCATCCTTTAAACATAACACCTTTTGCGAAATCCGGACACTATCTGTGTGCTTGAGCTTTTACCTACAGGTTATCTGCGGACTCGACTAAAGTTAATAGTCTGTGACCCACTTTTGATTTTGAGTGTACACCATTACAATTCTCTTGACAGTGATCAGATAAACATTTTCGCTGAGCTCTCTGTTTACGCGGTTGGTAGTTCGTTTCTAGGAACTGGAGAATGCTTAAGAGATAAACTTTAATACTCTATACCTTTGACGGGCCAGATATAGTGCAATTCCTTCTCTAAAAAGAAGTTAGAATACTTTTCCGATGTTCTCCAAAATTATGATTAATCATACCTTAAGCAAATCACGCACTCGATAATGTATTTCAGCTAACTTTTTCATTCCAGTATCAATGTCAACGGTTAGCCACTCCCCCTCATGATATACCACTTTACCATCGATTATTGTAAGCACATTATCCCTACCGGAACCATAGTAAACTAAAGCGTCAACAGGGTCGTAGACTGGGTATAGACTGGGATTGCGCCTGATCCTAAAGCATGCTATATCTGCGATGTATCCTTTCTGCAGTTTACCTAGGTTTCTTAAACCGAGTATTTTAGCCCCATTGACCGTCGCCATTTCAAAGGCCTGCTTGGAGGACATTGATTTTGTTTCTAAATTGGATATCCGACTTAGTTTTACGCAACTCTTCATCTCAGATACCATATCGAGAGAATCGTTACTTGATGGGCCGTCCGTTCCTAATCCAACAGTAACACCTTTCGCAAGCATCCTACTAACCGGCGCTATTCCATCAGCGAGAATTTGATTAGAGGTAGGATTGTGAACAACTTGAGCTCCCGTAAGTTTAATCATTTCAATCTCGATATCATTAACCCAAACCCCGTGAGCTATGACTGTATTCTCATCCAACAAACCATGTGAATATGACAGTGCAACGTCTCCCAGGTAGCTTTTACTGCGTGCTATGTTTGTAATGTTAGCTGTTTCTGCTAAATGAATGTGAAATTTCACACCTTTTTCATTTGCAAGTTTCTTCAATGAGGTCTGCAAGGTGGGAGAACACGTAATGTTCATGGAAGCCCCCACCCATGGTTTGACCAATGAAGCTTGACTCCATTTATCAATAAAAGCAACCGTTTCTCTGTAATCCTCCTCAGGCGATCTGTTTTCAGCATCGCTTATCATAGAGCTATCCGAAGAGCAACGCGAAACGGCACCCCTCATACCAAAGTCATAAAATGCTTTAATACCCATGTCTGCGTGAAAACGGGCAAAACTGGTCATCATTTCAACTATTGCTGTTGTTCCATTTCTAGCTGCATCAGCACAACCCATAAGTTCTAACCAGTAGTAATCCTCGGCAGAAAGCATTTCATTGACTGGATAAACGATTCTCTTAATCCAATCATCTAACGCAAAGTCTTTACCCAAACCTCTCTGTGATATTTCATAAAGGTGGTTATGTGCGTTTATTAGTCCCGGTGTAATTATATGACCAGCACAATCGTATTCCATTTGGGCCTTATAATCTCTGTTCAACTTTGTACTAGGGCCTATATCTTCTATTATACCGTCCTGGATGTAAATCGATGCGTTACGAATAAACCGTTGTGCATCAATTACTACGTAGTCAGCGTTTTTTAACAAAAGAGACCGGATTGGCATTTCTAATCATTTATCCTTAATATTTATATATAAACATTACAGGTCTTTTCATGTGCACAATGGGATAACTAGATTAGACCCCGCATGGGCTGCATTGCTAATAGTAGACATGCAAAATGCCTTCATTAAACCTGAGGGGAGTGTCAGCAGGCGACTAAATACCGATCCCTGCAGAAAAATTGTTCCCGCCATAGTGAGGCTTAGAGCCTTTTGTAAACAACTGCAAATACCTGTAATCTTTACTAAGCAGGAGCACCATCCTCAAGATGCTGAAACAATCAAGAAACTACACAAGCTGGCCTCAGCAGTAAAAGTGGGAACTCATTTGTATAATAGAATGAATCTAAAACAACCCGCCCTTTATGGTAGTTGGGACAGTGAGTTTATTGATGAGTTAAAACCTTTACCAGACGAGTATATAGTGGTTAAAAATAAGTTCAGTGCGTTCTATTGCACTATACTGGAAACACTACTTCGAAGTCTAAACAGGACTGTCTTGCTGGTTACCGGCGTCAATACAAACACCTGCGTGGAGTCCACCGTTCGCGATGCATATCAACGCGATATCGATGTCATTGTTCTGGCTGATTGTGTCGCTGCTCCCGCTGAGGTGTATGACCTACACTTGGCGTCACTTAAAAATGTTGAACGATACTTTGGCTGGGTTATGAGTTCGGAGGAACTAATAAAAGCTCTAAATGCTGTTTAATAATTCAGTCCTAGCGCTAGGAACGATAGTGTCCAAATAAAGCTTTGAATACCCTTTAGGGGCACCTATTTCTTCTCGCGAGGCTTTTATATGCGGTCTTCAGCTATATAAACCCGTTATTTGGACACTACTCTAGGAACGGTACTGTCAGTTGGTATTACCTCCTCTCTTTTTGCCCTTAATGATGTTATGTATTGCTACAATTGTAGTTACCAACCCTTCTAGGCACTTCAATATCTTCGTGTTTACGTTGTTGTAGAACCTCTTAGTCCTGTTCTTCAATTCCCTTAACCACCTCTCTATCCTGTTCCTATTTCCGAAGGTCTCATGGAAGTAAGTTATTCACAATATCTCGTCGTATCAACATCTAATGCGGCCCATAGATAACAGGTCTGACCTTTCACCTTCAGGACAGTTTCGTCTACTGCTACAAGCCTTCTAGCTTACTTTGACGGTTTGAATAACGATGAGAACCTGTGAACCCATATCCTTACCGATTCCCTGGACGCACCTGTGAGACATAATCTCTCTGAGAGATCCCTTATGCTAAGACCTGCCCTGAAGAGAAAGACGGAATAGAGCTTCTAGAGAGGAGAGTACCTATGGGAACGAAATAGATTGGAGAAAGAGTCCAGTACAGCATCGATGACGTGCATCACGGCCAGAGACCGATCACAAAAGGCTTAAGTAAAACTTGTCAGCACCTCTGGGAACAATTAGAATTTTTATATATAGGATAGACAGAAGAACATAGAAAATGTTGGTGGATCTTGTCTTAAAAAACGCGAGGCTAGTAACTCCAGATGGTGTTTTTCAAGGAGGGGTAGCAGTCGACGATGGCAAGATAGTTTCTATCTCTTCAGATGTTAACCTCCCACCCGCATCTGAGGTGATAGACTGTGCTGGAAAAATCGTAATGCCTGGGGTGATCGACCCACATATACATATCGGTTTACATGTCCCTCTTGAAGACGATTGTCATACGGAAACGGCATCAGCGGCCGTCGGAGGAGTAACAACTGCGGGAAGGTTCGTTCGCTCCCTAAAATCTTACAAAAATTTTTTCATGGATGAAATCAATGTAATGAATAACAACTCGTATATAGATATGTTTTGTCACTTCGGAATAATGCATTTTGAACATGTAAAAGAAATACCAGACTACGCCGACGAATTTGGGGTAACGTCATTTAAATTTTACGGTAAGTATGGAATTGAGCTTATGTCCTATCGAGAAACACCACCCCTGGATGTTATACAGCAGACGGACGACGGCCTAATGTATCATGGCTTCGTAGAAATCGCCAAACTGGGTGAAATGGCTGTTGCATGTGTACATGCTGAAAATTATGAGATAATACATTGGTTGAAAAAAAAGCTCAGGGAGCAGGGTCGAAAAGACTTACCAGCCTGGACCGAGGCACGTCCATGGTTTTGTGAAGCTGAATACATGCAAAAGGCTCTATTCCTTTCAAAAATCGCTGGTAATACATTATACAATGTTCACCTAAGTATAGGCGCCGGTGTTGATTTAATAGAAAAAGCTATGCATGAAGGTGTTAGGGTTTATGCAGAGACTTGTCCACACTATCTCGTACTTACAAAAGATTCGCCGATAGCGCCTATACGCGGAAAAATTTCACCCCCGTTAAGAGAAAAAAGCGACATAGAAATGCTTTGGAACGGTATTTCAAGAGGAATTATAAAAACGATTGGAAGCGACCATGTAATAATTCCAAAGACAGATGATCTCTGGACGAGTTGGCCCGGTGTACCAGGTTTAGCAACACTGTTGCCTATCATTCTAAGTGAGGGAGTTAACAAGGGAAGAATACCACTTGAAAAAGTTCCAGAAATTTGTAGTAGAAACGCCGCTAAAATATTTAACATATATCCAAAGAAGGGAATCTTGCAAGTTGGATCTGACGCGGATCTTGTAGTGGTTGATTTAAAAAGGGAGGAAATTTTAAGAGCGGAAAACCTTTACTCAAAATGTGGCTGGACCCCTTACGAGGGTATGCGAGTTAAGGGAGTGCCAGTCATGACAATAGTTAGGGGGGTTAAGGTAATGGAAGACAGAACTGTTATTGAAAAACCAGGAGTAGGTAGATATATACCTAGAAGTTTGAGTGGGCATAGTCAAGGTATGTAATTTGGGAACCCTGAGTAAAAACACATTAATTTCGAACATAAAAAGGCATGAACTCGTTAGTTTTTGTTCTAGACTTATTCAACTGCGTAGCGAGAACCCACCGGGTTACACTAAAGAGATTGCTGATTACATAAAGTATAAACTGGAAGGAAATGGATTTAGCTGTCAAACGTACGAACCAATAAAAAATATGATAAATCTTGTTACCAGTATAGGTTCAGGGAACCCGAATCTTGTTCTTTGCGGACATCTTGACGTATTTCCGGCTGGTTTTAACTGGAGTTATGATCCTTTTTCAGGGAAAGTCGTTAACGGAAAAATATTTGGAAGAGGCGCAGTCGATATGAAAGCTGGACTAGCAGCTGCTATTGTTGCATTTGAAACGCTTGCAAAGTATGAAAGTGAAATGCAAGGCAGACTCACGCTCGCATTGTTCGCGGATGAAGAAAATATGGGATTTGGTGGTGCACAATGGATGCTTAAAAACGTTCATGATGTGAGAGGGGATGCATGCTTGATAGGAGAACCAGCAGGCCCTGACATAATAACCATTGGAGAGAAAGGAGTTTTATGGCTTAGGTTTAAGGTTGAGGGAGAATTGGCACATGGAGCATATATAGGCGGTGAAAACGCAATAGTTAAAGCTGCTGGACTAATAGATGCATTAAAAGACCTTAAAAATATATCGGGACTTGCACCTCCTGATATTATGTATTTAATTCGAAAACAACAGAATTATTTTCGAAAGCAAGGTTTGTCTAAAGCAGCTAGTTATTTGAATAGAGTATGGTATAACTGTGGTGTTATTAAGGGCGGAGAAAGAATAAACTTGGTGCCCCCGCTATGTGAACTTGACGTTGACATCAGATTACCGATGGGTGTGAAACCAACACAAGTGTTAAATGAGGTAAATGCGAAAATTGAACAATGTGGACTGAAGAGGATAGGCTACGAAACTCTATTTTCGATGGAAGCTAATTTTACGCGTCCAACTGAACGAATAGTAGATATTGCTAGAAATAATGTTGAGCTGATATTAAGAAAACCCGCTAGGCTGTTTATTCGTTTGGGCTCTACTGATGGTAAATTCTTTCGTAAAGCTGGTATTCCTACGATAACATATGGTCCTAATGCACAATTGATGGGTAGAGTTAACGAGTTTGTATATATTAGAGAACTAATGTACACTGCAATGGTTCATCTTGGGACGGCATACGATTTTCTATATTCTAAATAGAGTCATATCAGATTTAAATAACTGTTCGCACCCGTTTCTTTTAACAATCACATTTTGTTCAAACCTGAATCCAAAACTCTCAAAATAAACACCTTGTTCAACCGCCAACGTCATATTTTCCTTCAAAATTGTGTCGTCATATTCAGCTAACATAGGTGGTTCCCAAACGTTCAATCCTATCCCGTGACCGGTATGATGACGAAGGTACTTTGAATATCCGATTTCACGCGCCGCTAATACCGCAACATTATGTATATCGGAAGCTTTTACTCCCGCTTTTACCGCATAAAGGGCTGCGTTAGTTATCTCAAGTGCTGCTTGGCAAGCTTTCTCTTGTTCTATTGAAAGTTCAGCATTTAGAATTACCGGTCTTGCAGTGTCACTGCAGTATCCATTATAGTTAATGCCGAAATCCAACATAACAATATCTCCATTTTTTATTATCTTATTAGAGGAAGACACATTAAGAAAAGCTGATCTATGTCCTGATATCACTTGTGGATAGAAACTAGGGCCTTCTGCTCCCTCTTCAATCATTATTTTTATCATCTCACGTGCTACACTTATCTCGGTCTTTCCAGGGCGAAGTATTTCCAACAAAGTTCTCTCTAAAACTCTGTCAGTTATTTCACATGATTTTTTAATGTACTCCAGCTCTCGCCTTGACTTTACTGACCTTAATTCTTTTATTAACGGTGTACAGTCAAAAAAATCTGCCTCTGGTAACAACTTTTTTAACGTTTCAAGATTTTTTCCTGATATATCGTTGAGTTCTATAGCTATTCTTGCTTTACTTAATTTTAACTCTCTTATAATTTGGGCTACAGTGTTCCAGGGTTGTGGTCCTACATAAGGACGAATATTAGATATATAGCTGTGCTCTAATTTTGCCGCTGTACAAAACATCATTGTAGGTACAAAAAATATCTCATCAACGTCAGTCACAACAATTAACGGCATAGATTCAACAACCCGGCTTCGCGAATACATTGTAACAATGCCGGCAAAATAGTTTAGATTTTCCCAATTCGTAATGATTGCTACATTTATTTCTCTTAATTTTAATCCTTCAATTAAGCGTCTTATCCTTTCCTGATACTCAACAATGTCGAACATATTAAGCTAGGGCTCGTGCTATAACCTTTACAGGATATGTATCAGCTCCATGAAAGACAAGCGGCAGAATGTAAACAATAACCCTTTTACCCACTAATCTTTTCATATCTCCCAATCCCTCTACTATTAACACATCATTCTTAAACAAAAGTCTGTGCAGCGGGTAGTTAAAACCATTCTCACGCATGGCGAGCGGCTTTTCTATTGTAGGTGTGTCGATTCCAATCAATTTAACTTTCTTCTTAATCAACCAATAGGCAACTTCCTCTGAAAGGTATGGATGTTTAATGTACTTCTCAGATCCATATTTTTCAGCCCATCCAGTATGAAATAATACTATATCCTTTTCAAGTATCCTTACATCACTTTCTTTGATGTCATTAAGTCTTATTGGCTCATTTTCATGCTTGGTCGTATTAAGTACAACACCTCTTCCCATAAATCGTTCAAGCGGGTACTCATCTATTTTTTTTCCGCCCCTAACAAATTTGTGTGGAGAATCGATATGAGTGCCAGTATGGGTTGAGAACATCAATATCTGGAATTTATTTATCATTTTAGGTCGTTTGCTATGTGTATTTACTATTCTTAAAGGTGGGAATAGAGGATTAATGGATTTTTGAGAGAAAGGTAAGGTCAAATCAAAATACAAACGATCTAGTTTCGAAGATGAATTAGTGGTGGTTGACGGAGAACTATTGTCTTCAAAAACTTCGTGTAATAATGATGACTTCTCACGCGAGTTTTCTACTAAAATGCTCTTTATTTCTTCTTCCAATTCACGCACTGATAACTGCTCTTCAATTACTTTATACCCTAATTCTTCTTGGATTTTTTTATCTTTTATTTTAAGTAGAAGTAAACCGTGGTAGACGCCAAAAGATCTTTTAGAGTCTTTTTTAATTTTTTCGCGTAGACTTACAGGAAGGGACAAAAGCGCCGTCCTATTGTAAACGTATTTAATATCTAGGCCTAAAATTTGAGCGATTTTATCGTATGTGGTATTTAAACGTCGTTTCCATGCTTCAAAAAACTCTGCCTCTTCAATACAATTCTTTTCTTGTCTATGTAAGTTTTCAACCGCATGCTGACGAAAGACTTCCTCATCCGAGGCGTTGTTCTCTACTATACACGATATTTTGCTTATGCCAGCAAGTTTTGCAGCTTCAAGTCGTCTTCTACCCCAGATAAGTTCGTATGCACCAGTGTCTGTCCTTCTTACCTTTATTGGCACATCAACATCGCCTTTTTTCTTTATTGAACGAGCGAGAGAAACTATGTCTCCCATGTCCACTCTCTCAGGAAGCCAATCAATCAGACTTATCGTATTAACATCGATTTTCTGTATCTGTTCTTTCTCCAAATCAGTCGATGAAATCATTCCCAAATTGTTCTGTAATGTAAATATTTAAGTTTTAGCAAAGCCTTTTAAACTAGAATCTAGTATGTATTTAAAGGCCTCCGTTTGTGATTTTTGTATGTATATTTGGAACTTTGGTATTACAGTTAACGGTCTTGGTGAGAATATTATTACCGTGGTTTCTGCAAACTCCATTGGTCTAGAGTTAACAGAACCGCAATTGAACACATTAAAGTTTCTTAATCATCTTCAACAATAGCCACAGCTCTTACAGGAGCAGCTGTAGCTCTACGTAATTTTATAGGAAAAACTAAAAATTCAAAAATTGGGTTGGGTATTGTATCTAAGTTCGTTAAATTTTCCACTATATAATGTTCTATTTCCATAAGCAATGAATGGGTAGGATATGTCACAAAATCTGTATCGACAGATATAGCGTCTACTCCGTAAACCATAACTCCATTGTTGCAAAGCCATCTCACTGTTTTTGGATCTATCTCAACTATGTGCTCAAAATATGAAGGGCTACCCCATTTTTTAAAAGCACCCGTGTAGAAAATAACGCTATAACCTTTTCTGGGTTTTAGGTTTAACTTTTTGAAATAATCTTTAACCTCCTCAAGTTTAATTGATGTGCCCGCTTCTTTGTAAGAAAAATCTAATAAAATTCCCGTTGAACGCATAACTTCAAGCGGCATTTCATTAATAGGTTTACCACCGGGGTTAAAGTGGAAGGGGGCATCAATATGGGTTCCGATATGGTCAACAAATATACATAACGTTGAACCTATCAAATGATTTCCCACTTCGTGTCTTATTGTTTCTATATACGCATAGGGACGGGATTTTATAAATTGCGGCATATCAGTATGTATTTCGTGTGTTAAGTCTATTATTTTCTTTGTCGAATGATTAACCATTAGATGATAACCCTGTTTAGGTGTTAATAAACCTAAATTTATGTTATAACCTGTTTGGTTATTCAAGGTGATCTTGTCATCCGATTAATACCCTTTCTATTTTTCGCTTGACTGGCTTAGATGGGTGGTTTTTGATGAAGGGGTTGCTACTCGCCGATTTTTCTGGGGGAAAGGGTGTCTAGAGTGGGGCGGAACGATACCGGGGGTCACGCAACCCAAGTCATCCGTTTAAATACAGGCAGATTAAAAGAGAAAGACTTAAGTAAAAGTTGACAGGATCTCTACGCCAACCACAGATCGTATACCCCAGATACCCTCTCTTTATGGGTTTTAGTATCCAGTCGCATCTTGGGCAGTCGTCAGACCCGTCCTCCTGTCTCAAGCCCTGACCAAAAATACCATTACCATGCTACCTAATAAGCTACTTGGATTCTCTACTCACTGCATTCTTAACCAGCCATCTATCAGGTGTCTTCATTTTCACTTAGTGTCTGTGTTGAGTGTTCTTTGCTGAAGCTCCTGATAAGTTCTTTCTCCAGTAGTGTTGCAGGTATTCCCGGTAGGTATATGTATGTTCTTCTTCCTTCTTTGTTGCTGCTTTTTATGCTTAGTCTTAGGTATCCTAGGTCCTGTAGATGCTGTAGTTTCTCACGGTAGAATGTGTATCCATATGGGTCGAAGCCCATCTCCTCACATACAACCCTATAGAACTGATATAGCTCTTTAGACGTTATCGATGTCCTGTTACCTGATAAGGCCCTTGCCGAAGCCAGTAGGATAAGCCTTTCATCTACGCGGAGGTATGAAAGGTTCTCCCTCCT
>Ga0079995_1064860_pt1 | contig 21972 bp, 20 predicted proteins | sample FaiFalFF_MnMetaG_2_FD_69198 | JGI IMG/M metagenome (GOLD analysis project Ga0079995, IMG submission 69198) | Freshwater microbial communities from Yellowstone National Park, Wyoming, USA - Fairy Falls C (FF_Mn_C) (SPADES assembly) (version 4) | ecosystem: Environmental > Aquatic > Freshwater >...
GAGCGAGCAATTGCTCCAGCAAGCGGCGACGGGGCAAGATGAGTTCAACCATACAGCTCAAGCCAAACTTGCAGCCCCTTGAGGGAGGAGGGCAGGAAGGCAAAACCGCCCTTAACCCCCTAGGCGCTGAGTTTCTGTCCAAATCATACATAGTCGCTGCTGGGGATCGCGGTAACGTGGGGATAGGAGCCTAGAGGCTCCAAGGGCAAGCAAAGAGTGCGGTCTCATGCTGCCGAGTAGCTCCAAAAACCCCGCCCAGCCAGCGGCCCAGTCTGGGCAAGAAGTTGAGTCTCCAGGCCCGCGGACCGCAGCTCCCTACGTGGTGTTGCATGGCCATTTCTACCAGCCCCCGCGCGAGGATCCCTGGCTGAACCGCATTGAGCGCCAGCCCAGCGCCCACCCCTTCCACGACTGGAACGAGCGCATTCTGGCGGAGTGCTATCGGCCCAACGCCTTTGCCCGCATCCTTGATGAGCAAGGGCAGGTGGTGCGCATTGTCAATAACTATGAGTTCATGAGTTTTAACTTCGGCCCCACCCTCCTTGCCTGGCTGGAGGAGCACGACGTTGAGGTCTACCAGCGCATCCTGGCTGCCGACCGTCTCAGCGCCGAGCGGCTGGAGGGAAAGGGCAATGCCATTGCCCAGGTCTACAACCACGTCATCCTGCCCCTAGCCAATGAGCGGGACAAGTACACGCAGATCCGCTGGGGAATCGCCGATTTCCAGCATCGCTTTGGCCGCTTCCCCGAAGGCATGTGGCTGGCGGAAACCGCTATCGATGCAGCAACGGTTAAGGCCTTGGTCGACTGCGGGATCCGCTTTGTCATCCTAGCCCCCAGCCAGGCGCAGCGCATTCGCCCTTTGGGGCAAACGGAATGGATCGATGTCAGCCAGGGCCAGATCGATCCCAGCCGGCCCTATCGCTGCTTTACCCCCGACCGAGGCGGCTACCTAGATGTTTTTTTCTTTGACGGCCCCATCTCCCGCGACCTTGGCTTTGGCGATATTGCCTACAGCACCCAGGCGCTGGCGGAGCGGCTCCAGTTGGCCATTCGCCCTGACCGAGAAGTCCAACTCGTCAACTGTGCCACGGATGGCGAGACCTTTGGCCACCACAAACGCGGAACCGAGCGTACCCTGGCCTATGCCTTCTGCGAGGAGTTTCCCCGCCGAGGCTGGCAAGTGGGCAACTACGCCCATTTCCTCAGCCACCACCCTCCCACCTGGGAGGTGCAACTAAAGCCAGTTACTGCCTGGAGCTGTGCCCATGGGGTGGGGCGGTGGTCACGGGACTGTGGCTGTGGGGCAGTGCCTGGCTGGCACCAACGCTGGCGGCAACCGCTGCGGGAGGCCCTCAACTGGCTGCGGGATCAGTTGGCCGAGATCTACGAGACGGAGGCTAAGGCCTACCTGCGGGATCCCTGGCTGGCTCGGGATCGCTACATCGAGGTGATCCTGGATCGGGAGCGCAGGGAGGCATTTTTGCAGGAGCACCAAAGCCACCGCCTCACTGCCGAAGACCGGGTGCAGGTGCTGCGCCTGTTGGAGATGCAGCGCTACAGCCAACTGATGTTCACCAGTTGCGGCTGGTTCTTTGAAGAACTCGCTCGCCCTGAGGGGGTGCAAATCCTGCGCTATGCGGCGCGGGCCATTGAGTTGGCAGCGGCTGCCACCAAGGTGGATCTGGAGGAGGAGTTTCTGCTTCGCCTAAGCAAGGCCCCCAGCAACCTCGAACTCTACAAAGACGGCCGAGGAGTTTACCAAGCTTTGGTGCGCCCCCGCCGGGTTAGCCCGCAGCGGCTCGTGGCCCAGCACGCCATGCTTTCCCTGGTCAACGGCGTACCTCGCTCCTCTGGGTATGTGCTGGAGCCGGTGGATCAGGAGCGCCTAGCTGTAGGAGGATCCACGCTGCTGGTTGGGCGGGTGAAGCTCTCTTTTCCCACCACCTCTGAAGAGCACGACCTCACCTACGCTCTACTCCACCTGGGCGGCTGGGACTTTCAATGTGGCGTCAAGCCGTTTCCAGGGCAGCGCGGCTACGAGCAGTTGAAAGCCAGTCTGCTGTCTAGCTCCCGCAGCCGCATCCAGCTCGTCCTAACCCTGCAAGAGCTGCTGGGACCGGAAACCTTCGACCTCAACGCCCTAACGGAGGAAGACCGGCAGCAGATGCTGCGCTGGCTTACCCAGGACACGTTGGAGCGCCTGGCCCAGCTCTATCGCCAAACCTACCTGGAGAATTACGGGGTTTTGATGGCTTTTCGGGCCGATGGCCTGCCGATCCCGGAAGAGCTGTTGGCCGCCGCCCAGATTACCCTCAACCAGCGCCTATTGAGCAGCTTACGGGCCATGGAAATAGAAGAGGGCAAGCGGGATCACCTGCTGGAGTTGCGAGCAATTGCCCGCGAGGCAGAGCAGTTGGGGTGTCAGTTGCGGCAGGAAGAGGCAGCCCGGGTCTTGGATCGGCTCTTGCAGCGGGGGATGTGGCAGCTGGCCCAGGCAGCCGACTCGGAAACCCTCAGCGAGCAGCTCCACAACTTGGAAGAGTGGCTGCAACTGGCTGCCGATCTGGGCCTGCCCATCCGCTTGGATCGCCTCCAAGAGCTCTACCTACTGGGATTGGAGCGCCGGCGTTCAGAACTACTCCGCAGCGCCCTAGAGCGTGCCCCTGGCCGGATCCCTGCCGAAACCCTACGCCGCTTGCTTCAGCTGGGACAACAGCTTCGCATTAATGTCAGTGCCTGGCTACAGCAGCTGCCGCCCCCGGCCGCTACCGAGGGCTAGCCCAGCCCCCATCGGGATGACAGGATTCGAACCTGCGACCCCTTCGTCCCGAACGAAGTGCGCTACCAAGCTGCGCTACATCCCGTGATCCAACTTACAGCGCAACAATTCTAGCACGCTGACTAGCCAAGCACGATCCTCGCTGAGCCAATCTGCGCTAAGCTGCAAGAGCCCACCTTTCCGTAGGCGAGGTATGCCTCAGCCCAAGGGTTTTAGCCCCTCGCAGCCCGAAAAACAGGCAGCAAAGACCAAAGCCGCCAAGCGCAAGGAAGCAGCCAAACGCTACGACGAGCTGAAAGCCAAAGGAATGCCGGAGTTTGCCATTTTTGCCCGGCGCCGCCAGGCTGAGCCCGGCAAACCCAACCCTTGGCTGCCCGTGGGATCCCTGGCGGTCAGTCGCTCCAGCGCCATCCACCAGGCTATTTTCCAAAACGAGGAAGAGCTTAAAAAAGCAGCCGTCCGCCTCTTTCCCCGTCTTGGCAAAGTTAAAGACGAGCTGGAATTTGGCTTTCGCCTCAAAGAGTTTCAGGACGAGCCCATCCAGGTGGCAGTCCGACCCCAGCCTTCGCCCTTTCAGCTTTGGATGGACAAGGTGCGCAGGTGGCTGGGCCTGGGCAAAAGAGCTACCCAAACCTCCAAGAAAGGCTAGGTGTGGCAAATGTGCTCCCTGTCGCAGGAAGGGCGGGGGGAGCAAAAGAAGCACAGCCCTTGGGGAGAGCTAGGTGACGACGTCCGGCTGCTGCCGACCAGTGCGGGCGCGAATCTGGGCGAAGTGATCCGCCAGTTGGATCAGCTCGGCCAGGGCCGCCTGGGGATCCAAACCCTGCCGCTTGGGATCTGGCTCAAACCGCTCCAAGTACACCCGCAGGGTGGCCCCGTGGGTGCCGGTGCCAGAGAGGCGATAGACGATGCGCGAGCCATCCTCAAAGCCGATGCGGATCCCTTGGTGGCGGCTGGTGCTGCCGTCTACGGGATCGGTGTAGCTGAAGTCATCGGCATAGGCCACCGTCTGCGCGCCAAAGCGCTGTCCCACCCAGCCGGACACGGAGCGCCGCAAGTGCTCCATCAGCTCCCCGGCCACCTCCACCGGCAGCCCCTCGTAGTCGTGGCGGGAGTAGAAGTTGCGCCCATAGGTGCGCCAGTGCTCTTCCACAATCTGTCGCACCGACTGCCGTCGCACGGCGAGGATGTTGAGCCAAAAGAGAACAGCCCAGAGGCCATCTTTTTCGCGGATGTGGTTGGAGCCGGTGCCGAAGCTCTCCTCACCGCAGAGGGTGACTTTGCCGGCATCCAGGAGGTTGCCGAAAAATTTCCAGCCCGTAGGGGTTTCGTAGCAAGGGATCCCCAGCTTGGCCGCCACCCGATCTGCCGCCTGGCTGGTGGGCATGGAGCGGGCGATCCCGGCCAGCCCCTCCCGGTAGCCGGGCACCCAGTGGGCGTTGGCAGCCAACACCGCCAGGCTATCGCTAGGAGTTACGTAGAACTGGCGGCCCAGGATCATGTTGCGATCCCCATCCCCGTCGGAGGCGGCGCCGAAATCCGGCCCATCCTCCCGAGACAGCAGCTCCACCAGGGCGCGGGCGTGCACCAGGTTGGGATCCGGGTGGAGGCCGCCAAAATCCGGCAGCGGCTGGCCGTTGAGGACACTGCCCTGGGGCGCTCCTAGAACTTTCTCCAGGATGGCGTGGGCATAGGGGCCAGTGACGGCGTGCATGGCGTCGAAGGCGATGCGAACCCCAGAGGCCAGGTAGTCGCGGATGGCGTCAAAATCGAATAGGCGCTGCATTAGATCCAGGTAGTCGGCCACAGGGTCGATAACGCAGACCGTCAGGGATCCCAGCCGTTGCTCCCCTAGGCGATCCAGATCTACGTCCGGGGCCTCTAGGATGCGGTACTCGCGGATCCGCTGGGTGCGGGCGTAGATGGCCTCGGTCACCTTCTCCGGGGCGGGGCCGCCGTTGCCGATGTTGTACTTGATGCCAAAGTCTCCTTGCGGACCGCCGGGGTTGTGGCTGGCTGAGAGGATGATGCCGCCGTAAGCTCCGTATTTGCGGATGAGGCAGGAGACCGCTGGCGTGGAGAGGATCCCCCCTTGACCTACCAACACCCGCCCAATGCCGTTGGCTGCCGCCATCTTGAGCAGGATCTGGATAGCCTCTCGGTTGTAGTAGCGGCCATCTCCCCCAACCACCAAGGTTTGGCCGGCAGATCCCTCGAGGACGTCAAAGATGGATTGGACAAAGTTCTCCAGGTAGTGGGGCTGCTGGAACACCTGTACCGGCTTGCGCAGGCCGGAAGTGCCAGGTCTTTGGTCAGGGAAGGGGGCAGTGGTGACCGTGCGGACGCTCATACCCTAGGCTGGCGAAACTATCCCGTTCCTCGAGGCAGAACTTGGCCAGAGCGGTACCTGAACCTGCTACTTCACCAGCTCGAAGACGTTGAACATGGGCAGGTACATGGCCACGATAATGCAGCCAACCACAACCCCCACGATCAAGATCATCAACGGCTCCAGCAGGCTGGTGAGGGCGCGTACCGCCTCCTCCACTTCCAGCTCGTAGAAGTCGGCTGTCTTCATCAGCATGGCATCCAGCTCCCCCGTCTCCTCGCCGACGCTGATCATCTGGATGGCCATCAGGGGAAACACCTTGGCCTTAGCTAGGGCAGGGGCGATCTGCCCCCCCTCCGAGATGGCTTGGCGAGCGGCGTCGATGGCGTTGGCCACCACCTGGTTGCCCGAGGTATCCCGCACAATTTCCAAGGCAGTCAGCACCGGCACGCCAGAGCGGGTGAGAGCGCCAAAGGTGCGGCAGAATCGGGCCACCGCCGATTTCTGGATCAGATCCCCGAAGAGAGGGAGCTTGAGGGCCAGCGCGTCGATGGTCTCCTTGCCAGCCGGGGTGCGGTAGAAGCGGCGAAAGGCAAAAAAGACCATTACCAGAAAGCCCACCAGACCCAAGCTGTACTGGGGTGTGCGTAGGAACTTGCTGACGTTGATGAAAAACTGAGTAAAGCCAGGCAGCTCCCCCCCCAAGTCGTTGTAGATGCTCTCAAAAGTGGGCAAGATGAAGAGCACCATGCCCAAGAAGATCAAGACAGCCAAGATCGTCACCACCACCGGGTAGGTCATGGCCGACTTGATCTGCTTCTGCAGGCGATCCATGTCCTCCAGCAGCTTGGCCAGGCGGTTGAGCACTTCGTCCAGCACGCCGCCCACTTCCCCTGCCTGCACCATGCTGCAGTAGAGGCTGTCGAAAGCATCTGGATAGGGGCGGATGGAGTCGGAGAGGTTTTTCCCTGCCTCCACCTCTGCACGGATGGCCCTCAGGTATTTTTTGAGCTTGGGGTTGCCAGTCTGCTCCTCCATGATGGTGAGAGAGCGCACCATCGACACGCCGGCGTTGATGAGAGCAGCAAATTGCCGGGAGAACACTGCCTTGTCGCGAATGTCGATGGACCGCAGCATCGAGAAATCGAAAGACGTATCCAGGGAGAAAAAGGGCTTCTCCTCCTGAATGTCCTCCGGTTTGGCGAAAATCCCCTCGCGGCGCAGCCGTGCGCGAGCCTCGGTCAAGTTGTTGGCCACCACCGTCAGGCGTACCGGCTGACCGGCCTTTAACCCCCGAACCTTGTAGCGCGGCATGGCTTACCCCTGCTTGGATGCTTTCTAAAACTCCGGAGTGGGATCCCTTGGCTTAGTTTTGCAACCTCAGCCAAACCGCCACTCTCCCCCAGCTAGAGCTTAGCTACAGATGAGGCCGGCGGCCAGGGGTTGGCGGGGAACTTCCAGGCAGGGATCTCTAGCGACGGACAGCAGCCGCTGCTGGCCGCTGCTGTTGAACTGCCGCGGCTGGGGAAGGCCCGGCAACGTTGCCCAAAAGCCGCTGCAACTCCTCAGGACGAGAGGTCTTGGACATGGCCGTCTCGAAGTCAATCTTGCCCTGCAGGTAGAGGTTGGCCAGATCCTGCTCCAGGGTTTTCATGCCCTGCTTGCCGCCCGTCTGGATGGCCGAGTAGATCTGGGCCGTCTTGCCCTCCCGAATGAGGTTGGCGATGGCTGGGGTGACCACCATGATCTCCTGCACCAGCACCCGGCCTGGCTCCCCTGGCTTGGGGTTGAGGCGGCGGGCCAAAGTTTGCGAGAAGACGGCCTTGAGGGAGTTGGAAAGCTGCACGCGGATCTGCTGCTGTTGCTCCGGCGGGAACACGTCCACCAGGCGATCCACCGTCTGGGCAGCCGAGCTGGTGTGCACCGTGGCAAAGCAGAGGTGGCCGGTTTCGGCGGCGGTGATGGCTAACTGGATGGTCTCCAGATCCCGCATCTCCCCAATCAAAATCACATCCGGATCTTCCCGCATCGCTGCCCGCAGGGCATTGGCAAAGCTCTTGGTGTCTTCGCCCAACTGCCGCTGGTGGATGATGCTGCGGATGGGGGTGTAGATATACTCAATGGGATCTTCAATGGTGAGGATGTGCTCAGCTCGCTCGCGGTTGATGAAGTCGATGATAGCGGCCAAAGTGGTGGATTTGCCGGATCCCGTTGGTCCCGTTACCAGCACCAGGCCCCGCGGCAGTCGCGCAACTTCCTTGCAGATGTCGGGCAGGCCCAGCTTTTCCATGCTGGGGATTTCCGAGGCCAGAGCTCGCATGGCGCAGGCATAGGCGCCGCGTTCGCGATAGACGTTGACCCGGAAGCGCCCGATCCCGCGCACGCCGTAAGAGCAGTCCAGCTCCCAGTTCTGCTCCAATTGTTTTCGCTGGGTGTTGTTCAACATGCTGAAAATGAGCCGCTGCACCTCCTCAGGCGTGAGGGGATCATACTCTGTTGGCTGGAGTTCGCCATTGATGCGGAAGTAGGGAGGCAAGCCGGCTGAGATGTGGATATCGGAACCGCCCCTCCGGATGATTTCTTCCATCAGGTCTTCGATCATCAGTTGTTTCATAGGACTTCCCTCTCCAATCAATGGCGTGAGTTGCTCCGGTGAAGCTGACAAGAGTCCAACTAAAACTTCGGCGTCAAGCAGTACGGACAATCCATCCACTCCACTCGCAGGGCAGCACCGCAGTTGCGGCAGGTGCTAAGGGCCTTGGCACGAGCCTTCAGCTCGGTCTCCAAGCCTTTGTCGGTGAGGATGACTCGATCCACCTCCTCCAGCGTGGTTAGCCCCTGCTTCACCAGCATCAGACTGTAGGCCAATAGGGTCTTCATGCCGCTTTCAACTGCCGCCTCCCTGAGCACCTCGGTGGGAGCCCCCTTGTTGATTAACTCAGCCAAGCGGTCGTTCATGCGCATGAACTCGTACACCCCCACCCGGCTTTTGTAGCCCACGCCCCCGCAGTTCTCACAGATGGGTTTGCCGGTGGCCTTGCGCTGTTCTATCTCTTTGGGGGAGAGCTGGTTGGCTTTGTAGAAGGTCAGCTGTTCGTTGTCGCCGCTGAGGCTAAGGCCATAGCGGGCCAGTTCCTCGGGGGTAGGGTGGTACGGGATCCGACACTCAGGACATACCCGCCGCAGCAGGCGCTGGGCCAGCACCCCCAGTAGGGAACTGGAGATCATAAACGGCTCGATCCCCATCTCCGTCAGGCGGGCGATGGCACTGGGGGCATCGTTGGTGTGCAGGGTAGTCAACACCAGGTGACCGGTGAGGGAGGCTTCGATGGCGGTTTTGGCTGTCTCGTGGTCGCGGGTTTCCCCCACCAGGATGACATCCGGGTCTTGCCGCAGAAAAGCGCGCAGGATCATGGCAAAGTCCATGCCCTTCTCCCGGAGAACCTGTACCTGGGTGATCCCCGGCAGAGAGTACTCGATGGGATCCTCAGCGGTGCTGATGTTGATGCCTGGATCATTTAGCTCCGCCAGGGCCGAGTAGAGGGTGGTGGTTTTCCCGGATCCAGTGGGCCCGGTTACCAGGATTAGACCAAAGGGTCTCCTCACAACCTCCTTGAAGCTGGCAAGGGTCTCTGGGTCGGTGATCAGCGTATCCAAGCCCAGTTGCGTGGCGGAGTTATCCAGGATGCGCAGGACAATCTTTTCCCCGTAGCGGGAGGGCAGGGTGCTAACGCGAAAGTCCACCTTGCGTCCCTTGAACATCCGCCGAATGCGCCCGTCCTGAGGCAAGCGCCGCTCGGCAATGTTCAGGTTGGCCATGATCTTGAATCGAGCGGTAAGAGCAGGAATGATCTTTTTGGGGAAGTTCTCAAAAGCCTGCCGCAGCACCCCGTCCTTGCGGAAGCGAATGCGCAGGTTTTCTTCTTGCGGCTCGATGTGGATGTCAGATGCCCGTTCCTGCAGGGCCTTGATCAGGATTTGGTTGGCCAATTTGATGATCGGGGCATCGTCTGCCGATTTGAGTTGCTGCTCCAGAGAGGTCTCGCCGGCCTCATCAACAGCGACATCCTCGATGCTGTCTAGATCAATCTCGGCAGTGTTGACCACCACCTCTTCTTCCTCTTGGGGGGCAACTTGGCTGGCGACATCTGTGTCGTTGATCCCCTTGACAGCCAGCAGTTCCGCCTGTGCATCCATGTAGCGGTTGATCAGGGTCTCGAAGTCCTGCTGGGTGAAGACCCGCCGCTGCAGCTTTAGCCCTTGGATGCGGAAGCGCCGCTGAATGTCGTCTAGCGCCTGCAGGTTGTCCGGCTTGACCATTGCCACCACGACCTGGCTGTCTTGGCGGCGAATGGGCAAGAACTTATAGCGGTTGCAGATATCAAGGGGCAAGAGCGACTCAATGAGCTCGCTCATCTCCGCGAGATCCACCGGCTCCAGGTCGGTGTCGAGAGAGGGGATCCCGTAGATAACTTTGAGCTCAAAAAGCTGCTGTCGCTTGTAGGCCCGCTCCAGGTCAGGTGTGAGCTCCTTGCCTACAATGTTCTTGACCGCCAGGGCCAAAACTTTGCTGCCGCCCTCTCGATCCGCTTTGAGGGCATTTTGAATGTCTTGGATTTGCTTATCGTCGGCAAAGCCCAGCTCTTTTAGCTTGCGTCCAAAGGGGGTGATGCTGGCATTGGCAATCGCTAAGGCTTTGCTCACGCTGCTGCGACGGGAGGTCAAGGGGGGAGGAAGATCGCTCATAAGCAGTAGCTGGGGCACGCACGATGTGTCCATATTGACTGTAGTTGACCCCCAAGGTCAACGGTAGGGGCAGGAGACCTCACTGGCCCGACTCTGCAACCTGATGGAAATCTAGAAGGGAGAAAGTCGACCCACCTTTAGACTGCTCATGCGGCTTTACGTTGAGCCCTTCACCGTTCACAAGCGCTATGCCCTCACCCTCAGCCGCGGCACCTATACAGAGGCCACTTTGGCCTGGGTGCGCGTTGAAGAGGAGGGGATCGAGGGCTGGGGAGAGGCTTGCCCCTTCTCGGTGAGCGAGGACTGCCACCAGTCTTTGGAGGACATCTTGGCGGGTTTGGAGGTGGCTAAAGGGATCCTACGCCGCTATTCCCCCTGGGAGCGGCAGGCCGTCGAGGCGGAACTGCTGCAGGCCGGGATCCCCTCGGCAGTGCGGGCGGCAGTGGACATAGCCCTGCACGACTGGATGGGCAAGCGATTGGGGAGGCCCCTCTGGCAGCTGTGGGGCCTAGATCGCTCCCGCATTCCGCCCACGACCCTAACCATCGGCCTCTCCACCCCTCAGGAGGCGCGCCAGCGGGCTCTGGCTTGGATGGAACAGATCCAACAGGCGCGGGCCTTTAAGATCAAGCTGGGCAGCGAACTGGGCCTAATGGCCGATCAAAACCAGCTCATTGCCGTGCAGGAGGTGATCCCGCTGGGATCCCTGATTACGGTGGATGCCAATGGGGCTTGGACGCTGGAGCAAAGCCTGAGCATGAGCAATTGGCTGGCGGGGCAGGGGGTGAGCTACCTGGAGCAGCCCCTGGAGAGGGGCCAGGAGGCGAAGCTAATCACCCTGTGGCATGAGTCGAAGCTGCCCATCTTTGTGGATGAGAGTTGTTTTGACAGCCGCGACATTCCTGCCCTGGCGGATCGGGTTCATGGCATCAACATCAAGCTCATGAAGTGCGGCGGCCTTAGCGAAGCCTGGCGCATGATCCACACAGCCAGAGCCCATGGGCTACAGGTGATGCTGGGCTGCTACAGCAACACCGCTTTGGGCAACACGGCAGCGGCCCACTTGGCGCCGCTAGCGGACTACGTGGACTTAGACAGCCACCTCAATCTCGTCGACGATCCCTTCTCCGGGGCTCTGGTGCAGGAGGGCTGTCTCATCCCCACCGACCGACCCGGCCTAGGGGTGGAGTTGCGGGAGTAGGACCATGCTCTCCAGCCAAACTCGGGTGGCCATCCTGCTCCACGGCGGCCTGTTGGGGGAGCACGGCAAAACAGGGCTGGGGTTGCTTCGGTATGGGCCCTTCCCGGTGGTGGCGGTTATTGACCGGGAGCAGGCGGGGAGATCCCTGGCCCAACTCACGGGCATTGCCAAAGACATTCCCATCGTAGCCTCGGTGCAAGAGGCGCTGGTTTACGGCCCCGAGGTGTTGGTGATTGGGATCGCTCCTTCCGGCGGCCAGCTGCCCCCGGAGTGGCAGGAGGAGCTGTGCCAAGCCCTGCAAGCCGGCTTGTCTTTGGTGAACGGGCTGCACACCCCCCTAGCGGAAGATGCCCAGTTGCGGCAGTGGCTGCAGCCGGGAGCCTGGATCTGGGACATTCGCCGCGAACCTCCTGGTCTGGGAGTAGGGAGAGGTCTAGCTCGCTCTCTCCCCTGTCGGCGGGTACTGACGGTGGGCACCGACATGGCTGTCGGCAAAATGTCTACCAGCCTGGAACTGCACCGGGCCAGCCTGAAACGCGGCCTGCGTTCTCGTTTCTTGGCCACCGGCCAGACGGGGATCCTCATCAGCGGCAACGGAGTGCCTCTGGATGCAGTGCGGGTGGACTATGCCAGCGGCGCTGTGGAGCAACTGGTGCTGCGCTATGGCTTTGACCACGACATTCTGCACATTGAAGGTCAGGGATCCCTGCTCAACCCCGCTTCCACCGCCACCCTGCCTTTGCTAAGGGGATCCCAGCCCACCCATCTCATCTTGGTGCATCGAGCTGGGCAGACCCACATCAAAGGGATGAACGATGTGCCCATTCCTCCCTTGCCTAAGGTGATCGAGCTGTACGAACAAGTGGCTGCAGCTGCTGGCGCCTTTGCCCCTGCACCGGTGGTGGGGGTAGCCCTCAATACCTTCGGTTGGGAAGAGGAAGCTGCCCTGGCCCAGATCCGCCAGGTGGAAACAGAGACGGGCCGGCCCTGTACCGATGTGGTGCGCTTTGGGGCCGATCCTTTGTTGGACGCCATTCTCTCGGCAGGCTAGCCTAGAGCGCTCGGAGCCTGAGCTTCCTTGGAGCTGGTCTCGCTGTCGAGCACTTCCAAAATGGCCTTGGCCGCACGGGCCAGAACTCCCGGCTCCCCCAGAGCTGCCCGCATGGCGGCGTAGTCAGCCTGCAGTTGGGCGCGGCGCTCGGGCCGGGTCAGCAGCTCCAGCGCCAGTTGGGCAATCCGTTCCGGCTGGGCCTCCTCCTGGAGCAGCTCCGGCACAATGGGACGCATAAGCACCAAATTGGGGGGAGCCATAAAGGGCACCGACACCTTTAGCCAATGGCGGGCTAGCCAAAAGGTGAGCGGGTTGAGGCGGTAGATCACCACTTGCGGGATCCCCAAGATGGCTGCCTCCAGGTTGACGGTGCCCGACTTGGCCAACACCAGGTCAGCGGCCGCCAGAAGCAGGTGATGGGCCTTTGGAGGGGAAGGGCGAGGCAAGAAAAGGGTGAGATCCTCCAGCCCATAGCAGCGGGCGGCTCGAGCGATCGGGGCGGCAAAATGGGGCGAGGCCAGTGGCGCCCAAAACTGCACCTGGGGCAGACGAGCCCGCAGCAGCCGCGCTGCCTGAAGCAGGACAGGCAAAACTGAGCGCAGCTCCTGGCGGCGGGAGGCGGGCAGCAGCGCCACCACCGTTGCCTCCTCCGGGATCCCCAACTCCGCCCTGGCCTGCGCACGACCGGGGACACTCGCCAAAATATCCAGCAGGGGGTGGCCGACATAGCAAACCCGGGCACCTGCTGCGGCGTAGTAGCGGGCCTCCTCGGGGAAAATGGCCACCATCAGTCGCATTTGCTGGGCTAGGCGGTAGGTGAGGCGGCTGCTGGGCGACCACACCCATTCCTGGGGGGCAATGTAGTAGACGGCAGGGATGCGCCGCCGCTGCAACAGGGAAGCCACGCGGCTGTTGACGCCGATGTAGTCTACCAGGATGGCTAGATCTGGTGGATCTTGCTCTAGGAAGCGGCGGATCTTCCACTCCGCCCACAGCGCAGGGAGGACGAAGGGAAGGGCCTCCAGAATACCGATGGAGCCAATTTCAGTTGTGCGGTGCAGCAGCCGGGCTCCAGCAGCAACCATCTCCTCTCCCCCAACTGCCGTGATGCGCAGGTGCGGACGCTGGCGCAGCAGCTCGCGGATGAGATGGCCAGCCTGCAGATCCCCGGAGACTTCGCCGGTGCAGACAAACAGATGGCTCACAGGTCGTCCCCGTCCTCGGCATCCTCTTTGCTGCGACGCAAGGCAGGCAGAGGACCACGCCGTTGCGGCTGGGAAAGGGAATCTTCCAAAAATTGCAGCAGGTGTAGCAGGGATCCCGTCTCGTCCACCAGCTCTTTCCCCTCTAGGGAGAGGATGCTCTGCCCGTTCTCGGTTCGCAGGCTCTCCCGCAGCGTTTGCAGCGCCTTTTCCAAGGGCAATCCAGAGCGGTAGAGCAGCCGGTAGGCCTGGCGCAAGGCCGGCAGGGATCCCTCCATCCCCTTGGCCCGCCGCAGTCCCACCAAGTTGAGGCCACGGATGCGGGCTGGATGCCCCTCCACCAGCAGGTAGGGTGGAACATCGCGATCCACCCGACTCATCGCCCCCACCATAGCCAGGCGCCCTACCCGGGTAAACTGGTGGATCCCGACCATGCCGCCGATGCGCGCCTGGGACTCGATGTGAATGTGGCCAGCCAGGGAAACCGCGTTGGTGATCACCACTTGGTTTTCGATGACGCAGTTGTGGGCGACATGGACATAGGCCATCAATAGGTTGTAGTCGCCAATTATCGTCGCCTCCCCCTCGTTGGTGGCTCGGTTAATGGTGACAAACTCCCGAATGAGATTGCCCCTGCCAATGACCAGCTGCGAGGGTGCGCCGTTGTACTTTAGGTCTTGCGGCTCTGTGCCCAGCACCGCTCCTGGAAAAATCTGGTTGTCCTCACCAATCTCGGTCCAGCCCTCGATCACCACATGGGCCCCCACCACGGTGTTGGCACCAATGCGCACATGTTCGCCAATAACGGCATAGGGGCCCACCTGCACCGTCTCGTGCAACTCAGCCTTGGGATGGATCACCGCAGTGGGGTGAATCCGCTGCCGTGAGCAGTGCGGCACACTTGCGAAGTCGGGAGGGGATCCTGCTGAAGCCAACACACTCATCTCCAACTAGCCAGCAACTGGAGCAACGCTCCCAACTCGTTCTTCTCCCCAGCTCATTCAGGCTGCTTGCAGGCGCTGCATGGCTCGATTGTACTCTTGATTGGGAAAACAAGGACGGCTCGGCTGATCCTCAGAGGCCAAAACTAAGCTAGGGGGGAAGGCACGATGGTACTGGAGACACTGCCGCTGGTTGCCGCTGTAGCCATCGCCATTTTTATGCTGGTCTTCTGGGTGCGGGTAGTTCGAGAGGCCATCTGGACAGCGGTGGGGATCGTGATCCTCCTAGCCGTTTTGTACGTGGTCTTTAGAATCGGCCCGCAGCAGGTGCTCCAGGAGCTGCGAGATCCCTTTGCCCTCCTCGACCAAGTTTGGCAGGTAATCCTGAGTTGGTTCCGGGCTCTTCTTTCTTAGGATCGTTATCCCCTATACAATGCTCCAGCAGGGGAGCTCAGCCTGTTGAGGGGCTGGCAGCTTCTGCCTTGGCTTTCAACCCTTTCCTTGCCATGCCTTTTGACCAGGATCCACAAGGTCACCTAGAAGCTCTTGCTCTCCTTAGCGGGAGGGAGTTCTCAGACATCCAGGTAGAGGTAGAAGACTTGGGGGAGCGCCGCCGCCAAGTGCAAGGCCGCATCTTGATCCCGGTAGAGCGCCGGCAGGTCTGGCAGGTTTTAACCGATTACGACCATCTGGCAGAGTTTATTCCTAACTTGGTGGAAAGTCGCCTCCTTGGCAGCCAGAATGGCCGCAAACTGGTGCGTCAAGTGGGATCCCAGCAAGTTCTGTTTGCCCGGTTTTCTGCAGCGGTGGTGCTGGCTATCGAGGAAGTGTTTCCCCACCAACTGCGCTTTCAAGAAGTAGAAGGGGATTTCCTCATCTTCGAGGGGTTTTGGGAGCTAACCGACTGGCTAAAGCAGCAGACCCTGCTCACCTACCACCTGCAGGTGCAACCGCCGCGCCGCATGCCGGTTGGCCTAGTAGAACGGCGCATCCGCCGCGATCTCGCCCTCAACCTGCAGGCTATTCGGGAGCGCTGCCTAAGTCTAGGGGGATCCTCTCCCTAGTTACCCTTGGCTGGGATCGGGGAGCTGCCAAGTCTGGCTGCCCTAAACTAAGGATCGTCAGGTTTCCTCTCGTCAAATGTCCAGATCCCGCTACAGCCAAGAGGACGTGCAGCAGATCCTGCAGCGGGCCATCGCTCGCCAGCCGCGCCTTGGTGAGTTTACCCGCTCGCAACTGGAGGAGATGGCTGCCGAACTGGGGATCTCTCCCCAAGAGCTGGAGGAGGCCGAGCGGGAATGGAGAGCCTGGCAGCAGCTAACCAACCAACAGCGTGAGTTTCAACGCTACCGCCGGCGGCAGTTCTACCAATTGCTGGGGCGGTATGCCATTGTCAACAGCTTCCTAGTAGGCTTGGATTGGCTCTCCGGCGGAGGGCTGTCTTGGTCGCTGTTTATACTGATGGGCTGGGGCCTGGCTGTTGCCCTCAAGGGCTGGAGCACCTACCAGACGGAAGGGGAACGCTACGAAAAAGAGTTTCGGCAGTGGCAGAAAAAACGCCAAAAGCAGCTCCAGCGTCGATGAGACACCCCTTGTCTTTGAAGGGAAGCCTCTTGAGGGGGTACCCCCGCCAGGTGCTATTATTACTGGGCGGAAGCAAACGCCTGTGCGGGCGTAGTTTAATGGTAAAACCGCAGTCTTCCAAACTGCTGTTGACGGTTCGATTCCGTTCGCCCGCTTGTTTTAGAGATCCAGGCTGACCCAGCCCCTAGGTTGGGGAGGCCGGACTGAGGGCTTAGCTAAGGGAGGGGTGAGGTTCGCCTCTCTCTTGAATAGCAGCCAAGGCCTGTCGATGGAGCGTCGGGTTGGCTGCCGCCCACACTTCTCCTCTAGAAGTGCGGGTTAAGGGATCCCCCGACCAATCGGTAATCACGCCGCCGGATCCCTCGATCACGGGCACAAGAGCAGCAAAGTCGTAGAGGGCGAGGCCGCACTCCATCACCAGATCGATGTAGCCGCTGGCCAAGAGGCCGTACTGGTAGCCGTCGCCGCCGTAGGAGGTGATGTGAACCAAACGGCTGAGCTGCTGAAAGCGCTGCTGCTGGTCTGGCTGAGCAAACAAATCAGGAGTGGTACAGCTCAAAGAGGCGCGGCTGAGGTCGGTGGTGGCTTTGCTGCGGCTGAGCTGTTGGGTGGAAGGGGTTATCCAGCGGGTTGGTTGTCCCTGCACCCCCACCCAGCGCTCGCGCAACACCGGCTGATCGATGATGCCCAAGATGGGACGATCTTCTTCCAAAAGGGCGATCAAGGTGGCGAAGGTGGGCTTGCCGGTGGAAAAGGCGATGGTGCCATCCAAGGGATCCAAAACCCAGGTATAAGGGGATCCGGTCTGGTGGAAGCCAAACTCCTCGCCAAGGACGTTGTGCTCCGGCACGTGGGCGGCCAGCAACGCCCGCATTGCCCGTTCTGCTTCCCGGTCGGCTATCGTTACGATAGGGGATCTAGCCTCTTTGTACTCGGCCTGCAGCTCCCCGCGAAACAGAGGCCGGATCACCGCTCCGGCTGCGTCGGCTAGAGCCTGGGCCAAGGCAATCCACTCTGGCTTAACCACTCTCTTGCCTACCTCGTCGGTGTTCTCTCCTAGCATAGGGAAAGATTTTCCCTCGGCTATGCGTGCTGGCCGACTGTTAACCCCTCTGGAATGGCTCTGGACCGCAATTGGAGTGATCTTGACCATTTTGGGCACCCTAACCCAGGTGAGCTTGCCGCCTCAGTGGCCAGGGGTGGGAGGATATAGCTTTTCCCTGCAAATCGGCGGCATGCTGCTAACGGCCTGTCTGGCGGGACCGGTGGCGGCAGTGTGCGCCCAGCTTGTCTATCTAGGCTTGGGATTGGCAGGGCTGCAGGTGTTTGCCCAGGGAGGGGGGGGGCAGTACCTGTACCAGCCCGCCTTTGGCTATTTGCTCGGGTTTTTGCCTGCGGCCTGGGCCTGCGGGACGATGGCCTTTCGACCAAGGGATCCCCACCTGCTGCCTACTTCCCTTCTCCCTCGCCGCAACCCCTACCTGCTGCCCAGCATCTCTGCGCCGGTGCGTCTACAGGATTTGGCCGCTGCCAGTTTGGTGGCCCTGGCCCTGGTTCACCTGACCGGGATCATCTATCTCTTGGCTACCCAGCCCTGGAATGGAGAGTTGCTGAAGTTGCTTCGGCTCTACTCCGGCTATACCCTGCCAGGACAGCTTATCGTGGTTAGCTTCGCTGCCGTCATAGCCCTGCTCCTGCGGCGCCTGCTGCTGCTTTAGCGCAAAGACTCTCTATGGCTGGGACGGGAAAAGGGTAGTCCAAAGGCAAGCTGGCTGCAGGGAGGGGGCAAGGGGTTCAGCAGGTTTCTGCAAAGGCTTTGTAGGGAGACGAAAAGATGCAGCGCGCTGCTCTGACTCTTGCGGCCACGGGCCTTTTGGCTACGGCGTTGACCGCCTGCAGCAGTGGTAGCAGGCTTGGGGGATCGATCCTCATCCCACCCCAGAGCCCAACCGTTTCCTTCATCAATCCGCCTACCTCTGTGCGGGTGGGCGCTTCCACCCCCGCCTTTACGGTACAAGTCAGTGTGCCCGGCGGTGCCCGCTCAACCCAGTTTGTGGAACTGGAAACCTTTAACCCGCTTGGCGCGCGCGTGCAAAGAGAAGCCTTTAGCCCGCAGCAGGTTGGCTGCAGTCCAGGTGCTACTTTCTGTAGCTTCAACACCGACTTCCGGGTTGCTCCTGGCGATCCTGCCGGCGTTTGGCAGTTCCGCATCACCGCCTTTGACCAGCAGAATCGCTCTGGATCCCAAACCCTGCTCATCACGGCGCTGCCGTAGGCAAGCCAGGCCGCCGTGTTGGGTTGAAAGCTACCGCAGCGGGGATGCGTTGGGCACCCCCTCAAGGTTCCCTCACTCCAAATCCCGACGGTTGGGGTTACGGGCCGGATCGTTGCTCAAGAAGCCAAAGACAAACAGCCCGACAAAAAAGATCACCACTGCGTAAACTGAGATTTTCAGTAACAGCATAGTTTCAACAACCCATTTCCAACTAGACAAAGCTGACAAGCAACAGGGCAATGGTCAAGGCAAGGGAGAAGCCGTAGCGACGGGATCCCGTCAACTTGAGGCTTGGCAAAACTTCTTCACAGGATCATACCTCCCCAGCGCCTCTTTTTAACCCGAAAACTCTTTCCCCCCTGCTCCCGAAAAAAGCAGAAAGCTTGAACTGACACGGATCCCCGGCAAGAGGTGAAATTGTTAAGAAATATTTTAAAGCGAAAAGCAACATTGCGGTCACTTAGCGACAGGGGAGTGGGAAGATGGGATCTGCGGCTTTGCCGGCTGGTATCCATTCACCTGCCTATGCCCTTCGACTTGTCCAGTCATCCAGGTCGTCAGTCAGGCTACTGGGAGGCTCCAGAAGAGCGGCTGCCAAGTCAGACGAGACCTCCGTCGCCTCAAGAGATCTATCGATCCCAGGAACTGGAGCTTTCGGACGGCACTGCGGTTTTTCTCCGCCACTGGTCACCGGGATCCCCGCGCGGGCGGGTGTTGCTGTTGCATGGCAAAGGGGATCACAGCGGCGGGTTTGGCCCCTTGGCGGAAGAACTAGTGGCCCGGGGCTGGGAGGTTTTGGCGCCTGACATGCGGGGATTTGGACGCTCAGATGGCATCCGCTGTTGGATCGATCACTTTGGTCAGTACCGGGCGGATCTAGAGGCAATCGTCGAGCAAGTTTGGCCCCAGCCAGGGATCCTCCAAGTCTGGTGCGGGTACAGCGCAGGGGCCAATTGGGTTACGGAATATGCGCTCGCTCACCCCGACCAAGTGCAGGGGCTGATCCTCATCTCCCCTGCCTTTCGTATCGACCACTATTTCAACCGCTTTACCTGAGGTCTTCTGCAGGTTTTGGACAAGGTTTTGCCCCAGTTGGCCCTGACTGGCCTCTACGAGCCGGTGCGGGTGACTTCCCTACCGGAGCAGCAGGCGGTCTTGGCTGCAGATCCTTACGTGTGTGGCGTTACCCGGGCCCGGTTTACGGCGGAGCTGGTGCGCAGCGGCCGGCGCTGCCTTGAACAAGCCCACCGGCTGGAGCTGCCGGTTCTGGTGCTCTACACCTCTGCCGATATCGTTGTCAATCCTGCCGGCGCTGTGGAGTTTGCCCGCCGGCTGCCCCAGGGAGAGATCTACGATTTCTCCTGCTCACGCCACGACCTTTTACACGACTGCCAAGCCGAAGCCGTCCAGGAGACTCTCTGCCAGTGGCTGGATCGGCACTTTCCCTGCCGCTTGGGCCCTCGTGGCAAAATAGAGAGGCCCTCTTTCTGCTTGCTCCCATGAGCCAAGACCTAATCTACCGTCCCCGCCGGCTGCGGCGCACCGAGGCCCTTCGCCAACTGGTTCAGGAAACCCGCCTGCGGGTGCAGGATCTCATCTACCCGCTGTTTGTTATGGAGGGAGAGAACCAGCGGCAAGAGGTGGAATCGATGCCCGGCTGCTACCGCTACACTCTGGATTTGCTCCTGAAGGAGGTGGAGGAAGCAGCCAACTTGGGAATCCCAGCGGTGGCTCTCTTCCCAGTGGTGCCGGAAGAGAAAAAGGATCCCACGGGGCGGGAGTCCTTTAACCCAGAAGGGTTGATCCAGCGGGCGGTGCGGCGGCTGAAGCAGGAAATCCCCGAGATCCTGGTGATAACGGATGTGGCCTTGGATCCCTACAGCAGCGAGGGCCACGACGGCATCGTGCGGGACGGGGTGATCCTCAACGACGAGACAGTGGAGGTGCTGGTTAAGCAGGCCCTCTCGCAAGCGGAAGCGGGAACCGATATCGTTGCCCCCTCCGACATGATGGACGGTCGCGTCGGCGCCATTCGCGAGGCCCTGGACGAGCAAGGCTACACCGACGTGGCCATCCTGGCCTACTCGGCCAAGTATGCCTCTGCCTTCTACGGCCCTTTTCGCGATGCCCTGGGATCTGCGCCCAAGTGGGGGGACAAGAAAACTTATCAGATGGATCCTGCCAACGCCCGCGAGGCCCTCAAAGAAGTGGAGCTGGACGAGGCGGAAGGGGCGGACATGGTGATGGTGAAGCCGGCCTTGGCCTACCTGGACATCATCTATCGGGTTAAGGAAGCAACAAATCTGCCTGTGGCCGCCTACAACGTTAGCGGCGAATACGCCATGATTAAGGCTGCCGAGCAAAAGGGCTGGATCGACGGCAAGAAAGTGATGATGGAATCGCTCTTGGCCATGAAGCGAGCCGGCGCTGACATGATCCTCACCTACTTCGCCAAGGAGGCGGCCCTGCTTTTGCGGCAGTCCTAGCTAGGGCCTTCTAGACAACTGGGGAGATTGTCCAATCCAGGCAAGAGGCGCCTCTTTCTCCGTGTCGGCTACTAGAGCGCTGGGATCCACCAGGCGCACCTGGAGTTGATCCGGCGGCACTCGGTTGAGGCGTTCCCTAATGAGGGCCTGCTGCTGCAAGGGATCCATGCCGCGATCCAACTCCTCCCGCAGTCGCGAGATTCGCGCTGAGAGGACTTCGAGGTTCTGCTCCAAAACCTTTAGACGGTGATGCTGGGCTAGTTGTACAGGCAAAAGGCGGTACAGACCGCCCAGGGCAGCCGCCGTAAACAGGAGATTCACTCCGATGCGACAGAGCAGTTCCCAAGCTTGAGGCTCTGGCCGTCTCCGCAGTCGGGGCGAGGTTCTAGAAGGCCGGACAGGGATCGTCCGTCGGTTGGCAGCTAGCGTTCCCTGCCCCCGCACCCGAGCTAAGGATCCCTGGGAGCGACTGGAAAGGCGCAGTCTAGGCCCAGCAACTTGCTCCACCTGTAGAGGCAAGGAGCGAGCCAGAGTGCGGGAAGCAGACTTGGGTGCCATAAGGAGGTAAAGAACCACCGCTGCTACCAGGAAGCGCAGCTAGGGCTTATTGAAGCCGATTTTTCCGAGCATGTCAGGGGCTGGCCCACGACTTTTCTGTCTTTTCTGCGCCAACTCAGCGCGGCAGAGGCGGGGTAAACCGCAGACGCGCTAGGCTAGAGGTTCGACAGGGGGAATGCAAGGAGTCGGGATCCGCCTATGCGCATAGCGGTTACGGGTGGGAGTGGCTTTATCGGGCGCCGCTTGGTGGCCCACCTGCTGGAGCGAGGAGATGAGGTGTTGGTTTTGAGCCGCCGCCCTGAGCAGGCCCGCCGCGTTCTGGGAGCATCCCCCAACCTCAAGCTGCTGGAGTACGATCCCTACCAACCGCAAGCCTGGGCCTCAGCTCTGGAAGGGTACGAGGCAGTTGTCAACTTGGCCGGAGAGCCCCTGGCTTCTTCCCGCTGGACAGAAGCTAAGAAAAGAGAGATCCGCCGCAGCCGCGTGGAAACTACCCAGGCTCTTGTCCAGGCTCTTGCTTCCCTGCAGCAAAAGCCCCGGGTGCTCCTCAGCAGCTCGGCGGTGGGCTACTACGGCGACCGCGGCGCCGAGGTCCTGGACGAGGAGAGCGGGCCCGGCTGGGGCTTCCTGGCCGACCTCTGCCGCGCCTGGGAGGAGGCAGCCCGGGCCGCCGCCCAGGCCGGCAGCCGGGTGGTCAACGCCCGCTTCGGCATCGTCCTCAGCGCCAGGGGCGGGGCGCTGGCCCAGATGCTCCCCCTCTTCCGCCTGGGCCTGGGGGGCACTGTGGGCGACGGCCGCCAGTACCTGAGCTGGGTGG
>Ga0079995_1067568_pt1 | contig 21959 bp, 25 predicted proteins | sample FaiFalFF_MnMetaG_2_FD_69198 | JGI IMG/M metagenome (GOLD analysis project Ga0079995, IMG submission 69198) | Freshwater microbial communities from Yellowstone National Park, Wyoming, USA - Fairy Falls C (FF_Mn_C) (SPADES assembly) (version 4) | ecosystem: Environmental > Aquatic > Freshwater >...
TTTTGAACGAGGTTTTGGCTTATAGGGAGAGGGGGGACACGATAGCGGAAGTTCCGAGGTACGGGGTTGGGAAATATCACGGTACGAGGGTAATTTCGGTTTTGGCGGGTTATGTGGGTGGGAGCTTGGTGGGTATAGCCCCCGGAGCGGAGTATTACCTTGCGAAAACGGAAAAAATAAGTAGGGGCGATACCACATCCCAGTGGGAAAATAGGATAGAGGAGGACTTTTTGGTTTCCGCCCTTGAATGGGCTTCAAGGAAAGGAGTTCAAATAATTAACATCAGCTTAGGGTATGGGGGTGATGTGGGTTATACGAAGGGTATGATGGATGGGAAAACCGCAATATCATCCATCGCCATGTCCAAGGCACTTGATAGGGGAGTCTTGCCGGTTATATCCGTAGGGAACGTAAGCTCAAGGGTCGTGGATCCGAACGTTGGGGATACCACTTTGAATGCCCCCGCGGATGCCTTTAATGTAATATCCGTAGGAGGGGTAATTTACGATAGTGTGAGGAAGAGGTTAGTTTTATCTTCTAGCTCCGCCTGCGGTCCCAGCGCGGACGGTAGGGTAAAACCCGAGGTGGTCGCACCCTTTGAGGTGATAGCCGCGGACGAAGGCGGAAGGTTAGTATATACCTCGGGTACATCCTATTCTGCACCCATAACCGCGGGGGTTTTAGCCTTGGCCCTTGAAGCTCACCCCTCCTGGTCCTTAGGTAAGCTCAGGGATAAGCTGTTGGAAACCGCAAAACCCTTAGAGGATATACCCTTTAAACCCAATTTTTGTTCCGGGTATGGGCTCGTGGATGCCCAGGCTTTGGCATTTTCGGAACCTCTGGAGGTGATCCCAAAGAAGGGGAAGCTTCTCTTCTTGAAGATCTATCCAAACCCTACGGGGGGTTCAAGGTTTGTAAACCTTAGGATAAAGAGCATGTACCCATCAAAGGACCCGGTTATAAGGTTATATACCCCCTTTGGGGTTCCGGTTAAAGAGGTTCAAATAAAGGGGGAGAAGAACATTGGGGAGTGGGAGTATAAGTTGGATGTGGGGGACTTGAAGGAGGGACTTTATTTTGTGGTGATAATGACGGAAAACGGAAAGGCGGTTGGGAAATTCGTAATAACGCGACCTTAAAATCTCATCTTTATGCTCGTTATAGAAAATCCAAAGGAGATGCAGTTATTGGCAAACAACCTGAGGAAGGAGGGGAAGATAATAGGCTTTGTTCCCACGATGGGAGCCCTACACGAGGGGCACCTCAGGCTTATAAGGAAAGCCAGAAAACAAGCGGACTTCTTGGTTGTGAGCATATTCGTAAATCCCCTACAGTTTGAACCCGGCTCGGATTATCATAGGTACCCTAGGAGGTTTGAGGAGGATAGATATAAATGCGAGATGGAGGGGGTTCAGGCTATATTCTACCCTTCCGTTGAGGCTATGTATCCGGAGGATTTTTCGACCTTCGTTGAGGTGAAGGGACTTGATAGGTATATGGAGGGGGAGTTTAGGCCGGGGCATTTTAGGGGGGTTGCTACGGTAGTTCTAAAGCTCTTCAACATAGTTAAACCCCACTTTGCGGTCTTCGGATTAAAGGATGCCCAGCAATATTACATAATAAAGAGGATGGTTAGGGATCTAAACCTTGACATAGAGATAATACCTCACGAGACGGTTAGGGAGAGCGACGGCTTGGCTATGTCCTCAAGGAACGAGTATTTATCGCTGGAAAGCAGGAGACAGGCAAGCGCAATATATAGGGCGTTAATAATGGCGAGGGATATGATATTTTCGGGGGAAAGGAGGTCAAGGGTGATAAAGGAGAAGTTTGAGGAATATTTAAAGAAAGAAGCGCCCCTTGCCAAAATAGATTACGTTGAGATAGCGGATACTAAGGAGCTTAAACCCCTTGAGGTGGTAGAGGGTGAGGTTCTCCTTGCGACAGCGGTTAGGTTTCCCGAGGCAAGGTTAATAGACAACCTTATACTAAACCCCGACGAGGGTTATGTTTTAAACGACAAAATATGAAAACGATAAGTATAAGAACGAGTAAAAGGAACGAGCTGGTAGATATTACGGACGAAGTTAGGAGGTTGGTTAGGGAGAGTGGGGTAAAGGAAGGTATATGCGTCCTCTTTTGTCCCCACACCACCGCGGGTTTAACGATAAACGAGAACGCGGATCCATCCGTTAGGTTGGATATTTCGGATCACTTATCGGATCTTGTGCCGGAAAGGAAAAGCTATAAACACCTTGAGGGGAACGCGGATTCGCATATAAAGAGTGTCCTTGTGGGTCAGAGCCTGAGCTTGATAATAGAAAATGGGGATATAGTTTTGGGAACGTGGCAGGGGGTTTTCTTTTGCGAGTTTGACGGTCCGAGAAATAGGAAGGTTTTAGTGAAGATATTGGAGGGATAAGATGGTCTGGATAGAGGAGCTTAAGAATCACAAGGATGAGGAGGTGGAGATAAGGGGTTGGTTATTCAACAAGAGGTCTTCGGGTAAGATACACTTTTTGATAGTGAGGGATGGGACGGGTTTCGTACAGTGCGTGGTATCAAAGGGGGATGTATCGGAAGATGTGTTTTCCCTATGCGAGGAGCTTGATTATGAGGATGCGGTGATAGTTAGGGGGAAAGTGGTTGAGGATAAGAGGGCGATAGGGGGGTACGAGATCCACGTCAAGGATCTAAAGCTCCACTCAAGGTCCCTTGAAACCTATCCCATTCCCAAGGTTAGGCCCGAGAATATTCCGGATGTTGGGAAGCTTTTCCAGTACAGGCATCTATGGATAAGGTCAAGGAAACAGTGGGCGATATTAAGGATAAGGAGCGAGATAGAGAAGGCGATAATGGATTTCTTCGAGGGTAGGGGTTTTGTGAGGTTTGACCCACCGATCTTTACCCCCGCTTCTGTCGAGGGAACAACAACCCTTTTTGAGGTCCTTTACTTTGACGAGAATAAAGTTTATTTAACACAGTCGGGACAGCTCTATATGGAGGCGGGGGCAATGGCGCTGGGTAAAGTTTATTCCTTCGGTCCAACCTTCAGGGCGGAAAAGTCAAAAACCAGGAGGCATCTAACGGAATTCTGGATGATAGAACCCGAAATCGCTTGGGCGGATCTGGACGATATAATGGAACTTGCGGAAGACCTGATAGTTTATATAGTGGAAAGGGTTTTGGAAAGGAGAAGATTTGAATTGGAAACCCTTGAGAGGGACATATCAAAGCTGGAAAACATAAAAAAGCCTTTTCCGAGGATCACGTACGACGATGCGGCGAGGATCTTAGAGGAGGAGAAAAGGAAGGGTAGGGAGATAGATTTCGTTTATGGGAAAGATTTTGGGGGGGATGAGGAGACGATAATATCGGAGAGGTTTGATAAGCCCGTTATGATAACCAGGTACCCGAAGGAGATAAAACCCTTCTATATGAAGATTGACCCGGAGGATCCATCTAAGGTCTTATGCGTGGATGTGATAGCGCCGGAGGGTTATGGGGAGATAATTGGGGGAAGCCAAAGGGAGGACGATTACGAAACTTTACTTAAGAGGATACAAGAGGAGGGGTTACCCGTTGAGGTTTATAATTGGTATTTGGATTTGAGGAAGTTCGGATCCGTTCCACATTCGGGTTTCGGATTGGGACTTGAGAGGACCGTAGCATGGATAACGGGTATAAAGCACGTAAGGGAGGCGATACCCTTTGCAAGGACAATAGAGAGGTTTGAACCATAATGCCAATTAGAGAGGACTTTTTTAGGAGGATGAAGGCGATAATTGAAAGCGGGGGGAAGGAAAATGTTTACGAATTAATAGATGACCTCGTACATTACGGGTGGTTCTCAAGGTTCGGGGAGGTACTGAAAGCCTATAGGAGGAGGTTCGGTAGGGATGAGATGAACGACCTATGGTTCGTGGTGTATTTTTTGTTCTCAAGGATGGATTCAAGGAAGGCTTACAAATTCGCTAACGGGAAGGGAGAATTCTATTATAGGGCGAAGAGGATATTTTACGAATATTTGGGGGACAACCCAAAGGCCCTTAAGTACAACCTATTGGCTAAGGCTCAATGGGTTGGTTCAAAGTTTTGGGCGGAAGTGAGGGAGAAGATATTTCCACTTTACAGGGGAAAGGTGGAGGAATATGCGGGATTGAGTCCTGTCAGGGAGGAGTTCGGATACCTTTCCCAGCTGGCAATTAAAGCTTACGCGGATGGGATATACAGACTATTAAAGGAGGAAAGGGACGAGGAATATTTGAGGGAAAGTTTAAACGTTCTTAATATGCTAATTTCGGAAAACTACGACTATGACCTCCTTAGGCTCTTGCAAGTTTTGATACCATATTTAATGTTTTTGGGCAGGAGGGGAACCGCGGAGAGGTTCATTGATGTCGCGATAAACACCGCAAAGACGGATAAAAATTTGTACGCTTACACTTGGTTTAAAATATACTCCGCCATATTGAGGGGGGATAGGGAATATTTGGAGAGGGTAAAGGGGAGGTTTGAGAAGAGGAGATTTATTTACCATACGGTCCTTTGTAAGTACGCCTTGGGGGAGGATGTGGAGGATCTAAAGGAGAAATATTGGCATCATCACACCGTTAAATTCGTGGATGCATTAAAAGGTTCCATATAAACAAAAAAATGGGGGGCAAAAGCCCCCCACCTTTTGAATGAACCTATATTCGCGTTAGAACTTCACCCACCTCAAGCCGGCAACCTTGTTCTGGATGTAAATCTCAAGGTTCGCGGTGTAGGGACCTGTACCGGTTAGGCTGGTAACCTTTATTACGCCAAAGTAATCGTTGTTATCCATTGAATCGTAACCTGTGCTCGTGTTGTCAGCCCAGAAGAAGTGATAAGCGTTTGCAGAGGTGCTCCCAACCGTGTTGTAGCTACCCGTGCCGGGAGCAAGGTTCCCACTGCTGGAAGCGGTGAAGGCAACCTCCATCTTTGCGGTTCCAATTGATGTTGCGCTTGCATCCCTGAATTGGGGAGTACCAGAATTGTTATAGAAGATAAACCAACCGGTGTTGGGAGCATTTTTATCTACGCTGCTCTGAGTGGTGGATGTGGCGGTACCGTTGGTAAAGTCCAACTTAACCCAAGAGCTTCCTGTACCATCGTGGCTAACTAAACCCGTGATGGTTGAGGATTTCGGCGTCAGGTCAATTTCGGTCTTGTTCTCATCGCTCCCAGAATATGCACTAACTTCTACCTTCTTGCAGACGTTCGGGCTTCCGCTTATCGTGTAGGTCGTATCCCTTCCTTCCCAGATCTTGTTCCCGTCGCAGTATACCCTGTATCCATCCGCACCCTCTACGCTCTTCCAGGTGAGCTTGAGATCCGCGCCTTGATTCGTCGCGACTTTTTCGACAACCTCGGGATTCCCTCCAAGACCTCCTCCGCCCCTACATCCCGCAAGGGCGAGAGCACCTATGCCTAAAAGCGCCACTAAATATAACCTCTTCATAGTCTACCTCCTTTTTTTACTTTACCTTACCCGCAGGAGCCCCCTGTGCAGGCTGGGTGGTCCTAGGAGCGCCACCCCCCGTCTTAGCTTGAGCCTTCTCCTCCTTCTTCGCGCTCATCTCCGCAACCTTCGCTTCTAAATCCGCGATCCTGTTGCTCAGCTCCTCTATCTTCGCCTGGAGATCGGAGACTACCGCCACCTTGGACTCCAGCTCGGATAGCTTCTTACGAGCCTCCTCATCCGCACACCCACCCGCACCCATCAGCATTACGCCCATAAGCGCTGCGCTTATTGGTAAGAGGTACCTTTTCATAGAGGTGAGTATTATAAGGGTGAAATGTGCGCGGTGGGGGGAACTTAGTACCTTAACCATCTCAACCCCCTAACCCTATCCTGAAGGTATATAACGATATCCGCCTTATATGTGTTCCCACCCAGATCCTGTACGCCTGTAAATTCAACCGCACCGAAGTAATCGGATGGGTCTACGGTCCCATTTTCCTTGTTATTTATCCAGAAGAAAAACCTTGTTCCAACACTACTAGGAGATATAACAGCCACATCATTATATCCTACTTCGGGAGCAAGGTATTTGTATGTATAATAATAACCGTTATGTATGAGAAGTGCCAGATTGCTCGGACCCTTGCCTATTACTATCCATCCACCATCATTATTTATTGAAAAGGAGAACCAAACCACGTTCGGTAAGGTCGTATCAACCTCTGAAACCAAACTTGCGGTTTTGTTTGAAAGGTCCAACTTTATCCAAGCGGGATTACTATCTCTACCAACAATTATCCCATTTACGGTAAAAACCCTTGATGTTAAGTCTATGTTGGTCGTATATTTTTCATCCTTGAGGTAAGAGGTTATACTTACGTACTTACAAGTGCGCTCTTCCTCACGACAAGTTGTAGACCAACCGTCGCTTTCACACACCTCTCGTGTCCCCTTTATAACCTGAAAGGTATCCTTATCACTATTTCTCTCATTACCATAGAGTCTTTGGTCATCGCAAGCCACGTAATATCCCTCTGCGTTATTATCATTCCTCCATACGACCTCAAGGTCCCTACCGCCGTTTATGGGGGTTATACTAACCACCTCGGGATTCCCACTAAGCCTTCTTTTACACCCTATCAACATTATCAGAAGCGCAAAAGCGAGGATTAATCTAAATACTTTCATGGTTAAAAATTATAAGGGTGAAAGGTGGGTAAGCGGGACTATTTCATTCCTCCAACTTCTTAAATACCAAGCAGACGTTATGTCCCCCAAAACCAAAAGAGTTGCTTATGGCAACGTTAACTTCCTTTTTCCTCGCCTCGTTTGGGACATAGTCAAGATCGCATTCTGGATCGGGGTTTTCATAGTTTATGGTGGGGTGGATAATGCCGGTGTGTATGGTCATTATCGTGGCTACGGCCTCTATTGCACCGGCTGCGCCAAGAAGATGCCCTATCATAGACTTGGTTGAGCTTACGGGGATCTTATAAGCCCTTTCACCGAATACCTTCTTTATTGCCAACGTTTCCGCCGCATCGTTCAACTTGGTTGATGTACCGTGGGCGTTTATGTAATCCACCTCGTCGGGAGAAAGCTTGGCATCTTCAAGGGCCCTCAGCATACACTTTACAGCCCCTTCACCGTCCGCGCAAGGTGCGGTTATGTGGTAGGCATCCGCGGTAGCTCCATAACCCACAAGCTCCGCGTATATCTTTGCCCCTCTCCTCATGGCGTGTTCGTACTCTTCAAGGACCAAAACCGCCGCCCCTTCACCCATCACGAACCCATCCCTGTCCCTATCAAAGGGCCTTGATGCTTTCTCGGGTTCATCGTTTCTCGTTGAAAGAGCCTTCATAGAGGAGAAACCCGCAACCGCGGTGGGTATTATTGGAGCTTCGGAGCCCCCAACTATCATAACATCCGCATCACCGTACCTTATCAACCTGAAGGCATCCCCTATGGCATGGGCGGAAGATGCGCAGGCGGAGACCGTGCAATAGTTCGGACCCTTGAACCTATACTTTATCGCTATAAGGCCCGATGCCATATCCGGGATCATCATGGGAATGAGGTAAGGGGAGATCCTGTCGTACCCTTTTGTGTATCCCACTATTATCTCCCTTTCAAGGGTTTCAACCCCCCCTATTCCCGATGCTATTATTACCCCAACCCTATCTGGATCAAAGGGTCCCTTTAAAAGTGCGCTATCCTCTATTGCTTCTTCGGCCGCCCAAAGGGCGTATATACTGAATAGGTCTAGCTTCTTTATTGGAACCCCCGCTTCCTTTTGTGAAAGCCTCTCTACAGGGTCAAAATTCCTAATTTGGGCGGCGATCTTGACGGGAAGGTTGGAGGTGTCAAACCTGTCAATATACCCCACCCCACTCTTACCCTTTACCAAATTCTCCCAAGTTTCCTTAACGGTTTGGCCCAGGGGGGTTATCGCCCCCAGGCCCGTTATCACCACCCTTCTCACTGTCCTTTCTTTGAAAGTATGTAATCTATCGCGTCCCTCACCGTCCTTATCTTCTCAATATCCTGATCCGGGATCTGAATGTCAAATGCCTCCTCCATCTTCATTACGAGCTCCATAACCCCTATGGAATCCGCCCCAAGGTCCTCTATGAACCTCGCCTCTTCCGTGACCTTCTCCCCACTTACTCCGAGCTCTTCCACAACTATATCGCGTATCTTCGCAAGTATCTCTTCTCTACTCATATTCTACCTCCTTTTCGGATATTTTAAGGTTGGACTTTGCGGTTTAAAAGGCCCCTTTCAAAGGCGTCCAAGACATCCATCAACTTATAGTAATCTTTTACAACACCCAAAAAATCCCCATCCTCATACTTTGAAAGCAAAACCTCCTTCAGGTTTTCAAGGATGTAAAACATCTCTTCGGAAGAAAGCCTAATTTCCTCTAAGTCCATAAGCCTATAATGTTCCCTTAGGAGATTTTCTATGAGCTCCATACCCTCCGCGTGCAATCTAATCAGATCATCGGATCCGCTTATCCGTTTAAGTGTGCTTATCCCCTTTAGAAGGTTGAAGCATACGAGGAATTTATAATAGTAAAGGTGGAATTGGGTGTGCATTCTCAAAAGTAGGGATGTCCTTGCCGCCTCCAAAAAGTGCCCCGCAGCCATAAAAAGGACATCAAAATCCTTGTAATCAATTTTCCTGATATCCAAGATCTCGTCCAAATCATCCAAGTTCTTTATCCCAACATCCTCCAAAAATATCCCCAAATATTCATCCCCAACTTTTGCGACGTTCTTTAAATTCCTAGCTATCTCGTTTATTATATCCCTTTCCCCCTTGACGATCTCCTTTATCGCCCTCCTGAAGAGTCTTAGAGCATGAATGTCATCCTTACCAACATAATGCTTATACGCCTCCTCAAATATGTTCTTCCTTACTTTCCTCGTATCCTCCCTTAAGAGCCCCGAATAGAGGTTTTCCTTTTTAAGGGCTTCAACTATAACTCCATAAAGTTCTTGCGGAATTTGAACTTTATACACCCCAATATTTTAAGGCGGATTAAAAAAACCTTTGGGAAAAGGTTTCCCGAAATTCTTCCTTTCTGATAATCTTACAACCTTATAATATCTGGTGCTATGAAAGGGCAAAATGAAAAGTTAGTTCCGAAAGGGGCGCTGGCTTTCTTTATTGGGATGCTGGCGCTCTACGCGGTAATGTGGCTTTCCATATACGCGCTATTGGTGATTTATAGGGGAGGTTGATTATGGACAGGTTCGAATCCTTAGCTTTAAAGATGGCTTTCGGCTTGATGGTGGTGTTCTTCGTTGCGTTGGTTGGGCTTATATGCTTCACCGACTTCCCGCCCTTCAAGGAGGGTAAGGTGATCCAGAAGGGAGAAAAGGAGTACGAGGTTCATCTCCTTGCGAGGATGTGGGCTTTCCAACCCAACAGGATAGAGATCCCCGCAGGCTCAAAGGTAACGATATACACGACATCCATTGACGTTCAACACGGATTTGAGATAGAGGGGAAGGCGGTAAATCTGATGACCATACCCGGCGCGGTCAACAAGATGGAGGTGGTTTTCAACAAACCCGGAACTTACAGGATCGTTTGCAACGAGTACTGCGGTGTAGGACACCCCGCCATGTACGGGGAGATAATAGTAAAATAGGGGGTGAGATATGAAAATTGAGGGATATTTGCGCAATATAGTCTTGGCGCATATAGTGGTGGCGATCGCATCCATCTCCGTAGGTATAATCTTTGGGCTCCTTCAGGTCCTCTCAAGGGCGAAAATATTCGTCATTTCTTTTGAACGCGGTAGTCTTCACCACCTTCTTCATCGTCGGATTCCTGTATATAATAACCGAAACCTCCCTTAAGGAGAAACTCAACAAAAACCTCGTTTATCTATCCTTTGCGGTTATGCTCATAGGTACCCTCCTCGCGGCTTATGCGCTTCTAACAAATCAAGCGAGCGTCCTTTACACCTTCTATCCACCCTTGAAAGCTCATCCCACATTTTACATAGGCGCTACCTTGCTTGTGGTTGGCTCCTGGATAGCGATTTTAAATACCGTTCTGACATTTCTGAGATGGAGGAAGAAGAACTCGGGCGTAAAGACCCCAGGACCCATGGTAGGCGTCATTACAACGTATGCGGTATGGTTCCTTGCCACGATAGGCATAGCGATACTTGCCTTGTTCTTCCTAATACCTTGGTCTTTGGGCTTTCTTAAGGGAATAAACCCCACCTTGGCGAGGACCTTGTTCTGGTGGTTCGGGCACCCCTTGGTTTATTTCTGGCTCCTCCCCGCATATATAGCCTGGTACTACATTATCCCCAAGGTGGCGGGCGGTAAGCTATACTCTTCTTTGGCTGCAAGGTTAGCCTTTATCATGTTTATAGTCTTTTCCGTTCCCGTGGGTGTTCACCACCAGTGCGCGGATCCCGGAATAAACAACATATACAAGGCAGTTCATGCATTCTTCACATTTATGGTCGCGGTCCCTTCCCTGATCACCGCCTTTACCGTTTAGGCAGAGGGGTGGGAACGGTCTCTTCGGTTGGTGGCTCAAGCTCCCTTGGGGGAACTACCTCTTCGCTTTCGCCATAGCGGGTATGATCGCCTTTATCTTCGGTGGAATAATATTAACCAAGTTGTCCGTAACACATCTTGGGTACCCGGACACTTTCATCTTACCGTGGGTTCCGCGGTCTTCCTTACCTTCCTGGGTCTATCACTATATCTCCTGAATAAGCTCTTTGGCAAGAAGGTTTTTAGCAATACTTTGGGCGTCCTCAGCGCATACATGTGGCTAATAGGCGTCCTCATATTCTCCTGGGGTATGATCGGGATTCCGAGGAGGACAAACCTCGGCTTTGCGCCTTACATAAACGAAGAGGAGAGGATCTTTATGGTTATAGCGGCGGTGGGCGGAATTATTTGGAACCCTGTTCGGGAAGAAAGAAGAAAACGTAGAGGTGGTTGAGCTTGATTACGCCGAGGCTTACCACGAGGAGCATAACCTCTCGCTCGTTTGGGACAACTGGAGGGTTTGGATAGGGATAGCGGTCCTTTTGATAATCATAAACTACTCACCCGTCTTCTTTGACGTCTTCAGATCCACTTACTTACTCACCCCAAAGCCCCATACCCATAAAATAACGCACGAGAGTTTCTGGGGGGTGGGGAATTCCCCACCCCCCTTTTTTATTTGCAGACTTTAGAATTTTATTATGAAAATTTACATTACGGAGGTTGCGCCGAGGGATGGTCTTCAAAACATAAAGGAAATCATAGAAACGGATAAAAAGGTGGAATTCGTAAATTTGCTTTCGGAAACTGGTGTGGATGAGATAGAGGTCACCTCCTTCGTACATCCCAAATGGGTCCCACAGCTTGCGGATGCGGAAGAGGTTTTCCAAAAGATAAAGAGGAAGGAAGGGGTAATATACTCCGCCATAGTGCCGAACGAGAGGGGATTTGAAAGGGCAATAAAGGTTAAGATCGATAAGATATCGGTCCTAACCGCAGCTTCGGATACGTTCAACAGGAAAAACATAAACACGGATATAGAGGGGTCGTTTGAGATATTAAAACCCGTCGTGAGAAACGCCAAGGAGATGGGACTTTTGGTTAGGGGGTACATCTCAACCTCCTTCTGGTGCCCATACGAGGGAAAAATCCCGAGGGAGAGGGTTTTAAGCTTGGCTTTAAGGCTCTTGGAGTTGGGGGTGGATGAAATTTCTTTTGGTGACACCATAGGGAGGGCATCTCCCAAAGATGTGGCGCAACTTCTTGAGTTGATCTTAAGGGAAGTACCTTTGGATAAGGTGGTTCTACACTTCCATGCCACTTACGGGATGGGAATAGCAAACGTGATAACCGCATATAAGGATTTTGGGGTTTACAAATTCGATTCCTCCGCTGGTGGTTTGGGGGGATGCCCTTATGCCCCAGGTGCAAGCGGAAACATAGCAACGGAGGATATTGTTTTTGCGCTGAGAGAGATGGGGGCGGAGATTAAGGTGGATGAGGTTAAGGTAGTAAAGGCTGTTGTAAAGGTAGGTTTGCCCATAAATTCAAGCATAGGGAAAGTTATATTGGGAAGGTTATCAACCTTATAATACCCGATTATGCCGACGATAAACCAACTTGTAAGGTACGGTGGGAAGCCGAAGAAACGTAAGTCAAAGTCCCCAGCTTTGGATGGATGTCCCCAAAAGAGGGGAACTTGTATAAGGGTTTATACGACAACCCCGAAGAAACCCAACTCCGCGCTTAGGAAGGTGGCAAAGGTGAGGCTTTCAAACGGCAAAGAGGTAATAGCTTACATACCCGGAATAGGGCACAACCTTCAGGAGCACTCCGTGGTTTTGGTGAGGGGAGGAAGGGTGAAGGATCTTCCCGGTGTTAAGTATCACATAGTGAGGGGTGTTTATGACGCGGCGGGGGTGGCGAACAGGAGGAACTCAAGGTCAAAGTACGGGGCGAAGAGGCCCAAGGAGGGAGGCAAGAAATGAGGAGGAGAAGGGCGCCCGAGAGGAAGGTTCAACCCGATCCCGTATATAACAGCGAGCTCGTAGCAAAATTTATAAACAATTTAATGTGGGATGGGAAAAGATCCCTAGCCCAGAAGATCTTTTATAGGGCCATGGAGATCGTGGGGGAGAGGACTAACGAAAACCCCCTACACGTCTTCCAAAAGGCGATAGAGAACGTAAAGCCGAGCATGGAGGTTAGGTCAAGGAGGATAGGGGGAGCGAACTATCAGGTTCCCGTTGAGGTGAGGCCCAAGAGGCAGATATCTCTAGCCATAAAGTGGATCGTCGATGCGGCGAGGAAGAGGCCGGGAAGGAGGATGTACGAGAAGCTTGCGGCGGAAATAATAGACGCGTATAAGGGAACGGGGAACGCGGTTAAGACAAGGGAAAACGTCCATAAGATGGCCGAGGCAAACAGGGTTTTTGCCCATTTCAGGTGGTGAGATATGAGCAGGTGGAAGCAATACCAAATTAAAAAACAGCAGAGGACAAAGATAAACGCCAAGCTTGACAAGGCTTTTGGAAAAATAGCGGATCTCCTGATGAACGCGAAAATGGAAGAGGCGGAAGAGACCGCGAAAAATTACCTCCTAAAGTATCCAACCCACGTAAAATCCTGGAGGCTACTTGATCTCGTTAAAGCCTGGAGGGAGGTTGTAGGACCCACGATAACCAACATGAAGGCGGGGGAAAAGAGGAAGGTTTTAAAGGCGATAACCTTGGAATACAAGACAAACGATAAGATCTCGGCGGAAAGTTTGGCAAACAAACTTAGGCAATTTGGCATCTCATAGGAAAAGCCTCTACGATCAGGTTAAGGAGTGGGTTGTAATAATCCTCCTTGTGCTTATTGTTAGGGCTACCCTCCTTCAAGCTTACGTTATACCGACACCGTCCATGGAAAACACCCTCCTTGTTGGCGATTTTCTATTTGTGTTCAAACCTCCTTTCGGATTTGTGGTTCCCTTTACGGATATAAAGATCCCGGAGAACGTAAAGCCCAAAAGGGGAGAGGTGGTGGTTTTCAAGTTTTTTAACGAAAACAAGGATTACGTAAAGAGGGTTATAGCCCTTGAAGGGGATACGGTTGAAATAAGGAATAAAAGGGTTTACTTGAACGGGAAACCATTAAAGGAGGATTACGTAGTATTCTCAGACCCGAAGATATACGATGGATTGTCGGGCTACTCAAGGGAGGAATTTCAGGAATATTGGGAAAAGGGCTTTTTTGCCAGTGATATAAGGGTTAGGGATAATTTCGGACCTGTTGTGGTTCCTAAAGGAACCGCTTTCGTTATGGGGGACAACAGGGACGAATCTTGGGATTCCAGGTTCTGGGGACCTCTCCCTTACAAGTACTTAAGGGGGAAACCCCTGATAATATACTTCTCGTTTGATTGGAAGAAAAAGAGAGTAAGGTTTGAGAGGCTTTTTAAGGTGGTTTGGAACATCTAATTCGGATTTAGAATTTCCTATATGGTGAAGATCCTTTCTGCATTGAGAAGTCCATCTGGGACATATGGGGGACCTTTTATGGACGTACCACCCGCCCATTTACTGGCGGAGGTATATAAAACTACAGTTGAAAAAAGTGGGATAGATCCATCAAATTTCTTTGAGGCTTTGGCGGGTTGGGGAATACAAACGTCCGAAGCTCCAAACATAGCAAGGGTTTCTTGGCTTTTGGCGGGTTTTCCTATAGAAATTCCCGCCATGACCTTTCAGGGGAAAAACGAGGGTGGAATCTGGGCCCTTTTGGATGGTATAAGGAAGGTTAAGTTTGAAGGCAAGCCGGTTCTTGTGGGTGCGGTGGATGTTCCATCAACATCCCCATATCTCTTAAAAACCGTAAGGTTCGGCTTGAGAAGTGGGCATACGGTTTCCCACGATCCTGTTGAGGAGTTTTTGGCAAACTATGCGGAGTGGAACGAATATTTGGCAAGGGACTTTAATAGGGAAGAGCTTGACGATTACGCAGTGAGGTCTAATAGGAAGGCATTTACCGCCCAAAGACAGGGGAAACTTAAGGAACAGACGGTGATAATAAGGTTTAAAAAGAAGATACCCGGGGGGGAAACCGAGGAGGTTGTGAGCGAAGATAGGACAATAGACCCTGCCCTATCGCCAAGTAGAGCCCAAAAGGCGGAAACAATTTTCCCCAACGGAAAGCTAACAAAATTCACCCTTGCCCAAAAGGCGGACGGAGCCACGGCCCTTGTCCTTTCAACGGATGGTGGAATTGCGGAGATCCTATCTTACTCCTTTTCCGCGGGAAGGCCAGAAGATGTTTTTGAGATCGCGGATAGGGTTGTTGATGATGCCTTAAAGAAGGCGGGAAATCCGAATATAAGTTTGGTGGAGGTTGAGGATCATTCATCCGCGATAGGGCTCTGGGCGGAAAGGAAATTCGGTAAAGATAAGGTGAATATATACGGGGGACTTTTGGCTTACGGTTATACCCTTTCCGCAAGCCCTATGATGAGTCTGGTGAGGCTAATACACGGTTTAAGGGAGATGGGTGGGTACGGCCTGCTCTTTGCGTTCGGGGTTGAGGGTGAGGTTTTCGCCTTTGTAATAGGCTCAACTTTATAATATAAAAATGGTAAAGTCTGACAAAAGGGAGGAGATAATATTAAAGGCGATGGAGGTTTTTGCAAAAAACGGTATAGATAGAACGAGCATATCCGACCTCGCCCAGCATCTCGGGACAACGAAGAGCTATTTTTACTTTCACTTCTCATCAAAGGAAGACCTGATCTTTAGCATTCAAAAGTATATCATGGACGGCGCAATATCCCATCTGGAAAGGGTTATATCCCTAGATTTAAACCCTGCGGAAAAAATAAAAGCTTGGATAGATTGGAACCTTGATAGGATAAGGGAGAGGAGGGTTGAGGTGGATTTTATGTATCAGGCTATGTTCTCAAAGTACGTAGCGAAGTTCTCGAGGGAGAGGAGGGAGGAGATATTGGAGATCCACAGGAAATATATATCCCTTGTGGGGAAAATAATAAGGGAGGGGCAGGAGAAGGGAATTTTCAAGAACCCATATGACCCAGAGATCTTAGCCACATTCATGGTGGGTTCCCTATTTTCCGGTTTAAAGGCGGCTTATTTTGGTTTTAAAGAAGCTGATTACATAAGGGAGGGTTTAAAGTCCTCCCTTTTGATGATGTTGGGATATGAAGAGGTTTGAAAGGTTGTACTTTTTGAATATTCTTTTTGTCTTAGCTTGGTTTTTAGCCTTTTACTCCCTCGGGATGTTCCTCCTTTGGGGGAAATCCCATCTTCCGATGATTTTCACCATCTTTGCCCTAATCCTTCTCTTACTTTCCTTGCCAATAAATAAAAAACGTTTCGCCTGGCACCTTGAGAGGTTGAACCCTAACCTTAAGGAGAGGTTAGTATCCCTTTTGGAGCTCGGGGATTTGAACCACCCTTCCGTGAGGAGGCTAAATTGGGAAGTTGAAAGGGAAAAAATAAGGTTTAGGCCGACGTTTAACATTTATCTAATTCTCCTGCCGTTTTCTGTTTTTCTATTCCTTGCGCTTTCAAAGTTTTCCACAGAGAAGCCAAAAATAAATTTCTCTTTGGATAGGCGGGAGGTTTTTGAGGTGGAAACCTTAAAAGTCAAAACTGAGCCGAAGGTGGGGAAAATAAGGGTTGGGAATCTCGTTTTTGAGGGGGATGGAGAGTTTTTGATTTACGGTTTAAGCGAGGGAAGTTACAAAATCACCGCAGAGGGGTATAGGGGGGAGGAAAGGTTTAGGGTGATCTCGAAGCCCGTCCTTTACGGTGTTAAGGGTTTTATCGTTCCTCCGGAATATACGGGACTTCCGGAAAGGGAGTTGGGTAAGGATAATTTCGTATATGAGGGTTCAAGGTTTAAGGATCTTGAGATCTTACACAACGGGGATAGCGCAAAATTTATAAACCTTCCTAAATTAATACTGGAAGATACGACGGTTTATGTGAGGGTTTTCAAGAAGGGTAAGGATTTCACCTTTAAGGCTTTTTCCGTTAAAGTTATTAAGGATCTACCACCGAAAATTTCCATAAACCCTTCGGGAATTTATAGGGCGGAAGGCGGGAAAGTTCCCGTATCCGTTTCCGCTTACGACGATATAGGGCTTTCGGATGTGGGAATATACATAAATGGCAAAAGGGAAAGTTTTAACATAAAGGGAAGGGTGCCGAACGCTTTCTTCAGCTTGGAATTTTCGGTTGATGATACTTTAAAGATGGTTGCGTATGCAAAGGATGTGGGGGGAAAGATATCTTTCTCGGATACCCTTATTCTCATCCCCAAGGATCCCTTGGAGGAACTAAAGGAAAAGCTCCTTTCCGCGGATAGGTTGGGGGATTTAGAGAGGAGGCTGAGGGAAATTGAGGAGAGGATAAAGGCGGATAACAAACTCTCCGGTGGTACCCTTCAGGAGATAAAATCCGCAATAACATCAACGAGGGAGACTTATAGGGAGATCCAGGAGGCACTTGAGAGGTTCTCAAAGGAATTTAACGACCCCGAGATCTCTAATTTAATAAACGAGATTAGGAAAAACTTGAGGGAGATTATGGATGAAGATCTTAGAAGGAAGCTTGAGGAGCTGAATAAGGCTTTGGAGAATGCGGATCCGGAGAGGGTCGCGAAGGCGCTTAGGGAGCTGAGGTTATCCCAGAGGGATCTTAAAGAGGAATTGAAAAGGTTCTCAAGGCTACTTGAGAGGTACAGGCAGGAGAGGGAGCTTAGGGAACTTTCCCAAAAACTTATGGAGCTTTCAAACTTCCAAAGGGAGATAACGGGGAAACCCGATAGCACCTCCCAAAGGGAGATTTCCTCGCAAATTGATAGTATTGCGAAGGGGTTGGAAAGGTATAGGGAATTTGAGGGAATAGACGAAAAGAAGATTGATGAGTTAAAAGAGAAACTTGTCTCCGCTTTACAAAGCTCAAACTCCGCCCTTGATAAGATGAGGAAAGGGGGGAATTTTGGGAAGGATCAGGGTAAGACATCCTTGAAGCTTTCTGATGCGTCAAAACTCGCGGAGGAACTTTACAATTCCATAATGGAAAATAGGACAAGGGAGGTTGTATCAAGCTTGAACGAGATTTCGGATGCTTCCGCCTTTATAAACCAAAGGCTCGCGGAAAACCCGAACGAGAGGAACATAGAAAGCTCAAAGATGGCTGTGAAGGATTTTGAGGAAAAATTAATGGAGCTTTCAAACAAGAATGTTTTTGTGTCTCCCAATCTATCAAAGACCGCAAGGGAGATTCATCAAAATTTGAATAGGGCTCAGGAGGAACTTGCAAGGGGAAATGGAGGGAAGGCTCAAGAAGCTTTGAATGAGGCGAGGGAGGGGTTGGTAAAGTTGAGCCTTATGACGTCATCAAGCGCCCAAGCTTGCCAAAATTCCGGTGGATCCGGGATGGAGGGATATTTGAGACAGCTTTCAAGGATGGCGGGGGAGCAGGGGGCAATATCGGAAAACTTAATGCAAGGCTTAAGCCCCGATGAACTCGCGGAGCTCCTCGCAAGGCAGATGGCCTTAAACACCGCCCTACGCGGACTGATAGAAAATATGAGAAGGGAGGGGATGCCCGGTGAAATCTTGAGAAAATTGGAAGAAACGTTAAAAGAGATGCAAGAGATTGAGAGGGATATGAGGGATCCTTCAGCCCTTAAGAGGCTCGAAAGCCTGAGGAAAAGGGCGGAGGAAATAAGGATAAGACTTCTGGAAGCTAAGGAGGCTTTGAGGAAGCAGAGGACGGAACCGGTATTTGAGGCGGAAAGGCCAAAACCCTACACCATAAAATTCTTTGAAAGCGGTAGGATAATAGATAGGAGGGTAATATCGGAGATTTACAGGAAGGTTTTAGCCGGAGAAAAGCTTACACCCCAAGAGAGGAGGATATACGAGAGTTATATTAGGCAATTTTTGGAATGAAAAAGATATACATATACGACTTTGGCTCGCAGTACACCCAGCTTATAGCGAGGAGGTTTAGGGAGCTTGGATATTATGCGGAGATATTACCCTTTAACTTTGAACCGCCCGAGGATGCGGTCGCATTTGTCCTCTCCGGAGGTCCATCAAGCGTGTACGAAGATGGGGCACCCCTACCCCCATTAAGCGTCTTAAAGTCCGGAAAACCCATACTTGGGATATGTTATGGGCTTCAGGTTATAGTGCACCTTTTGGGTGGTAAAGTGGCACCATCCCAAAGGAAGGAGTACGGACCGGCTAACTTGGAAGTTTTAAAGGAGGATCATTTATTTAAGGGGCTTCCAGGGTCCTTTAGAGTTTGGATGAGCCATGGGGATAAGGTGGAGGAAATTCCGGAGGGTTTTGAGGTTTTGGCTAAGACCGAGGGCTCACCTTACGCGGCAATATTCAACGAAAAATTAAAGATCTTCGGTGTTCAATTCCATCCGGAGGTGGCGCACACGGAATTCGGAGAAAGGATCTTAAGGAACTTCGCTGAGTATTCGGGAATTGAGAGGAACTGGACAACGGAGAACATATACGAAGAAATAGTGAGGGAGATAAGGGAAAGGGTTAAGGATGAGGGGGTGATCCTTGCGCTTTCGGGTGGAGTGGATTCAACCGTCTTGGGAAAGATCCTTGAAAGGTCCCTCCCAAGGGAGCAGTTAAACTTCGTATTCGTTGATACCGGGCTTTTGAGGTACGGGGAGGTTGATAGGATCAAAAAACTTTTCCCTTACGCCCATATCCTTAACGAAAGGGAGAGGTTTTTAAGTAGGTTGAAGGGGGTGAAGGATCCGGAGGAGAAGAGGAAGATTATAGGGAGGACATTTATAGAGGTTTTTGAAAGATTCGCGGAGGGTTTGGAAAAGAAGCCGAAATTTTTAGCCCAGGGGACCTTATATCCGGACCTAATAGAATCAAGGTCGGTTTTTGGTCCATCCGCGAAGATAAAGACCCATCACAACGTCGGTGGATTACCAGAAAATTTAAAATTTGATCTTTTGGAACCCTTCAAGTTCCTCTTTAAGGATGAGGTTAGGAGGATAGGTAGGTATATGGGGTTGGATGAGGAGATAATAAACAGGCATCCCTTTCCAGGTCCAGGTTTGGCGGTTAGGATAATAGGGGAGGTGACGGAAGATAGGCTTGAGAGGTTGAGGTTAGCGGATAAGATAGTTGAGGAGGAGATGAGGAGAGCTGGGCTTTACGATAAGGTTTGGCAAGCCTTTGCGGTTTTAATACCTGTGAAAACCGTGGGAGTTCAAGGGGATTATAGGACGGAAGGGGAGGTGATAGCTATAAGGATCGTAGAGAGCGTTGATGGTATGACCGCCCATTGGGTTAAAATTCCTTATGATGTCCTTGAAAGGATGAGCGAGAGGATAACGGGGGAGGTGAGGGGGATAAACAGGGTGGTTTATGATATCACATCAAAACCCCCAGCAACCATAGAGTGGGAATAATCCTTAAAATTCTCGCCTCCCTATTTGTCGGATTTTTCTCTTACCGAGTGGGATGGTTGAGCTGGGGAGGATCCCTCATCACATCGATCATGGCTTTTATCATACTTTACAAGCTTGGCTGGCTCTGGTCTTTACCCCCCTTATCCTTCCTTACCTTGGGTTCAATACTGTCAATATACAGCGGTAAGAGGGAAAGGAGGGATTACAAACAAGTTTTGGCAAACGGTTTGCCCGCCCTTATTTCCGCCATAACCTCCTTTGAGGGGGGATATTTAACAGCCTTGGCGGTTTCATTCTCGGACACCGTGGCAACCGAGATCGGAATAAAGTTCGGAAGAAAAACCTACCTAATTACGAACTTTAAGGAGGTTCCAAAGGGGACATCGGGGGGAATAAGCCTTGAGGGGACACTTGCGGGGATCTTAACCATAACTGTATTGAGCGTTTTTGGTTGGTTGATGGGATTAAATCCCATTCCCATTTTTCTTTCGGCGGTTTTAGGATTTTTCTCGGACAGCTTTATAGGGGCGACGTTGGAAAGTAGGGGGTACTTTGGGAACAATACGACGAATTTTTTGGCGGGCATTTTTGGATTGATAGTTTATATTTTCTTGCATCCTTAAAATATTCGCGATGGCAAGCCTGAAAGAAAAGATAGAGGTGGTAAAAAAGATGTTTCCCGAGGGGGATACCGCCCTAATAGCGGCTTTACACGAGGTTCAGAACGAGTACGGTTATCTTCATCCGGAAGGGGTGAAGTTGATATCCGAAGTTTTAGGGTACCCGGAGGATTGGATAATGAGCGTTGCGAGCTTCTACCATATGTTTCACAAGGAAAAGGTTGGGAAGTACCACATATACCTATGCACGAATTTGAGCTGTATGATGGCGGGAGCTTATGAGATCCTTAAATTCCTTAAGGAGAACGTTAAGGATGAGGAAGAATTTACTTATGAGGAGGTGGAGTGTATAGGGCTTTGCGATGGGGCGCCGGCGGCCCTGATAAACGGCACTCCAATAACAAATCTAAATATTGAGAAGATAGGGGAGATTTTGAGGGAACCCGAAAAGTTCGTACAAAAACAAGAGGGAACATATTACGACCTTAAGGACCTTTATGATTAGGAAGGTCCTTATTGCAAACAGGGGGGAAATAGCAATAAGGGTGGCGAGGACTTTGAAGGAGATGGGGATAAAAACCGTGGGTATATTTACAAAAAACGACGAAAACTGGCCCTTCGTTTACGTCGTTGATGAGGCTTACCCGGTGAGTAATTACCTGAACATTGACGAAATCGTGGAAGTTGCACTTATGACAGGTTGTGATGCGGTTCATCCTGGGTATGGGTTTTTGTCCGAGAATCCGAGATTTGCACAGGCGGTAATATCCGCGGGACTTATCTTCATAGGTCCATCGCCCTTATCTATGGAGCTTGTTGGGGATAAAGCCAAGGCTAAAGAGATAGCGAAGAGGGTTGGGGTTCCCGTTGTTCCCGGACTTCCCCCCTCCGAGGACCCGAAGGAGATATACGAGGGGATCTTGAAGATAGGTTTTCCGGTGTTGCTTAAGGCGGTGGGGGGAGGGGGAGGAAAGGGGATGAAGCTCGTACGAGATGGGGAAAACCTGATGGAGGTAATACTCTCCGCCCAGAGGGAGGCGTTTGAAGCATTCGGAGATAGAAGGCTTATAGCGGAAAAATTCGTTTTCCCAGCAAGGCATATAGAGGTTCAGATGATGGGGGATAAGTTCGGGAACGTTTATGCCCTTGGTGAAAGGGAATGTTCCTTACAGAGGAGGCATCAGAAGATAGTTGAGGAGAGCCCATCCGTTGGGATAACGGAGGAGATTAGGGAAAAGTTGTTTGATTATGCGGTGAGGATAGGGAAGGAGGTAAATTACGAGAATGCTGGGACATGTGAGTTTTTGGTTTCCGAAAGCGGGGAAGTATATTTCCTTGAGGTGAACGCTAGGCTTCAGGTGG
>Ga0079995_1056166_pt1 | contig 21936 bp, 16 predicted proteins | sample FaiFalFF_MnMetaG_2_FD_69198 | JGI IMG/M metagenome (GOLD analysis project Ga0079995, IMG submission 69198) | Freshwater microbial communities from Yellowstone National Park, Wyoming, USA - Fairy Falls C (FF_Mn_C) (SPADES assembly) (version 4) | ecosystem: Environmental > Aquatic > Freshwater >...
TCTTCTGTATTGTGTTTTCTAAAAACAGTTCAAAATATGGCTGGATATTTGAACAAAATAATAAATGGTATGTTCAAATAAATAATCAAATTTTTGGACCTTATAGTGAAGTAGATTATCTTACATTCTCTAAAGATGGTTCAAAATATGGTTGGATATTTAAAAAAATAGGTAGTAAAAAACAGTATATTCAAATAAATGATAAAACCTTTGGTCCTTACGATTACACTTGGTTATCTAATCTTAAAATTTCTGACGATGGTTCATTATACACTTGGCAGTTTGGAAAAGATAATAAACAATACATAAGAGTAAACAATAAAATTTTTGGTCCAGGTGATAATACATATTATAGTTATATAAAATTAAGCTCTTCAAACTATGGATGGCAATTTAAAAAAGATAATAAATATTACATTGTAATAAATGAAAAGATATATGGTCCTTATTATCAATCAGATTTTGTTTTATCAAAAAATAATAAAGCCTACATAGCTTATATCCAAGGAGATGAATTAATTATCGGTGAAGCTAAATAAAATTATCTATTTTTTAATTTATAATATCTAATTAGAATAAATTATTTTCTCTATTTGTTTTAGGGTATCTTGTTTAATAGGCTTAGAAATATCTAGTCCAGTTCTTTCCCTATACTTTTTCTTAAACTCTTTTTCTAAATCCAATAAATCTTTAATAGCTTTTTTAAACCTATTTTTATAATATAAATCCTGAACATTATAATACCCCTGGATCAAAATTTTTGAAGAATTATCAAAATCAGTTTCTTCTTCTAAAAATATCCTACTTAACCTTACATAAGGTTCATAAGTCCCAGGATTAATATCTATAGCTTTATAATAAAATTCCTTAGATTTATCAAATAATTTAGCCTCATCATAACAAACTGCTAATAAATATACACTATAAAAATCAGTCGGATATTTAGAATATAGCTCATAAGCCCAGTTTATAGCCCTATTAGCTTTACCAGCATCTATAGCATAAGTTATAGCTAAAATATAATATTTTTTATTTTCTTTATTAATAGATAAAGCTTTATCATAGTAATTTATAGCCATATCCACATCATTTATCCCTTCATAAAATTGAGCTAACTTAATATAATATCTGTCATCCTTTGTAGGATTTATAGAATCAATAAATTCTAAAGCTTGAGGAACCTTTACGTAACTCCTTTTATAAGTTAACCCTAAAATGTAATAAGCCTCTAAATTGTTATTATCCTTCTTTAGATATTGTTTTATAATTTCATTTGCTTGAACTAACTCGTCTAAATATGTTAAAACTTTAGCATACTTTAATAATAACTTATTATCTCTTTTATAATAATTTTCTAAAATATTTTTAGCTTTAGCATATCTCTTATTTTATAAAAGTATATCAGTGTAAATAGAAACTAAATTAACTATATCTGAATAATTCTTAGCTAAAGCTAATTCATAAGCGTTAGCTAATAAATTTTCTGAATTATCAAGATTATTTTTATCATAATTTATTTTAGCTAATAAGATAATAGCATCAATATTATTAGAATTATACTTTAAAGCTTCATTAACAGTAGCTTCACTTTGATAAATATCTTTTTTAACATTATATAAAATATATGCCCAATTATACAAAATCTTAGAAAAATTAAGATTCTTTTGATTAGGATTAGATAAATTATCTACAAATCTTTGTTTTAATATCTTTAAAACTTTTTTAGAATTATCTAAATTATTATCTTTATAAGCATATAAAATCATTTGAGCTATTAAAGCATCGAATTCTGATGACTTTTTTATATCATTTATTACCTCCTGTGCTTTAAGATAATCCTTATTTTGTATATACTTATTAAATAAATCTATTTTAGATTCATTGGCAATAATTAACAAAATACTAAAAATAAAATAAAAAATAAAAAAGAAAAAGTAAGCTAAATTTACTTTATTTTTAAACATTATAAATTTCACTCCTTTTTTAATAGAATAGATTATTTTAGGGAATTAATATTAGAATCAATTAAGCCCTTTCTTGTTAGAGTAAATCTACCTGTTTCATCTATTTTTAATATTTTAACAACAATTTCATCCCCAAGTTTTAAAACAGATCTAGCGTCACTAACAAATCCTAACCCCAATTCAGAAACATGAAGCAATCCTATTTTACCAGGTGCTACTTCAACAAAAGCTCCATAAGGTTCCAATCTAACTATTTTTCCCAAATAAACGCTACCTTCCTTTATATTGGTAATAGCTTCTATTATAGATTTAGTTTTAATAGCATCCTCTTCATTAGATGAGTAAATTAAAACCCTACCATCTTCTTCTATATCTATTTTAACTTTATTTTGTTCTATGATTTTTTTAATAATTTTTCCTTGAGGACCTATTATATCGGGTATTTTAGATGGCTCTATTTGCAAAACAGTTACCCTAGGAGCATTAGCAGCTAAATCATTAGGTTTACTTATGACACTGTACATTTTCTCTAAAATAAAATTCCTACCATCTTTAGCCTGCTTTAAAGAATTATAAACAATATCTAAAGTTAGTCCTTCTAATTTAGTATCCATTTGAATAGCAGTAATCCCATCATAAGTTCCAGCTACTTTAAAATCCATTTCCCCAAAGAAATCCTCAAACCCCTGGATATCAGTTAATAAAACATATTCTTTTATATTATTTTCATTAGTAATCAAACCTATGGATATACCTGCAGCGTGTTTTTTAATAGGTACCCCAGCATCCATTAAAGCTAAACTACTACCACAAACAGAAGCCATAGAAGTAGATCCATTAGATTCTAAAACTTCTGAAACTACCCTTATAGTATAAGGGAATTCGTTTTCAGGAGGAATCAAATACTCTAAAGCTTTTTCAGCTAGATTCCCATGCCCTATTTCCCTCCTACTTGGAGCTCTCAAAGGTTTAGCTTCACCAGTAGAAAATGGTGGAAAATAATAATGATGCATATATCTCTTAAATTCATCTTCTAATAATAATCCTTCTATCATTTGCTGATCAGTTTTAGTACCCAATGTAACAACAGATAGCACTTGTGTCTGTCCACGAGTAAATAATGCACTACCATGAGGATAAGGTAATATCCCTACCTCTATTTCAATAGGTCTTATCTCATTAAAAGCTCTACCATCTATTCTCGTTTTTTGTTCTAAAACCTGTCTCTTTAAATGCTTCTTTAAAAATCCCTTCTTTACTATACTAAAAATAAATTCATTTATCTTATTATTACTAATAAATTCATTAAACTGATTCTTTATTTCTTCTACTTCATTAGAATAAACCAAATTAATTAAATTTTCTAAACTAATTTCATTGATTAATCGATTTCTTTGTTTTTTATCCTTTTCATTTAATAACTTTATAGTTAAATCCTTAAAATATTTTTCATATAAATCATTTAATAAAGAAGGGATTTCAATAGAAGAAGTTTGAATTTTTTCAGGCTTCAACTCCTCATAAATTTGATATTGAAAATCATTAATTATTTTATTTTTCTCAAAAATTTGATTTATAAATTCAAACATTAAATCATCTTTAATTTCATTAGCTTTAGCTTCTATCATGGTTATCTTATCACTAATAGAAGCAACAACCAAATCTAAGTTCTCATTGTTTATATAATAAGCAGATACAGGTTTATAAAAAGGTATAGGACTAATTAATAAAGCTAAAGAAGTACCTAAAAGCCCTAAAATTTCGGGACGCTCTCTAACATCAGCTGAAAATACATTAATATAAATATTAATATCATTAAAAAAATTAGGATCTATCAAAGGTCTAATAGTTCTATCAATTAATCGAGCTTTAATTATTTCATTATCAGTAGGTTTCCCTTCCTTTTTTATAAATCCCCCAGGGATCTTACCAATAGCATACATCCTCTCAATATAATCAACTGTTAATGGAGTAAAGTCAATATCATTTCTCGGCTTTTCATTAAAAGTTACCGCACATAAAACCCAACAAGTTCCACTTTTTACCACTACACTACTAGCAGCTTGCTTTGCCACTTTATTTATCTCAAACTCCAATTCCTTATCATCCATTTTTAAAACATATCTCTTCATAAACTAAATCACACCCCTTCTTTTATAGCTTCTCAAATCAATTCATTAAAATCCATACTTATATAAACCCAAATTATTGGTTCTAGAAAAGCTTTGAGCTTTTAAAAATATTTCAGAATACTTAACATTAGGAGAAATTGTATATACCTTAGCATAACCATTTAAAACCAAAATTAAATTCAACATATACCCACTTTCTAAATAAACGTAAGCTAAAATCCTATTATATCTATCATACTTTGAAACATCATATTCTAAATATAAATATTCTTGATCTTTTAGTATTTGATAAGTATATTCTTTAGCTTTTAGTCCCAAAGAAATAATAGTATTCTCATCTTTATGTGTTCTTTTAATATCCCTTTTTAGCTTTTCATTATAACTACTTTCAGGAGTATCTACTCCTATTAATCTCACCTTGTATTCTTTATTATCATTTAAATTTATAACCTTAATAGTATCACCATCTATAACTTTATAGAACTTAACTTTTTCAAAATACTTTAATTTCTGTTTTATAATCTTAGGATCAATTTCTTTTAAATTATTTTCCTTAATAAAATTAATGTACGTATCTAAATAATTACTATTTTTTTCAAAATTAATATTAGAATTATTCTGATTTTTATTAAATAAAACAAAAGCAAAAATAATAAGCAAAACAAAAATAAGGTTTATAATACGAGCAAAAAAATTATTTCTAGATCCCCAATTTTTTTTCGTAATCATTTAATATTAATATATCAAAATAATCTTTTCAAAATCTTCTTTCATTAAAAATAATTTATAAATTTTATATTTTAAATTTGTATCGATTTTATCTTTATTATTTACAAGCATATCAAAATTTTCATTTAAAATAGCATACGCTTCATCATAATAACTAGGTAAATCTATTATATTGCTTAAGTAAATCATTTTAACTTCTTCATCCTTAGGATATTTCAAAATATAATCCTTTAGCACCTTTATTTTATCAGCTAAACTCAACTGTTGTAAGGAATTAAGTAAATTTTCTTTTTCAATTTGCTGGATTTTATCTGAAGGTATAAGTTGAGGATAAGTCTTAAATAAATATTGAATTAAATCAGTTTTATTATACTTTTGTAACTCAGTTAATTTTTCAATTAAGAAATTAGAAGGATCCATTCCATTTAATTTTAAGGCTTCAATATATTTAACGATATAATCTCCATTTAAAGGATCCATTTTTAATAAAATATTTGAAATATCTAATAATTTATTGGAAATATTTTTTGATTTAGCTATTTCATAAGCTTTATACAAATACTCTATTTTTTTATCCTTTACCTCAAACTTTTCTAACCAATTTGCATATTCTATATATAAATTAATGTTATAAGGATCAATTTGCAACCTTTTTTCAAAAGTTTCTATAATTATTTTAAGTAATCTTTCCTTATCTTCTGGATAATTTTCTATTATATTATAAGAATTCAAAGCTTCTAGTAATTCAAGATACCCTTGAGCTTGTAGAAACAAATTTAAAGAATCAAATAATAAATTTCTAGCTTTTTCTCTTTGATTAAGTATTAACAGATAATTAGAAGTCATAATTCCAGTTTGAGCAGAAAATACCTTAGAAGAAGGATCATTCCTACATTTTTCCATTTTCTTTAAACTGAGTCTAACTAAATCTCTATAAAGTCCTAAGGATTTATAAATATTTTCTGCATCGTCATACCAACTCAAACTTTGTAAAGGCTCACTAATATCACCTATCAATTCCTGTGCTAATGCCTTCTCTAATACATTACCACTTATTATCTTTATAACATTATCTATTAAAGATTTCCTAAATATCGTCTTAGAATTCTTTAGCTTAGATAAAGCATCCAAAAACCCTATTTTATAGTTATCTGGATCTATTTTATATAAATTAGCTATACTTTGTTCTACTTGCTTATAATCTTTTTCCCCTAAATTTTCCCTATTAATTTTATCCACTATATCTATTACTTTATATATTCCTCCCAATAAATTAAACTTCTGAGAAAAATCTTTCTTAAGATTAGCGCTATATGGAGCTGATAAAGCTATTACCTTCCTGGTAGTATCAATTATAATCTTTCTATAATATTCTTCATCCTCACTTAAAATTGAAAAATTAATTTCTATAGCTAATTCTAATATTAGCAATTGTAAACTAATATTATTTTTAGCTAATAAATTAAATTTCTCCAAAATATTATTTAAAATCTGTTCATCATAAAAAGTCCTAAAATAATATGCTAAATCTAATACAAAATTAGACATTAAATAATCATAATCATTATTTTCAATAGCACTATTTAATTTATCTATTTTTTCCTTCCAAAAACTATCCATTCTTCATTCAAATATAAAAAATAATTACATACCTAAATACAAATTCTACATTTTTTTTAAATTTCCTTAAATAAAAAATATAAATATAAAAAAACAAAGCCAATAAAATTAATTAGAGTAAAAAATTATAATACTAAAAAACAAACAATTACTAAATCCCGTAGGCTTCTTTAATAGTTTCTTGGATTTTTCTTTTAATTCTTTGAAGAGCATTATCCACAGATTTTATATGTTTTCCTATATTCTTAGCCACTTCATAATAAGATAGCCCCTTTAAATACTCAGCTAAAACACTAGATTCTAATCCACTTAAATATTTCTTCATCTTTTCTTTTATACTTTTAGTTAATTCTAAAGCTATATAAATTTCCTCGGGATTACATGTTCTAGTACTTGCAATAACATCAGCCATAACTCTTTCTCCATTATCCTCAAAAATAGGCTTATTTAATGAAACATACGAATTAAGAGGCAAATGTTTTTGTCTAGTAGCAGTTTTAATAGCTGTTATAATTTGTCTCATTATACAAAGCTCAGCAAAAGCCCTAAAACTCGTTTTCTTATCCGGATTATAATCTCTTATGGCTTTAAATAAGCCAATTAAACCTTCTTGGATTATATCCTCCTTATCAGCACCCACTATGAAATAGGATTTAGATCTCGATCTAACAAAGTTTTTATACTTATTAATCAAAATAGAAACAGCTTTAGCGTTACCTTTCTTAGCTAACATGACCAATTCTACATCCTTTAGATCTTCTAAAGATTCATTTAAAACATTACTATCAAATATACTTTCTGAAAATAAATCATTTTTTAACTCAGTCTTTTTAGCTGTTTTGCTTTTAGAATTTTTTTTATTTGTTTCTTTCAGTTTCTTTTCTTTCTTTTTATATTTCTCCTTCCCATTTTCATCATTTTTTTCTAAATTCTTAACTTTTCTCGTTTTTTTAACTTTATTAATACCTTCCATCTCCTTTTTTATTTCATCAATATTATAATTTTCTGTATTAATCATAAAACTTCTTACCCCTTCCCTTATATCATTATTAGGATTTTTATTTAATTTTTCCTACCTACTCCTTTTTTATACTAAAATTATAAAATAAAAATTATAAAATTGTTAATAAAATGTTAAAAAAGTTTGGTTAAAGATTTTTTTTATTAAAGAAAAATCTATATCCAAAACATAAGTTCTTTTTTTAAGCAAATTAGATAAAATCTTACCCACCACACTTCCGATATTCATACAAGTTGCTTGAATCCTTAAACTACTAAAAGCATAATCATCACTACTTATATGCTTCCCTACAAATATCAAATTCTTATATTGCTTTGTTATTAAACTCCTAAATGGAATATAATAACCATCTTCATTAACTTTTTTTTCAACAATTTTATCCTTAATATGAATATCAATAGGCCAAGTCCCTATTAATATTTTATCCTCAAAATTATTACAATTTATTACATCTTCCATATTTAATTCATATTCCCCTTTTAAAACCTTATACTGTCTTATCCCTAATCTATAAGCAATTAAATCTATATAACTATTCTCAAACCCTTTTATATATTTTTTCATAATTTTGTAAATATAAAATACCTGCTTAAGACCTAAATAATATCCTACTCTTTCTAATATATCATAATGTAATATGTTCTTATTTTTATAAAAATTTTTATTAGAAGGTAATATTACACTACTACATTTTTTTAAAAAATCCTCTTTTTTCACTCCTAAATTATTAACGTCATTAAGAATAAATTTAATTATATCTTTTAAAAATATTCTAGAAGTATTAACATAAACAAAATTTTTCAAAATTTCACCAAAGAATAAAAACCTGTCTCTACTTAATAATAAATCCCTATTAAATAAATATTTAGAAGCTAATTCAAAATATCCTGAAACACTTATAAAATCATTACTTAACATTAAATCTACATCAGTTTTACTATAAAAATCATCTCTATTTTCTTTAATGTATTTAATAATCTTAGTAAAATCTATATTTGATAACCTAAATATCAAAGTAGCTGCTTGCAAATTCTCTAATTCCAAACGATATTTAATATCAATATAGTTAGATAACTCTAAAACTCCCGAAGCATCTACAAAAAATTTACCCCTAATCTTATACTTTTTATTATCTTTATTTCTTATAACTACATACCTTATAATACCATCTTTTTCATAAACATTTTCTATAACTGAACTGCTAAACAATACAAAATTATTATTAGGTAAAAAATAGTCAACAAAAAAAGCTTTATAAGCAATAGGATTAATAGGGGTTATAGAATAAGAAAAATTAAGAGGATCCCTAATATGTCCCTTAGAAAAACCATTTTTAATACAAAAGTCTAAAAACTCCTTAACACTATCTACAATAATTAGCTTCCCACTCAAAGTATGAAATCCAGCAGTAGGAAAAATCAAAGAATTAGCTAAAGCCCCCCCAATATTATCCTCTTTTTCTATAACTGCAACCTTTAAATTATTCTTAATTAATTCAAAAGCTAAAAAAAAACCAGAAGTACCAAAACCTATAATAACTACATCAAAATCCATCCTTCAAATTTTTATTTTCAATTTTTTAATTACTTATTTTACAAATTCTCAATAGCTAAGGAATATCCTCCGCCGCTACCTGCACAAGCCATAATAACCGCTTTATTCTTGTTAAATTTTTTCATAGCTACTATAGAGTTAATAACTAATCTTGCACCAGTAGCCCCAATAGGATGCCCAAAAGCCACTGCTCCTCCAAAAACATTAGTATAATTATAATCTATATCTAAAATCTTAATATTAGCAGCTAAAACAGCTGCAAAAGCTTCATTTATCTCCCAAATCCCTATTTCTCCTTTATTTAATCCATACCTCTTTAACAAACTATTTGTAGATAAAGAAGGAACAATAGGGAAATTAGAAGGCTCATCAAAACTCTCTCCAAACCCTATAACTCTTGCTAATGGCTTTAAATTATACTTTTTTATAACTTCTTCATTGGTTAAAATAAGCATAGAAGAACCATCAGCTAACGCAGAAGCATTACCCGCTGTTATACTCTCACTATTAACAGGCTTTAAATTAGCTAATTTCTCTAAACTTATATCTTCTCTTATATTTTCATCTCTAATTAAATTCTGATAACTCACAAAATAACTACTAAAAAAAGTATCTTTCCAAGAACTAATAGCCCTTAAATGACTATTATAAGCTATCATATCTTGATCTTCTCGAGTTATACCATACCTCTTTGCAATAATGTCAGCTATCTCTATCATCAATTTATTAGTAATAGCACACCTCAAACCATCAGTATTAATAGAATCCTCTAAAATTAAATCCCCATACTTATTACCTAATCTTAGCTTAGCAAGAAAAGGAGCATTCGTCATACTCTCAACTCCACCAGCCGCTACTACATCATATTCACCAGTAGCTATATATAAATAAGCTAAATTTAAAGCTTTAATAGGAGAAATACACACTTGATTCACAACAAAAGCAGGAGTACTAATAGGTAAATTAGATTTAAATAATACTTGTCTTGCTAAATTCTGACCATTTCCTGCTTGAATAACATTACCCAAAATAATACTAAAACTATGCTCTTTTATTATATTATTAAAAACTTCTGGATTAATTAACTCTATTGATTTATTTAAAGCCAAAGAAGCTAAATCTACTGCTTTTAACTTTGCCAATCCTCCTGCTATTCTTCCATAAACTGTACTCCCCATTGATACAATAAATACATCTTTTAACATCAATTTCCCTCCTTTAAAGATATTCTAAAAATATTAACCCACTCTACCATGCTTTTATAATCTTATTTCTATAATCCCTCATCGTTTTTTTTTAAAATTATATTTTTTAAAATTATATTTTATCAAAAAAATAAAAAAAGTGTAAATTTTTATTTTTTATACCTGATTTTAAATTTTAATTACTTTTGTATTACTTATGGATTTTTTATAGGTAAAACAAAAAAATATGATGGAGCCTTATTTAATACCCCAAATATGTATAAATTATTATTATAGAACACATTTCCCCACCAGTTACCTGGCGTAGGATTTATAATTAAATATGATCCACTATTATCTAAAGTGTAAAACACTATACAGCCAGCATTATTATCCTTATCTTTTCCACTCAAGTAAATAATACTACCACTTCCTGGATAATATACATCTCTTATCTCTATTTTTATATCATTATTATTCTTATCTTTAAAAGTGTAGTAAGTTTTATTCTTGGGGTCATTTAAATCAAATACCGCTAATACACTCTTTCGCGAAAGTTGAAAACTACCTCCTAAATATACCTTATCATTTAAAATAACTGCATCTAAAGGAGCAGCTGAAAATGATCCTTTTAACGGCTCTATTGTTATTAAACTTCCAGGCACTAATTCACCACTGCCTGGATTAACCTTAAATAACATTAAACTAGTTTTAGATGAACTTCGCTGTTCTCCAACAAGAATTAAATCATTTCCATCCGATAAAATATCAGTAACAACTTCTTTAGTTTTAGAATTACCATCAGGATCTATCATTGCCAAACCATACTCCCCAAAACCTTCTACTGAAGAACTATCTATAGTTTTTAATTTATAAATATAAATTTCCCCACTATAATCCTTTATCCCTACTGCGTAAATATAATCACCATCAAGCAATAATCCCCCCGGTACCAAGTTATAAATTCTTGAAAACCACTTACCTTCTTCATTAAGGAATGATTTAAAGCTACTATCAAATTTTAGATCGCTTTTTCTAATTTTTGATAACATCAAATAAGATTCACCAAATGTTCGTGTTATCTTCCTTCCAAGAACGTATATATAGTTAGCATCCTGCTCTACATAAAGGTTTCCTTGTTGAGTATAAGAATAAAAATCATCGATTGTAACATAGTTAACAAAAGTGTCAGGCGGAGTAAATTTAAATAAGTATATATTAGGGTTCGGCCGATCTCCAACAGAAGGATAATCATTCCCTACTATAAAGATAGAATTGGAATTATAATCTACTAATCCATTAGAAAACTCTGACAAAGCCCCATTATTAACAGTATTCGTACATAAAAGTGGAGTATCAATCACTCCTAAACTCCGTGATAAAGTTATTACCTTTTCCTTAACATCAATATTACTAATACTCTTACTTCTCCTATCAATCTCCTTACTACTCTTATTAATACTCCCCAAAATAGTTATTATAGCTACCATAAGCAGAGTTATAAATAAGACTAAAAAACTTATAATATTAATTGTTGTTTTCATCTTATTTATCCCCCTCCTTAATAAAATCCTTAAAAATGAATTTCAAAAGTGAGCATGAGTAGTAAGCATCCCAGCAATAACAGCAGAAGAAAAATTAGCTAAATTCCCAACTATTAAAGCTCTTAAACCTAACTGAGCAATAGTAGGTCTTATTTTAGGTTCTAATGAACCAATACCACCTACCTGGATCCCAATAGAACTAAAATTAGCAAATCCCCCTAATGCATAACTTAGTATAATTTTAGTTTGCTCTGAGATAAGATTAGGATTAGTAGCTAAGGTTTTAGCAAAATCAGAATAAGCAACAAACTCATTTATCACTATTTTTTCACTAATAAATTTAGCAGCTAAGAAAGCTTCTTGCTTAGGTACACCTAATAAATAAGCTATCGGATAACACAAAGCAGCTAAGATATCTTGAAAATTAAATGGTTTAAAGCTTGCTAAAAACTGAATATGACTAAATAAAAAAGAAGTTAAATTAAAGATAATATCATTAAGCATAGAAATTAAACTAATAAAAGCCAATAACATTGCTCCGACATTAAAAGCTAAAAACATACCATCACGTGCTCCCAATGTTATAGACTCAAATAGATTAGTTCCTGGTTTTTCTATTTTTATCTTTATATTCCCCTTAGTTACAGGATCCTCTACTTCAGGAACAATAATCTTAGATAAATAAACAGAAGCAACAACTGATAAAATAACAGCAGTTAGCAAATGTCCAGCAATAGTAGGTATATATCCACTAAGCATTCCCACATAAGCAGCCATAACTCCACCAGCCATAGTAGCCATACCTGCTGACATAATCGTAAATATTTCAGACTTAGTTAAAACAGCTAAAAATGGTTTGATAATCAAAGGAGCTTCTGTTTGCCCCACAAATAACTTAGCAGAAGCTACTAAACTCTCAGCACCACTCGTATTTAAAACTTTCATCATAATAAACGCATACGCTTTTATTATTTTCTCCATCACCCCTAAATAATATAACATATATATTAAAGCCCCAAAAAATACTATAGTGGGTAATATAATAAATGTAAAATTCTTTAAAGGATCTTCTACCTTACCAGTAATAAAACTTCCAAATAAGAACTCTATTCCTTTCTTAGCATAATCCATTAAAGCCAAAAATGCATCATTAGCTCCCTTGAAAAAAACCACCCCAAACGGTGTTAACAACAAAAACACCGCCAAAATAATCTGAAATAAAAAACCTACTACCACAGTTTTTAAACTAATTTTCCTTATATCACTACTTAGTAACAAAGCTGTAAGAAATATAAAATTTAAACCTACTAACCCCCTTACTATTTTATTATTTTCAAATATATTAGCTACAAACCATAAAACTATTATAAGAACTACATAAATCCCTATTCTTATCCAATTATTACTTAATAATGAATCTAAGTTATTTGAATCTTTACTCATATATTTTTTTATTTTCTATTCTTAGATTTTATCCTTTTAAAAAAAATCTTTTAAAAATAAAAAATTAAATCTATTTTTTTACCAAATTCTTGAACTAAATAACACTATTTATATTTAGAATTTTCATATTTTTTTAAATTTTAATTTTTCTATCTAAAATTTAAATTACCAAAAAAATCCCTAATTTTTATTGAAAACAAATTCCATTTGTAATTTAAATTTAAGCTTAGTTTTTCAAATCTCGCAACAATAAAAAATAACTAATTAGTTTTTTTATCTAGTTTTCTACTAAATAATAGTTTAATAGGGACATTATTTATATTTAATATTTTAGAGATATTGTTTTTTATATAATTTTTAAAGCTTTCAGGTATCTCCTTAAAATCAAAATTATTTATAATCTTAAAAGTAGGCACTTCTTCTTTATAATAAATTACATCATATATTTTAAACTTTATTTTCTTTTGTTTTTTATTGCCTTTAGTTTCAACTATATAAGGTAAAGGCACAGAAAGCAACATATTTTCAAATATCTCCTTTAGATTATAATCACTAAAATCCCTTTCTAATTCAGATTTAACAGCTTTAATACCATATAGAATTGAGTCCAATTGGTACTTAGTTTTAGCGCTAACAAAATAAATAGGAGCATAATTAATTAAGTATAATTGCTCTTTTATATTATTTCCTAACTCATATTTTAAATTCTCAATAAAATTATTATCAAACTTATTTTTTAATTTCTGTTTATATTCATTTAGAAGAATATCAAATTTATTAGCTATTATAATAGCGGGTTTTAAATTTTTATAAATTTGATAAGCTAATCTCTTATCCTGCCTCGTTAATCCCTCAGATATATCGATAACTAAAATAACAATATCAGAATACTTTATACTTCCAATTGACCTAGTTATACTATAAGCTTCCAATTTAGAAGAAATGTTTGGTTTCCTTCTAACTCCTGGCGTATCTATTAATGTAAATTCAAAATTTTCAAATTTAAAAGGGATATCAATACTGTCTCTAGTAGTACCAGCTATATCCGAAACTATAACCCTGTTATCATTTAATATAGCATTAACTAAAGAAGATTTACCTACATTAGGTCGTCCTATAAAACTTATTTTTAATCCCCTTTCCTCATAATCCCTATACTTAGAATTTATATTTACCAAGCCTTTTTCAACTAAATTCTTTGCTTTCTCATATATTCTAAATTTAAGTTCATCTATATTCATTAAAGTCTTACAAGAAATTCTAATGTAATCTTTTAAACCTAAAAATTCATATTCTTGATTTTCATTCTTAGTTTCACTTTTATTTATAACTAAGATTACTCTCTCATTTAAATCTTTAGAAAATGTATTTCTTAGAATATTTAATAATTCTTCCTCTAATAAATTAAAAACAGAGTTATTATCTACAACAAATAAAACAATATCACTATTATTAACAGCTTCAATTATTTTATTATTAACAGAAAGATCTATATCAGTTTGATTTTTAAGGACTCCACCTGTATCAATAAAAACAAATTCTAAATCCTTAAATTTAGATTTTTTAATTAATAAATCTCTTGTTGTTCCTTCATTCTCAGAAGTAACTGCTATTCCCTTATTAACTAATAAATTAAATAAAGTAGATTTCCCTACATTAGGTTTCCCTATTATACTTACTACCACTTTATTTAGATTCTTTATATCTTTAATTTCTTGATTTTCTGTTAAATTATCTAACATATTTTCTTATATTATTACCTCTTATTCCAATATAATAAGTTCTAAATCTCCTGTTATTAGACAAATGTCTTATTTGCACATATAACTCTTGAGTAGAATTAGCTAAAGATCCATTTGTTCTAAAAACTATAGGTAATAATTGATTGTTATTATTTCTTATTAAGACCATATATGAAATAGGGTAATTATATTCTTCATTACCAACAAATAAACGATTATTTGAATTATAAAAATTTGGTAAATTAAAAGGAGAGTTATTATTAATCATAGTATTTTGTAAATTACCATCTGGGGCCCTATTATCCATTCTCAATTGCCTATTTATATTTTCAAAATATTCCAAAGTTAAACTATCAATTACATTACCATTATTATTAAGTATCTTATTGATTTTAACTAAAGCGATATAATTTGGATTATTAGGAATATTATTAGGAAGCCTAAAGGAAATATTATTCAACGTAGGATTAGTTGAAGGATTATTAATAGTAATAACCGGTGAGGATTTAGTAGCATTAGCTTGGGCATCAGTTATTAATTTATATATTTTATCAACTTCTGCTTTATATTCATAATTTTTTCTATTAGATAACATTCCAATACCTGCTCCAATTACTATAACTATAATTGCAATCACTACTAACATCTCAATTAACGTAAATCCATTTTTAGCAAAATAAAACCCATTTTTATTTTTATTAATTTTCATAAAATTTAAATTTTTCTCCCCCTTTTTTATAAATAATCTCCCAAAATTACATTTTTATACACCCTTTTTTTAATTATTCATAAATCCTAAAAAATCCTCTAATTTTTTACTATTACTAATTTTTTACTGCTATATTAAATAAAGCTAATTAAAGAATTAATTAACTAAAGAAGGAATTTTAAACTTAATTTTATAAAATAAATATAGACAAAGAATAAAAAAAGGAGGAATTTTTATGATCTCAAAGTTAAAAACCAATTTACTTAACAACTCATTCTTCTTTACTCAAAATACTCAAAATATTGAAAATAGTAACTCTGAAATCCAGACTTTTGAAGAATTAGATAAATTTTTAGAAAATGAAACAAATCCAACAGATGAAGAAGCAGCAAAAATGTTAGGATTCTTTGTAAAAACCTCCCGAGATAACGGATTCCCATGGGATATCAAAGCTAAAATAAATGGGAAAATACAAGACATAAACGAATTACAAGCTTTAGAATTATTAAAAAACAATCAAGAAATAATATTAATTCCCAAAAGAAAAAAAATTGTTGATTTATTAGCAGCTAAAGGTCAAGAATTAACTGCTTTAGGAAATATAAGTAATTTAGAAAATTTAAAAAAAATAGGCGAAGGAATTCAAAGAGGAAAAGATATTATAAAAAATACTGAATTAAAAAGCGAAATAAAAGATGGTCAAGCAATTTCTATTAAAAATTATAAAGAACTAAAACTTTTATACTCCCTGTTTTCAGAAAATAATGAGATAATATCAGCCCAAAAACTAAATGAATTTGTTAAAACCTTAAAACCTTTTATATCAGAAAAATATAAATCTAATTACTTTTGGGAATTCTACGATCCCAAAGATAACAGTGTAAAAACAAAATTAAAAACTATTTTAAGGAATTTAACAAAAGGCGGGTTAATTGGCTCAGGGATATTTACAGCTTTTGCAAGTCCATTAATATTAGTAGGTAGCTTATTAGTTGGTATGAATTTACCTTCCATAGGCTTAGCTTTATTAGCCTTAGCAGGAGCAGGATTCATCGGTGGTAGTATATGGGGTACTAAAAAAGGTTTAAAAGAATCTAAATTAGGTAAAGAATTAGGACCAATTCAAACTCTAAAATACCTTATTCAAAACAAACCATTCACCATTCAACAAAAAACAATTAATCAATTTAATATCCCCTTTTTAGGCAACACTACCTGGAAATCTAATTATAAACAACCTATAAATATAAACACTTTCAATAATCTAAAAACCCTAAAAAATATATATTATCAAAAATAAATCAAAAAATAAAGTACAAATCAAAAATACTAACACTCTTATTAACTAAATAACGTATTTAGTAGTCCCTTTATAATTCAATTGAAAGTAAAAGTTATTTAAAAAATTAGTTAGTTATTAATAACTTGAATAATATTATGGATATGATTTATAGAAATTTTTTCTGTTGTAGCTATAATGCTAAGATTATCAAATATATTTTCATCTTTCATTTCTTTTATTTGACTAAAAACTACTTTTAAATTGTTAATTAGATTTTGGTAATGTAAATTATCAAAGTATAATTTTCTTAGATTTGTACCAAAAACAATATTTTTATTAAGTAATTTAGAATAAATTTGATTATAATTTGGTATATAAAATAACATTTCATTAAATACTGGGGATTCAAAAATCAATTTTATATTTTTGTTAAGGCTTATTAGTTCTTGAGCTAAATAATTAATAAGTAAGTTATTTAATTTAGCTATTTTGATTAGGTTGTTTTTTCCTAAAGAAAGCAAATATATAGCATTTCTAATAGCCATAAGTCCTTGATTAGTACAAATATTACTATTTGCTTTTTCTCTTTTAATATGTTGTTCCCTTGTTTGTAGGATCATAGTAAAAGCTATATTATTATCTTTATCTACAGTTTTACCTATAATTCTTCCTGGTAATTGTCTAATATATTCTTTTTTAGTGGCAATAACCCCAAGATATGGTCCTCCAAAGGCTAATGGAATTCCAAAAGATTGTAAGTTAGCACTAACTATATCCACATTTTGTACTTTAGGCAAAATAAAATAAGCTAATGGTTCCAAAATCGATAAAATTAATACTTTATCCTTTATTATATTTTTAACACTATTTACATCTTCTATTATGCCAAATAAATTAGGAGACTGGATTATAACAGCAAATATATCCTCATCTTTAGATAATTCTTGTAATTTATTTAGATCAATTTTTCCAGTTTCATCAAAACCTAAAAATATAGGCCTAAAATCAAAGGGATAAGAATAAGTTTTTAAGACATTAAAATAATGAGGATTTATAGAATTGGGAACTATATATTTATAAGCTTTCTTATTTGAATAGATTCTATAGGCCATTAATAAGCTCTCACTTAAAGCAGTTGCTCCATCATAATGCGATGAATTACATACATCCATATTAAATAAATCTGAAATAAGGGATTGGAATTCCCATATTGCTTGCAAAGTACCTTGGGATATTTCCGCTTGATATGGAGTATATGAAGTTAGAAATTCGCTTCTAATTAACTCATCTACTATTGGAGGTATAAAATGATCATAAGCCCCTAATCCTACAAAATACTTATTTATAGATACATCTTTAAATACATTTTCAAAATATTCTATTACTTCTATTTGAGATAAGGGATTATTCAGGTTTGGTTTATAAAAACTATCTTTTCCTGTTATTTCCTTAAATATTTCATCAATACTCTTTAAGTTCGTATCAGCTAATTCATTTATTTTATTTAACAAAGTCTCTTCTTTCGTAGGAATATACATACTTTGCTTTTTTTACCTCTCCCCTATAAGAATTATCAATTATTAATTATTAATTATCAATTATCAATTACCAACTACCATTTATTAGGCTTCATTTATTTTAGCAATTGCATGCTTATAAATCATCACTTTTTGATTATTATTTTCCAATATAACTACGTACTGATCAAAAGATAATAATTTACCTCTTATTTCTGTACCATTGATCAGTAATATATTTGTTTCCTTTTGAGAATTTCTCAAACTGTTTAAAAAATTATCTTGAAAATTTTTGACTTTTTGTTTATTAGCATTTTTATTTTTTTTTAAGAAATTTTCATTTTTCTTAATTGACGTATCAAATTGCATAGATCATCCTCCTAGCTAAATTATTTGAATCTTTAATTATAACTCCCTTTAATAATATCATTTATCTAAAATTATATCTACATTTACAATATTAGCCAAAAAAAAAAGAATCCCTTTTATACCAAAAAGTTTATTTTATCGTTGAAAAATTAATTTTAGTACTCTTTTATAAAATCATTTATTTTTTCTAAAATTTCATTAATTTTGTTTTCATTATTTTCTTCTATAGCTTTATCTAAGGATTTTAGTAAATCATTTAATATATTTGCTTTTTTTAAATCGTTTTCATCTATTAGATCATTACTTTCTAATATATCTTCTACAGAAGAATCAACAGTTTGATTAAAACTATTTAATCTTTCTTGAATATCTTTTAAAAGTTTCTCTTTTTGTTTTTCATTTAATTCTTCATTTTCTATTATTTCATCTATTTCTTCTATGGGATAAAAATCTTCTATTTGCTCGGTAAAATCATCTTCCTTTTCTTGATTAATATTTATCAATTCTTCCAAGGCTTTTAAATCTTCTTCTATTTCCTTATTTAGATTTTCTAATTCTTCCTCATTATAAGCACGCTTATTATCTATTATCTCATTTAGTATTTTTAAATATTCTTCTATTCTTATATTTATACTTTCCAAACTATCTTTAATCCCTAAAATTAATTTATCTTCCTCATCTATTTCTTCATTATATTTTTCTAATTCTTTTAATGAATCGTTTAATTCTTTTATGTTCTCATCTATTATAGTTTTTATATTTACTAAGAAATTTTTCAAATCTTTTAGATCAAAATTATCTTTTTTTTGATCTATTTGTTTTAAAATATCTTGAATCCCACTAATTTTAATACGCCTCCTTTTAAATCAATTATTTTCCATATATATTAACTAAACTACTATAGCATTGTTTTGAAAACTAAAACTATTAATAGAAATAATTCCTATACTTAAATTATTAAAATTACTTAATAAAGCCATATTATTGTTTAGTGATATATTATTTGCTAAGAAGCCTCCAAGTACACCACCTAGTATTCCCCCCATCATAATAGGATTCATCATAGGATTAACCATAGCATTATTCATCCCCAATATACCTCCTAACATACCCCCTATCATTGCCCCTTGCATTGCTCCAGCTACTGCAGGCGATATGTTACTAAGGTTTTCACCTACTGCTTGTGATACTAATTGCCTAACTTCTGGGCTTATATCTATCCTTTGTGCTATTTGAATATAAATATTTTTTAGTATCATTTTGTACATCTGTGCCTGCGGATTACCCTGATTATTTAATATAAAGTTTGCTAACTGCACTAATTGTTGTTCAGCTTGTCTTTTAACATATCTTGGAGTAAAATTAGACCCAATAGAACCAGCTATTGCACCTCCTAAAGCTCCCCCTATCATACCTCCCATTAAGCCTCCTAACATATTGGATCTTAATGGATTCATTAATCCCCTTTGCATTAGCATATTATTACCCATTAAATTCATCATAGAACCCATTAACATAAAAGACATTCCCATTAAAGGATTAACTCCCATTAATCCCATACCCATTATTGACATTACATTACCTATAGAATTAATCATCATAGGCATACCAATAGGTGGCATTCCTAATCCTAGCATTCCTAACCCTGGTATACCCATTCCACTAGAACTTTCACCTAACATCATTAATCTTTGAATTATCATTTGACGCTCAATTAACTTTTGTTGGATCATCTGAGCAACGTAATTTTTTCTTTCTCTTATTTGATTTAATCTTTCAGTAATATTCCTAATTTGTTCTAATGCTTTTTGCTTAAGTTTATCAAGGAAAGATATCTTTTTATCCATTAGTTGTTGCATTTTATTAAGATGTTTAGCTTTATTTTCCATGAGTTTAGATTTTTGTTCTAAGAATTTAGCGGCTTTTTTAAGCATTTTAGCGATCATTCTGATAGCTTTAGCAGCCATCCTTAATGCAGCAGCAATTGCAGGACCTACCAAAGGAATAGCTTGAGCAGCATTAGCGGCAGCTTCTAATCCTTGAGCAGCATTTTCCATAACAGTTGACATTTTATCCAAAACCTTAGAAGCCATATTTAAAGCTTTAGCAAATCCCTTAAACATAGTTTCCTTCATCTTATGAAAAGCTTTTCTTATTTTTGCAAAACTTTGACCCTGATTTATTCTCATTAAATCATTTTGAAGTAGCATCAATTTTTGAGTTTCCATTACTTCCATTGAGCTCAAATTTTGATAACTATTGAATAAATTTCCCATAATTTCTTGATTAGAGGATAACATTCCTACTAAAGTATCTACATCATGAATTTGCATAATACCACTATTAATAGCAGATGAATTAAAAAGAGCCATTCCCCCTAAGATACCTACACCTATGCCTATACCACCAAATAGATTACCAAACATTGAGTTAAATCCATTTTCATTAACTGATAACCTAAAAGGAGTTAATAAAAATTTAAAATCACCATTTAAATTGGGAAATTGTGAAATTAAATTAGCCCCTCTGTTATACAAAGCATCCTTAGCGTGGTTATTTGATGTAAATTGATTAACTAATTGATTTGTTTGTGATTCCGTTTTACTTTTTTGATTTAGGAATTTTGATTTTAGATTTTTAAGATTTTTTAAACCTTGAGTATACATTTTTATTTGTTGTTTTATTTGGTTAATTAATCCCCATGGTTTGAATTTTCTTGATAATAATGATTTCAGTTTATTTTTTAAGCTTGTTATTTTACTAGTTAATTGAGAAATCCCACCATCAAATTTTGTTAAAGTTTGGGTAAAGTTTTTAGTTAGCTCTTGAGGAACTTTTTCTACTTTAAAATTAGAATCAAAAGCAGCATTTTCTAAGGGTTTATCCTGATTAATAGAGTTTTGTAATTGTTGGATATCATTTTGATTAACATCACCCGCCTCTGTTTGGTTTCCTTCAACTTGAACATTACTAACAAATTGATTATTATTAATAGAAAAATCACTAAATATAGATGAACCTGTATTAAAGTTACTATTTATTGGATTTATAGCCATAAAATTCACCCCCTAAAAATTATCTTTTCCTTTACTTAATATATACACTTTTTTTAAAAAATAAATAATT
>Ga0079995_1039898_pt1 | contig 21924 bp, 17 predicted proteins | sample FaiFalFF_MnMetaG_2_FD_69198 | JGI IMG/M metagenome (GOLD analysis project Ga0079995, IMG submission 69198) | Freshwater microbial communities from Yellowstone National Park, Wyoming, USA - Fairy Falls C (FF_Mn_C) (SPADES assembly) (version 4) | ecosystem: Environmental > Aquatic > Freshwater >...
TGACCGTCATCGCCATAATGGCGATACTGATGGCGCTTCTGTTTCCCGTCTTCTCTACTTCCCGCGAGAAAGCCCGACAAAACGCCTGCTTGACGAACTTAAAGCAAGTCGGAACAGCCCTGACGGCTTACGCCCAAGACTACGACGATGTGAATGTCCTGTCGCATGATTGTGGGCTCTCTTGGCGTGTTGGTGCACCTGTCCTTTTCGCCCACCTGCTTTTACCCTATACCCGCTCCACCATCGTTTACGCCTGCGGTTCGCATCCGACAGTGCCGACCTTCGGCAATCCGAATGCAGGCGTCCCGAACATCCAAGTCAGTTACGCTATCAACGCCAACAACGATGCGGTAATCAGGCTTGATTGCAGCATTATTGATTGCCGACAAAACCCGCCATACCAACCTCCGCCTGAGTGTCTGCGTTTGGTCGGCTTTGCCGGCATCTCCCGTGTCCGCATCCCGCAGCCTGAAAACCGTTTGGCTTTGATGGAAGCGCCGACGGAAAATAATCCGACCCTCACACCACCCAACGGTTGGCGACTTTATGACCCAACGAGAGACCCGACGACGATGGGTTGCTGGCTTCAAGCCCTGCCCGTAGATAATCCCATTGACTGCTGGACAAATCAACCTGTCCTACATCCTGCTGGGCGACGCCACACAGGCGGCGCCAATTACTTGTTCGCCGACGGCAGCGCCAAATGGGTGTCTTTGTTGCAAGTGCAGCAAAACTGGGTCGCTCAATAGGGCACTTTTTCGCCGTCCCGCTTCGGAGGTGAACCTTATGCCCAGCCCGTTCCCTGGCTTTGACCCTTACCTTGAGGACGAAAGGTTTTGGCACGATTTTCATCAGACTTTCATCGTGGTAGTGCGTGAATTTTTGAACCATCAGTTGCCGCCCCGCTACCGCATCCGAATTGAGGAAAGAGCCCTCGTAATGACTGAGCCACCTGAACCCTCGCAGCGATTTGAACGGGTCATTTACCCCGATATCGCTATTTCCCGTCAAGCGCCGCAGCCGGCGGGAACGGCGACAGCCACTGCGACTGCCATTGAAGTAGAGACCGAAGTTGCTGCCGATGAACCCGTCATCGTTGAGTTTTTGGCTGAAACGGAACGAAGGCAGTCCTTCATCAAAATCTTTGACCGCACTAACGAGCGATTGGTGACGGTCATTGAGTTGCTCAGCCCTTCCAACAAGCGGACTGGCGAATGGCGAACGGCTTACCTGCAGAAGCAGTTTTCATACTTGGGAGGAGGCGTCAACTTGGTGGAAATTGACCTTTTGCGTCAAGGGAAACACACGGTGGCTGTGCCCGAATACGCTTTGGAACGATTCAAACCCTTTTACGGCATCGTTAGCGTCTGGCGCTTCTACATTCGGCATCGCTTTGAAGTCTATCCCGTTCGGTTGCAGGAAAGGTTGCCCCGCATCGCTGTCCCTCTGCTGCCAGAGGACAAAGATGTCGTTTTGGACATCCAGTGGGTTTTCAACCGCTGCTACGATTTGGGCAGATACGGCTTAGATATTGACTACAGCCAGCCACCTCCTGTGCCCTTGACCGATGAGGAGAAGGCTTGGCTTGAAAAATTGCTGCGCGAGAAGGGCTTGCGGAAGGCTGAGAGTGAAGGGACATGAAACGATTGCCGCGAATCGTCATCACGATGGGAGACCCGGCAGGAATCGGTCCTGAAGTGATTGTCAAGGCACTTAGCGATGAGCAATTGAACCAATCAGCCCGCTTCATCATCGTGGGCGATCATGGGCTGTTCATCCGAGCATGCGAGTTGGCAAGTAGGACAGTAAAAGTGCCACCTCTAAACTACGAGTCGGTCACAAGTTTTGATGACCCCGCATTTCGCCCTGATGCCCTAAACATCATGGATGCAGCGCCAGTCCCAAGAAGCCTAATTTGGGGCAAACCCAGTCCCGAAGGTGGCAAGGCAGCGGCTCAAGCCATTGAAATCGCAACGAAAATGGTCCTCAACGGAGAGGCTGACGCAATGGTTACTGCCCCGATCAGCAAGCAAGCCCTTCAAATGGCTGGCATCCCATACGCCGGGCACACTGAATTTTTAGCGGCTTTGTGCGGTGTGACCGAGACAAGGCTTATGCTCGTTTGCGACGAACTGAAAGTCGTTCACGCCACAGGTCACATGTCCCTTCGTAAAGCCATTGACAATTTAACGACCGAGCGAATTGTCAGGACGGTGGAATTGAGTTTGCCGACGATGCGCTTGTTAGGCTATGAGAAACCACGCATCGCAATCGCAGCCCTCAACCCCCACGCAGGTGAAGGCGGAATGTTTGGCGACGAGGACGAGCGAATTGTTTGCCCTGCCGTTGAAAAATTGCGAAATGAGGGGCACGAGGTTTTCGGTCCAATCCCTGCCGACAGCGTTTTTTGGAAGGCTCGGAAAGGCGAGTTTGATTTGGTGGTGGCACTCTATCACGACCAAGGGCACATCCCCGTCAAGGTTTTGGCTTTTGACCGAGGCGTAAATGTAACTGTCGGATTGCCCATCATAAGGACTTCCCCCGACCACGGTGTCGCTTTTGACATCGCATGGCAAAATAAGGCTCAGGCGACCAGCATGCGCGCTGCCATTGAATTGGCGGTGCGGATGGCGAGTCGCCGTATTCTGGAGCAGGGAGGTGACTCCCCATGAAGCGATGGGGTTTGCTGGGAACATTTGTGCTCGTGCTGTCAGTTGCTCTATGGAACAGTTGGTTGGTGAGCCAAGAGCAAGAGGTCACCCTCCGTTACAAATTTCCCACCAAAGAAACGCGAACCTACAGCATCCGCCTTACGGGCGAAATGGCTATGACGGTGCAAATCTTGGGACAGGAAGCCCCCGCAATGATTTCACTTCAGGGCACGATGACGCAAACTGAACGCGTCGAAGATGTTGACAAAGAAGGTGTGGCAACGATTGTCGCGACGATGAAAGGGCGCATGAAGACCGAAGTTACCGGGCTTCCTGTCGGCGCTGAATTCCCGCAACAGCAAGAAGTCCCAGAAGTCATCGTTCGTCTCAAAGTTGACCCGCTTGGCAAGGTGAAGGAAGTGAAGGTTGAGAAAATTGATGAACAGCCGAAAACTAAAATGCCGTTGCCTTTCGGTCCGAACTTCACAATGCCGCAAATGCAAGGCATGGGCTGGCAAGGATTCCTGCTGTCTGAAAAACCTGTCCGACCCGGCGACTCTTGGGACATCACGACCGAGCAAACGGTAAACTTCGGCGATAAGACTGTCAAGTTGGAAATCAAAGGACGAGCGCGCTTGGTCGGATTTGAGAAAGTTGAAGAGCGAGAATGTGCCGTCATTGAGACAACCGTTGAAATCCCCGACTTCGGTGAGTTCTTCGGGGCAGTTCCGATCCCGAAGGGAGAAGGCAGCATCAATGCGAGAGTTGAAGGGCAAAGCAGCGGCAAAGTCTGGTTTGACATTGCCAACGGCTTAGTCGTGAAAAGGGACGAAACCACCGAGGTGACGATGAACCTGACAATTTCCGCACCGACAGGTCAAAGTTTCAACATGTCCATGCAGGGCAACTTCAAAACACAACAGCAATTGACAAAAGTTTCGCAAGCGAAGGGCGAGGAGAAATGATTGACTGCCCACATCAACCGACGGGTTCAAGGATGTGAACTGTTGTCTGTCCAGCGACGAGTTGAGCGAACTTTTCGGCGTCAGCCTTGCTCCCAACGATGCTACCGTAGTGCATCGGGATGACATGGGTCGGTTTAATGCGCTTGACGGCTTCAGCTGCTTCTTGCGCGTCCATGACATAAGTCCCACTGACAGGAAGCAATGCAATGTCCACTTGCCCCAAATTGTCCATTTCGGGGATAAGGTCAGTATCGCCGGGATGGTAAATCGTTTTGCCCGCTAAGGTGATGAGGTATCCAACGCCACCATAGTTTTTGGGGTGAAACCTCTGCCGTTCAGGGTGGACATTGTAGGCGGGCACAACTTTGATTGTGACGCCCTTCTCCGTCAACACATCACCAGCCTTAACCACCCGCACATTTTTGCCCAGTTTGGACGCAGCGTTCTGTGGGGCAACGATGACTGCATCGGGTTTCGCCACTAACCGCACGGAGTTCGGGTCGCAGTGATCAAAGTGGTCGTGGGTGACGAGAACCAAATCAGCCTTCTCGGGGACGGAGCGGAGTTCGTAAGGGTCAATTGCCACGACAATGCCATCGCCTTTCAGCAGGAAGGCGTCATGTTTGAGCCAAGTGATTTCCACGCCTTCAATTGTCACCGCCATCGTCCTTCACCTCCCAATCAAAGTCCGCAAGGCTCGCCATCCATTTTGGCATCAACTTGTTCCAAACGCTTGCCGTCAGTCCTGTGGCTGATTGGAGAGCATTTGCGCTGAAGGCGCTACACTTATTGGCGGCTCAATTTTGGAAAGGAGGGCAAAAAGATGAGGTCGTGGGGAACTTTGATTTTGGTGGCGCTGGTCGTCTCGTTCGGATGGGCACAAAGGATTTGTCAATCGCCTGACAGCCTTTATGTCGACAGCACCGGCTCAGCAAGGACATTGCACCTCTTTGTCTATGTGCCGCCCAGCACTTCTGATTTCACCATCGCCATTTTTGACCAAGCCGATGATGAACAAGTCGGTCAGCCATCATCTTTTGTCCTTTTTGCTCCCGATGGGGCTGAAGCGATGAAATTGACGAACTCTCAGCGCAACGCTTGGTCGGAGTATCGAGTCGCAGTTAACGGGCGTTGGGGCATTTGGAGATTAACGGTCACAGGACCGCAACCGCCTCAAGGGCAGAGGCAAACCGTTCGCAATCATTTCCTTGTTCGGACAGTTGGAGATGTCGATTTGTTCGTCAAGCCTGAACCTGTTGTCCTCGCCCGCGGGTTGCGGTTGGCTGAACCAAAATTTGGCGGTCAACCAGTCCACAATTTGTTCGTCCAAGTCCCAGAACTCACAAGGGTTCGGTTCAATTTCGTCCGACCTCGCGAAGAGCAAACTGTCAATGTGAAACTCCAACCTCCAGACGGAGTAATTGCGGAACAGCGATGGGGCGGGTTGCCTCGTGGTGCGTTGGAGTTCCTTGAGGTCACGGGAGCAAATTTGCGTGGGCTATGGCAATTGACAATTAGCGAAGTCAAAGGCGTTTATGCTTTGGGCATTGAGCAAGAGTTGCGCGTCTTTTTCACCGACAAGCCGCTGATGCCGGTGCCGCTGACCGTCCAAGTTGCTACTTTTATCGCCGGGAAAAATTCCCTCGTCCCAGCCAGACTCGACATTACATCGCCTCAAACAGCCAACGAGACTTATGTCGCTTACACCGACCGAAACGGGTTTGGGGCATTGTTCTTGTTGCCGAGCATAACTTACCGCATCACCGCTTCGCGAGGCTTTGAGTATGAGCCACAAACGGTTTTTGTCACTGCTGAAGCGAAAGCCTTTAGTGCCCCAGTGAAATTGGTTTTGAAGCGCCCCGAAGGTTGGTATTGCGGCGACACTCACACCCACACGGTTTACTCCGATGGCAACGACACGCCCGCACAAATGGTTGAGGCTGCCAGAGGAGAAGGGCTTGATTGGTTCGTTTTGACCGATCACGGCGTTGGTCCAGTCATTCAGCATGTTTTGACGGCTCATCAGGAGGCGTTGCCTTTCTCAGAGCCTGGCAAGTTCGTTGTCATCCCGGGTGAAGAGTTTACGACGCCCAATTACCACGCAAATGTCATCAACGGGACAGTCTTGGAATTGCCGACCGCTCCCCTGCAACAAGTCATTGACGCAGTTTTGAAGGCTGACACCGAGGAGCGACCTATGACCATCAAACTCAACCACCCACATTGGTCTGGCACTGCCAAAGCACCTGAGTTGGCTCGCCAGTTGGAGCGGTTGCCTCTGATTGAACTGTGGAACAGCCCAGAACCGCAAACAACGGAACTTTGGTGGGAGTTGCTGAACAAGGGTTTGAAAGTTTTCGCCGAAACTGGCACTGATAGCCACAACCGAAAAACCTCACGCCTCGGGCATCGCCGAACTTATGTCTATCTGGGCAACGAACCTTTGACGGCAGCCAACATTGTTCGAGCCCTCAGGGAAGGGAGAAGTTTCATCAGCAGGGGAGCGCTTTTGCTCTTCACCGTCAACGGTTCACTCCCCGGCAGCACAGTAATCGGCTCTCCAGTGACCGTCAAAGTTTGGGCTCAAAGCGTTCACCCCATTGACAGAATCGAAATCGTCCACAACGGAAAAGTCGTCCAAACCGTCACCGCCGACGGCAAGACTGAGGTGGAAACCGAAGTTTCTATACCTGTCAGTGACGGTTGGCTGTTGGCGCAAGTCTTTCGCAAGGACGACCCAATGCCTTTAGCAATGACCAACCCTGTTTTCGTTCGCTCGGCAAAGTGAAAAAGGTTTCGCATTGGGCGAAGTGAGTCTCGGCGAAAAGTGAAAGCCCTTTAAAGCAGGGTGGTGAGGGCAATGCCCAATCCGTTTCCCGGCATGAACCCTTACTTGGAAGCGAAAAGTTTGTGGCGGGATGTGCACTGGCGTTTTATCGCCTATGCCGCTGAAGTCCTTCAGCCCCTTTTGCGACCCCGTTACCATGTCCGAATTGAGGAGCGACTTTATGTTGAGCCTATTGAGCGCCCCATCTTCCCAGACATCTCCGTCATTGAACGACCACGACCAAGCATTGAGCAGGCACAAACAGGCGGCGTCGGTGTCGCTGTTGCAACTGCTACCGCTGTTGAGGTAACTTATGACGAACCGACGGCGATTTTGGAAACGACTGGACCGATCCCAGAAGGTTACTTGGAAATCGTTGACCTCGCCCGTGGTGGGAAAGTTGTGACGGTCATTGAGTTGCTGAGCCACGCAAATAAAACTATTGGGACGGATGCGAGGTGGCAGTATGAGCAAAAGCAAAGGCAAGTGCTTGCAGCAGGTGTGAATTTGGTCGAGATTGACTTGCTTCGTGACGGGGCTTATGTCCTCGCACCGCCTTTAGAGTTGGTGAAAATTGCTGTCGGCAAAGAGTGGCATTATCTCATCAGCATTCACCGAGCCACCGAACCTCATCGCTTCTACCTTTACGCCGTGACAGTCCAACAAAGGTTGCCCCGCATCTTCATCCCGTTAGCACCCGATGACCCTAAGGTTGCGGTCTTGGACCTGCAGGCGGTGATTGACAGGTGTTATGAGGCTGGCGCTTACGACGATGTGATTGATTACAGCCAAGAGCCACCACCGCCGAGTTTTTCGCCAGAAGTGATGAGTTGGATTGACACTTTGCTCAAAGAGAAGGGACGGCGAAAATGAAGTCGCTAACCGTGCCCCGATGGTTGTGGCTTTTCGTTTTGGCTGCTTTGGTCTGGTCTTGGAGTTTGTATCTCGTCGGATGGTGGCTGACGCCTTCGGGACATCACTATTTCTGGGTCACTTTTGATGTTTCCGACTACAACGCCCACCTCCGTTGGGCTCGTCAGGCGTGGGAAGGCAAAACCCGATTTGTCAACCTGTTCACGACTGAAGAGCATGAGCCGAAAACTTTCAACCTTCACGACTGGTTCGTGGGTAAACTGGCGAAGTGGTTTGGGTTGTCCTTGCACTTGAGTATGCGCCTTGTCCATACTTTGGGCGTCATCGTTTTCGTTTTTGCTGCTTGGTGGATGGCGCTTCCCGTTCTGAACGAAGAGCAACAACGAACCTACTTGCTCATGCTTTGCTTCCTCGGCGGTTTTATCTGGCTCGCCATGCCCGAAGCCAACACTTTCATGGCACTGGCTACGATGTCTTGGTTCGTTTGGGGCAAAGCGTTGGCTGCGCTTTTGATGGGCAGCGTTTTGAGGTTAGGAGTGCAGGAGTGCGAGCGTGCAAAAGTGCAAGCGATTTTGGTTGGAATTGTGGCAGGTGCTGTTTTGGGCAACATCCACCCGTATGCGCTTGCGCCAGTCGGTTACGGATTGGCGCTATGGCTGATTGGGCACTTCATTTTGCGGTGTGAAGTCGCAGGCAAAAAGGCAGTTAAAGCATCACTGGTAGCATTGCCTGCTTTTTTGGTTGCTGGTTGGCAAGGGTGGGCAATTTTGAGCGACCCAGTTTACCGAGCCGAGTTTCTCTTCCCGCTGCAAACCCCGCCTCTTTGGCAGTTCGTCCTCAATTACGGCGTTTTCCTTCTGCTTGCTTTGCTTGCAAGTTTTCACTTCCTTCGCCAGTCGCCAATCGCCAGTCGCCAGTCCCTTCTCATTGCTTGGCTCGTCGGTGCTTTCCTCGCCGTTTACTTGACGCCGACAGCACAACCTCGCAAGTTGATTGAAGGGGTTCACCTGCCGATGTGCATTTTGGCTGCGTGGGCTTGGCATCAACTTGTTTTGCCGAGAACAGTCGTCATCCGCCGTCATCCCACAGCCGTTTTGATTTTGATCGGTGCAGCCGCACCGCTGACATTTTGGCTCTCACAAGTCCGCAACTTCACCCAAAATGACGAAATTGCCTTGCACTACGGTGGCGTGCCTTTTTACTTGAACGAGCGACATTTGAAGTTGATTGACTGGCTGGCGGAACATGTCCGACCTGATGAAGCGATTTTGTGCAACTACCAACTTGGAAACTACATCCCAATCCTGACAGGGCGTCGTGTCTTCATTGGTCATTGGGGTGGGACGGTAAGGGCAAAAGAGAAACTGCGAATTGCCCGAAAAATTTGGCAAGGCGAATTGCCCATTGACGAAGCCAAGCGACTTTTCCGACAACATCGCCTTCGCTACGCCGTTGTGACAATCTACGAGCGCCACGCCACCAAGCCGAAACACGAACCTGAAGATTGCTCACATTTAGGTGAACATTTTCAACTTCACAAGTATGGCGACATTGTTTTTAAAGTCGGCGAAGACGCAATATATCGGCTATTGTGGTAAGTTTCAGTTTACGGCAAAAAGGCAAGCCAAGCGGAATAAGAAGAATGTTTGTAGAGTTCACCTCGGTGATGCGGAATAGGCGGACAATCTACCATCAGGAAGCAGAACCAGCGTATATGTCCCGTCGGGTGAACGCAACCAATATTTACAAAGCCACATCGCTATCAATCGCCCTTGCTCGTCGGTCATGAACGCTTTATCTGAAAACCCGCGATTGTAGTCTCTTTGCAACTCTTCTTGCCACTTAAGGAACTCTTTCCAAGTCAAAGGTTTTTCAGTTACTTGCTGTCCGTTTCTTGGGTTAATTGAGACTAACTTGCCTTTGTCACCTTGCATATCCCAATAAGCAAGTATCAACGAATTTTGCTGCTTTCCCAAAACCAACCGTTCTCCAGTGAACTCTCGCTGCCAAAGAGTTTTCCCTGAAGATGCATCCAACGCCGTTACCGATAAACCACTGCCGGTCGGAGGTTTCCAGAAGGGAATTTCCAAGACGACAACACCGTCAATGACATGGAAGTCACTAACGGTAATTGAAGTTTTCTGCCAGACGACTTTACCTGTGAGCAACTCAATACAAGTCAGACCATTCCATGCTTTGATTACCAACCACTTGCCATCGGTGTCCGCCCTTTTCATCAGATCCATCAGATAAGTTGCTGATGCAAATTGCTTAAGTGCCTTGAGACAATCCTCTGGTTTTTGTGGTGGTGGCAGTAACGGTTGCCATAAATCTTTCACCCAAAGTTGCTTTGCAAATTTCTGAGAAGGTTGGCTCAATTGTTCTAATCGTGCCATTGCTTCTTTGGCGCGTTGCTTTACTTTTTCGTCTCCCTCTTCTGCTGCATAAGTTAGCAACTTCCTTGCCGTTACCCAGTCCCTTTCCTGCATTGCCCATTCACCTGCTGCCAAGAACAATCGTGGCTTGAGTTTAGGAAATTGCTCGGCATACTCCAGCAATTTCAAGAACGGGTCACGCCTATCGGCTCGCTGTGGTTTTTCTGCCAGCACTTGTTCAAGCAACTTTTCTGCTTCTTCACGGTAGGGTGAACCTTCAGGAGCGGAAAGAAAGATTGCAAGCAGTGGCAAGTGAACTATGCTTATGTAACTTCTCTCAGGCATTTTCAGTTGCCAAATCACTTCGTAAACGAGTGGGTCATCAGGATAACGCTCGCAAAAGTGTTCTGTTAACCACTGGTGAATAATTTCCTTTACCCTGATGCCTGCTTCCGTCTGTTGCTTTCCCTTTACTTCATCCAGCGATTGCCTGACAACTTTTTCCTTCAACTCAGGATGATCGGCGAGTAACTTGTCAAGGGAAGAAAGCAAATCGGTTTGAGCAACGGAAAGGTAAGGGTTAGGGTCAATTCCTGTGCCTTTCAACAAATTGCGCAGGAAATTTTCGGCCAAGCGCATCTGCTCTCTTTTCTCTTGCTCTTCTCTCAATCTTTTTGCCCGCAAACTTAGGGCTTCTTTGCTTAGCGGGAACTGTTTGAGCAGTCTTTCTTCTAACTCAGCAGCCTTTTTATCTTCACCAATTTCGTAGCAGATTTTTATTGCCTCTGCCAAGACAGCAGGTGCCCAACGGCTCTTCGGGAATTTCTGGATGAAGGATTGGTAGGTTTGGATTAAATCGTCAAAGTCCTCACCCAACCTTGCTTGCTCTATTCTCCACAAAAGTGAAGCAACCTCTTTCCCTTCCCGTTTCCATGCTTCAAGGACTCTGAGAAGCCTTTCATCGTGACTTTTCGCTTTCTGCATCACTTCCCATGCTCCTTCAAAATCACCTTCTTCAAGGTGCAACCGAACTAAGGCTGAGAAATCAGTTATTAGTGATGTGTCGGCAAAGAGTGATGGATCAAATAATTCCAGCAACTCCCGCTCTTCAGAATCTTCTGGATATCGACGCAGTTTGGAGACAGCAGCGAAAAATCGCTTCGCATCTCGCAAATTTCTGAAGGCAAACTCACTTGCTCTATTTGCCACCATCCATGCTGAAGCACTTGACGGGTGTTCAACAATAATCTTTAAGGCTTCATCAAGAAGTTGACGGCGTTGGTCTTCCGTTGGCGAACATTCGTGAGTGAATGGCATAGCCCGATAAAGCCAAGAAATTGCTTTCGCTGCAGGTATGAAACGAGATTTAGGGCATTCCCTCAGAACTTGAGCGACGATTTCTGCAACTTTTTCCTGTATCTGTTCATGTCGTTTATGCGGAAGTAACCTGATTTGAAGTAACAAAGCCTGTGCCCTCAAATCTTGTCGGAGAAGTTCTTTTTGAATCGGCAAGGGTTTCTGATGCGGTTCTGTCAGTTTCAAAAGATGTTGCAAGTAAGGTTGTGCTCTCTGGAAGTAAGAATACATCTCCCATTGCCAAACTATCCATCCGCAAAATCCATCTGCTTCCGTCAATAACTGCATATTAGCCGAGCGGTAAAAGGCTTCAAGTTCCTTAACGGCTTCCTCAAATTTCTCGTTTTCAGCGAGATGGCGAACAAGAAGCAATCTCGCTTTAGCCCCTACCCATATCCCTTCATACTTTTGGGCGATGTCTCGCAGCAACTGAACTGCCTCTTTTGGCTTGACAGACATCAACCCTTCTGCATGTCTCAAATCGGCGAAACCGTCTAATTCCTCGTGTGCTGACCATCTAAACGAATACGCCCACTTCGGCGGTTCAGGGAAGTAAACTTCCTTTTCAAGCCATTTTTCCCAATCGGCATCCGTTAGCCTCTCAAAGTTTGGTCTCGTGAATTCATAGTAACTGAGAGACCAACCAACAGCAATGAAAGGCGGATAAGGCTTCGCATCCACAGTAACTAAGACTGGGTGCAATTTACCAGAAGCCACATGTAAAACTTCGCCAGTTTGTGAATGGGTCACAATATCCATGACTGTGACGGGTGTCTCCCTCGGAAGCGGAGAAATGACATCTGCGAAATCGGAAAGCATTGCGGCTTCATTTTTACTCAACGGTTCGCCTCGCCGTTCTTTCTCGGCGATAGAGACGAATTGACGCATCAATTTAGCGAAGTGTTGCAAATGCTTTTCCATACGCTTTGACAGCACATTTGCTTCCCTCAGAACCTTTTGTAGCCTTTCCGTGGCTATCGCAAGTCTCTCGTAACATTTCGGGTTAGGCTCAAGGTAGGCAGGCGGGATTCCTTCTTCTAAACCAGCGTAAAGATAGACGGGAGCGCCATAAAGCCCATAAGCGTGCCTCAATTGCGCCCAAGACGCTAAAGCGGAATTGAGTTTCCAATCCTGCCAGACAGCGGTTTTCATGAAAGAAGGTGTTCTTTCATCAACCTCAAACAGAGCCTTAATCGCCCAAAGCCAAAGGTTATAGACACTTCCCTGCCATTCTTTTTCACTCCATTGAGCCCACATCTCACGGAAAGGCTTAATTCGTTCCAAAACGAGATTGCCCGAAGGCATTTGCTTCAGCAACTCTAAGGCGCGCTCAGAACCTAAAGCAGCAGCCACATCGAGCCCTGAAGGAATCCTGTCAGGAACTTGCGGGTCTCCCGTCCATTGCAAAACTTCTGTATCAGGGAACTGAACTTCTGGCAAAATCCTGATTTGCTTTTCTGGCATCAATTGTGGTGGCGGGGCAACTATGGCAGGCACAGGGTGAGTGACAATCCGTGCCCTGCCATAAGCGGGCTTTTTTAATTCTTCTTGCAATTGCCTTATTGCTTCAGAATCTTCAAGAACCTGAAGGCTTGTGAGTCCAACTGCGTCAATTGCTTTCCGCAAATCAACCAAAGTCATGCCAACGGGTTCTCCTGAAAGGGAAAGGATGGCTTCAACGAATTTGCGATAGCGTTCAAAACCATTGGGCAATTCCTCAAGGAGCAGAAGCATCAAAACTGCTGTGCGAAGTTCTTCACCCTTTCCAACATCATAAACCCGCCTTGCGAGCCACTTGTATGCTCGGAAATATCGCCGCCCTTTCTCACTTGCATCGTAATGACCTCTCGGCTTGTATTGGGTGAAGTCCTCACCGAACGGGTAACCTTCAATGACTCGCTTTGCAGCGATGATTTCTGAGACGATACTTGCAACCTCATTTTGCAGACTTGTTGGGACAGAGAAATTCTCATCAAGCAACTTACCTGCAACAGCCAAAACTATCGCTGCGTTTTTAGATTCCTGTTGCCACTTTGTTTTGCCCAATTGCGAATAAGCCTTTGAAGCCCAATCCGGCACTGATGCCATCAAACACTGGACACCTTCCAACACCCTCATGGTCTACGGCTTGCGAGATGCTCAGGGCTCAGACTCGCTGATGACTATGCGCATTTTCCAGTTTTTGCAAGCGTGGGACAGGAACTCCCCTTTGCATCGGGCATTCGCTGTCCGCAACTTTGACTCGCCCATGTTGGATTTGATGGCAGTGAAGTATGTGGTCGCAGCCGAACCGCTGTCGGAAGACGAACGCAAAGGAGTGCAACTTGTCCATGCTGGGGATTTGTGGGTTTACGAAAATGGCGATGCGCTACCGAGAGCATTCGTCGTGCCAAATTGGCAATTTGCGAAATCGCCCCAAGATGCATTGCAGCAAATTCGTGACCCGAACTTTGACCCACGCAGAAAGGCTGTGTTGGAAGAGGCGAAAGACAAAAGGCACTCAAAGCCGAAAGGGACAAACTTAACCCCTCATCCCCCGTCCTCCGTCCCGCGTCCCGTTCCTCTCCGTCCCTCGTCCCTCGTCCAGCGTCCCGTCCGTTTCAGAGACGACATCAACACGCTGAGCATGGATGCGGCGCTTAAAAGCGAAGGTGCATTGGTTGTTGCTGATGGAACTTACCCCGGATGGCTTGCATTTGGGCGTGAAAAAGGAAGCCAAAAGTGGCAGCAGTTGACAGTTTTTATTGCTGACTATGCTTTTCGGGCGGTGATATTGCTATCAGGTGATTGGCAGGTAGTTTGGGTCTACTTTCCGGGCAGCATGGTGGTTGGAATGTTTTTGAGTCTCACATTGCTTGCCTGCTTCGGTTTCACAATGGTGCAACCGCTGCTTAGGAGCAGGGACACAAACAAAAGCGGGGCGGGGAGGATTTGAACCCCCGACCACGGGATTTGGAGTCCCGCGCTCTCCCAAACTGAGCTACCGCCCCGTTTCCTGTCTCGGCTACAAGTTTAAAACACTTGTCCCGCTGCGTCAACATCGCTTGAGGGTGTTCTATAACTAGCCAGTTGAATGGCGAACCATTGAATGCCAAAATATTTGGTGTGCCTACATAGAGTTGCAAATGGTCTGAGGTGAGTGGGGATGCGAACCTTTGAGTTGGGATTGGTCATAATTTTTGTAGTTGCTTCACTGTCTTACGCATGGGATTGGAAGTCTTTTGTCTCTCGCGGTAAGATGCCAAGTGTTTCCCTTTTACAGAAGCGTCAACAAGAGTTGGAGCAACAAAAGAGGATAGCGAGGAAAAGAGTTCGTGAGATGCGCCGCAAAGAGCGAACTCTTTCGGAACAATTGAGGGAGACAAGGACGAGAATTGCCCGTGCGAAAATTAGATTAGCCACCCTCAATCGCGAATACGCTCAAGTCTCTCATCAACTCTCAAAAACACGAACCCGCGTTATGCAATTGAGAGCGAAACTTTCCCGTCATAGGTCTATTTTGGCTGAACGACTGAGGCAACTTTACAAACACCCACCCAGCGATTACATTGCCTTTGTTCTGGATTCACGAGATATAGAAGATGCCGCTATTAGAACCTACGCTTTTCAACGAATCCTCCAACAGGATGAGAAGACAATTGAAACGATGCGGCAAGCAAAAGAGGAACTTGAAAACCAAGAGGCTCAACTGAAGAGGCAGCAAATGCGATTAGACTCCCTGCGAAAAGCGATTGCGGATCAGACAAAGGAACTTCATGCTGCTGAGGAGGAACAAGCACGGCTTTTAAGACGAGTTCAAACGGAGCGCGAGACTTATGAAAGATGGCTGAGAGAATGGGAGGAGGAGTCAAGAGCAATCGCTGCTTTGTTGCGCAGGCTTCAGAGTGCCCAGAGGGGGCGACCACGCCCCATCCCTGCTTGGACTGGTCCGTTCATCCGACCCGTTGATGGTCCCATAGTTTCGGGCTTTGGCTATCGCGTCCACCCAATTTTCCGAAGGGTGAAGTTTCACTACGGGGTTGACATTTCTGCACCATCTGGAACCCCAATTAGGGCAGCAGCGGATGGGGTAGTGGTATTTGCTGGATGGCGAAGAGCCTACGGCAACACAGTCATCATCGATCACGGGAACGGAGTGGCTACCCTTTACGCTCATTGCTCCCGCATTCTGGTCAGTGAAGGTGAAGTGGTGAAGCAGGGACAGGTCATTGCTCTCGTCGGGAGCACGGGGTTGTCAACTGGACCGCATCTGCATTTTGAAGTTCGCCATTACGGAGAACCTATCAACCCGCTGGCAGTGCGTTAGAATGAACTGAAGGCAGTAATCTGAAACGGAGGCGATATTTCATGGAGCAACAAACCAATGTGGCGATAACTCACCAAAAGAAGGTAGGAGGGATTTTCAGCCTCGCAGTAGCACTGTTGGTTGTTTTGTCCTTCGCTGCTGGCTATCAAATGGGCAACCGAAAGGGTGGACTGCCACCTTTGCAGGTTTCATTGGGACCTGGTTTGGTTCCGTCACTTCAAGAGCAAGCACCATCATCTCAACCATCACAACCGTCTTTGCGACCAGTTGAGCGGCTTGCCGAAGTCTATATCCGCTTGCAGCAATACTTTTACGCCCCAGACAAACTTGACGAAAACCAAATCACATATGGTGCAATCAGTGGTCTGTTGAGAGCAACTGGCGACCAATACACCCGCTATTTGAAGCCTGAGGACTTGGAACAGTTCACGACCCGAAGTCATGGCGAATATGAGGGCATCGGTGCCGAACTGACGATCGCTGTTGACCCCATTACTGGCGAGGAAAGGCTAACAATTATGAGCGTCTTCCCGGAACAACCTGCCGACAAAGCAGGTTTGCGCCCTTTAGACCGAATTCTCAAAATTGATGGAAAGCCTACGGATAAGATGACTTTGGATCAGGCTGTGAGCATGATAAGAGGTCCACGGGGAACGAAAGTGACCTTGACAATCCAAAGGGACGGGATACCTGAGCCATTTGATGTCACTCTGACCCGTGAGCGAATCCAAATCCCAGTCTTGCAAAAGAGGATGCTTGACGATAAGGTGGGCTACATAAGGCTGCTGGAGTTCAATGAAAAGTCAGCGCCGGAGTTGAGCAAGGCTTTGGACGAACTGAAGAGCAAAGGCGCTCAGGCTTTGATTTTAGACCTTCGCGGAAACCCGGGCGGATTGCTGGATGCTGCAATTGAAGTCGCCAGCATTTTCATCCCCAAAGGTCCTATAGTCACTGTCAAGAGCAGGACAGAAGGCGAACAGGTATTTGAAGCCATCCCTTCGCTCTATAAGGGTTGGAAGGGTCCAATGGTTGTTTTGGTTGACAACCGAAGCGCTTCTGCGAGTGAAATCGTCGCTGGTGCTCTCAAAGACCACAAAGTCGCTGAGGTCGTTGGTGAAAAGACTTTCGGCAAAGCATCGGTTCAAACCGTTGTGAACCTTCGCGGTGGCGGGGCGCTGATTGTGACCACAGGAAGTTATCTCACTCCAAGCGGATACGACATCCACGCCAACAAAGGCTTAGAACCCGACCGCAAGTTGGAGCCCACGCCGGAAGAAAAGCAACACAATGCCCAATTGGCTGCTATTTGGCTGGAGCGGGGCAAGCAGCACCTTCAAGCCCAAGAACTGGAAGACGCACTGATTTGCTTTGGGCGGGCAAGGCAACTTGACCGAACAAACAAGGAAGTCGTCAAGTTGTATAACGAGACGGTAGCGAAATTGGTGGAGCAGGAACGCAACCGAACCCGTGATTCCCAACTTGATCAAGTGAGGCAAATTCTGCTACAAAAACTTGACCAGCAGAAAGCAGTCAAGGCGGAAGCGACCGCGAAAACCAAACCGTAAACTTTTAACTTCTGGCTCTCAAATTCCTGCTCAGGTCAGCATAGCCGGTGAAGGGGTGTTTCCCTTATGCTTCAGACAGGGTTGAGTTGGGGTGAGCGAGTTGTTTATTGGTTGGTCATTTTAGGGCTTTTGAGCCTTTTGGTCTTTTACCGCCGCGCCACCTTGCCAGTCGCCATCTTTGTCAATGGCAAACCTGTCGCTTGGGTGAGCAACCTCCGCTTAGCCAATCGTGCCGTTGAGTTGGCTAAAAGCAAATTTCAAGAGCAATACGGTCACGATGTTGACTTCGCCGAACCCATTGACATCGGCAACCTGCCGCTGCCTTCGGGTCAGAAATTGATGAGCCCGTCAGAAGCATCGGAGTTGCTGCTGAAAAGTGTTTCACCTGCCCGAAAGGCATGGCTCATTGTGGTTAACGATCAAGTTGTTACTGCACTCAAAAGCAAAAGCGAGGCGGAACAGGCTTTAGAGTTGGTTAAAGCCCATTTCACTCCGAAGAATGTCACCCTCGTCAAAGAGCCATGGTTCAAGGAGAAGGTGGTCATCCGTGAAGGGAAAGTCGGGGTCAACGAGATAGTTGCCGATGCGGAAACCGCTGCCCAAAAAGTCATGGGTGGGCTTGAGCCGCCGAAGTATCATGTTGTCAAATCTGGCGAGTTCGCCGTTCGCATCGCTCGCCGCTACGGTTTGACCCTTGAGGAGTTGCAGCGACTCAACCCAGACAAAAACCTTGACAGACTAAAAGTCGGAGACAAGTTGCTGGTCAAGATGGGGAAGCCGCTTGTGACCGTCGTCTGCGTTTATCAAGTCGTCAAGCAGGAGACTGTGCCTTTCAAAACAGAAAGGCGCTTTGAGCCTCGCCTTCCGGGTGGTGCCCTTATAACGAAACAACGAGGAAAGGAGGGCTTGAAGGAAGTCGTGCTGGAAATCACGGCGGAGAACGGTTTGGAGGTTCAGCGGAAAGTGGTGAAGGAACGGATTTTGAAAGAGCCAGTCACGGAAGTGATTTTGGTTGGAGGAGGGCTTCGTTGATGCAAAAAAGTGGGCTTCTGTCAGTCCCCTTTCGCCCCATCGTTTATAATCCCGACTTGGGCGATTTGAGCCAACTTATCGCTCCACCATACGATGTCATTAACCCCAAACGGTGCGAGCAACTTCTCGCCAAACACCCATGCAATGTCGTTCGGCTCATCTTACCGCCATCTCTAAATCCCGATGACCCGTCCCGTTACTCAAAGGCTGCAAGGCTTTGGGAACAATGGCTTGATGAGAAAGTGTTGGTTGAGTTGGAAGAACCTTCTGTCTTCGTCTACGCACAACGGTTCACGCTCGGCGGGGAGAGGAAGGAACATTTATCGCTACTGACCACTATACCCTTGCTGGATTACGAGAGCGGTCAGGTTCGCCCACACGAACACACTATGCCCAAACCGAAGAGTGACCGCTTGACTTTGCTTCGGTTGATGGGAGCAGAGTTGGGGCAAGTTCATGGGTTGCTGAGCGATGACACGGGCGAGTGGCACGAATTGCTGCGAAGCGCAACTTCTGCTACCGTGTGGCTGCGCGGAGAATTGGACGGTGTTGAGCACATAGTTTGGCGAATAACCGATCCAGCCTTCAATGAAGAAGTCAATCGCCTTCTGATTCGGCATTGGTTGGTGATAGCGGATGGACATCACAGGTATGAAACAGCCCTAACCTTCCGCGAGGAAGTTCCAGAAGCGAAAAGAGACCCAAACCATCCAGCAAATTTTATCGGTATCGTCATCGCTGACTTCCAACGCAACGCAACGGTTCTCCCGACCCACCGACTTGTTCGGTTTTCCAGTTTTGAGGATGTGGAACGAGTGCTTCAGGAAGTTCGCCGTCACTTTCGCTCCACTGCGGTCAATTGGGGCGGGGACGAAAAGATGCTGTCGCAAATTTTCCAAAACTCCAACGGTATCCCGTTCCTGTTCGCCGCTCAAGGGCAGGCTTTGCTTGTAACGGTCACCGGATTTGAAGGCGGTGTGAGCCAATACATCCAGCAATTACCTTCGCCGTTGAGGAAAGTTGACACAGCCATCCTTCACCAAGCCGTTCTGCCTGTCGTTTTCGCAGCCGTTGGGCTTAAGCCTTCTGACTTGACGATTGATTACACCCACGACGCCGAATTTGCCTTTCAGTTTGCCCAGCAAGAGGGCAACATGGCAATCTTGCTGCGACCGATCTCTCCCCAGTTGGTCCGCGAAGTGGCTGAGCAGGGCTATCGTCTCCCGCCCAAGACCACATATTTCGTCCCAAAAGTGCCATCCGGCTTAGTGATGCGCAAAATTCTTTCTCCGCAGGAAACTTTGCTGAGAGGCGCTGACAAGGAGGGATAAAAGAAGTGAGTGAGCCAAAGTTCCTTGACGAACTCAAATTTGACGCCAACGGGCTAATTCCAGTCGTCATTCAAGATGCCAACACCGGTGAAGTCCTGACACTGGCTTACATGAACCGTGACGCCGTTCGGCTCACTTTTGAGACGGGCAAAACTTGGTTCTGGCGTAGGCGGCACCAAAAACTGATGATGAAAGGAGAGCACTCAGGGCGGGTTCAGTTGGTGAAGGAAATACTCGTGGATTGCGACGCTGATGCCTTAGTCGTGAAAGTTGAGCAGGTCGGCGGTGCTGCTTGTCACGAAGGTTATCCGAGTTGTTTCTTCCGCAAGGTCACTCAAGACGGCGAATTGGAAGTTTTCCAGCAACGAGTTTTTGACCCAAATGAGGTCTACGGCGAAAAAGGTGGCAAGTGATGAGTGCTTTTGAGTTGGCTTTGGTCACTCTGAACTTGGTCATCACTGCCATTTACGCTGCCATCCTTTGGGTGATGGTGCAGCAGCGGCGGTTAATGAACAAACAACTTGCGGCTATGCAAGCGCAATTGCGCGAAGCAGAGCGAACCCGCACAGCCGCTCATCGCCCCGTCTTGCGAGTAGAGCCACCCATCCTTGTGCCTGCAGCACCACCCTTACCGCCCGTAGAACTGTTTTACCTTCGCAATATTGGGGTCGGAGTAGCGTTGGATGTGAAGTATTTCATCCATGAACGAGGCACAGGCGTTGTCTGGACAGATGGTGGTCTTGATCCTGTTGGGGCTGGAGAATTGTCGCGAGAACTTTTCATTCCCTATCCGCAACAACTATTTGCGCTGAATGCTGCCTTGACGGTCACCTATGCTGATGTTTTTGGCAATCGTTACTGGACGCTTTACGAATTTGTCACACAGGTGCATATTTTCGGTGAAGGCGAACCTAAACATTTGCAGAGGTGAGGAAAATGGCGGTCAAATCAGAGCGTCCCATCACCGTTGATGTGAAGCCGATTTCGCCCGAAGAGATTGCAACTCTTGCTGAGCAAACTTGGTCGCCTTTGCCTGACTTGAACTTCAACTACCTCCTTGATTGGATGGAGCGGGGCTTTCGTCAGGTGATCAAAGTTGGTTGGCTGACGCGCTACGGACCTGCTTATGGTGCTCCCGCCGTTCTCTTCCTGCTACGCAACGATGAAGGGAAGGAAATTCCGATGCTGGTTGCCCCCGGCAAAAAGGTGGCGGAGTTCATCCGCCAGAACCTTGAGAAGTGGAAGCGTAACGGCGTTCCCTTTGAGCGATGGGAGTTCTTAACGCAAACCGAAAGGTAGGTTGAGGGTAAAGATGGCGGTGCGCCCGCTCTCCTGCTGGTTTGTAATAATGTTAGCGGTCAGTTTGGGATTGACCCAACCATTGACGCCACCTAAAGGGCAGGAACGAACCGTTTTAGAACAAGCGAAGCGGTTGGCGCAAAAGGGTGAATGGCAAGGGGTTCGGGAAACCCTTGAACCCTTCGTCAAAAAGCAGCCTGAAAACCTTGAAGCCAGAAAACTTTTGACAGAGGCTTTGCTGCAACTTGGGGAATTTGCCAAAGCGTTGCCCCATCTGCGTTGGCTCTCTCAAAAGTTGCCCAAAGACCCTTCCGTTTGGTCTGCGTTGGGGCAGGTCCAAGAGCATCTCGGTAATTTGAGCGAGGCGAGAGAATTTTTGCGGAAAGCCGTTCACCTGATGCCCGACGAACCTGAGTTCCGCGTTCATCTTGCCCGAATTTTGATTGCCCTTGATCGCTGGGATGATGCCGCCCATCATCTCCGTTGGCTGGCTCATCGTTTTCCTGACTTAGCGTCGGCTCAATATCACTTGGCTCTTTATCACGAGCGAAAGGGCAACTTACGCAAAGCGCTTCACCATGCCAAGCGAACCGTCCAATTATCGCCGAAAGAACCTGAAGCCCGTCTGACTTTGGCTCGCATCGCTTTGCAACTGGGCGACATCAAGACTGCTGCTGAGCAAGTTGAAACGCTCACGAAATGGTTTCCGTCAGATGCAAAGTTAGCGATGGAGTGCGCCAAGTTATTTGCGCAAGTAGGTGAAACCGGGAGGGCAATCAAATACTTTCGCCGCACCTTGCACTTGCAACCCGAAAATGCTGACGCCCACCGTGCACTTGCAGACCTTTACAGCGAGAAGGGCGATTGGCAAAAAGCGTTGTGGCATGTCCGTTGGTTAGTTCGCAGGTTTCCCAACGACGCAGAAATTGTCAAGGCTGAGGCTCAATGTTACGCTCAACTGCGTCGCTACAAAGATGCGGAACGAAGTTTGCTGCGGTGGTCAAATCTGCGCCCCAACGATTTTGAGCCTTTCGTGCATTTGGCTCGGCTTTACCGAGATTTGGGCGATGCCGTAAAGGCGAGGATAGCTTACGACCAAGCCCTTGCCCGAAGACCGCCGGTTGAAGTCATTGCCGAGGCTGCGGATTTGGAAGAGCAATTGGGCGACTACGAGCGTGCAGCAAAACTTTACGAGTGGGCGCAACGCCGTCAACCCGACAATCCGCTTTGGCGAACTCTTAGGGCACAAGCGTTGATGAAATCTGGGCAGTTTGACCGAGCAGGTCGCATATTGCGCTTCGCGCTCAAACGCTTCCCCGACGACCATCGCTTGAGCGCGAAGCG
>Ga0079995_1078431_pt1 | contig 21865 bp, 23 predicted proteins | sample FaiFalFF_MnMetaG_2_FD_69198 | JGI IMG/M metagenome (GOLD analysis project Ga0079995, IMG submission 69198) | Freshwater microbial communities from Yellowstone National Park, Wyoming, USA - Fairy Falls C (FF_Mn_C) (SPADES assembly) (version 4) | ecosystem: Environmental > Aquatic > Freshwater >...
GGTTCTCCGCCGCCGTCACATAGGTCAAGGCCGCCGTCAACGTCGTCTTCCCGTGGTCCACGTGCCCAATCGTCCCCACGTTCACGTGGGGCTTCGTCCGGATAAACTCGCCCTTCGCCATCCTCGTTCTCCTTTCCGCAAAGCGTGGGGTGGGCCCAGGAGACCCACCCCCAAAGCCTCCCTACTGCCCCTTGATGAGCTTCTCCTGGATCTGCCTGGGGACCTCCTGGTAGTGGTCAAAGAACATGACGAAGGAGCCCCGGCCCTGGGTCTTGGAGCGCAGGTCGGTGGCGTAGCCGAACATCTCCGCCAGGGGGACGTAGGCCCGGATCACCTGGGCGTTGCCCCTGGGCTCCATGCCCAGGATCTGGCCCCGGCGGGAGTTCAGGTCGCCGAGGACGTCGCCCATGTACTCCTCGGGGGTGGTGACCTCCACCCGCATGATGGGCTCGAGGATCACCGGGTCCCCCTTCTGCACCGCCTCCTTGATGGCCATGGAGCCGGCGATCTTGAAGGCCATCTCCGAGGAGTCCACCTCGTGGTAGGACCCGTCGTAGAGGGTGACCTTCACGTCCACCACGGGGAAGCCGATCAGGGGGCCGGACTGCATGGCCTCCTCAATCCCCTTCTGCACCGCGGGGATGTACTCCTTGGGGATCACCCCGCCCACGATGGCGTTGACGAACTCAAAGCCGGAGCCCCGGGGCAGGGGCTCGGCCTTGATCTTCACGTGGCCGTACTGGCCGCGGCCACCGGTCTGGCGGATGAACTTGCCCTCCACGTCCACGGGCTTGGTGATGGTCTCCCGGTAGGCCACCTGGGGCTTGCCCACGTTGGCGTCCACCTTGAACTCCCGCCTGAGCCGGTCCACGATGATCTCCAGGTGGAGCTCGCCCATCCCGGAGATGATGGTCTGGCCGGTCTCGGGGTGGGTGGAGACGCGGAAGGTGGGGTCCTCCTCGGCCAGGCGGGCCAGGGCCTGGGAGAGCTTGTCCTGGTCCGCCTTGGTCTTGGGCTCAATGGCCACGTCAATGACGGGCTCGGGCACCTCAATGGACTCCAGGACCACCCGGGGCGCATCCTCGCCCACCAGGGTGTCCCCGGTGATGGTCTCCTTGAGGCCCACCACGGCCCCCAGGTCCCCCGCCTTCAGCTCCTCCACCTCCTCGCGGTGGTTGGCGTGCATGCGGAGGAGGCGGGCCACCCGCTCCTTGCGGCCCTTGGTGGTGTTGTAGACGTAGGACCCCGAGGTGAGGGTGCCGGAGTAGACCCGGATGAAGGTGAGGCGGCCCACGTAGGGGTCGGCCATGATCTTGAAGGCCAGGGCCGCCAAGGGGCCGTTGGGGTCGGGGTGGATCTCCACCTCCTCCCCATCGGGGGTGGTGCCCTTGATGGGGGGAATGTCCAGGGGGGAGGGCAGGTAGTCCACCACGGCGTCCAGGAGGAGCTGGACGCCCTTGTTCTTCAGGGCGGAGCCCAAAAACACGGGGGTGATCTTGATGTCTATGGTGCCCTTGCGGATGGCCGCCACCAGCTCCTCCTCGGTGGGGGCTTCCCCCTCCAGGTACTTGAGCATCACCCCCTCGTCAAAGTCGGCGGCGGCCTCAATGAGCTTCTCGTGGTACTCCCGGGCCTGCTCCAGGTACTCCTCGGGGATGGGGATCTCGCGGATGTCGGTACCCAGGTCGTTGCCGTAGGTGTAGGCCTTCATCCTGAGGACGTCGATGATCCCCGAGAAGGTGTCCTCGCGGCCGATGGGGAGCTGCATGACCACGGGCCTCGCCCCCAGGCGCTCCTGCATGGTGCGGATGACGAGCCAAAGGTCGGCCCCGGTCTTGTCCATCTTGTTGGCGAAGGCGATCCGGGGCACCTTGTACTTCTCCGCCTGGCGCCAGACGGTCTCGGACTGGGGCTCCACCCCCTGGCTGGAGTCAAAGACCACGATGGCCCCGTCCAGCACCCGCATGGAGCGCTCCACCTCAATGGTGAAGTCCACGTGGCCGGGGGTGTCGATGATGTTGATGCGGTGGTCCCTCCAGAAGCAGGTGGTCACGGCGGCGGTGATGGTGATGCCCCGCTCCCGTTCCTGCTCCATGAAGTCCATGGTGGCCGCGCCCTCGTGCACCTCGCCGATCTTGTGGATCTTGCCGGTGTAGTAGAGGATGCGCTCGGTGGTGGTGGTCTTACCGGCGTCAATGTGCGCGGCGATGCCGATGTTGCGAAGCCTCTTTAGGTCGTACTCTACCTTAACCGCCATGGTTTACCACCGGTAGTGGGCGTAGGCGCGGTTGGCCTCGGCCATGCGCTCCACGTCCTCCTTCTTCTTCACCGCCCCGCCCTTGCCCTCGGCGGCGTCCATGAGCTCGTGGGCGATGCGCACCGCCGCCCCGCGCTCGGAGCGGGCGTTGGCCGCCTGGACCAGCCAGCGGAGGGCCAGGGACTGCTGCCTGCGGGGGGAGACCTCTATGGGCACCTGGTAGTTGGCCCCACCCACGCGGCGGGAGCGGACCTCCATCCGAGGCTTCACGTTCTCCACCGCCTGCTTGAAGACCTTGAGGGGCTCCTGACCGGTCTTCTCCTGGATGATGCGGCAGGCCTCGTAGAAGATGCGGGCGGCCAGGTTCTTCTTGCCCTCCCGCATGATCTTGTTGATGAAGGCCGAGACCACCACATCCCCGTAGACCAGGTCGGGCTGGAGCTGGCGTACTTCTGCTCTTCTTCTGCGCATACCTCACCTACTTCTTCTTGGCAGGAGCCGCGCCCTTGGTCTCCTTGGGCTTCTTGGTGCCGTACTTGGAACGGCTCTTCTTCCGGTCCTTCACGCCCTGGGCGTCGTAGACGCCGCGGACGATGTGGTAACGCACGCCCGGAAGGTCCTTCACACGGCCGCCCCGGACCAGGACCACGGAGTGCTCCTGCAGGTTGTGCCCCTCGCCGGGGATGTAGGCGGTCACCTCGTACCCGGAGGTGAGGCGCACCTTGGCCACCTTCCGCAAGGCGGAGTTGGGCTTCTTGGGGGTCACGGTGCGGACCACGGTGCACACCCCCCGGCGGAAGGGCGAGCCCTTCAAGGCCGGAACCTTGCTCTTCTTCTGGACCTTCTCGCGGCCCCTTCGTACCAGCTGGTTGATCGTCGGCAGTGCCACCACTCCCTTCTTCTTGGACTTGCCCCCGTGTTCTCAAGATCCGCCCGGGGAAGGAGGCCTTCCCCGATTTTGCCCGCACAGGGCACCGCCCTCAGGACCAGGGGCTGGCCCTGAAGGCCCTCAACTTGCCCAGTGTACAGGACCCCGCCCCTCTTGACAAGACGGGGGAAAAAGCCAAACCCCGCCCGCGAAAGGCCCCGGGCGGGGTCTATTGGAGCCGGTGGCCGGATTTGAACCGGCGGCCTACCGCTTACGAGGCGGTTGCTCTACCGCTGAGCTACACCGGCCCGCCCTAGAAGAGTCTAGGGCAGAAACCCCGGGGGCGCAACTACCTGAGGACCACCCCCGGACGCACCCTAAAGGCGCGGGCCAGGGGCAGGAGGGAGGCCAGGAAGGTGGCGAGGAGGCTGGCCCCGCTCACCTGCAGGAAGTCCGTAAGGCGCATCTCCACGGGGAGGTGGGTGAGGAAGTAGAGCTCCCCGGGAAGGCCCACGGGCCGCAGGGAAAGGTAAAGGCAGAGGAGGTAGCCCATAAGGTTGCCCAGGGCCACCCCCAAAAGGCCCAGGACCGCCCCTTCCAGGGCGAAGACCAGGCCCACGGTGAGCCTCGAGGCCCCCATGGCCCTAAGGAGGGCGATCTCTGGCGTCTTCTCCACCACCTTCAGCACCAGGAGGTTGGCCACGCCCAAAGCGGCCACGGCCACGATCAGGAAGATCAGGATGCCCAGAACCCGCTTCTGGAGGGAAAGCTGCTCCAAAAGCGTCCGCTGGGTGTCCTGCCAGGCCTGGGGGAAAAAGCGCGTTCCCGCCAGGGCCTCCCCCACCTCCTTGGCCCGCCAGGGGTCCTTGAGGCGCACCTGGTACCCCTGGGCCTTAAGCCCGGCCAGGGCCTCCACCGTCTTCAGGTCCACGAAGGCGTAGCCCGAGTCCAGGAGAAAGTTGCCCGTGCGGAAGGAACCCAGGACCCTAAGCCTGACCCTCTCCTGGGTGGCGGACATGGCCAAGAGGGTGTCCCCGGGGTAGACCCCCAGGGTCTGGACCAGCGCCGCGCCCAGGTAGATGCCTCCAGGCTCCAGCTTGAGGCCGAGCTCGGGGTAGAGGGCCTCCCCGCCCTCCCCCAGGCCCACCAGGGTGGCGAAGTCCACCCCCGCCCCCCGCCCGCCCTCCGCCGGGCGCACCAACAGGGCCTTGGTGGCGGCGAAGGGGGCGCTTTGCTCCACCTCGGGGTGGGGGGGAAGAGGGGGAAGCTCCTCGCCGAAGCTGAAGAGAACCAGATGGGGATAGGCCTTGAGGGTGGCCCGCACCAGGCCGTCCGTGAAGCCGTTGGTGAGGGAGAGGGCGGCCAAAAGCACCGCCACCCCAACCCCAATGCCCAAAAGGGCCAGGCCCGTCTGCAGGGGGCGCCGCTTCAGGTGGGCCAGGGCCAGGAAAAGGGCGAAGCGCACGCCCTCAGGATAAGGGCTTCAGCGCCTGGGGTACTCCACGACCTCCAGCTGGACCAGGCGGCGGCCAAAGCGCAGGGCGGTGGCCCGGTCGGGAAGCCAGACGTCCAGCTTCTGCCGCATCCTGGGGTGCATGACGTCGGCCACCACGAAGACCCGCCCCTCAAAGAGGTAGCTGAACTGCCCCCGGCCCCGGCCCTGGACTGTGCCCAGGTCCTTGAGGCGCACCTTGGTGCCGTAGGGGAGGACCCTGAGGAGGTCCGGGCTCACCGCCAAGACCCCCAGACGGGTGCGCATGCCGGTGGCGGTGACAAAGGGGGTGCGGTCGGTCTCCCGGACGCTGGAGGTGTAGGCCGTGGCCTGAAGGACCATGACCTTCTTGGGCCCGGTCTGGGCCAAGGCTCCCGCAATGGCGAGAACCAGATAAAGCGAAAGGAAAAAACCCCGCATAGCGTCCATGAGTATGCCGGGGCCTTCCGGAGGAAGCTGAGAAGGATGAGGCTTCCTCCTCATCCGGAAGCTCCCCGTTTATTTGGAATCGCTTTACGGGTCTAACGACCCCGCCGGGTAGGGGACTCCCAAGGCGAGCCTGGATGAGAAAAGTCTTAAGCGCCTTTAGCCTGGTCTCACCTGACTCAAAGAAGGCCTAAGGGCAAGGGGTACCTGGAGATCTCCAGCGTGTAGCGGCCGCTTAAGGGCTCGTCAAACCCCGCCCGGACCAGGCCCCGGTCCCGCACCACCAGAAGGGTGGCGGGGGCGATGGGGGCACAGTTCGCCACCGGGTCCAGCGTGCGGGGATAGGCGTCGTTGGGCCCGTTATAGAGGAGGGCCACCAGGTCCAGAGGGCCGCTGTAGGTGAAGCGCAGGTAGCCCGTGGCAGAGGCCACGTTATACCGGTCAAACTCCCCCACGAACTCTATGGCTCCCTGTCTGGTGCCGGAGCTGAAAACCTCCCCCCGCCCAGCAGAGTTGGGGGTGAAGGGGTCGGCGTAGAGGGTAACCCGGTCCTCGGCCAGGGCGTAGTTCTCCACCCTGAGGTAGAAGACCTGCCCCGCCTGGCCCCGGAAGTTGAGGCGGAAGCCGGGGTCTGTGGTGATCTGGGGCCTAAGGGCCAGGGGGGTAAGCTCCTGGCGGGCGGCGAACCAGTTCCGGGCCACGCTCACGGCCTGCACCACGCCCTTCCCGTCCAACAGGACCAGGCGAAGCCGGGCGGCAAGCTCTAGCTCGCTGGAGACCGCCGAAATCCGCACGGCCCCATCCGAGGTAAGGGGAATCCGGTAGACGGCCACCCCGGGCCTGAGCTCCCCTCCCCCCACCTCCCGGGCGGCAGGCAGGTCGGCGATCTGGTAGCTACCCACGGGCAGATCCCCGCTCACGGGCGGGCCTCCACCCAGGTTACAGGCTGCCAGCGTCAGGGCCAGCAGCAAGGCGAACCAGGCATTCCGCATAAATCCCCTCCTTTCCCTAAAGGATAGCCCGGGAAAGGGGGTAAGGGCTTGGGCTTTTCTTTAGCTACTCCAGCACGCCCAGGTAGGCGTACTGGTCGGGGCCGCCGGGCAGGATCTCCACCGCCAGCGCGGGGAACTTCTGGGCCACGGCCTCGGCGGCCTCCTTGGGGGTGTTGGGCCCCAGGAAGAGGGTGAGGACCTCCTTCCCCTCCTGGGCCAGGCGGACGAGGCCCTCGAGGACCTCCTCCGGAGTCTCCCCCACCAGGACCAGCCGGCCGTCCAGAAGGCCGATGGGCTTGTCCTTGAGGACCTTGAGGCCGTCCACCTCGGCGTCGCGGCTGGCCCAGGTGACCTCGAGGGTCACCGCCCCCTCCATGGCCTCCGCCATCTCGGGGAGGAGCTCCTCGGGCTCATAAGGGACCGCCGCCGCCAGGCCCTGGCCTATGGTGTGGGTCTTGAGGACGTGGACCTCCTTCCCCGCCTCCCTGGCGAGCCTCGCCGCCTCCTCCGCCGCCATGAAGACGTTGGGGTTATTGGGCAGGAGGATCACCTTGGGGTTGGGGAGGCTTTTGATGGCGGAGAGGAGGTCCTCCACGCTGGGGTTCTGGGTCTGCCCCCCGGCCACCACCCGGGCCCCCAGGGAGCGGAAGGCCCGGGCCACCCCGTGCCCTAGGGCCACGGCCACCAGGCCCGTGGGGGGCGGGGCCTCCTCCAAAAGGCCCGCCATGGCCAGGATCTCCGTGTGCTGCTGGGACATATCCTCCACCTTGGTGCGCACCATGCGGCCAAAGCGGGCCACGGTGGCGAGGAGGCCGTCGGGGTCGTCCGTGTGGACGTGGCCCCTCACGTACCCTTCCGCCCTCACCACCAGAAGGGAGTCCCCGAAGGGGGCCACGGCCTCCCGGATCTTCTCTGTGGGAACCTCCACCCCCTCCATGAGGTGCAGTAGCCGAACTCCTCGGTGGCGAAGGCGGTCTGGGCGTAGCGCTCCACCTTGGGGGGCTCGGGCAGGGGAAGCCCCAGGGCGTAGCCGTGGATCCCCTCCAGAAAGCGCACGTACCCCGCTCCCCCGGCGTCCACCACCCCGGCCTGCTTGAGGACGGGAAGGAGTTCGGGGGTCTTGGCCAGGGCCTCCCGGGCCGCCGCCAAGGCGCTTTCCAGGACGTCCTTCAAGCTATCCCCCCTGGCCCCCTCCCCCGCCGCCCTGGCCACGGTCAGGATGGTGCCCTCCACGGGGCGCATCACCGCCCGGTAGCCCGTCTCCGCCCCCAGGCGCAGGGCCTCCTTCAGGGTCTCGGCGTCCAGGGCTTCCTCCTTGCGGATGGCCTCGGAGAAGCCCTTGAGGATCTGGGAGAGGATGACCCCGCTGTTCCCCCGGGCCCCCAGCAGGCTCCCGTAGGCGATGGCCCGGGCCACCTCGGGCATCCTGGAGGTGTCCGCCAGGTCCAGCTCCCGCCGGGCGGACTGGAGGGTGAGGTGCATGTTGGTGCCCGTGTCCCCGTCGGGCACGGGGTAGACGTTGAGGGCGTTCAGCTCCTCCACGTAGACGCCGAACCAGTCCGTGGCGAAGCGGAAGGCCTCGGCCACCTCCTCCGGGGCCCAACTAGCCACGCCCCACCCCCACCACGTGGACCCGCACCTGGGAGAGCTCCACCCCGGCCAGCCTCTGGGCGGCGAAGCCCACCCGCTCGGCCAGGGACTCCACCACCGTGGGGATGCGGGCCCCCACGGCCACCACCACGTAGAAGTCCGCCTGGTACTTGCCGGGGGCGGCGGGGTCCGGGCGGACCACCACCCCCTCGCTGGCCTCCTGCCGCCCCAGGATGCGCACCACCTGCTCCTTGAGCCCCGCCGGAGCCATGCCCACCACCCCGGGCACCTCGTGGGCCGCCAGGGCCAGAAGGGCCGCCAGGGCGTTTTCCGTTATGGTCAAGCGTCCCGCCATCCTACCTCCTCAGGGCTTCCTCAGGGGGAGTATAGGGGAGGCCGAAGGCCTCGGCCACCCCCGGGTGGGTGAGGAGGCCCCTGTGGGTGTTGAGGCCCTTGAGCAGAGCCTCGTCCTCAAGAAGGGCCTGGAGGCCCTTTTCCGCCAGCTTGAGCACGTAGGGCAGGGTCTGGTTGGTGAGGGCGAAGGTGGAGGTCCGGGGGACGGCCCCCGGCATGTTGGCCACCCCGTAGTGGACCACCCCGTCCACCACGTAGGTGGGCTCGGCGTGGGTGGTGGGGCGGATGGTCTCCACGCACCCCCCCTGGTCCACGGCCACGTCCACGATCACCGAGCCCTCCTTCATGAGGGGGAGCATGTCCCGGGTCACCAGCTTGGGGGCCTTGGCCCCCGGCACCAGCACCGCCCCGATGAGGAGATCGGCGTGGCCGATGCTCTTCTTGATGTTGGCCTCCGTGGCGGTGAGGGTCACCACCCGCCCGCCGAAGATGTCGTCCAGGTACTGCAGGCGCTTGTGGTTCACGTCCAGGATGGTGACCTGGGCCCCCATGCCCAAGGCGATCTTGGCGGCGTTGGTGCCCACGGTGCCGCCCCCGAGGATCACCACGCTGGCCGGGGCCACCCCCGGCACCCCCCCGAGGAGGACCCCTCGGCCCCCCTTGGGCTTCTCCAAGAACTGGGCCCCCACCTGGGGAGCCATGCGCCCCGCCACCTCGCTCATGGGGATGAGGAGGGGCAGGGAGCCGTCCTTGAGCTGGACGGTCTCGTAGGCGATGCCGGTGACCCCGCTTTTCAGCATGGCCTCGGTGAGGGTCCGGTCGGCGGCCAGGTGGAGGTAGGTGAAGAGGATCAGGCCCTCCCGCAGGAAGGGGTACTCCTCGGGCAGGGGCTCCTTCACCTTCACCACCATCTCCGCCCCCCAGGCCTCCTCCCGGCTCACCAGGGCCGCCCCTGCCCGCTCGTACTCGGCGTCGGTCAGGCCCGAGCCCAGACCTGCCCCCCGCTCCACCAAGACGGTGTGGCCCCTGCGGACCAGGCTTTCCGCGCCCCCCGGGGTGAGGGCCACGCGGTTCTCCAGGGTCTTGATCTCCTTGGGCACGCCGATGACCATCCCTACACCTCCTTCACAAAAACCCGCTTGATCTTCAGCTTGAAGCCGTCGCCCTCGGCGATGGCCAGAAGCCGCCTGCGGGAGTCCACCAGGGTCACGTAGCCCAGGGCGGGGATGGGGAGGGGCACCCCTTCCAGCACCCGCCTGGCCTCGGTGTGGGAGAGCTCCACCACGGGGAAGGGCAGGGCGTCCACCTCGGGGATGGCCTTGTCCGGGGAAAGCTCGGCCAGGGGCACCGCCCGCTCCAGCCCCACCTTGCCGATGCGGGTGCGCACCAGGCCGGAGAGGAAGGCCTTGGTCTTGAGCCGCTCCCCCAGGTCCCGGGCGAAGGCCCGCACGTAGGTGCCGGGGCCCACCACCAGCCGGATCACCGCGGTGGGGTAGGCCCCGAGAGGCCGGGGAAGCGCCACCTTCCGCCCCCCCTTTTCCGCCAGGCGCCAGCCCTTGGCCGAGGGCGCGATGGGGTGGGGGGTAGGCTCGGGGTCCAGGGCCAGAAGCTCCACCTCCAGGTACCTGGCGGGCCTGGGGCCAAGCTCCAGGGGCTTCCCCTCCCGGGCGGCCTCGTAGGCCCGCTTGCCCTTCACCTTGATGGCGGAGTAGAGAGGGGGAATTTGCTCCTTCACCTCCAGGAAGCCAGGGAGGGCGGCCTCGAGGTCCTTGCGGTCAAAGCGCACCGGGGCCTCTTCGCTCACGGGACCCTCGGCGTCCAAGGTGGGCGTGGTGGCCCCGAAGGACACCCAGGCGATGTACTCCTTGTCCTCCCCCGAGAGGAAGGGGACCAGCTTGGTGCTCTCCTCCGAGACCAGGAGGAGAAGCCCCGTGGCCAGGGGGTCCAGGGTGCCCGTGTGCCCCACCCGGCGGGTGCCTAGGCGCTTCCTGGCCTCCTCCACCGCGCCGTGGGAGGTGAGGTGGAGGGGCTTGTCCACCGCGTAGAGGGCCATGCCTAGGGGATTCTATCACCCCCCTAGAATGAGGGGGTGGAGCTCCAAGAGCGCTACCCCAGCCTGGGCTTCGCCTGGCCCAGGCCCGGGGTGCTGGAGATCACCTTCAAGGGCGAGAGGCTGAACGCCATGGACCCCAAGACCCACCGGGCCCTCTCCCGGGTGTGGCGGGACCTCGAGGAGGTGGAGGAGGCCCGGGCCGTCCTCATCAGGGGCGAGGGCGGGGTCTTCTCGGCCGGGGGCTCCTTTGCCCTCATAGAGGAGATGCGCGCCTCCCACCAGGCCCTGATGCGGGTCTACCGGGAGGCCCGGGACCTGGTCCTGGGGCCCTTGGACTTCCCCAGGCCCGTGGTGGCGGCGGTGGAAGGGGTGGCGGTGGGGGCGGGGCTGGCCTTGGCCCTGGCGGCGGATGTGGCCGTGGTGGGCAAAAAGGCCAGGCTCCTGGACGGGCACCTGCGCCTGGGGGTGGCGGCGGGGGACCACGCCGTCCTCCTCTGGCCCCTTCTCTTGGGCATGGCCAAGGCCAAGTACCACCTCTTCCTCAACGAGCCCTTAAGCGGGGAGGAGGCCGAGCGGCTGGGCCTGGTGGCCCTGGCGGTGGAGGAGGGGGAGGTCTACGCCAGGGCCCTGGAGGTGGCGGAAAGGCTCGCTCAAGGCCCCAAGGAGGCCCTGGAGCACACCAAGCGGGCCCTCAACCACTGGTACCGCGCCTTCCTGCCCCAGTTTGAGCTCTCCCTGGCCCTGGAGTTCCTGGGCTTCGCCGGCGAGGAGCTGGAAGAGGGGCTCAAGGCGCTTAAGGAAAAGCGCCCCCCCAGCTTCCCATGAAGGCCATGCGCCTCCAGGCCCTCCTGGCCCGGGCCGGGGTGGCGAGCCGGCGCCAGGCGGAGGCCCTGATCCGCCAGGGCCTGGTGCGGGTGAACGGGGAGGTGGCCCACCTGGGCCAGAAGGTGGGGCCAGACGACCTGGTGGAGGTGGCGGGAAGGCGGGTGGAATGGCCCAGGGAGCGCCTGGTCCTGGCCCTCCACAAGCCCCGGGGCTACACCACCACCCGCTCTGACCCCCACGCCCGGAGGACGGTCTTTGAGCTTCTCCCTGAGGTCCCCGGCCTCCAGGCGGTGGGGCGGCTGGACCGGGAGTCCGAGGGCCTCCTCCTCTTTACCAACGACGGCGAGCTCCTCTTCCGCCTCACCCACCCCCGCTACGGGGTCAAGAAGGTCTACCGGGTCTGGACCGAGAGGGGAACCCTGCCCGAGGCCGTTTGCCGGAAGCTGGTGGAGGGGGTGGCCCTCGAGGACGGCCCGGCCCGGGCCCTCTCCTGCAGGCCCGCCCAAGGCGGGGCCATCCTCACCCTGGGGGAGGGGCGGAAGCGGGAGGTGCGGAGGATGCTCCAGGCCGTGGGCTACCCGGTGAAACGCCTCCTCCGCCTCCAGGTGGGGCCCGTCCGGCTGGGCAACCTGCCCCCCGGGAGGTGGCGCAGGCTTTCCCCGGAGGAGGTTCAGGCCCTGCTGAAGGAGGTGGGGCTAGAATGAGGGGCATGTTCACCGCCGGGAACGGACCCGTGCAGATCAGCGCCGAGGCCATCCAAAAGCGGGTGGCCCAGCTGGGGCAGGCCATCGCCCAGGACTACCAGGGGAAGACCCCCCACCTCATCTGCGTCCTGAACGGGGCCTTCATCTTCATGGCCGACCTGGTGCGGGCCATCCCCCTCCCCCTCACCATGGACTTCATCGCCATAAGCTCCTACGGGAACGCCCTGAAGTCCAGCGGGGAGGTGGAGCTCATCAAGGACCTGAGGCTTCCCATCCACGGGCGGGACGTGATCGTGGTGGAGGACATCGTGGACACCGGCCTCACCCTGGCCTACCTCCTGGACTACCTGGAGGCCAGGAAGCCCGCCTCCATCCGGGTGGCGGCCCTCCTCTCCAAGCCGGCCCGGCGCCAGGTGGAGGTCCCCATCCACTACCTGGGCTTTGAGATTGAGGACGCCTACGTCTTTGGCTACGGCCTGGACCGGGCCCAGTTTGACCGCAACCTGCCCTTTATCACCTCCATCCGACCGGAGGAGGAATGAGGTACCTGGACCTCATCACCGCCCTCTTCGCCACGGTGCTTCTGGTCTCCAACGTGGCCTCCACCAAGCTGGTGGTCCTGGGGCCCTTCACCTTTGACGGGGGGACCCTCCTCTTCCCCCTGGCCTACATCTTCGGGGACGTCCTCACCGAGGTCTACGGCTACCGTAGAAGCCGCAGGGTCATCTGGACTGGCTTTTTCGCCCTCCTCCTGGCCACCCTCACCTTCCAGGCGGTGGCCGCCCTTCCCGCTCCCGAGGACGGGGAAAGCCAGCGCTTCGCCCAGGCCTTCGGCCTCCTCCTGGGCCTCACCCCCAGGATCGTCCTGGGAAGCCTCCTGGCCTACTTCGTGGGCGAGTTCGCCAACGCCTACGTGCTGGCCCGGCTCAAGGTGCGCACCGAGGGGCGCTTCTTCTGGCTCAGGGCCCTGGCCTCCACCCTGGTGGGCCAGGGGTTGGACACCGGGGTCTTTCTGCTGGTGGCCTTTTACGGCATCTGGCCCAACGAGGTCCTCCTCGCCGTCTTCCTCTCCAACTACGCCTTCAAGGTGGGGGTGGAGGCCCTCATGCTCCCGGTCACCTACGGGGTGGTGGGCTTCCTGAAGCGGGCCGAGGGCCTGGACGCCTACGACCGGGACACGGACTTCAACCCCTTTAGGCTGGCATGAACCCGCTTTTCGCGCACCCGATGGGCATCGGCACCTGGGCCTGGGGGGACCGCCTCTTCTGGGGCTACGGCCGGGACTACGGGGAGGAGGACCTCCGGAGGGCCTTTTTGGCGGCCCTCGAGGCCGGCATCCTTCTCTTTGACACCGCAGAGTTTTACGGCTTTGGCCTCTCCGAGAGGCTTCTCGGCCGCTTCGCGGCCGAGGCGGGCAAAAGGCCCTACCTGGTCAGCAAGTTCTTCCCCTACCCCTGGCGGCTTTCCCGCAAAAGCCTCCTCCGGGCCCTGGAGGGAAGCCTGAGGCGGCTTGGGGTGGAGGCCCTGGACCTCTACCTCCTCCACTGGCCCTGGCCCCCCGTGCCCCTCAGGGTCTGGGCCGAGGCCTTGGCGGAGGCCTACGAGCGGGGCCTCACCCGGGGCGTGGGGTTTTGCAACCTGAGCCTGGCCCAGCTGGAAGAGGCCAAGGCGGCGCTGGACCGGCACGGGGTTCCCCTCCTCGCCCTGCAGGTGGAGTACAGCCTCCTGGTGCGGGACTGGGAGGCCCACCTGCCCGCCTTGCGCCGGGAGGGGATCGCCCTCATGGCCTACAGCCCCCTGGCCATGGGCTGGCTCACCGGGAAGCTGGACCCCGACACCCCCCCTAAGGGCTACCGGGGGAGGAAGTACCGCCCCCTGCTCCCTAAGGTGAAGGCCCTCCTCCCCGTCCTGAAGGAGCTGGCCGAGACCAAGGCCACCACGCCCGCCGCCCTCGCCCTCCGCTACCTGGTGGAAAAGGGGGCCCTCCCCATCCCCGGGGCCAAGAACGAGGCCCAGGCCCGGCAGAACGCCCTAGCCCTCGCCCTTCGCCTCACCCCCGAGGAGGTGGCCCGCCTCGAGGCGTCGTAAGCTTAGGGGGATGCCAGGAGTCGCCATCATCGGAGCGCAGTGGGGGGACGAGGGCAAGGGCAAGGTGGTGGACGCCCTGGCCCGGGAGGCCGACTACGTGATCCGCTACCAGGGCGGGGCCAACGCCGGCCACACCGTGGTGGCCGAGGGGAGGGTCTTCAAGCTGAACCTCCTCCCTTCAGGGGTCATCCACCCCCACGCGGTCAACGTCCTGGCCGACGGGATGGTCATTGACCCCTTCCGCTTCCAGGAGGAGCTTCAGGCCCTGGAAAAGGAGGGCTTCCGCCCCCGGGTCCTGGTTTCGGAAAGGGCCCACCTGGTCCTTCCCCACCACAAGCACGTGGAAAGCCGCCACAACTTCGTGGGCACCACGGGGAGGGGGATCGGCCCCGCCTACTCCGACCGGGCGCGAAGGGTGGGGATCCGGGCCGGGGACCTTCTGGACGAGGCGGTCCTGAGGGAAAGGGTGCGCCGCCTCCTCCTGGAAAAGCCCAACTCCACCCGGGAGGCGGGCTGGGACACGGAGGAAAGGGCTTTGGAGGACCTCCGCCGCATGGGGGAGATCCTGAGGCCCTACATCGCCGACACGGGAAGCCTCCTCCGCGAGGCCTGGCGCCGGGGCAAGCGCCTCCTCTTTGAGGGGGCCCAGGCCACCCTTTTGGACCTCAACTACGGCACCTACCCCTACGTGACCAGCTCCCACCCCACCGTGGGGGGGATCCTGGTGGGCACAGGGCTCTCCCACAAGGCCATCACCAAGGTCTACGGCGTGGCCAAGGCCTACGCCACCCGGGTGGGGGAAGGCCCCTTCCCCACCGAGATCCAGGGAGAGCTGGCCCACCACCTGCGGGAAAAGGGCGGGGAGTACGGCACCACCACGGGGAGGCCCAGGCGGGTGGGCTGGCTGGACCTGGTGGCCCTCAAGTACGCCTGCGAGGTCAACGGGTTTGACGGCCTGGCCCTCACCAAGCTGGACGTCCTCTCGGGGCTGGAGAAGGTGAAGGTGGCCGTGGAGTACCTGGACGGAAGCCGCCCCGGGGAGGCCAGGCCGGAGGCGGTGCGCTACCTGGAGCTAGAGGGCTGGGGGGACCTCGCTGGGGTGCGAAGGCGCGAGGACCTGCCGGGAAGCCTCCTCCGCTACCTGGAGCTCATTGAGGAGTACACCGGCGTCCCCGTGGTCCTCTTCTCCACCAGCCCCAGGCGGGAGGACACCTTTGGAGGGGTGAGCTGGGTTTAAACTGGGGCCATGCCCCGGAAGGCCCCCCTGCGCCGGGCCAGCTTTGAGGAGTTTCTGGCCCTCGAGGCCACCTCCTCCGAGCGCCACGAGTTCGTGGAAGGCCTGGTCTTCGCCATGGCCGGGGGAACGGACTACCACAACCGCCTGGTGGCCCGCATCCTCCTCGCCCTCCTACCGGCGGCGGAAAGGGCGGGGTGCGAGGCCTTCGCCGAGGGCATGCTCCTCAAGGTGGAAGACGCCGCCTATTACCCCGAACCACAACCGCCTGGTGGCCCGCATCCTCCTCGCCCTCCTACCGGCGGCGGAAAGGGCGGGGTGCGAGGCCTTCGCCGAGGGCATGCTCCTCAAGGTGGAAGACGCCGCCTATTACCCCGACGTGTTCGTCACCTGCGAGGAGCCTCTGGATGGCGCCCGGTACAAGAAGACCGCCTGCTTAGTGGTGGAGGTCCTCTCCGAGGGGACGGAGGCCATAGACCGAGGGGAGAAGCTCCACCGCTACCGCAAGCTCCCCGGCCTTCAGGCCTACGTCCTGGTCTCCCAGGAGGCCAAGCGGGTGGAGGTCTACCGCCGTCTCCCGGACGGGGGCTGGCGCTACGAGGTGGTGGAGGAAGGCCAGGTACCCCTTCCCTGCGTGGAGGTCTCCTTGGACCTGGAGGCCCTCTACCGGGGGCTTCCCGTCTAGCCCTTGAGGAAGGCCACGTACCGCTCCAGGAGGAGGTAGGCCTCCCCCGAGGCCAGGACCTCCCGAGCCAGGCGCACCCCCGCCTCCAGGGTGGGGGCCTTCTCCGCCGCGTAGAACCCGGCCCCCGCCGCCAGGGCCACGGCCTCCCCTATGGGCCCCTTCTCCTCCCCCTTTAAGACCCTGCGGGCGAGGTCGGCGTTCTCCTGGGGGGAGCCGCCCCTTAGGGCCTCGAGGGGAGCCCGCCTGAGGCCCACGGCCTCGGGCGTGAGGGCGTAGGCCCCCTTCCCCACCTCCACCACCTGGTTCTCCCCTAAGACGAGCTCGTCCGCCCCCTCCCCGTGGACCACCAGGCCCCTGGCCCCAAGCCGCTCCAGGGCCTCGGCCATGGGGGAAAGCCACTTGGGGCTAAAGACCCCCAGGACGTACCGGTCCGCCCCGGCGGGGTTGGTGAGGGGGCCCAGGAGGTTGAAGACGGTGCGGATGCCGAGCTCCGCCCTCACCGGGGCCACGTGGCGCATGGCGGGGTGGAAGACCCGGGCGAAGAGGAAGCCGAAGCCCAAGGCCTCAATGGCCTCCCCCACCCGCTCGGGCGGGGCCTCGAGGTCCACGCCCAAGGCCTCCAGGAGGTCGGCCGAGCCCGCCTTGGAGCTCGCCGCCCGGTTCCCGTGCTTGGCCACGGCCACCCCGCCCGCCGCCGCCACCAGGGCCCCCAGGGTGGAGAGGTTCAAGAGGCCCTGATGGTCCCCCCCGGTGCCCACGATGTCCAGAAGGGGCCGCCTTTTTACAGGCAAAGGCCTCGCCGCCTCCCGCATGGCCCGGGCCATGGCGGCGATCTCGTGGGGCCTCTCCCCCCTCAGGGCCATGGCGGTGAGGAGGCCCGCCGCCTTCACCGGGGAGACCTCCCCCCGCATGAGGGCCTGCATGAGGCCATAGGCCTCCTCCTCCTCCAGCACCTCGCCTAAAAGGGCCTTCTTCAGCGCGTCCATGGGTCCTCCAGGAAGTTCTTGAGGATCAGCTTACCCGCCTCGGTCAGGTAGCTTTCCGGGTGGAACTGGACCCCGTGGGTGGGAAAGGCCCGGTGGCGGAAGCCCATGACCGTCCGCCCCCCCGCCTCCTCCACCCAGGCGTTCACCACCAGGTCCTCGGGGACCTCCTCCACCACCAAGGAGTGGTAGCGGGTGGCGGGGAAGGGGCTCTTGAGGCCCCGGAAGACCCCGGTGCCGTCGTGGTGGATCTCGCTCACCTTGCCGTGCATGATGACCGGGGCCGGCACCACCTTGCCCCCGAAGGCGGCCCCGATGGCCTGGTGCCCCAGGCAGACCCCGAGGATGGGGTAGCGGGGGGCGTAGCGGGCGATCAGGGGAAGGGAAAGCCCCGCCTCAAAGGGGGTGCAGGGCCCGGGGCTGATGAGGATCCGGTCGGGGTTCAGGGCCTCCACCTCCTCGAGGGCGAACCGGTCGTTCCGCCAGACCACGGGCCACGCCCCAAGCTCCCCCAGGTACTGGACCAGGTTGTAGGTGAAGCTGTCGTAGTTGTCTATTACGAGAACCCTCACGTCGCCCTCCTCTCTTCCCGGGCCCCCGGCTAGGGCGGGGTGGTCATAGGCCGGCCTCCGCCATCTCCACCGCCTTGAGGAGGGCCCTCGCCTTGTTGAGGCACTCCTCGTACTCCCTCTCCGGCACCGAGTCGGCCACGATGCCCGCTCCCGCCTGCACGTGCACCTTCCCGCCCGCTACCACGAAGGTGCGCAGGGTAAGGGCCATGTCCATGGCCCCATCGTAGGCCAGGTAGCCGAAGGCCCCGCCGTAGGGCCCCCGGCGGTGGGGCTCCAGCTCCTCAATGATCTCCATGGCCCGGATCTTGGGGGCCCCGGAGACGGTGCCCATGGGCAGGACGCTGGCCAGGGCGTCCAGGGGGGTCTTGCCCTCGGCCAAAACCCCCTCCACGGTGGAGACCAGGTGCATGACGTGGGAGTAGCGCTCCACGTGCATGGGCTCCACCACCCGCACCGTGCCGAAGGCGGCCACCCGGCCGATGTCGTTGCGGGAGAGGTCCAAAAGCATGAGGTGCTCGGCCCGCTCCTTCTCGTCCTTCAGAAGCTCCTCGGCGAGCCTCCGGTCCTCCTCCTCGTCCTCGCCCCGGGGCCTGGTGCCGGCGATGGGCCGGGTTACCACCTTTTTGCCGTCGGAGCGGAGGAGGCTTTCCGGGCTGGCCGAGACCAGGACCACCTCCCCCAGGTCCAGATAGCCCATGTAGGGGCTCGGGTTCACGCTCCTCAAGGCCCGGTAAAGGGCGAAGGGGTGGACGGTGAGGGGGGAGGAAAGCCTTAGGGAGAGGACCACCTGGAAGATGTCCCCGGCCTTGATGTAGCGGAGGGCCTTCCTCACCGCCTCCAGGTAGGCCTCCCGGTCCATGTCGGCCTGGAAGCTGGCCCTCCCCCCCGCCCTCTCCCCCGGCACCCCGGGGAGGGGGCCCTTTAGCTTGCGCTCCGCCCAGGCAAGCCGGGCCTCGGCGGCCTCCGGGTCCTTTTCCGGGGCCACCAGGTGGAGGAGGCTTTTGGTGTGGTCAAAGACCACCACCACCTCGGGCTCCAGGAAGAGGAGGTCGGGGAGGGCCAGGTCGTCGGGCTTGAGGCTGGGCAGCTTCTCGTAGTAGCGGATGAGGTCGTAGGCGGCGTACCCCACCACGCCGCCAAAGAAGGGGGGAAGGTCCGGGTGGCGCTCCAGAGGGGCGAAAACGGCCTCGTAAAGGGTACGCAGGGGGTCTTGGGTCCTCACCTCCTCCCCGTTCACGGTGAAGACCCCGTCCTTGAGGCGGAAGGTGCGCCTCGCCCCCACGCCCACGATGGAGAAGCGGCTCTGCCGCCCCCTTTCCACCGACTCCAGGAGGAAGCTCACGGGGGCCTTCTCCGAAAGCTTCAGGTAGGCGGTCACCGGGGTCTCCAGGTCCGCCAGCAGGGTTCTTCGGAAAGGTCTTATGGTCTCCATGCCGCCCCCTAAAAAGCCCCCCGGGGTACGCCCCGGGGGAAAGACCGCCTCCCTCCCGGGGCCTTAGCCGGGCCAAGGGCGGAGGGAGGCCAGGTTCATGTCCCAAGGATAGCCCAAAAGGTCCCCGCAGTCTAGGGGCAGGCTTAGTGCCCGCGCTTTGCGCAACATGGGGCGCCCAGGTCGGGGCTAAAGCCCCCACCGCGGCTTTTGCCGCGGTGGGGCGCTCAGAAGCGCTCGGCCACGCTCTTCATCTCCAGGAAGTGGAGGAGGTAGTCGGGGCCGCCGGCCTTGGTGTCGGTGCCGGAGAGGTTGAAGCCGCCAAAGGGCTGGACCCCCACCAGGGCCCCGGTGATCTTGCGGTTGAAGTAGAGGTTCCCCACGTGGAACTCCCGCCTGGCCCGTTCCAGGTGCTCCCGCTTACGGGAGTAGACCCCGCCCGTGAGGCCGTAGACGGTGCCGTTGGCCACCTCCAGGGCCTCGCCGAAGTCCTTTACCCGGATCACGGAGAGGACCGGGCCGAAGATCTCCTCCTGGGCGATCCTGGCCGTGGGGGGCACCTCGGTGAAGACCGTGGGGGCGATGAAGTAGCCCTCGCCCTCCAGGCGCTCGCCTCCCAGGACGAGCCTTCCCTCCCCCTTGCCGATCTCAATGTAGGAGAGGACCTTCGCCTCCTGGGCCTGGGAGGCCACGGGGCCCAGGTCGGGGTTCTCCTCCGCCGGGCCCACGGTGAGGCGCCGGGCCCGCTCCAAAACCCGCTCCAAAACGGGCTCGTAAGCCCCTTCCGTGAGGATGAGGCGGCTTGCGGCCGAGCACTTCTGCCCCTGGAAGCCGTAGGCGGAGACCAGGATCCCCTCGGCGGCCAGGTCAAAGTCGGCGGTCTCGTCCACGATGATGGCGTCCTTGCCGCCGAGCTCCAAAAAGACCCGCTTGATCCACCGCTGGCCCGGGGCCAGGCGGCTGGCCGCCTGGTTGATCCAGAGGCCCACCTCGAGGCTCCCCGTGAAGTTGATGAACCGGGTCCTGGGGTGCTCCACCAGGTAGGCCCCCACCTCCTGCCCCTCGCCGGGGACCAGGTTCACCACCCCCGGGGGGAAGCCCGCCTCGTGGAAGATCTCAAAGACCTTGGCGGCGATGACCGGCGTGTCCTCGGCGGGCTTGGCCACCACGGTGTTGCCCACGGCCACGGGCCCGGCGATCATCCCGGTGAAGATGGCGATGGGGAAGTTCCAGGGGGCGATGACCACCCCGGCCCCCAGGGGCAGGTAGAAGCTCTCGTTGTCCTCCCCGGGGTAGGGCACCACCTCCACCGAGGGGTACTTGTACTTGAGGGCCTGGCGGGCGTAGTACTCCAGGAAGTCTATGGCCTCGGCCACCTCGGCGCTGGCCTCCACCCAGTTTTTGCCGATCTCGTAGACCAGGGTGGCCTCCAGCTCCCGCCGCCTCCTCTTCATGATGGCCGCCGCCTTCAGGAGGAGGCGGCTCCGGTCCTCCTGGGGCCAGTCCTTCCAGGTCCTATAGGCCTTCCAGGCGGCCTCGAGGGCGGCCTCGGCCTCGGCCTTCCCCGCCTTGGCCACCGTCCCCACCACCTCGCTGGGGGCGGAGGGGTTTAGGGAGAGGATCCTCTCCCCCGTGTCCACCCACGCCCCCCCGATGTAGAGGGGCCAGTGGCGGCCGAACTCCTCCCTGACCCGCCTCAGGGCCTCCCGCATCTCCCGCCTGGCCTCTTCGCCGGTAAAGGTCTCTATGGGCTGGTTCCGAAAGGGTTCTACCGTCATACCTTCCTCCCTAGCCTCCCAAGAGGCTCCTCAGCACCAAAAGCAGGTTCTCCGGCCTCTCGGCGATGCGCCGGGTCAGGTAGGGGTACCAGTCCTTCCCGTAGGGCACGTAGGCCCGCACGGTGTACCCCTCCTGGGCCAGGCGCCTTTGCGCCTCGGGGCGGACCCCGTAAAGCATCTGGAACTCAAAGCCCTCCTTGGGGATGCCCATGGCCTCGGCGTAGCGCTTCACCTCGGCGATGAGCCGGGGGTCGTGGGTGGCGAAGGCCACGTAAAGCCCCTCCTTGAGGGCCAGCTTCCCCAGGTGCAGAAACTCGGCGTCAATGAGGCGCTTGTCCCAGAAGGCCACCTCCTTGGGCTCCCGGTAGGCCCCCTTCACCAGGCGCAGGTTGGGGCGGTAGGGGAGGAGGTCAAAGAAGTCCTTCTCCGTGCGGAAGAGGTAGCTCTGGAGGACGATTCCGAGAAGGGAAAACCCCTCCTCCCTTAGGCCCTTGTAGAGGCGCAGGGTGCCCTCCACCCGGGGGGAGTCCTCCATGTCCAGGCGGACGAAGACCCCCCGGGGCTCAGCCTCCTTGAGGACTTCCCTTAGGAGTTCCCGGGCCAGGCCCTCGGAGAGGTCCAGCCCCAGCTGGGAAGGCTTAAGGGAGACGTACTTGGGCCAGGGCCTAAGGGCCACAGCCCGCACCAGCTCCAGGATCCTTTCCTGAAACGCCCTGGCCTCCTCCTCGGTCTTCACCATCTCCCCCAGGAGGTCCAGGATGGCGTGGACGCCCTCCCCCTCGAGGGCCTCCGCCACCTTCAGGGCCTCCTCCAGGCTCTCCCCGGCCACGTAGCGCCGCACCAGCCCCCGGGCCCGGGTCTTGATGAGGCGCTCCACCTCTTTTTTCCCTGCCACGCCGAGGACGAAGGAGCGATAGGCCAGATCCAGGTTCATACTCCCTCCAAAAGTCGCCGCACCACCAGGTCCCGGAAGCGGTAGATGTGGGCCTCCACCGCCCTCTTGGCCCCTTCGGAGTCCCGGGCCCTCAGGGCCTTTAGGATGGCCCAGTGCTCCCGCCGGGTGGCCTCGTCCTGGGAAAGCATGGGCACAGCGCTCCGGGCCAGGGCCAGGGTAGCCAGGAGGTCCTCGTAGAGGCGGAGGAGGGTCCGGTTGCCGGAAAGGCGCACCAGGGCCCGGTGGAACTCCAGGTCCCGGCGCATCTGCTCGGGGTAGTCCTCCTCGGGGGCCTCGTCTATGGCCCGCAAAAGCTCCTCCAGCTCCAAAAGCTCCCAGGGCCTGGCCCGAAGGGCCACCTCCTTGGCCGCTTCCCCCTCCAGAAGGGCCCGCACCCCGTAGACCTCCTCCACCTCCTCCGGGGTGAAGGCCCTGACCCTGGCCCCCTTGCCAGGGACGAGCTCTAAAAGCCCCTCCTCCGCCAGCCGCATAAGGGCCTCTCGCACGGGGGTGCGTGAAACCCCAAGCTCCTTGGCCAAAAGGGGCTCGGAAAGCCTCTCCCCCGGGGCGAAGCGGCCGGAGAGGAGGAGGGCCTTGAGGT
>Ga0079995_1067603_pt1 | contig 21862 bp, 21 predicted proteins | sample FaiFalFF_MnMetaG_2_FD_69198 | JGI IMG/M metagenome (GOLD analysis project Ga0079995, IMG submission 69198) | Freshwater microbial communities from Yellowstone National Park, Wyoming, USA - Fairy Falls C (FF_Mn_C) (SPADES assembly) (version 4) | ecosystem: Environmental > Aquatic > Freshwater >...
GGCTCCGGATCCCATGCAGCTCCATCCCAGTCCAGCGTTCCGGGGGTGCAAGTTCGAGGTCCTCGGTAAAGTGATGCTGCCGCAGCCAGCGCCAGATGAGCTCGCCCGCACCCGGGGAGAGCAGCAGCTCCACCTCCTCCGCCCCAGTGCGCAGGAGGCAAGCAACGTCCAGAATGCGCGCCTTCTCGGTGACAAAGACCGTTGCCATGCCTGCGCCGGGTTCGAGCCCGCGCAGGTCAGCGGTGCTCATTCGCTGGAGGAAATCCAGGCAATCGCGCCCCTGCAGCCGAATCCGATCGCGCGCAGCCCGAATGCGCAACGGCACAACAGGCTCCGGGCTATCACTCCTGCCGTGGCGTTGGCGTGCAGGCATTGGTGAGCGTGAGCGTCATGACCACGACCCCATGGCGAGCCGCAGCAAGGAAGGCTTGCCGAAGCGCTTCGAAGAGCGCGTCGAGCTCTCCGGTCAACTCCGTGTGCATCGGCTGCACATCGGCACTAAGTCCGGAGTGGGTGAGCACCTCGATGGCGTCCTCGATCGCGCGGTAATCGGGCTGGCGCAGTGGGTAGACGGCAACGGTTGCGGAGACCATCATGGCTTGCTCCATCGTAGAATGACCATCGCTGGTGGATTGCCCGCTCGGCGTCCGGCAGCATCGGCTTCTTCAAAGGGTTCGGCTGCTGTAGGGGCGCAGAATACCGCTGATGCCCGTGCCTGCGCTGGCAGTCCGACCATCTCTTCGAGCTCCTCGGGCGTGTAGAAGCGTGCCGTGCTCCAGGGGACCTCACCGCGGCGCCCCAGCCAGCAGTAGAGTGCCGCCCATGGGCTGTGCGCATGCAGCAACGCCACAATCAGGAAACCACCCGAGCGGAGCACCCGGAGTGCCTCCCGCAGCGCACGCTGTGGCTCGGCAACGAACTCCAGCGTTGCAAAGAGGAGCACGCACTCATGCGCACCATCGGGAAAGGGCAGCAGCGAAGCATGCGCAGCGAGCCACTCCACGCTCAAGCCGGAGGTCCGCTCCACCCCATGGCGCCGCATCGCTGCCGAGGGCTCAACGGCGATGACGGAGTAGCCCTTCTGGGCGAGCCAGGCGCTCACCCGACCGGTCCCGGCACCCACCTCCACAACAACACTCTGCGGCGGCAGCGGCAAGAGGAGCTGCTCCAATGCCGCCAGCTCCTGCGCCTCCACAAATGCCCCCAGTGGGGTTTCGTACCACCGGTCGTATGCGGCAGCGACCTGCTCCAGCTCGAACGGGTTGAACTCCACCATCCCTCAGCGCAGAATGCGCACCGGTACGCTAAGCACTGCGTTCGAGGACTTCAGCAGCAGCCGGTAGAGCCCCGAGGGCATCTCCTCGGTGGAGAACCGCAGCGCCGGTGCATCCCAGGGGAGGCGCCACCGCGCAACGGTGCGCCCGAGGAGATCGTGCAACTCCACGTGCAGCCACTGCTTACGGAAGGCTTCGGGCAGCTCCACTTCAACCCACTCGCGCGCCGGCTGTGGGAAGATGCGCACCGGAGCTGCACCGCCGTAGTGCTCGACATCGGAGACGAGCTCGATGTCCTCATCCTTGCGCGGCACCAGCTTGTAGTTGCCGAAGCTGTAGAAGAGAATGCCCCGCAGCATCCGAATGCGCTGTCCACGCTGCAGGACGCGCTTCCCATCGGTGCCGCGTGTGCCGTAGCTGGTAGCTCCATCGTCGGTCTCTACGCGCAGCCGTGCACTTGCCTCCTGTGGGGTGTCGAAGAGCTCGGCGTCCACGACCGTAAACTCGCCGAAGTTCGAGGGGGCATCGGCATTGGAATCGGCAACGACGCAATCGCGCAGCTCCACAAGCATGCTCTCCCAGCCTTCGGCGGGCATCTCACCCTGGCGCCGTCCGGCAATCTCCCGTGTGGTCACCAAGACGGGCGGCACGGTATTGCCCGAAGAGATGAATCCGCCATCCCCGTTGCGGTCTACCAGCGCCAGCGCCGTCAGTGCGGTCACCTGCCGGTCCTGCGCCCGCGCTCCCAGCTCGGCAACGATGCCAGAGACGCGGATCCGGTCCCCACGCCGGAAGCTGCGCAGCGGGTCGGTCGTTGCGCTCGTGTGCAGCCAGATGCCGGAGAAGGCAACAGTGTCGTCCTGCATGTACATGCGCGGCGAGGCGTTGTTCGGGATATCGGAGGTGTCCGCCGTGATGACGCCCTCGACCGTCACGCGGAAGCCCACGTATCCGGAGGAGCCATCGGGATTGAGCGTGTGGCGGATGTCGGCAATCTTGGGTGCGCGGTCGAGTACCTTGTAGAAGTAGACCCCGCTGACGGGCATGCGCACACGGGTTCCAGCGCTGTCGGTCACTTCAACCCAATAGGCAACAAGCGATTCCGCCGGCTGTGGCGGGATCTCAGCCTGGAAGAGTGTGTCGCCCAGCGCCTGAGCCGTCAGCACCGTGGTATCCTGCCCCCGAACGTACACCAGGCGCACCGCGCTCACGGGGTAATCCCCACGGCGGACCCCAATCTGAATGGGAACCGGCTCGGCAGAGCTGGGGAACGGACGCGCAGGATCGCGGCTCACCGAGGTGATCACCGGTGGAGCTGTCCCCAGCTCGACGTCCTCCGGATACACGGGCGTGAGCATGAACGACTGCGGCTGCCCACCAACGGTGCTGGCGGTGATGTAGCCCCGAATGCGCCGGATGCGCTGCCCAACCGGATAGGGCACAAACTCCCGTAACCGGTGCGCCCGCGTGGTGAAGTAGCCCGATTGGTCGCGCATGTACATCTGGTTGCCCTGGTCGTCCGAGAGCACAATGACGGGCTGGTTGGCAACGACGGTGACATTGTGCAGCTCCACGAGCATGCCGACATAGCGCGAACCGCTGGCGATATTGGGAACGCCGCTCCCCACTGGACCGGTGTAGAAGTCCGCGATCTGCACCGGAATGGGTTGTGGCAGCGGGCGCTCGTAGTCGAGGAACTCCACTGGTCGGGCAGCCGCACCGGTGATGACCTCCGCCTGGGTCGGACCCAGCCGGTTCCGCACAGGATCGGCGCTGGTGGGGAAGTTCGTAATGCGCACCAGCACCTCGATGTAGTCCCCTGGGCGGATGCGGTCGAAGTAGGTGCTCGTCACCGTTGTATCGGCTTGGAGCACGTTGATGCCGGCGTAGGCGGTGAGCTCCGGATTGGAATCGCGCAGGAAGGTCACCCAACGCGCTCCCGCCCACAGCAACGGACGCCGGTCGCTCACAGGGTCCAGCACCGGCGGCACGGTGACGATACCCACCAACAGCACCGTATCCCCCAGCCGTGGCGAGAGCAGCGAACCGACGGCGAGGGAATCCGGCGGCAGTGTCATAATCTCATGCACGTGCAGCCGAGGGTAGTTCTGTGCCCACAGACTCGCGCATAGCAGCGCAGCGATTCCGTACATGCGCCATGCCATTGCGGCTCCCCTTGCTTGGTTTCACTTGATGACGAGCAGATGCCCTACGCGGACGGCTTCGCTCTCCAGGTCCTCAGCAATGACGAGGTAGATGCCCGGGGCAATGGGCTGGTCCTTCGCCGTGAGCAGATCCCAGGCGTGCTGCCCGCCGGAGCTATGGAACGCGCTTCCAACGCCGGCAGCGGCGTACCAGCCAATCTCCTGCCCCTCTGAGCTTCCGGCGACATGCTCCAGGAGCGCAACCCGGTCTCCGGCAAGGCTCCAGATGTGGATGCGGCAGCGGCGCGGGAGGTTGTAAAAGTACACCTTCCGCCCGCGCTCGGAGCGCCCATGCTCCCAGGCGGCGCCAAGCCGGTAGGGATTCGGGTAGATGCCCACGCGCTCGACCGTGTCCAAGCGCACCGGCGGTCGCCCCGGAATGACCAGCAGCTCCGTTGCAAGCGGGCTGGACTCCAGCGAGGGGATGCCATTGGGCTCGTCCGGCGAGCTGAATGCCGTCAGTGCGATTCGGTAGAGCCATCCATCGAGCAGGTTCCCGATGCGGTAGCGGTAGACGTAGCCGACCGTATCGCCATCGAAGAAGTAGCGCACGGGCGAGCCTGAGGCATCTCGGATGCGCAGCTCCTCAAAGCCGTTGTCGTAGCCGATGCCGTTGCCGGGCAGGTCCCACTGGCGCAGGAGCTGGAGCGAATCCTGCGCTGTTGCTGCCGGTCCGGCAATCCAGAGCCGGTAGCCCTCGAAGTGGCGCCGGTTGGTGAAGAGATCGCGGGAGGCTTCGGCGTTATCGCTCCAGTAGAGCATAATCTCGCCTGCGTTGATTGCCAGACGCACCCGAGGGGATTCCGGTGGCGTGGGGAGCAGGAAGCGCACGATGCTCCCATCGCCCCGGAGATCGGGTTCGTCCGGGTCCAAGCGTCCATTGCCGTTGAAATCCGTTCCGTTATAGGCCCGCTGTGCCCAATGGGCAAAGCGCAGGAGGTATACCCGGCTCTCCTCCGTGTCGGCGGCGGGGTCGCCTGGCTTCTTTGCGCAGATGACCGCGAAGCTCACGCGGATGGAATCGCCGGGGTCCAGCCGTTCAAAGGGTCCTACCCCGAGCAGGAGCGAGCGATTGCTCGGCTGGCGCAGCAGTGCACGGGCTTGGTCCAAGGAGACCTGCCCCAAGAAGCTCGATTGCAGCCGACGGTAGCGGCTGAGGTCATCCTGCGGGGATTGCGTCCACTCGTCGCCCGTGGTGTTGCGGAACTGCCAGGAGTTGAAGGTCACCGTAGCGGCAGCGGGTTCGCTGCCCAGGAACTTCAGCGCGAAGTAGCTATCCGCCAGCCCACGGTCTCCGGCAGCATCCCATTCGTAGATGAGCCGATGCTCCTCCAGGAAGCCCTCAGCTCCAGCGCTGTAGAATGCCGACCCCCGAGGCGCCACCAGGCGCGTGTTGCGCACGACGGCATCCGCCCAAAGCCCTACGTACAGACTCTCCAGCGGCGTCGCGCTGACGTTGGTGATGGTGTAGGAGAGGATGACGAAGCCATCGGCGAAGGGGAAGTTCCAAGCGTAGCTTTCCAAGCGGACCCGCAATCCCAGCGGCGTATGGTTTGGGATGGGCTGCCCAGTGCTGGGAGCTACGCGGTTGGTATCGGTGAACTCAGCGATGAAATCCCGATGCGAGACCGCCTTCGGGCTGTAGTACGGGTCCGTAGGGAGCGAGGAGCGGATCTGCAGCGGTGTGAGCGGAGTGAATTCAAACCCTTCGCTGGAGTAGCGCACGGAAGCGACATCCACTGCGGCGGTGGAGACGGCGATGCGTTGTTCACCGCCGGCGCTGGTGCGGGCACCCACCCACAGCCCTCCGATGAAGAGGTGCTCGATGCCGCTGCCGCGCGGGTACTCACACGAAGGCTGCTGCGGCCACTTGCTGAATCCGTGTCCGATGGTGCCGAAGTTGCTCACCGTCAGCCGGATGTTGCCCACATCGGTGAAGTGGGAATCATCCTCCAGCACCTGGGAGGCGCTCTCCAGCACCGCGATCACACCGAGCAGCAGACAGCCGTAGCGCATTGCGGGTGCAAAATTACCGGGCGCCCCCTACTCCTCCCGCAGGACGGCTGCTGGGTGGAGTCGCGCAGCACGAGCTGCTGGATACAGCGCCGCCACTATCGCCAGCATGAACGCAATCAGCCCAATCGTGGCAATATCCCACGCAGAGAGCTCCACTGGGACCTGCGAGAGGATGTAGCGTGAAGGGTCTAAGCGCAACCAACCGTAGCGGCGCTGCCCCCAGTAGAAGAGTCCGCCCAGAAGGGCGCCGAGCACCGTCCCGATGGCACCAACGCCGATGCCTTGCAGGAGGTAGATCCGCTGCACCTCGCGAGCCGATATCCCCAGCGCCCGCAGGATGCCGATATCGCGCTGCTTCTGCACAACGCTCATCACCAGGGATGCCGTTACCCCGAATGTTGCCACCAGCACGATGAGCGCCAGCACCAGTGTTGTTCCTAAGCGCTCCAGCCGTAGCACATCGTAGAGCTGCCGATGCCGCTCCTGCCAGGGTTGGATGATGACGCCGTGCCGGGCGAGCTTCTCCCGCAGGGATGTCGCCACGGCATCGGTGTACTTGATGTCGTGCAACCACACCTGCACTGCGCTGTAGCTTCCCGGCGGTAGGTCAGTGAGGGTGCGTCCGAACGCAGTATCGGCGTAGACGGCAAAGGAGCTCTGCTCGACCACCCCGGGGCGTACAATCCCAACCACAACGGCGCTGGCTGCTCTCCCTGTAGGAATTCCCAGCGCCAGACGCTCCAGTGCCGCCGGAGTCAGGAGTTCCACGGTATCGCCAGGCAAAGCTCGGAGGCGGTCGGCAAGAGCCGCACCCAAGAGCACCGCTCGCTGCGCCCGCAGCATCGGCTCGCCCAGCAGGATACCCTGTTGCAGTGTACTCCTCTGCAGTAGGCTCTCAGCGGCTGCGGTGAACAGCGCCGGCGCTAATGCCCCTTGGCGCGCAACGACGACGCGCTCGCTCAGCACCGGCACACTCAGCCGTACTTCAGGCAGATGCCGGAGCAGCGAATCCAGCGTGCCAATCTCCCGCAGCGCTCTCCCCTGCTTCGGAAGCAGCAACAGATGCGGCTCCTGCTCCAATAGTACGGCGTAGATGCTGTCGTGCAGCCCTTTGAAGATGCTCGACACAATGGTCAGCGCCGACACCCCTATCGAGATGCCGAGCACGGAGAACCAGAAGATGAGCCGAGCAATCCCCCAGTGCTGCTTCAGAAGGAACCAACGCCGGGCAATCAGTAGCGCCGCTTGCCAGCTACCGCTCATTGCGTCACGACGATGAGAGACCGGCTCCGGTACTCGCGCCCGCTCTCCCGATCCCGCGCCTCCAGCAGCAGGATGTAAGCGCCCGGAGGCACCATCTCCCCCTGCTCCGTCCGCCCATCCCATACCAGGGAGCCCTCCGCAGCCGTGTAGGTTACATGCGCAAGGGTCCGAACAAGCTCCCCCTGTTCGCTGTACACTCGCGCCGTCAGCAGTGCCTGACGGAAGGGCAAGTGGTACTGCACCAGGCAGTAGGCGCGCTGCCCTGCATGCAACCGGAATGGGGCGGGCGCAACCTGCACCTCCCCACCACCACTGAGCGGAACTGCAATGCTGTTGGGCAGCCCTGGAGTTGCCCCCTCAGGAGCACCGCAACTGCTCCAGGAGGAGGCAGCAGCGGAGGGGAGTGCTGGATTGAGCTTCTCCAGGCTGATGCCGCGGGTGGCACCGCTCAGGAACGGATCGTGCCAGGAGGGGAGGTAGTACAGCGAGTCCACCACGACTCCGTTGGGGTCGCGGAGCAGCAGGAGGTCGCCGTCATTGTTGAGCATGAGGTTTGTGGATGTGGTGAGGTTGGTTTTGGCTTGGGGGTGTTTGGTGGTGATGGTGGAGTCAGTTGCAATAACGGCAAATTGTCCCGGCGCAATCCGGATCCCCTCCCCAATCCGCACAAGCCGCCCGGAGGCATCCTCCAGAGTCCAACCCGCCAGGTCCACTGTGTCCCGATGCAGGTTCACCAGCTCCACAAACTCCGGCTCGCCAGGGTGCGGCTCGTACAGAATCTCGTTGATGCGCACGGGCAGCAGCTCCGCGCTGGCGAACAGCTCGCCTTCGCTTGTATCGTTCCAGCGCCGCGGGTCCTCTGCTGCGGTGACAGCAGCGCGGTAGCGGTATCGGCGTCCCATCTCCTGTGCCGAAAAGAGGCTCCCGAGCTCCTCCCCCACCGTCCGCTGCTCGCCGGGGAAGAGTACGGGAAGCTGCCACTGCTGGCGCAGCTGCCACTGCCCCTCCCGCGCAATCCAGAGCGTAACGCTCGCCGCCTGCGGAAGCTGCTCACCGGTGTTGCGGACCGTGATCTCCAAGCGTGGTGGTAGCCCACGGACCACAACTCCCGCAAGGGCGAAATCCGCCGGCAGTGGCGTGACGCTATTGACCGCTCCCGGCGTTGCTCCCGCAGGCGCAATCGAAGGCTGCACATTGGAGGAGGCGTGCGCAGGCTCAGTAGCCAAGCGCCGCTCCAGCGAAACTCCAGCTCTCCCCCACCGCATCGAGTAGAAGAGGGAATCCACTACCGCCGAATCCGGTCGGCGCAGTACGACCGCGTCCGTAGTGTTGTTCAGTGTCGGCAAGCGCAGCTCAACAAGCACTGCTTCGGGTGGAATTGCCCGCGCCTCCAGCAGTGCTGCCGTATCGCGGGTCAGCACCGCGTAGCCTCTCGGCGGCAATCGAAGTGCCGGCAATTGCACCATGCTCTTGAGGTCGGCAATCCACCACCCCTCCAGCGCAACGGCACTATCGGCGGTGTTGAACAATTCGACCCATTCCGGTTCCCCTGTAGGGGGAACGGGCATAACTTCGTTGACCACCACCTGTGCCCGCAGCCCCAGCACGCCGAAGGCAAGCACAACACAGTGGCGAACACAGCCTCCCATCGCTATCCCTGGCAGTAGTGGCGCAAGCGTTCTAGGTCGGTCTCCTGCAGCAGTGCCACAACAATTTGCTCCAGCCCGCGCGCATCCGCTTCGGTGAAGCGCCCCAGACGGGGGCTATCCAGGTCCAGCACGCCGTAGAGCTCCGCTCCCCAGCATAGCGGTACCACGAGTTCGGCTTGCGTCTCCGGCGAGCAGGCGATGTAGCCGGGGAAGCGCGACACATCGGGCACAACGATGCTCTGCCGCCGTACCGCAGCCGTTCCACACACTCCCTTCCCCAGCAGAATCCGCTGGCACGCCGGTGCCCCTTGGAAGGGTCCCAGAACTAACTCCTGCCCCTCGCGGAGGTATACCCCAACCCAGTTGACCTCCGGGAGCCGCCGGTAGAGTAGGGCGACCATATTCGCCATGCGCGGGAGAGGGCTGCGCTCCTCCCCCCAGAGCCATTGCAGCTCCTCAAGGAGTTGCCCGTAATCCGTTCCAGGGAGCTGCTGCGTCATTGCTCAATATCGATCTGCGCCCGCTGGAGCCGCCCGGAGTAGTCGATGTAGACCGTCTTCCACTCGGTGAAGATGTCGAACACCGTCCACCCGCCCTCTCGATGCCCGTTGCCCGTTGCCTTGACGCCGCCGAAGGGCATATGTGCCTCCGCCCCAATCGTTGGGGCATTGACGTAGGTGATGCCCGCTTCCAGATCGCGAATCGCACGGAAGGCTGCCACGATATCGCGCGTGTAGATGGACGAAGACAGCCCGTAGTCGCTATCGTTCGCCAAGGCGATGGCATGCTCGAGTGAATCCACCAGCGTCACCGAGAGCACCGGACCGAAGATCTCCTCGCGGAAGATGGTCATCTCCGGCGTCACATCGGCGAAGATCGTCGGGGCAAAGAAGTAGCCATGCGCATACTCGCCCTCCGTGAGGCGATGCCCTCCCACCAGGAGCCGCGCTCCTTGGCGGCGCCCCAGCTCGACGTAGTGCTCAATCCGTTCCAACTGCCGCGCGTTGATGATGGGTCCGACGTTGACCCCTTCATCGAGCCCATTGCCCACCCGAAGCTGCTGAGTTGCAGCGCAGAGCCGTTCGAGGAAGTGCTCGGCAATATCCCGATGCAAAAGCAGCCGTGAGGTTGCCGTACAGCGCTGCCCACTTGTGCCGAACGCTCCCCAGAGCACGCCCTGGAGGGCTAAGTCCAGGTCCGCATCGGGCAGCACGATGAGCGGGTTCTTGCCGCCCATCTCCAGAGAGCACTTCTTGTTGAGCTCGCCGCACAGTGTGGCGATACGGCGTCCGACGGCGGTCGAACCCGTGAACGCGATCAGGCGCACGCCCGGATGGCGCACCAGTGCTTCTCCGGCTTCTGCATCGCCATGGACAACGTTGAAGACGCCCGGCGGGAGCCCCGCCTCCTGCAGAATCTCCGCCAAGAGATTCGCGCACAGGGGAGCGTCTTCGGAGGGCTTCCAGACAATCGTATTGCCCGCGACCAGCGCGGGGAAGATCTTCCAAGAGGGCACGGCGATGGGGAAGTTCCACGCCGTGATGATCCCGCAAACCCCTACGGGCATGCGGAAGGAGAGGTTGACCTTGTTGGGAAGCTCACTCGGCGTGGTGTAGCCGAACAGGCGCCGCCCTTCGGATGCGGCGTAATCGGCGGTGTCAATCGCCTCCTGGACATCGCCGCGCGCCTCGACCAAGGGCTTGCCCATCTCGCGCACCATTGCCCGTGCTAGCTCCTCTTTACGCTCCCGCAGGAGCTGTCCGGCGCGGCGCACGATCTCCCCCCGCTGCGGTGCCGGCACCAGGCGCCAGCTCCGATATGCCTCTGCCGCAGCCTCTACCGCCAGCGCCACATCCTCTGCCGAGGAGAGCGGGAACTCCCCCACGCAGTCCCGCGTATCGGCAGGGTTGAGATTGCGGAAGGTGCGCCCGCTCCGACTGGGCACCCACTGTCCGGCAATGTAGTTGAGCAGTTGCATGGCGGCATTCCTCCCTGTGCGGCGCGAATTTACGCAACGGCATACAGCGGCTCCGCTGAACGCGCGTTCATCAACTTGTTAGCGCCCGCTTGTCAACTTGTGTGGCAACCGTCATTGCCCTTTTATTGCTCGTTTAGCGGTGCCCGGGCAATTTCGCAGTGCAGTTCGGTGCATGTTGAACCTCTCAGGTCCTACCCATGAAGCGCCTCATGGTAGCGGCGCTGGCTCTGGTGATGAGCAGCGCCATGTGGGTGGCTGCGCAGACGCAGCAGACCAAGCCGGCAACTCCGGCAACCCCGGCAAAGCCGGCGCCGGAAGCAACAGCAACGCAGCAGGAGTCTGCCGCTAAGCCACACAAGGCGAAGAAGCACGCCAAGCACCACAAGAAGGAGAGCAGCAAGCCCTCCAGCGAGCAGCCCAAGTAATCCGGTAGCGCGTGCTGCACTACAACAGCGCCGGGCACCACGCCCGGCGCTGTTTGTTATCGAGCAAGCACTATTTTCGTGGCGCTCAAGCCAGGCAGTGCGTCATGCGCTACGCAGACAACATCCTGCAGCTCATCGGGAAGACCCCTCTGGTCAAGCTCAACCGCGTCACCGAAGGGATTGCCGCTACGGTGCTGGTCAAGCTGGAAAGCCGCAATCCCGGCGGTTCGGTCAAGGACCGCATCGGCATTGCTATGATCGAAGCCGCCGAGCGCGAGGGGCGTCTCCGCCCGGGCATGCTCATTGTGGAACCCACCAGCGGCAATACCGGCATCGGTCTGGCGCTGGCAGCCCGCATCAAGGGCTACCAATGCCTCTTCGTCATGACCGATAAAGCCTCGCAGGAGCGCATCCGCTACCTCCAGGCGCTCGGCGCCGACGTGCTCATCGTCCCTTCGGCTGCCAGTCCCAGCTCCCCGGAGTACTACTTCAACGTTGCCCAGCGCCTGGCACAGGAGCTGCCCAACGCCATCATGCTGAACCAGTACGACAATCCCGCCAATCCGGCAATCCACGAGCAGACGACCGGACCCGAAATCTGGCACGACACCGAAGGGCGCATCACCCACTTCGTCGCCGGCATCGGCACCGGCGGCACAATTACAGGCGTGGCGCGCTTCCTCAAGCGCATGAACCCCGCCATCCGGGTCATCGCTGCCGACCCGGTCGGCTCGGTCATCAAAGGCTACAAAGAGACCGGACGCATCGGAGAAGCCCTCCCCTACCTGGTCGAGGGCATCGGGCAGGAGCGCATTCCGGGCAATCTGGACATCGGGCTCATCGACGAGGTCATCAGCATCAGCGACCGGGAGTCCTTCCTGATGGCGCGCCGCCTGGCACGCGAGGAGGGCATCTTCTGCGGCGGCTCCTCTGGAACGAATGTTGCCGCTGCGCTCCACGTTGCCCGGCTGTTGCCCGCCGATGCCGTCGTGGTCACACTCATCTGCGATACCGGCGAACGCTACCTCTCGAAGCACCACTCCGAAGAGTGGCTCCGGCAGCATCAGCTGCTCGATGTGGGGCAGTTCTCGCTCAAATCCGTGCTGCAGAGCAAGCTCGCGCGCGGACGTGTGCCCGCGCTCGTTGCCGTCTCTCCTAACCACTCCGTCCAGGAAGCACTGCAACTGATGCAGCAGTACGAGCTATCTCAGCTTCCGGTCATCCAGGACCGCCACGTCGTGGGAACGGTGCGCGAGAATCGCCTTCTGAAGCTGCTGCTGGACAACCGGCACGTGCTGGAGCAGCCCGTCCGCCTGCACATGGAGGAGCCGCTACCCGTCGTGGATGCCCACACGAGCATCCAAGGCGGGATCGACATCCTCCGGGAGCATCCCGCAATCGTGCTGGCGGAGTTCGGGCATCTGCTGGGGGTTATCTCCCGACACGACCTCCTGGAGTACCTCTGAACTGAAGCCGTCCAACGACTCCAGCCGAAGATGCGAGCTCTGGTCACGGGCGCAACCGGCTTTATTGGAAGCCACTTGGTGGATGCACTGCTGGAACGCGGCATCGAGGTGCGCTGCATCGTGCGCCGAAGCAGCAACCGGCGCTGGCTCACGGGCAAACCGGTCGAACTCGTCGAAGCCTCGCTCGATGCTCCCGATACGCTCCCCCGAGCCCTCCAGGGCGTGGATATCGTCTTCCACATCGCCGGCGTCATTGCCGCGCGGACCTTCCAGGAGTTCCTCCGGGGCAATCGGGATGCAACCGCGAACCTGTTGCACGCCACCCTGCGCTTTGCCCCGAACGTCAAGCGATTTCTCTTCCTGAGCAGCCTGGCAGCCGTCGGACCGGCGCCGTCGCTCAGCGAGCCCGTCACCGAGGACACCCCTTACCATCCCATCACCGCCTACGGTCGCTCCAAGCAAGCTGCCGAAGAGGTGGTGCTTGCTGCCCGCACGGAGTTGCCCATCACGATTGTGCGCCCGCCAGCGGTGTACGGTCCGCGCGATGCAGCAACGCTGCCCTTCTTCCGGGCGATTCGCTACGGGCTTGCTCCCATCATCGGGCTGCGCGAGAAGTACCTGAGCCTTGTGCACGTGCGCGACCTGGTCGAAGGCATTCTGCTGGCAGCCTTTGCCGAAGCCGCCATCGGGCGGGTCTACTTCATCAGCTCCGAGGAGTTCTACACCTGGTACCAGCTCAGCGAGATCGCCCGCGTCGCCCTGGGGCGGCGCCGAATTCTGCGGCTGCGTATTCCGCACGCTGTGGTCATGGGCGTTGCCAGCATCGCCGAGGTCTCCGGCTGGCTGCTCTCGCGCCCACCGGTCTTCGATTTCGAGAAGGGGCGGGATCTGCTGCAGCCCTACTGGATCTGCTCCACCGAGCGGGCACGCCGCGAGCTGGGCTACCGCCAGCAAGTCGGGCTTGCCGAGGGGATGCACGAAACTGTTGCCTGGTACCGTGCGCAGGGGTGGCTCTAAGGCGTGCGCATGAGGCGCTTCCCGTTGGTACAGCTCTTCGCGACGGTGCTGGTTATTGTCACCGCTCTCGCCATTGGCGGAGTGGTGCTGCTATGGGAGAGCCTGCCTCCGCAACGTGCTTCGGTACAGCTTGCAGGGCTATCGGATACGGTCCGCATCTGGCGCGATTCGCTGGGCATCCCCACCGTTGCTGCTCGGCGGAGTTGGGATGCCTTCGCTGCGCTGGGCTACCTGCACGCACAGGATCGGCTCTGGCAGATGGACCTGCTGCGGCGCGTCGCCTACGGAAGGCTTGCCGAAATCCTGGGCGCGGAGGCACTACCGCTGGACCAGCTCATGCGGGCGCTCAACTTTGCTGGCTTGGCGCAGCAGCTCTGGGAACGATTGCATCCGGTATCGCGCCGGATCTTGGCTGCTTACAGCTCTGGCGTCAACGCTTGGCTCAGCGCGCACCGCAACCGTCTCCCGCTGGAATTCGACCTCCTGGCGTACGCGCCCGACACTTGGCAGCCGCAGCATTCGCTGGCGATTGCCCGCCTGATGGCGTTCGACCTGGCATTTGCCTTCTGGAGCGATATCGCCTGCGGAAGTCTGGCATCGGAGCTGGGGCTGGAACGCGCCCGAGAGCTGCTGCCCAGCCCTTCGCCAACGGCACCAGCGGTACTGGAGGAGTTCCCCACCGCTCCGCCTCCACCGCCGGCGAGTGCACCCGCTCAGCCCGGGCTTGAGGGGCTTTCCCTGCAAGGGTTCTCAGAGTGGGCAACGGCTTTGACGGCGTTGGGACAGCGCTGGCGCTTTGGCTCTGCTCACGGGAGCAACGCCTGGGCAGTCCGCAGCGGAGGCACCGCCGTGCTGGCAAACGACCCCCACCTGGTCTTGGGCTTGCCTGCGCGCTGGTATCCGGTTGCTCTCATCTCGCCGGAGTACACCGCCGCCGGGCTTACCCTCCCTGGATTGCCGCTCATCATCATCGGGCGCAACCGCGAGATCGCCTGGGGCGTCACCAATGTCATGCTCGATGATTGCGACTTCTTCATCGAGCGGCTCGACACCGCCGATGCCCTCCGCTACTGGGATGGCACGCAGTGGCGCTCATTTGAACGCCGGCGCGAGCGCATCCCTGTTCGCCATCAAGCACCGGTGCAGGTGGAGTTCCTGCATTCGCACAACGGGGTCATCATCTCGGATGCCCATCTCTTCAACGCTCCGCAGCTACTGTTTCGGCGGCGTGGGGATACGACGCGGAACCCCTTCCTGCGGCGCTACCGAGTGAGCCTGCGCTGGACCGCCATGGCTCCAAGCGACGAGGTGCTTGTGGCATACCGCCTGGGGCAAGCCCGCTCGTGGGAGGAGTTCCGCCGCGCCTTGCGGGGCTGGGGTGCTCCAGCCCTCTGCTTTGTCTACGCCGACCGTCGCGGCAACATCGGGGTACAGCCGGCAGGCTTCCTGCCTCGGCGGGATACGACGCTTCCGGAGTGGGTCTGGGCTTTCCCGCTGCCTGGATGGGACACCCGGTACCGCTGGCAGGGTCTGGACTCGCTGACGTCGCTTCCGCCACTGTTTAACCCCGCACAGGGGTTTGTCGTGAGCGCTAATCAGCAGTTGTTCCGCCACTCTCGGCGCTACCTCTCCTACATCTGGGAGCCACCGGAGCGTGCACAGCGCATTGTGGAGCTCCTCCTGCAGCGGGGGCGAGCCAGCCCTCTGCAGATGCGCTGGATGCAGCAAGATGTGGTCTCGCCCTACGCCCGGGAGCTGCTGCGCGAACTGCTTCCCCGGCTGCGCCGCCTGAGCCGCTCCCCCCAGGAGAGCACCGCTGTTGCGCTGCTTGAGCGCTGGGGATACGACTTCGCCCCGCACGTCCCCGCCGCAAGCATCTTCGCTGCCCTCCTGCAGGAGCTGCTGGAACAGACCTTTGGGCAGCACCTCTCGGCGCGCCTGCTTCGGGAGTACCTCTTCCTGAGCAATCTGTCGCTGCGCCGCCTGATGGAGCTGATACGCACACCGGACTCCCCCTGGTTTGACAATCCCCGGACCCCCGCGCGTGAAACCCTGGAGGAGGTGCTTCAGCACAGCTTCCGCCGAGCTCTCGAGCGCCTATACCAGCACTTCGGCACCGAGGATATGGCGCAGTGGTCCTACGGCAAACTCCACACCCTGCTGCTGCAGCATCCCCTGGGAGAGCATCCGCTGTTGCGCGCGCTGTTCTCGCGCGGACCCTTCCCCAGTGCCGGTGCACCGACGACGGTCAACGCCGGGGAGTGGAAGCTCTGGGAGCCCTTTGCCCAAACCATCGGGGCATCGGCACGCGTTGTTGCGCAGCTCAGCGACAGCCTGCTTGCGGTTGCTCTTCCTGGCGGCGTCTCCGGACACCCGCTCAGCCCGCACTACATGGACCAGTTCACGCTGTGGCGCGTGGGAGGGTTCGCTCAGCTCAGCCTGGGGCATCCCGCCGGAACGCCTGCGGTGCTATTGACACCGGCACCGCGCCAGGGGGCTTCTCCGTAGTTTTGCGCGTGCGTCTCCCAACGGCGTGAGTGCTCCCGTGAGCCTGGATATCCGCCCGGAGTGTGCCGTTGTTGGCGTTTACAACCATCCGAACGCCTCGGTCATTGCGTACTACTGCCTCCACGCCCTGCAGCACCGAGGGCAGGAAGCCACCGGTATCGTCTCCTCCTACTGGGACGAGGCACGCCGGCGCCGCCGCTTCGTTGCCTACAAGGGCGAAGGGCTCGTGCTGGAGGTCTTCTCGCACCACGTCCTGCAGGAGGTGCTCATCGGGGATGCTGCCATTGGACATAACCGCTACTCCACGACGGGGAGCTCCCAGCGGGCAAACATCCAGCCCTTCCACATCTCCTACCGCATGGGGAACCTGGCGCTGGCGCACAACGGCAACCTGACCAACACCCGCCAACTGCGCGCATGGCTGCAGGAGGAGGGCGCCATCTTCCAGAGCACGACCGATAGCGAGCTCTTCCTGCACCTCATTGCCCGTAGCCGCCAACCCACGCAGGTTGAGCAGATTCGGGAAGCCCTGCAGCAGGTTCGGGGAGCCTACTCCTTGGTGCTGCTCACCGATACCGCGCTCATCGCCGTGCGCGATCCCCACGGCTTCCGTCCGCTGGCGCTCGGACGGCTCCCTCTGCGCGATGGGCAGTACACCTACGTTGTGGCTTCGGAGACGTGCGCCTTCGACCTCATCGGTGCCGAGTACGTGCGCGATGTTGCCCCGAACGAGATCCTGGTCATTGACCACGACACCGTGCAGAGCGGCACCCTCAAAAGCTACCCAATCGTGGATAACCCCCCGCAGGCACGCCACTGCATCTTCGAGTTCATCTACTTCGCGCGCCCGGATAGCTTCATCTTCGGGCACAGTGTGGACAAAGTCCGCCGCAAGCTTGGCAAGAGCCTCGCCGAGGAGAGCCCCGTTCGCCCGAGCGACCCCAACGACGAGGTCGTGGTCATCTCCGTTCCCGATAGCGGCAACACCGCCGCCATCGGCTACGCACAGGTCAATCAGGCGCAGGGGATCCCAACCCGCTTCGACATCGGGCTCATCCGCAGCCACTACGTTGGGCGCACCTTCATCGCTCCGGAGCAGGACCAGCGCGAGTTCAAGGTCAAGACCAAGTTCAACATCGTCCGAGGCGTGCTCCGCGACAAGATCGTCGTCGTCGTGGACGATTCCATCGTCCGTGGCACCACCTCGAAAGCCCTCGTCCAGCTCATTCGGGAGGCGGGTCCGCGCGAGGTGCATCTGCGCGTTACCGCTCCGCCGATTCGTTACCCCTGCAAGTACGGCATGGACTTCCCCAGCCGCCAGGAGCTCATCGCCAACTACTACGACTCGGAGGAGCAGATTGCCCGCGCCCTTGGGGCGGATTCGCTGCACTACCTTTCGCTGGAGAAGCTCCTCCTCTCCGTCCCCCATGCGCCCGGCGTTGGCTACTGCACTGCCTGCTTCACCGGCGAATACCCCGTGCCCATCGAACCCGAAGCCGATAAGTACGTCACCGAAGCATAGCCTCCCTCCAGGAAGCAGCGCCCCTCACCGAGGCTCCGCCACAGTGTGACCCTGGCATCACACCCTCCGCAGCAAGCATCTTCGCGGAGGTGCCCGAGTGTATTGGCTCCCAGTGTGCACAGCGCATCACAGCGGGCACAGAGGGGGTGTTGCCTCATCTCATTGTGAGGCAATGACTTTTGCTTCAGGCACGCCGTTTGCACTTCCCTGCCACAAGTGTCACAATCAAAGGATTTGGAGATGTTGCAGCTTACAAAGCATGCACAGGAGCGAATGCGGCAACGTGGCATTGACTACTGGGCGCTGGCGCTGGTATGGGTATTCGGCGATGTGCAGCACTGCCGCGAAGGTCAGAGCGTATGCCTGAACAAGCTGGGCTTGCAGAAGATGTCTGCGCTATTCCGCACCCCCTTCGAGCAGCTCACCCGCAAACAGCACGACGACCTGTACGCCGTTGCCAAACTGCTTGGGCGCCCCATTAGTGCCCCCGAGCTACGTGCGCTCCAGAGTGAACTGCGGCAGTACCTCAAGCGCCATGAGGGCAAGCTTCGGAAGCTCTATCTCGTGCTCAGCGGCGATGGGGAAATCATCACCGTTGCATACCGCCGGTAGCTTAGGCTGTGCTTCCGGGCTGGGAACCTCCCACAGCGCTATGCCATTCCTCCAGTGAGAGCTCCCGCAGCAGTGTTACTGCATGCTCGGTGACAGCAAGGAGCAGGACCCGCTCGCCCAGGCGTACAGCGTAGAGCATTGCTTTCGGGGGAAGAGGAAGCCGAGCCAGGATAGCAAGCTGCCCGCCTCTGTGCCCTGCAGTGCTCAGGTTCCAGCGCCGCAGCCAGTAGGCTCCCAACAGCAGGAGCAGCAGGAAGCCCACAACGATGAGCAGCGACCGCAGGAGAGCACCTTCGGGCATCTCACCGACGCAGCCCCCGAAGCCGTTCTGCCGGCTCGACCAGCGTCGTGATGCGGATGCCAAAGTGCTTGTCGATCACGACGACCTCGCCTTCGGCGACCTTCTTGCCGTCGATGAGGATATCCACAGGGTCGCTGATGAGCCGGTCGAACTCGATGACCGAGCCACGTCCCAGCCGCAGAATGTCGCGAATGTACATCGTGGTTCGCCCCAGCTCCACCGAAACCGGCAGCTGGATGCTGTAGAGCAGTTCCAGCCTGGGGTCGGAGAGCAACTCCGAGGCTTCCCCTTGCTGAGTGCTCGTAGCGGCTGAGGAGGGCTGCTCCTCGGCGCTCGCGCTGGCTTCAGCAGCGGCGGTGTACTCCTCCTGGAATTCCTGCTGGGGCTGCTGGGTTTCCATTTCGGTACCCGAGCTTGTTCAACCAATCTCCTCCGGCTCAATGGGACGAATCACGCGAACGGCTCGGCGCTCGCCGATGCGTCCTGGTCGCACCCACAGCTTGTACTGCCCTTGGATGAGCAGCGGGAGTTCCGCCGTGACCGGCGTATCCAGCCGGAGTACATCCCCGACTTTGAGCCGGAGCAGCTCCCCGACGGTGATGGTTGTACGCCCCAGCTCGACACTCACCTCCAGGGGAATCGTCTGCAGGTGCTTGTACATCACCAGCATGCTCTGGCGCTGCTGCTCTGGAGCAGCTGCATGCACCACCTGCGGTCGCTCCAAGCGGCTCAGGACATCCTCCAGGGCAAAGGTCGGGTAGCAGATGCTCATGGCGTAGGTGTGGATCCCCACGTTCACCTGCAGCCCGATGACGACAACGATCTCCGAGGCTGAGGCGATTTGCAGAAAATCCGGTTGCGTCTCCAGCCGCAGCAAGCGGAAACGCATTTGGGCGGTCATCTGCCAGCTCTCCTCCAGCACCCGCAGCAGATGCTCCATAACCCCTTTGAGCACCGCCTGCTCAATTGGCGTAATCGTGCGTGCCTTCTGCGGCGGCGTGCTGGCGTCGCCCCCCAGCAGGCGCTCCACAATCAGCAGCGCCAATTGCGGACTGAGCTCGATGATACCGCTGCGCTCGGCGCCCTGCAGTTCGAACACGTACAGGCAGCTCGGGCGCGACAGCGTCAGCAGGTACTCCGAGTAGAAGAGCTGGTCAACGGAGACAACCGAGATGGACACCAGCGCTTGCAGCCGCGACAGCAGGTAGTACGCCGCTGTCTCGGCAGTGGATGGATTGCAGCGAACGCAACTGGGTCTTGGAGATTCGGTTGGGGCGGCGGAAATCGTACGGCAGAATCTGCTTGGGCTGCTCTTTGAGCAGTTGGTCCACCTCGACGGTGCCGGCGGAGATCCCCGCCAGCAGCGCGTCAATCTCCTGTTGTGTCAGCACCGCTGCCATCGGTCACTGGATGACGAACTTGGAGAAGTACACATTCCGCAGCCGAATCCCCGGAAGCACGCTCGACAGCTCCCGCCGCAGCCGCACCCGAAGGGAATCGCGCGCCCCGTTCGCCTGCAGCTCCTCAATCGAGTAGGAGGAGACCACCGACATGATGCGGTCCCGCACCGGGATCATCAGCTCCTGGCGCACCTTTTCGGCATACTTCGCATTCTCCACCTCCAGCCCCAGGGCAACCAGCACGTAGCGCGAAGAGGAGCCCCGCGGGTTGACCACCAAGTCCTCCACCGGAACGATCACCCCCGTGGGGACCTCCGCTGCTGATTCCGCCTGCACTGGCTCGGCGCTCGGATGCTGTCCTCCAGCGCTCCCTCCAGAGGGGCGCAGCAGCCAGAAGAGCAGCCCCCCTTGAACCACCAGCACGCCGACAATGATGCCCAAGAGCACCGGGAGGCTAATTCCCTTGCCCCCCTTTGCTTCCTTGGTGTCCTTCTCCTCCGCCATCGCCGTTCACCTGGGCAAGTTCACCGCATTCGGAAATATCGGACGCAAGTGCAAAAGCTCAAGCCATGCCCGAGGGCACTGCCGACGGGCGTCCAATGCTGTGGTACTCGAAGCCCCGCTCGAGCATCTCCTCCGGGCTAAAGAGGTTACGCCCATCGAAGATGAGCGGCTGCCGCATCCGGCTGCGCATGAGCTCGAAATCTGGGTTGCGGAATTCGTTCCACTCGGTTGCAATCACGAGCGCATCGGCGCCCTCCAGGCACTCGTACATCGAAGCAGCATACTGCAAGCGCTCCCCGTAGCGGCGCTGTACATTGGGGAGCGCCTCCGGATCGTAGGCTCGCACACAGACCCCAGCATGCAACAGCGGGTCAATGACGCGAAATGCCGGAGCCTCGCGGATGTCATCCGTGTTAGGCTTGAACGCCACGCCCCAGAGGGCAACACAGCGTCCGTGCACCGGCTCCAAGCGCTTGAGTATCCGCCCCACAAAGCGTTCCGCCTGCGCGTGGTTGACCTCCTCGATTGCCGGAATCAGCCGGAAATGCACCCCCAACGAGCGTGCCGATTGCACAAGCGCACGCACATCCTTGGGAAGGCAGCTCCCTCCATAGCCCAATCCCGCAAACAGGTACCGCTTGCCAATCCGGCTATCCGAGCCAATGCCCAAGCGCACCTTTTCGATATCAGCCCCTAAGGCTTCGCAGTATGCCGAGAGCTCGTTCATGAAGGAGATGCGCAGCGCCAGCATCGCGTTGGCGGCGTATTTGGTTAGCTCGGCGCTGGTCTCGTCCATCACGTAGATGGGATTCCCACTGCGCACAAACGGCTCGTAAAGCTCCCGTAGAACATGCTCTGCCCATGCATCGCGCGTGCCGATGATGACCCGCTCCGGCTTCATAAAGTCTTCTACCGCCGTGCCTTCGCGCAGGAACTCCGGATTGCTCGCCACAACCACGCGCCGGTCCGGTAGCCGCTGTGCAAAGAGCGCTTGCAACCGTTGAGTTGTCCCCGGCGGCACGGTGCTCTTGGTCACAATCAAGCGGGGCTCGTGCACACTGTCCTGCTGCAGCAGTGTTGCAATGCGCTCGGCAACGGCAAAGACGTGCTGCACATCGGCGGAGCCATCCTCCTGCGGCGGAGTTGGCAAGCACAGCAACACCACCGTCCCAAAGCGCACAGCTTCGGCAAGGTCGGTTGTGAAGCGTGCCCGCCCGTTGCGCAGATTGCGCTCCAACAGCACACCCAAGCCGGGTTCGTAGATGGGCAACTGTCCACGGTTGAGCTGCTCGACCTTCTGCTGGTCAATGTCCACGCACACGACGTGGTTGCCCGTCTCGGCAAAGCACAATCCCGTAACCAGCCCCACGTAGCCGCTGCCTACGACCGCAATCCGGTACGCCATCGCTCATTGCAGCTCGAAGACAAACGTGATGATGCCGACCATCTCCACCGCAGACTCAATCGGGTTGAAACGCCACTGCCGCAAGGCTTGGATGGCGATGCGCTCCAGCACCGGATCGCTCCGCTCCACGGGAAGGATGCTGGCAACGCTGCCATCCGGGCGCACGGTGAAGCGCAAGCGCACACGCCCGCTGACGTTGTACCCCGGGGGATAGGTCGGGAGCACCTTGGAAAGCACGATGCGGTTGCCTCCGCCACCCCATTCGATGCCGTACCCCAAGCCGCGCCCGGGTCCGCTGCCCTGGCGTCCCAGCCCTGC
>Ga0079995_1057847_pt1 | contig 21816 bp, 14 predicted proteins | sample FaiFalFF_MnMetaG_2_FD_69198 | JGI IMG/M metagenome (GOLD analysis project Ga0079995, IMG submission 69198) | Freshwater microbial communities from Yellowstone National Park, Wyoming, USA - Fairy Falls C (FF_Mn_C) (SPADES assembly) (version 4) | ecosystem: Environmental > Aquatic > Freshwater >...
TGGCGGAAAACCCGCGTATGAGGATGTGAAATCTCTTATGCTGAAAAACATCTGCGGGGAGATAGGTGCTAGAACTCTTCCCCAGCCGCCTCCAAGTTAATAACTTTTCTCGCTGAACGGAGTAAAGTCGCGTCACCTCGAGGACAAGTAGGAAACCGTAGTCAATGTTCTCAAACCTCTTCTCAAACACTTCTAAAGAATATGTTTGGCGGTTGTCTTTGGAGAAGAATTCACTCACGTTGGCGGCCGCCTTAACCGCCCCAGGCCTGGTCGCCGCGTACACGACGGTTAAAGAATAGAGATTGCTCGTCCTCCTTATAGCATAGTTCTAATTGGCCGTTAAATAGCTTAAAGGTAACCATAATCCTGTTTTCATCTCCCTGAAATAGGTGGGCGAAACCCGCCTCCAGATTAATCCTCATACATAAACCCGGTTAAAAAAGCTAAAACAGTAAACATGAAAAGGGAAGAAAAGGGGAGAGGGGGTTTGGCTGGGCACCTCCAGCCTGACATTAGAGAACCCAGAAGACCGGAAGGTGTAACAGACGGACCACACCACCCTAAAGGAATAACTCTCCTATAGGGAGGCAGGTGTTATTAACTGACCTCTCCAGCCTTCCGGGTTTTTCTCCGTCAGGCTGGAGGGCTGGTCTTCTGGGTAATCCATATGGTCTTCAGTACTTCTTCGAGATCCCTGCCTTTTACTCCGTATCCTTTGACGGCTAATGTGAGTCTTTCGAGCGCTTGTCTAGCTGTCTTGGACTTGTGGTAGCGGGTTTTCCTATCCCTTGGCCATAGTCCGAAGTAGTTTCTTGTTCTTCTCCATGAACGCCATTCTGGATATATTAAGAGTTCTGCTAAGGCTGCTAGTGCTGAAGGGTTTCCACGTATTCCAAGCACTTCGACCACCTTGTTATATGCTGGGTATCTTCTCCCAGCCTCCTCGGCGATCTTGGACGCCATCTCATCCATCTCTTCCTCCAGTGATTTGATTGTATGTTTAAAACCTATCTCTGTAGCTTTACCTATGTTTAGCAGTCTTTGATGCATCCTCAGCATACCACGGTACGCCGAAAACAACCTCCTCATTATCAGGAAGTCTTCTGAGAGTTTCCTGAACCAGCGTTCCTCCATCGACATCAATGCCTTAATATCCCCCCTTGTTGTCTTTGGTAGCTTAAGTTCCTCACGTTTCTTCTCTATTAGCGTCAGCCGACGTAGGCAGTAGAGTTCTACACCACGTATTAGAAGCTCTATCGCACCATCTGTATGATTCAGTGGTAACGTGTCGATGTATATCTTGTCCCCTTCTCTTGCCGGGATGTCGGTGAAGCTGTCTACATGCCTGAACGTTATCCCATCCATTGTGAATGTTATCCTGTATCCGTCGCCGTTCTTTGCTTTCCTATGTACGTCGCAGAAAAACCTTCTAACCCCCTTCCCCTCGGTGGGCAGAGCACTTTCGTCCCCCCTCCGTGCGGTCTCCCTTCCTTGCAGGCCGGGAGCGGCCTCCCCCATATAGCCCGGGAGCAGGCCTCCCTGGGGACTATCCCCCTGTACCCCGGGAGCGGGGTCTTGTTCGCCATGACGTAGGGTCATGGCCTTCCTGGGAGGCCCAAGCCCCGGAGCCCAAATCCCTGGACAGGAGGATTGATTTCCTCCCGCCGGAGAAGGACTCCAGACGGGAGGTTCCTCCTATCGGGGAAAAATTTGGGGGTTTTGGGGGTGTTGTCTATGTTGTTTGTCTGTTTGTGTATTGTATTGGGTTCTTTATGTTGTTTGGGCAGTGTTTTCCGTCTTCTATGCATAGTCCGTGTGTCTTCATTGACTGGCAGCTTGGAGGTCTATATTTGACGCGGCTACCTCTCTGTCCCGCTACGTGCTCCACCTGATACCTAGCTATCTTCTCGTCGAAGTCGCTCCTAACGCGTAGTACATCAACGATTTCATTGACTTCATAGCCGTTGTTAGACATGTATGCTGCTAGGGCGAACAGTCCGAAGTGGCTGGCGTCGGCCACCCGGTTCCTCAAAGCCACCATGCATGGAGCCCACTCCTTTGAAGGAGCTGGTGCCACAGTTTTGGCTGCCCTCTTCTGTAGGGCTTCTTTGATAGCCTTAGCCTCCTCCGGGTCCCAGTTGACGGGTACCGGTTTCGCCTGCACGAAGCTGTCGTAGAGCCATTCCCTTACCAGCCTGATTACCTCAGGCCTTGTGAGGGTAACTAGGCCCTTGTCCATCAGCCTGTTCACCAGCTTCCATCTAGGTTCTGTTCCAAGTCTCTTTGAAAGGTGTAGGTATTGGCTGAAGTGCATAATCCACTTCCCATCCTCTATATTCTTGGTTTTGAGTCCTAGGTCATTGATTACATGTAGAAGTAATTCGTCGCTTTCTCCGTGTAGGAGGCGTTCGACCCTGGCGGCCTCTGCCAGAGCCCACCTCCTCCTCAGCCAGTCATCGTCAACGTATAGCACTAAGGCCCTAGATAAGGGGAATGAGAGGAGTTCCACCCAAGGGTTATCTAGTTTGGGTAGAACACCTTTCTCACCTCTCTCAATAGCCTCCAGAACCCTTTCCACAGCCCTGCCACGAACCTCCTGAGGCAGGTGTGTTATGTGGTATGTCCTCAACAGAGGAGCGGCCGAGCTTAGGAAAGGGTATTTAGCCAACAGGCGCAGGGACGGCTTAATCCCAACACCTGTTGGCTTCTCTCGAGGCTGGGCCGGTACTATTATCTGTTGTCGCTCTGTTTGTTCTTCTTCAACCCTTCTGACATCCTCAAGTATCTCCTCCTTAATCCTCTGTAGTTCTGCGATGAGTTTATCGAAGTCCTCGGCATCCAGCCTTGTGGCGATCTCAGATGCTATGTCCTTAACCCTGTCTCCACCGTATGTCTCGTCAGAAGGTCTTTTATCGTCCCATCGGTACATAGGATACTGTTCCTTGAATGCTTGGATTAGCTCGTCGTAGCTCAGCGTATCATCCCATACAGCTGACCAGTCAACGCTTTCAGGGTCTCCGTCAGGGTTTAGCTCAACAAAACGTCTGATAAGACCTTCTAGCATTATGTAGTTTCTGATGTTTCCTGATTTCTCGAAGACTCTTCTAGCTATCCTCTTTATCAGTTCGTTGTCCATCCTGATTCACCTCTTTACATTCTCCCGCCTTGTGGTATTGTCCGCATCTTTTGCAGAAGAATGTCTGTGGGGCGTTTTCGTCGAAGAACTCAAGAGTCGCCTGAAACCCCTCGGTCATGGCCTCACCCCTTCAAGCTCTATAGGTAGGTCCTCTAGCTTCAGAGGCCTTTGCTCAACCCTCTCCCTGAACCATCGTGGGAACAGATGTAGTAGTTTTCTGTACCTGCTGTCTAACAGGTATACCGTCGCGCTGTCTTCGGGGCCCCTGATAGCCCTTCCAGCGGCCTGTAACGCTGACCAGAGACCCGGCAGTATGACACCATACAGCCTAGCCTTGTCTTCTGAGCCTAATATCTCCATGAGTCGTCTAAGAAGCTTGGCTGTCCTTGTGGTGGGTGGGCTGAAGGGTATACCTATCAGGAGTACTGTGTTTGCTGACAGGTCTATTCCCTCTGACAGCCTTCCGTTATAGACGGCTACCAGAGGTTTCTCTGAGCTGTTGAACTCAGAGACAATCCTATCCACATCCTCCTGAAGCATACCCCTAATCTCCCTTAGTAGGTCTATCCCGTCTGTAGCAGCCTCCAGTATATCGAAGCTTGGAAGGAAGACCAGTGTCTTATCACTGTTCTTCTGTGCAAGTCCTAGTATCCACCTAATGTCCTCAACCATCTGCCTATCCCTAGCCTCATACTTTGTCGTCAATCCGGTGACTAGTTTTGCCCTTAGATTATCTCCGTAGGGCCATCCAGCCCTAAGAAGAGTAACATCTTCACCTAGAAGCCTCTCTAGAAACTCCGCGGATACTGTAGCAGACATTGTTACAGTCTTGGCCCATCCATTGTATGTCTTCCTGACTGCTTCCTGTGGGTCAACTATAGCCTCAAGACGTATACTGTTCCCCTCCCTTACTAGTAGTGGTTTACTGCCTGATAGGGAGGCCTTGAAGTCAGCTAGACTCAGCAGATAGCTAGCAGGTGCATAGTTCTCCTCTAGCTTCTTCTCCTGAACATCCTCACCAGCAATAACTAGGTCTTCGTAGTCCGGTAGCCTATCATCAGTCTCTGTCTCCCCATCTGTCTGTAGAAGGTTCAAATAGTATTTTTCTGCCTCTCTTAGCCTGCTTGATATCTCTTTGAATCCGTATTTACCTGCCTCCGATACTGCCCTAGATACAGTCTTCAGCGATATACTGTCTTTTACCATCGATATTGCTTCCGAGACTATGTGTTGTCCTTCGTCTAGTACCAGTATTGTTCTCTCCCTACTCCACCTCCACTTAGCCAGAAGCCAACCAATAAGACCCAACTGTCTATGAGTAGCTACCAGCGAAGTGGAGGAGGATAGGGACAGCAGCTGTATCTCATATGGGCACGTAGATGTCTTCAGACCCGCTTCTTTAAGCTCTGATACAGTGGTAGCCTTTGTTGCCTTAGGCCTAGCTGGATAGTATGGACATCTGCCAGCCTGTCTAGTAGCCTTACATGCTTGGTTGAACCTTCTCTGCTCTATCTTCGAAATAACCTCGTGGAGGCATAGTAGTTTTCGCCCATATACCGGTGTAGCGCCAGTCTCATACGATACCTGCCTGACCTGTGAAGCAGTCCTAGTAAGCCATAGTATTCTTAGTCTCTTCTCCGTAGCGTATGCCTTTACCGCTGCCCAGACAGCCGCTGTCTTCCCCAGACCCGTCGGGGCCTCAACCACAATATGTCTATCCGTCTTCAGTGAATCGTATGTGGTGTTTGCTAGGTCTGATTGGTATGGCCGTGTATATGTGTGTCTGAAGTATTTTCTTACATTGTCTGTTAGTTCTGCTTCCTCTCTTAGGTCTAATGTCTTAGCCTTCCCCGGCCTACAGATACGGCCTATGGGGGTTACACCGTCTCTCTATGTCTGTTGATGTAGTGTTTTGCTAGGTGTTTATCGTTCTCTGCTACAAATCCACAGGGACATATCAGGTATCCTTGTGCTGTCTTAAGCACTTTTATAGTCTTACCGTCTATGTCTACCGTTATCCTCTCATTTGGTTTATTGGCAATCTCTGGATGTCTCTGTGAGTAGTGGGTTACTGTTTCGTATAGGTTTTCGTAGAATTCCTGGCATGATGGGCATGGCCATAGATTACCTATCTGCGTGAATAGTATGCTGTTGTTCTCCCCATAGCTGAACCATATACCTTCTGGAGGAGTCCTTGCCTTAACACGACCAAACCTAGGCCCTGAAAACCTCAGTATCCTCAGATAATCATTGAAACAGTTTCTGCATAGTATCTTGCGGTCTATACGTCCAGTCAGAGGATCCAGCATAGGTGTATCCTCAACACCCTCACCAGCCCTACAGACATCACAGGGATGCTTATTCTCCGTATTCTGTTGCCTGTTCGTTGTTGTGCAGGGTGTTTCGGCAAGCTTGTCAGCCTCTCCTAAAGGCGCCGTCCTACCGCATTTACTGCAGGACAACATACCTTCATCCTCGACAACTAAATGCTCTCCCAGCGGGAATGTTACCGGTTCCATCGCAGGTCTGCCGGATCGGGTAGATGTGGGCGGGGGCGTCTATGAGTGTGAACATCCACCCGACCTCTCGGCCCCTGCTTATTTTTCATCTCTCCGATCTCCACACCCTTTTCTTCAGATTCTTCTTCGAGTCTTAGAGGTACCTCAATGCTTTCTTTGACTTCTTCGGGCTTTATCTCAGTGTTTTCATTTCCCTCATCTAGCTTCAGCGGCATATCCACTGATACTGCGATGGGCTTAGGTGCTTCGATAAGTTCGACCGATACCACTGTTGGCGGCGGTGGTGGAGGTCTTCCCGGGGTAGACCGGTAACCTTAGACATTGTGGGATTACCTCCCCTATGGTTGCCTACGCCCCTATAGGCGCCTCCACAATCTTCAGAGTTATTGGTTTTTGTGGTCTTGGTTTGAAGTATGTTGTTGTCAGCTTACCTCTGTGGAAGGTGTATGTTGAGTTTGTTTTTCCTATTATCTCCCATCCTCTTCTGCTGTATCTGTGTCTCATCTGTTCTATGAAGTCTGGTAGTGATTGGCTTCCTATAGCTATCAATGCTCCGACATCCCTTGCCATGTGCCATGGTATCTGTATTGGGTCTGGTGTTATCAGCAGTACTCCAACACCGTATGACCTAAGCTCGTTAACTATCCTCTCACCTATAGATGGTGGGTCGTCGAAACGTCTTCCCCTCACATAGTTCTGACACTCCTCCGATACGATGACTTCATCAAGTCTATCTGTAGGACCCCTCCTCAAGGCCTCGTAGTACTTCCTAGAGAGTATAGCCAGACTGTAGAGCGTCTTCAGGTAGTTAGAGCCTGTAGATGATAGGTCGTAGACAACTACATCAGGGCTTCCATGTATATTCTCATCAGCTCTTTCTTCGTCTATCTGTAGCCAGTAGAGCCTTCTCAGTATTGCTGCCGCCATATTTGCCTCTGCCAGCCTCCTTTCAGTAAGAGCTGTCTGCATGAATCTATCAACCCTATCTACTACGTCTTTGGTTGTCGGTGTTCCTTTCTCTCTGTATAGTCTTGCCAGCTCCTTCAAAAGGAGTGTTGCTGAGGCCGATGATACGTCTGCGATATCCCTTGTAACCTCTCTAAGCATCTCAACGGCTATAACCGCCTTCTCAGCAGAACTCCTACCACCAACATCCCATAGATTTGTCTTACGTATAACCGTAGCACCCCTTATATAGTCAACGTACTCCCCCTTCCAGTCAAGTATAGTCACCCTAACACCCCTCTTTATGGCCATCTCTATGACCTTCTTAGCTATCGTAGTCTTCCCAGCTCCTGTAGGGCCGAGAAGCAACAGATGCCTCTGAATATCCTTGAACGGAATTATGCCAAGTATTCTCCTTGATTTTATCACCGTGTTTACAGCTGTCAACGCTATAACGATTATCGCTGCGGTCTGCATATACTGCGTTACGGTCTGCGTGATCTGCTGTATCTGCTGCGTTATTGGGACTGCTGGCCCGGCGTTATTCCCTCTATTGAAGTATGTCATCTGTACATAGACATTAGCTGCGAAGATGTAGCCAAAGAACATTATGATGACTATCAGCGTACCTATCGTTCTGGCAGAGACCATCGCACCATCCTCGACCCCCAACCCTCCTCGATGGGCAGTGTGTCCCCTACGGGACCTCCCAAGATGGGACAGCCGGGAGCAGCTGCTCCCCTAACCCCGGGAGCAGGGACCTGAGAGGGCTTTCTAGACATACCCCCTCATGAGAGAGGAGGGGGCGGCCCTGTCTCAGGCCTGATAAAAGCCCTCCCAGGAAGTTATCTTGGAGGGTTGGGGTTGCTTTCGCTATCCGGGAGTTGTGTAGTTTTATTGGATTCGAATGCGGTTCCACCAGTCTTCCGCGTTCCTCAGAACTTGTTGGAGTTCGGTTGAAATCATCAGCGGATCGTCTGAAAACATCGTCACCGGAAGACATCTATCTCTCTATGTTTTGCGGGGCCACCCCGCTACACATGAGAGCGTATAGATGTCTCCGGGCTTCAGGCCCTGTTAAGCCCACCCCCGTAACCCGGTGTGGATGGCTGGGGCCACCCCAGCCTGGCGTCCGCGGGGCAACCCCACAGACACCAAGGGCGGCTCCACACCGGACGGAGATGCGCGGGAGCCGGGGCCACCCCAGCAACCCGCGGACCCAGGGCTACCCCGGGTCAAGCCCAGAAGCCAAACCCCTCTCCTTGCCACCCCATAGTTATCTCCGGGGTAGGAGCCTGCTACAGCTCGAATGGAGGGAAAAAAGGAGAGGGGGTTTGGTTGGGCCTCGTCAACTAGTATAGCTGGTTGTCTAGGTGGATGATGTGCTCGAAAAGCTCCCAAGAGAGCCAGGCTTCCCCCACTTTGGGGAAGCAACTATCTGGATAGGCCCTCCTCAGAAGCTCTTCAAGCTCTTCAATCACCTCATCTACACTCCTACTAACCCTTCTCCTACCTCTCATATCCTTCCCGGGAGGTCTAAGCCCGCCTACCCCGACAGGAGGTTATCCCCTCCCGCCGGGGAAACAGCGGGAAGGGCCCCCTATCGGGGAAAAATAGTAGGGGTTTTTGTGTTGATGTCCCTTGTTGTCAGATGTATGCCAGTAGTGTTGGTATGATTAGGTGGTTGGCTATCAGCGCTAGTCCTCCTCCAACCATTAGACGTATTCCGTAGAACTCCTGCCTAAAACCTAATGCCAGCAATAGACCGAACAGCAGCATACCCACACCGACGACATCAACGATAGGCCTCAGCATGTCGAAGATGCTTAAGATTATCCCCTTGACAGCATTAGCTATCTGCTGTCCAATACCACCTGCCTGCAAAAGAAGCAGACCCATCTAACCAATTCATCCACCTCGCCAGCACCGCCGGGCAGCAGCGGTGGCAGCTCCCCCCGCCACACATCAAATACCCCTTGCCCAAGGGAGCGAGTTTTCCCGGCATCTACGGGGGGCATAAACATTAAGCCCCCCACCCCATTTACGGGGCTAAGCCGAGAAAACTGCTCTAACCTGGAGGGCTTTGGGGTAGCGGGAGGGGGAGCTACCTTTCCAGCAGCCCCTCTTCCCCTCGACCCGGACCTATGGCCACTCTTCAACCCAATATTGGGTTCTGGCGGCGGCTTCAGCCCGGCGTGGCGTATGCCAGGCCCTTTGAGACCCACGGTTCCTTTGATGGTATTTGCTAGGATGTGGGCCTCTGGGGCGTTCCTCTGCATCCCCACCCGGACATTCAGGCGGTCAAGGACCGCCGTTGAGCCTCCCCCGCCACAGAGGAGACCCCCTCACTATTCATCGGTTGATCCGGATGGTGGGAGGGCTTCCACCTCCCCCGGCGGACCCAGCCCCGCTTTATAAGCGGAGTGAGCCCACCTAAAACAGTCTGTATAAGACTGGTATATAGGCAGTAGCCGAGTGATCACTCGGCTGAGTGTTCTGTCGGCTGAGAACTCCGTCGGCTAAATGAAAACCCACATATAAGCGTTAGCCGAGCGAGTACTCGGCTCATATAAACATTAGCCGAGAGAATACTCGGCTAAAACCTTGAGTACCTACTAAGCCGAGTTGTATGTCGGCTGAATGAAAGACTGAAATATAAGCGTTAGCCGAGTGATCTCTCGGCTAAAATTTTGAGTATCTACTAAGCCGAGTTGTATGTCGGCTGAGAAAACACTCGGCTACTGCTTATCTTTAGGCTTCTGAGAGGATGGTCTTGAGGACGTCATGAAGGCTTGGAGAGATTCGCTGGTGCGGCTGGCTGTAACCGTTGCCGCGGTAGCCCTAAACGCGCCTACAGCCCATGGAGCTGTTGGTGATTTGGCGAATAAGATAGCTTCTGCGGTGGAGGGCTTCCAGACACTGCTGTTGGTGATAGCTACGAGTGTTCTGGGTGCAGGTATAGCGATAAGGTTCCTTCCCACGGGAAGCCATAGGACTAAGGAGTTCGGTGGGTCGCTTATAGACGCTGCCCTGATAATAGCTGCCCTTGCAACAGTAGGTGTCTGGATACTCTACTTCGCTGGGGACTGGGTTAAGACGGTAACTGGTTATGGGGAGATACCGCAACCATCAAACCCATGGAAGATAGGATAAGGTGTCTAAAGTGATATCATGCACATATCCCGGCGCAGCTGAGGCCTTCACACTTGCATGGGCTCTTGCAGCCCTAGGATACGGGGTAGGCCTAGCCATCAACAAGTTCCCTACACCAGGTGGTGCTGCAAGCCAGTGGGGTGGGTACCTTATGAGCTACAGCCTCGCATCAGCAGGTATAATAGCAGTCCTAGGCTCTGCTTCCGCCGTCAACGAGATCGTCCAGACAGTCCAGTCGGAGATACCTGCTGTAAAGAGGGGGTGTGAGAGCCTTCCCGATGTCTACATGGGTTTGGGTATTAAGGCCTTCAACCTACTAGCAATAATGACGGGCATAGGTATGGGTACGGCCCTAATACCTATAGTGGGCCCGGCAATAGCAAACATATTCTCCGTAGTAGCTACAGTACCTGGACTGGCGCTCTCAGTAACCTTGATAACAGCATTCACACTAACAGTATTCATCACTATATTCGGCAGCCTAGCGGTAGCCCTAGCCCCTATAGGGGTAGCCTTGATGGCGGTACCTGGGGGTAAGATGAAGGGTATAGGCTCATGGCTTGTGTCATCCGCGATAGTCTTCACAGCCATAGGGCCATACATACCAGCATTCGGCCTACTGGCCTGCGGAGCAGGAGACATAGGTAGATGCGATATAGAGAGGATAACAGAGCCTATAGGTGCCGGTACATTCGGCGATGTCTTCAGCCTGATCACATGGCTATTCAACCCTGAGGACAACGCTGTGATAATGATGTGGAGGTTTGCCCTAGGAAGCCTAGCGGGCTGGGGAATACTAATGGCCGCAGCAGCCGCACTAAGCAAGGGTATGGGTGGAGTTGCCGCAAGCCTAGGATTCGGGTGAAAAGTATGGAGGGGGTTGCCGAGCTTGCCTTCGGGATCGCTGCATTAGTCTACGCTGTGGGCCTAGCCCTCTTCAGGCTACCGCTACCCCAAATCAGGAGGTGGGGTCTGACATTGATGATGCATTCATGGAGCGGTATAGCAGCCCTAGTCGTTGTCGGAGGCTTTGCAGCCCTAAAGGGTTTGATGGCTAACTACGTCTCAGAACTCGGTTATAGATGGGCCCTAGCAGCCACCTTCGACGACGCAATAAAATCAGTTGAAGCGGCTCGTGACATGGCTTTAGCATGGGTTGACACCGTTAACCATGCGGCGTTAGCGCTAGGCTCATTAATGTCAATCATAATGCTGGCACTCCTGCCTGCCTGGATTAGCGGTGTTGGGGTCCTCTTCTCAGCCATAGCAAGCTACGTGATAAGCGCGGTATTCGGAGCCCTCATATTCATGCAGAAGCTCCTAGCGGGAGTAGTCCTCTTCATGGAAGGCGTCGTAGCATTCGTAGGCCTAATGAAGATACTGGCACCTACAATGTTCACAGCTGGATTAATCTCATTCATGATACCTTTCGCAAGACGTCTTGGAAAAACATTCATCGTAATGGGAATAGCCTTCACACTAGCATTACCCGTAGCAATAGTTGCAGCATCACCCCCACCCGGATACGCTGAGAGAAGTATAGTGGAGGCATCTGATATACAGGCACTAAGCATAGCCTCAAAGGCAGTAGCAGACCTACAGGGAGGTGTTAGGTATACGGTCTACGACAGGGAGAACAAAACACTATGGTACCCATTCCTAGAAGCAAAACCAACAGAAGAACCCGAAATAGACAGAAACAAGACATGCGGTAAAATACCAAGAGTAGCCAACTACACATGCGAACAACTAATAGAGACAGTCAAGGACATACTGAAAACACCTGAGAAAGCCATACTAGACACAGGTGGAGGGGGATACTACAACGCCTACGAAGAAGGATATAGGACAACACTAACTAACAACACATACACAAGACATGTATGGTTCCTAAACATGTGGATAACACTACATGACAAATCACCAAAGAAGATAACAGCCAACAAGATACCTGAACAACCAGACCCACAGGTTAGATCGTGTGTAGAGCCTAACACAGGCTCAATATGTAACAATATCTATCAGGTGTGGAAGGATAGGTGGGAGGGTTTCTGGAAGTCCACCGAGTTATATAATGAGACTAGCCAGTGGATGGTGAGCGCAAATAGGAACAGTACCTTTGTCTGGTTCACTGAGCAGCCTTGGGGGACGCCTAAAGAGAGACTTGATGTCTACAGAATAGATCTTCCTAGGGTTAAGGAGTTGAGGTGGAGGAGTAATGAGACCTATACATGTGAGTTGGACGGTAACTCATCAACAGTTGAAACATGCTGGAGGTGGCTGTACCATACAAAGGCATACTATGAGGGGAACAAGAGCGTCTACTTCGTATACCTAAACATGCCAGATGAGGAGATATGCTATGAAGACCTGAACTCTGGATTAGCATGTTTTGTCAGGTCTGGAACCCCATCATGGAGCTATACATTCACACCATTAAGCAACACACCCACTTGGAGCCATGAGGTAATGGAGAGCTCCTTCACAGAGATACATTCAAACGGCCTCATAGAAGGATACGGACCATACACATTAGAGCAGAGCATACAATCAGTTGAAAGAAACCAGCCCCTAACACTCACAGCACCAACAAAGGAGAAGAAGATACTAGTAAAAGCAAACCAGACAATATACAGGACAAGCTATGAGGGATATCCCGATACCCCCAACAGCCTAAGCTACGAGTTCAGGGTAAGATTCACAGCATCAGAAAGCACACCATACCTCCCAAAGGTAGAGTGGGACAAGTTCGGCGATGATGAGAGATACCAACACGAGCTTGCCTACGGAGCATATGTCCCAGACAGCATAATGGGAATCACTATAAACACTATGAGGCGTGAGTGGGATAGTTATAAGACCTTCAGGCAGGGGCTTTACAGGGATGGCCCGGCCCAGGAAGCAGCCAGAAGGATAAACGCAAAGCTCATGGAGTATAGGGGGAGGAGCTGGGAGACAAACTCCACCATATTCAACACGGGAATACCTTTAGCCAAAGCGGTCACAGACATAATATACAGACATGTCTACGGCATGTTTGCCGGAAGCAACATACCGATAACATCTCACAGGCTATTGATAACAGAGTCCGGGTCGGTAGGTCTTCTCAAACCACTCTCAGAGCTTGTAGGGATAAGCATTGCGATGGGGTTGGTGATAGGGCTCCTAGCCATTGTAGTGGACAGCTTCCAAGCACTGGTAGGCGGTGAGAGCATGATGGTGGGCTTCCTGATGAGTAAGGTGGGCAACATATCTGCAGCCGGTAGGCTGTTCTCACATTACCTAGGTGCTGTACAAAGGCTTGCGGGTTCAAACATACTTGGTCGTACAATAGCTAGGAGGATGGAGGACCAGATGCTCAAGGCCGCACTCCACCAGAGATCCATAGACAGGAAGCATTGGGAGAAGATAGCCCAGGAGAGAAGGAACATACCGTTCAGGGCTAGGGTGATTGAGAATGTTGTTGGGAGGGGTAGGCTTGAGAAGATGCTTGACAGCAGAAACCCGATATCACAGATGGCGGCTAGGGGCTATGCACTATCAGTGGCTGTGGAGGGTTTGAGAGACCCCAGATTCAAGCAGGCAGTAGAGAGGCAGATGGCTCTGGATGAGATGGAGAGGAGAGGTCTCTTAACTAGGCTTGATGCGAGTCTCCAGCAGGCCTCCGTCGGAAAGTTCATGGAAAGGTTCAGGCTACTGGATACACCGGAGCATGAGAGGATCAAGAGGGATGTAGGGAAGGTCGTTAGGGGTATTTCACAGAGCGGCGGGGCTAGGATGACTCCCACGGAGTGGGCTGAGGGCTTCGCAGCAATGATGAAGAACCCAAACCTATCCACCTTCGAGAGGGTTACTCTGGCTGATAGCTTAGCCCGCAGCAACCCCGGAAAAGACATAGTGAGGGCGTGGGCCGTCCAGCCTGTTGGCAAAGCCTTCGAAGGGCTTGGAAAGGGTCTGGAGGAGGTGGGGGCTAGGCTTGGGTCGGAGAAGCTCTATGGCGTCGGTATGGGTTTGGAGAGTGTTGGGAGGGGTATAGACGGACACATAACGGCTCCCGCAGCATTCCAGATAGGCGCCACAGAGCCCTGGGCCGAGAAAGGTGTCCACGTAACAGTACAGCAGGGATATGTCCCAGACGCCAGTGTTGAATGGCATGCCTACGGAATACCAGCAGAAACCACAGTAAGGAGACAGGATGTAGGTGGAGAATTATCAGACATACGTGATGCCAGACACTTCATAGAGGTATTCGGATCCTCAGAGGACTTAAAACACTTCGAAACAAACGAAAACCTACAACACCTAATAGAGACAGTCAACCCGCCAGACTCAGGAAAGTTATCTGAGTTTACCTCGGAGGCATTCAAGCCTTCCGGAGTAGATAGGGTTGTAGTCGAGGCATCGCTACATATCACACCGGAGAGGCTTGAGGAGATCATAAAGCAGTCCATGCCAGACCATCTCAGCGATCTGGAGCGTGTTTTGAAGCATGATGATAAGGGTGCTTACGTGGACGTAACATACGAGGTCCCGGCAGACAAAATACACGAATTCCGAAAATACCTAGAAGACCTAGGACATAGAGTAGACGCCAACAACGTAGTTTATTCGAGCCAAGCAATAGATAGGGAAGATGCCCAGCCAGTCCGCCTAGACCCAATACAAGACACAGCCAACCTATCGGATTATGCGGCTGTGGAGAAGCCCGAGCGGGATGACAGCCTCTCTGACCACACATCATCAAAACCTGACGTAAAAAGAGGTGATAGAGTTGAGTGACGAACACCGGCAGTTCAGAAAGGCTGGAAAGGCGGCTGAAGAGGATAGTGAATGGCTTTGGGACGAACACAACCCTGGATGGATATATGAGCATCGGAATGATTCGGGAGACCCATATGAAAGGGGTGTAGAGGGAAGGCCTGTAGGCTTCAAGAGGGGTAGGGGATATGTTGTCAGACCCAACATACAGGCTGAGAGGCCTGGGCTGAAACCCTTCCTAGCCCTCGGAGTGGTCTTCTCCGCCCTCATGCTTGTAAGCGGCCAGCCATTGTACGCAGGAGTAATCGCCTGCATAACCTCCACAGTCTACATACTATCAAGGAGTAGGAGGCGATAGGTGGTGGGTATTCTAGCCAAGGTGCTTGGTATTGGGCCGCTATTCTTCGGGGCCCTAATACTTGTGGTTCTCTTCATAGCCTCATACAGCCCTACCCTTGCACCATTAATGCCCTATGCGGCCATACTATCACCATCACTGGCACTTACTCTGTGGGGTGTTAGGAGGAGGTATCCTGCGGCCGTGGCATGGCTTAGGAATGGCTCCGACAGCTTCAGCTACTGGCATATCGTCTGCAACGACATCCCCTTCTACATGGTTGGTAAGCCATCTTCCTTCAGGGTTAATGAGGGGGCTATGAGGGTTGAGGAGGCCACCCTTGTCTTCGACGACTGGGGTAGGAGTGGTGGTTGGGCCGTAAAGGTGTTGAGGGTCGCCGACGTCAGGAAGAACTTCGAGACAACAACGGAGGATGAGAGGATGATCCTGCTGGACAGGATGGTTAAGGCTATTGAAGGCCTTGGGGATGTGGAGGCCAAGCTCGTTATAGACAGGTCTCCGTCAGGTGAGACAGCCCACATAATACTCTACGCCAGATTCGTAAACAATGAGGCCCGTGCAGCCGGGGCAGTGGAACACGCAGCAGCAATACTATCAAGGCAGATGGAGGGGATAGGGATAATACTGATAGACGACATAACATACTTCGGGAGACATGTAAGAATATTAACGAGGAAGGTTGGGAAGCCGTCAAAAACACACCTACCTCTACTGGCAGCAGCCTCAGCATCAACATTCATCACAAGCCTACTCACATTAGACCTAGGAGCATTAGGGCAGGTAACAGCGGCAAGCGGCCTACTGGGGATGGCGCTCTTCTACACCTCTTTAAGGGCCGCCTCAAAGCTCTCCTGCAAACACTGCTCCACAGACACCCCTCACACACACTGGAGTATTGGGAGGGGGAGGGTGTCTTTTGAGGATGGTGGTGTGATGGTATGGAAGGATAGAAGGAAGACTGTGGTAAGCAGGTTCGCAAGCATATCTGGAAACAGCAACAGAGAGCTAGCAGGAAAAGACATAGAGAGAAGACTACCGGCATACCTCGCTATATTCAACAACCTGATATACACTTTGAGGGACTTCAGGATAGCCCTCCACATAGTACCACAGCCAGTAGGCGATACCGTCAAGCTAGCCATGAGTAGGGCAGACCTCCACGCCATGGACGCAATGGTTGGAGGAGCTGTATCAGGATACCTCAAAGCAGGAAAGAGCATGAACGTAGCGGACAGAATAACACACGGAGAGAGACCATACATGATCAGCGGTGTAATAGAGGTCAGAGCAAGAACAGCCACAGGGAAGATCACCTACACGGAGCTGGACATGCTTGACAAACAGCTACACGAAGCCCGCAGCCTCCTAGACAGCATAAACCTCTCCACCAAGGTCGTGAAGGACGGATGGGGAGCAGCCCTCTGCCACAGGTTCCTATACCTCCCACCCGCTAGGAGGACGGCTTTAGACCCAGACCCGATACCGTCTGTTAAGGCCTTGACAAGGGACTTCGTAGCCATAAGCCCCATAGCCTTCAGGAGAAGACCCCTAATGCCTAAGACAGGGATATACCTTGGAAGGGATGAGTTCGGCAGGCCGGTATACTGGAACCCCGAAATACTACACAACCCACACATGCTAGTACTGGGAAGCCCCGGAGCGGGAAAATCAACACTGATAAAGACGCTAATATTCAGGTCCGATAGCCTAACACCGTATACTGGTACAGGAAGGCCACCAGCATTCATAATAATAGACCCTGCTGGAGAGTATGCGGAAAAAGCTGGAGAGCTTGAGGAACAGGGTGTAAAGGTAACGGTAATAGATCTGTGTAGGAAGAAGTATAACCCACTACTTCTATCAGGCCTTCCACCGGAGCAGAGGATAAGCAGGTTCGTGGAAAGGATACTGCCAAACATAATACCGTTACAGCCTATCCAGGCAAGCATAGTATACCAGGGTTTGAAGACACTGTTCAGATACTATGGTATATTGGATGAGGACCCCTCTACATGGAGTGATGATAGGGCCTCTAAATGCACTTTAAGGCAGCTGTATGGATATGTTGTATGGAGTAGGGTTGAGGCCGAGAAGAACATCATTGGGAGGGGTAGTAGCCCAGCCGCAGACCCAGCTATAGCCATATACCTAGACCTTGAGAGGAGGCTGAGGCCCTTCGCAGAGGGGGCATTCGCACTAGACAGGACAGACATAACCCTGAAGGACCTACTAAGCTACGGAGGCGTAGTAATAATCTCCTACAAGACCTCCGGTGTAGAGGGCTCTGTCGTTATGGGTGAGGAGATGCAGAGGCTGGTAACATGGAGCATACTAGAACACATACACAGCCACATGCTAAGCCAGAAAGCAACAGAAGGAATCAAACTAATAGTAGTAATAGATGAAGGCCATAAATTTGTTTTAGGAAGGGTTGAGGAGGTACCGCTGGCACAGCATCTAAGGGAGGAGAGGAAGTTCGGAACAAGCTACATAATAGCAACACAGCTACTGGACGACCTAGTACAGGAAGCAGACATAGCAAAGAGAAGAGGAACACCAACAATAGCGTCACTGGTATCAACAACAATAGCGTTCGCATTCGGAAACCCGGCAGAAACAACAAACCTACAGAAACTACTAAACCTGACAGAAGAGGAGAGAAGAAGGCTTGAAGGATTCACAACAGGGGAAGCATACATAAAGTGGAGCATAGACCCAAGACCACTATACTTCAAGATAGAGCCTGAGAAGAAAGCCCTAGTCAAGCAAAAAATCGGTAGAAGGGAGATGTACTATGAAGCCCTATAAACTGCTTACATCAACACTACCAATAATACTACTGCTAACCACCTATACTGCACATGCACAGGAGCCTTTAAAATCACGTATTGGAATATTCTACGACTCCACACAGCCAGCACACCTACTATGGCCATACACATTCAGGGTAATGGTTGTAGAGGACCTGGTAGGTAGCGGATGGCAGTGCTGGAAAACATACCCAAACGGAAGCCACCTCATCGACCCGGAGAGATGCAGACCCATTGCAGGGGTAAAGCTCAGAATATGGTATACGGAGCTTAAGGAGAGCTCCGAGGTCCAAACCAATTCAGACGGCGTCGCTACAGTATCTAAGTGGAGGCTCTTCAGCTACCCATACGCAACATTCAGGATAGAGGCTAGATTAGGGGAGGATATAGTGATTAGAGAGTTTAGGGTCTATCCGCAAGTTTGGTCTCTCGCATCCATCACTTCTTTCGCAGCAATGCTCTCAGCCATGATATTAACGCTTAGGAGGGGTTTGTGGTGATGTTGAGCATTACAGGCCTAGGTCTTGCGATACTGGCAGCAAATTACCTACCCACAATAGTCATGATGAGAAGGGTTCTTAGGGGTAACGTGCCTGAGAGTCTTCCAGCCGAGAGCTACGCCAAAGTCGTTGTGGCAAAGGTTGTCTTCGCCATGCTTCTCGCCATGTTAGCCGGCTCACAGCCATTCGGCCCAGCAGCACCGATCGTAGCACTTGCAGCCTCACTGGGACCGGGATACTTCATAGCAAGCATGGTAATAGACCTAGTCTCAATAATATTCCTAAGATTATTGGAGTTCTACAATTCATTCAAGATAGTTGTATTCAACCTACCCTACATACCTTTCATAACACCTCTAGCTCTCTGCTATGGTGTCTTTGTGGAGCAGGGGAGGACTGTGAAGAGGGTCTTGGAAGACCTGCCTGTCAGAGATGACGGCGTACTGCTTGGACATGCCGTTAAGCTCATAAGACGTATAAATAAGCCTGTAAGGGTTTGGGATGAGGCAGACGTAAGACCCCACTACGACATACGTCCACTACCAAAACAAGTAGGGATATACTACTCACCAGTAATAGGTGAGAGGGACTTCAACCCACACGCAATAATAGCAGGTTCAAGCGGCTCAGGTAAGACAACAACACTATACCACATGGTCAGGGAGCTATCAAAGAAGTATCCAGTAGTCCTTGTGGATGTTAAGGGGGACATAACCAGGGCTCTGTTGAGCGAGGGGGTAAACGCCTACATAGTCCCGGTAGCAGATGTTGGCATAAACCCATTCTCCAGCATGGTGGAGGGGGAGCAGGAGAGGCATGCCGTAGAACGCCTCATAAACTCTATATCTGTTTATGAGGAGGTTGGCAGCAGGCAGGCCCACTTCATAAGGGAGGCCTATGCAGAAATATACCACTCGGAAAAGGCTCTAACATTTACAGGCCTTGTAGAGGCTGTTGAACGCAGGGAGATCGAGTCCCTTAAGCCGGAGTCATACTGGGGCCCGGGTACAAGGGATGCGCTCTTCAGCATAAGCAGCAAGCTGAAAGACCTATCAGAATACCTAAAAGACGAAGGACAGTCACCCGCAAAAATACTGAGCAAGGTAATCGAGGGCGGAGGACCACCGATAGCTGTATTCAACCTTGAGGGTGTTGGTGAGAAGGCTAGGGCAATAATACTTGAGCTAATACTCCAGATGCTGAGCAAATACCTACACACAAGGGGTCCTATGGCATACCTTGAGAAGAGACCAATAGTACTGATGGTTGATGAAGCATATCTGGTCACAAAACCTATCGAGAGACATGGGAGAAGGGGTGAGGAGAGCAGAAGCATACTAGAGACAATAGCCAGAGCAGGCAGGAGCTATGGCGTCGCGCTGATACTTGTCACACAGAGGCTCTCCGACATAGCTGATGGGATAAGGCAGAACTGCCAGACATGGATAGTCTTCAACACAACAAGCCCAGAGGACAAGAGGATACTTGGAACCCTTGGCGAAATAATCTCCAGAGTAGTCTCGGAGCTGGATAAGGGATACGCATACATAAGGGTTCCAAACCCAAGAAAAATAGACTCATACAGATACACAAGAGAAACATACGCAATAACAGAGGGATACATATTCAGGATGGAGAGAAAGATACTGAAGATAGAGCAGAGCAACGAGAAGAAGGACAAACAGATAGGGGTAGTCTGCTACAGATGCATGCTACTCATAAAAGACACACAACACTGCCCAAACTGCAAAAATACCCCACTACTAACACCTATCAAAGAGGATAAACAAGATCAAGCTAAAAACAGCTCGGAAAAACCACAAGCAAGCGGGAACGGTAGAGATGTACAGAAGAGCATCAACTGGGAGGAGGTAAGGGAGGTGGCTATTAAGAAATCACCCAGCATCACCAAGTTCCTAGCAGAGCTGGAGCTAAAGAATGTGGAAGAGTTTGTCACAAAGTATCCGGAAGTAGATATCGAACGTTTCATAAAGCTTGGCCTGATAAAGCCCCCAGACCCTAAGAAGCCGAACAAGATTAAACCCAGCCCTGCAGGCAGAGTCCTTCTCGAGGCCTATAAGGAGGTGGCAGGTAAGTGAGCGAAGAATACGAAGACAGAGAATACATATACAGCTACATTGACTACGATGAGAGCATCCCCACCACAATACCCTACAGGATGCCCAGCAACTACAGGAGGTTTGAAGAGGCTTCTGATGATGTGGAGATCCCACGGGGCCTTATAGGTGTTAAAACAGTATTCGGAACAATAGTCTTCACGGCACTAATCACATCGGTTGTAAACCCAAACCTCCTGATATACACACTACCGATAGCAACCCTTCTAGTAACTATACTTGCGTTGGCCGGAGGCGGTAGGAGGCGGAGAGAGTCCCGGAGGCTGAAACCATGCTTAGATACGTGATCGCCTTCATAGCCGGAGGAACAGCCTTCACCATACTGGCACCAATACTATCATCGATAGCCATACTCATGATAATAGGGCTGATAATACTGGCAATCTTAACCGCATTCATTCCAGGCGGATGGATTATCATGTTCGGCTTTAGGTCGTTAATCGGATTCTTTAGAAGGTGGATTATGCCGCCGACTATTCTCACCATCGCAGCCCTCTTTATCACCGTTTTAACCGGAACAGCTGGACATGATGTAGGGCTTGGGCTAAGCTTCGTCGTAGGAGGTTTAGCTGGCATAATGGTGGTTTCTAGGTTCAGTAAGCCGACTCAGGCATCCACCTCTTCAAAGAAGCTAGGTTCACGCATCTTTGCCCAGTACTCTCAGGAGTCCACGGTAGAGTCAAAGCCTCCTAAGGGCTGGTCTATTCCTGTCGTTGTTACTACCGGCTTCTTAGGCGGAGAAGCCGGCATACTTTCTGAGGCCTTTAGGGAGGGTGTTTTGGTGATGGGCGAGGCCGCCATCCCTGCCTCAAGAACCCTTGCTAAAGGAGCGGCGGAGAAGGGTATGAAAGTTGTCGTGATAGGCTCCCCGTATATTGCTCCAAAGGTCGATGGTGTTAAGCTTGTTAGGCTTGGCATGACGAGCTTCAACATAGTATCTCCTGAGAGTGGTTTAGACGGCTTCTCAAGACGTTTATGGGCTGAGAACATAGCTGTACCTCTTGTTGTTGCAGCAGGCCTTGACACCGCTGAGGCAGGAATGGTTGTAAGGTTCCTACAGAAGTTCGCAGGAGCCAGGCTTAGCCCCGACGATGTTGAAAAAATAGTAGCCGAATACGGCCCAACAAGCTCCGCTAGGCTTAAAGACGCTATAGGAATGCTTACAACCCACTTCGGGGAGGAATACCCACATCCATCAAAACTATTCAAAGGAGAATGGAAAATACTTGTGATAGACACCTCACGTCTAAGCCAGAGCCTACAGCTATTCACAACAATGTACCTACTATATGAGGCCCCAAACCTCTTCCCTGGATGCGTTATAGTATTTGACAGCGCAGAGCTAGGACTACCTGAACAGAGTTTACTACCATACGACGCAAGACATGTATGGCTTAGGACGTTAAAAGCGGTTGAGAGGCTTAAAACCTCAGGGTTCATAATTGTTGCAAGCACAGGTCTGCTGGCACCGGAGCTACTAGACATAGCGGACACATACA
>Ga0079995_1057073_pt1 | contig 21713 bp, 19 predicted proteins | sample FaiFalFF_MnMetaG_2_FD_69198 | JGI IMG/M metagenome (GOLD analysis project Ga0079995, IMG submission 69198) | Freshwater microbial communities from Yellowstone National Park, Wyoming, USA - Fairy Falls C (FF_Mn_C) (SPADES assembly) (version 4) | ecosystem: Environmental > Aquatic > Freshwater >...
TGGTCGAACGGGCCTGACTCGAAATCAGGTATTCCGCGATGAGCGGAATCGGGGGTTCGAATCCCCCCCTCTCCGCCCCTCAAAAACCATGCGGGGACTGAACACTCCACCCAGCCTTTGCACCTAAAAGCAAGTTACCCTTAGCGTCTATGGAGCGAGGCTCAGCCGCTGAGAGGCATGGCTTTCGCCCTAATCAGGGTCGTCGTCTGCTCGATCAAGCTACAGGCAAGGCTCATCGCCTACATTATCCCATGGGTACGCACATCAAGAACCACCTGCACTCATCACCCCCTCTTTGTCATAAGCAAATGCAGCCTTGCCTATGAGCCCAAGGTTTTGAGAGTACAAGTCCAAAGATACGGCATTTTTCGTGCTTGCTACTTCTTAGCTCTTCTTCATCGGGGTATAATCTCTTACATAAGAGGCGACTCGGTGCTGAAATAGCAACCGATTTTTGCTTTTTGCGATAGAGTTTTGGAGGAGGGAGGGGATGAAAGGCGGAGGAGAGCTGTGGGAGGCTATCTTTCAGAGCCATTCCGCCCCGTAGTAGGGCTGTAAGACTTTCGGGATGTGGATGCGGCCGTCTTCAGTCTGGTGGGTTTCTAAGAGGCTGGCGACGATGCGGGGGAGAGCCAGTGCACTACCATTGAGCGTATGCACATAGGCCGTGCTTTTACCCTGGCGATAGCGGAGTTTCATCCGCACACTCTGGAAGGTCTCAAAGTTGCTGATGGAGCTGACTTCCAGCCAGCGCTCTTGAGCAGGACTCCAAACCTCTACATCGTAAGTTTTTGCCGAGGCAAAGCTCATGTCTCCCCCACATAAAACTACCACTCGCCAAGTGAGTTCTAAGCTATCCACCAGCTTTTCTACATAGGTTCGCATTTCTTCCAAGGTCTCATAGCTGTGCTCAGGAGCTACAATCTGGACGATTTCCACCTTGTCAAACTGGTGGAGGCGGTTGAGACCGCGCACATCCTTTCCATAAGAGCCCGCTTCCCGCCGAAAACAAGGCGAATACCCACAAAGTTTGATAGGCAGCTGCTCAGGCTGTAGAATCTCCTCCCGATAGTAATTGGTAAGGGGGACTTCGGCAGTGGGAATGAGGTACAGCTCATCCAAGGGCACATAGTACATCTGGGCGTCTTTGTCGGGGAGCTGGCCGGTGCCAAAGGCCGTAGCGCTATTGACGAGGAAAGGCGCTTCCATTTCCAAGTAACCCGCTTGGGCAGCTTGGTCTAAAAAGTAGTTAATGAGCGCTCTTTGGAGTTTAGCGCCTCGCCCCACATAAAAGGGGAAGCCTGAGCCTGTAACCTTTGCTCCCCGAGAAAAGTCTATGATGCCCAGCTTTTCCGCTATCTCCCAATGCGGAAGACGATACCCCTTAGGCAAAGGCGAACGCTCCCCCTGCGAGATTACCACATTATCCGCTGCAGAACGGCCCTCAGGTACGGAAATATGGGGTGGATTAGGCAGACTGATCAATATCTCAGTCAGTTTTTCCTCGGTCTGGCGGAGGGTATCTTCTAAGTTTTGGATGGTGGTTTTGAGGGTGGTGGTTTGGGCTTTGAGCGAGTCGGCTTCGGCGGCCTGACCCCGCCGCATAGCCTCGCCAATCGCCTTGGAAAGACGATTCAGTTCATGCCGAAGGTCGTCTAACTTTTTTTGGAGGGTTCGGCGCTCCTCATCATACGCTAAGGCCTGATCTACGAGGGGCTCCGCCTCAAAGTGTTTTTTGCGCCAGGCGGCCAGGAGAGCCTCTTTCTCATCCCTTAGGCGTGATACTTCTATCATAGCCGCCAAAGTTAGCGCAGGCGCGTGGCTCGGCGCCCATCGGGAAAACGCTTATATTTGTCAGGTGCAGGGCGGAAAGCTAATTTTACTGGGGGGGGTGCTCCTCAATGTACTCCGGGGCCAAGCCGACCCTAAACTTACGCCCGTGCCCTTTACCCTCAGCGACCGGGAAAGGCTCATCGCCATGCAAGAGCAGCTAAACTACCTGGAAAAGCGCATGAATGACTTAGAGAAACGGATGGACTTGCAAGATAAGCGCGTAGAGTCGCTGGAGAGGCGCATGGATCGCTTAGAGGCCGAGATAGATGACCTGCGGCGGGAAATCCGCTCGCATTTTTGGACGACGGTGAGCCTACTCATAGGAGTGCTGGGGGCTATCGTAGCCTTGATCGCCTACCTTCTCTACGAACGCAACAAGCTGCTTATCCCGCTTTTGCGTACGCAGTACGAGCATGATAAACGCCTCACGCGAATAGAGTCGCTTATTCTACCTTCGCAACCCCCTACGTCCTAAGTAGCAGGCCAATGCGCTGGTTTAGTCTGTGCCTTTTCCTTCTGTATGCCCGGCCAGGTATAGACATCCGAAAGGCGGATATGCACTTCATCGTCCAACCGCCCAGCCGCTTCCTTCAGGCCAAAATCACCTACGAGTTTACTGCCCAAGACTCTATCCTAATCTGGGACTTTGGGAGAGGGTTAGAGCTTATTTCCTGGCAGGCCTCCTTTCCTGTGCAAAGTATTCAGCGAGACACCCTCAGGCAGACGCTAACCTTCGTAGCTGCGACTGCGCTCAGCGGAGGTCGGCACACCCTTACGGTGCAATACGCTGGCGAGCCCCGCAGCACAGGGTTTGGCTCCTTTGAGGTGAAAGAACATGCAACGGGGTATGTGCTCTGGACGCTCTCCCAGCCTTACGGCGCTCGGGACTGGCTCTTCTGTCAGGATGACCTCAGCGATAAGGTGGATAGCCTCTTCATCAGCGTAGAGACACCTTCCAACTACTTGGGCGTAGCTAATGGGCGCCTCTTGTCTGATAGCCTCTCCTCCCAGGGTATGCGTATTCGCCATTTTGCGCACCACTACCCCATTGCCACCTATCTGATTGCGATTGCCGCTTCCAACTACGCCGTGCAAACCTACACGATTTCTACCCCTTATCACAGTTACACCTTGACAAACTACATTTTTCCTCAAGACACGGCCCGTGCTCGGGACCTCACAGAGTTTATACTTCCGTACTTTTCTTGGATTGAAGAGAAGCTGGGGCCTTATCCTTTTGCGGATGAGGGTTATGCGCAGGTTCAGATGGGCTGGGGAGGGGGCATGGAGCATCAGACGATTACTTTCTTTGGGTCGTTTTCGCCGGAGCTGTGGGCGCACGAATTGGCCCATCAGTGGTTTGGTGATCTCGTTACGTGCGGCTCCTGGCAGGATATTTGGCTCAACGAATCCTTTGCTACCCTCCTCGGCGGAAAGGTCTATGAAGTCCTTCCCACTGGCCTCTGGCCCCGCTGGCGGTATCTGATGATCTTGACCGCATGGCGGGATACTGCTAATACCATCTTCGTGCCGGACACCGCCGATCATCAGCGCATCTTCTCCTACCCCACCACTTATGCGAAGGGCGCTGTAGCCCTGGAAATGCTACGGGAGTTTTTAGGAGATGAGCCTTTTTGGCGGGGCTTGCGACAGTACCTCGCTGATTATCGGTATGGCTTTGCCCGGACAGCGGACTTTGCCCGGAGTGTCCAAACTTACTGGGGCACCGCCACCACCCAAACTTTTCTTCAAAGCTGGATATACCAACCCCATTTTCCGCAGGTGCTCATTCAATGGGAAACCCCAAGCCGGTTCCTCGTCAATCCCCTCCGCCCTTACCCCATGAAAGTACCCCTGCACCTCTACTTTTCTACCGAAAGAATCCCCCAAATCCAAAACATCTCCCTCCTACATCCAGAAATCCTCACGGCTTCTGCTCCAATTAGCCACATAAGTATTGACCCAGACACCACCACTCCCTTCTATAAGCCTCGCTACGCTTTGCCTCCGTCTTCTCCCCTTCTTCTCTATCCCAATCCTACCTCCGGGGTAATCTATCTACTCCATCCTGCCTCCTCAGCTCAAATTTCCCTTTACGACAGCTCTGGAAGATTAGTATGGGAAAAAAGCTCCTCCGAATCCCCCTTCAAACTCTCCTTAGAATCCCTGCCCGCTGGCCTTTACAAGCTCCTCATCAGGTACAATGAAAATAATGTAGAGGGGAAAACCATCATAAAAATCAGCCCCTAACCGCTATACCAAAAAACCTCCCTATCAAGCCCTTTACTACCACTTCCCATTATAAACTTTCTTTTTGGGCGGCGGCCAGCACCCAAAGGGCGCTGGCCGCCGCTGTGAGGGATCGCCCATCCCTTCTTCACATTAAGAAAGCTTTGGCCTCAAAATGGTATAATCCCCAAGTAAAAAAAAAAGAGAGGGAGACACCGATTAGTGCCCCCCTCCCGGTAGGAGTTTGCCGAGAGAAGGATTAGTGCAGCTTGTGAACGGGGTGGTAGGTAGTGCCAGAGGAGGTTTCCACCCGAAGGAGGTATAGCCCTTGGGGAAGGTCTGCAAGATTTAGCTGAAGAGTCGCTCCCTTATCCCTCCAGACCCGTAGCAGGCGACCTTCGGGAGTGTATAGACTCACGCTTTGAAGAGGGGCAGGAGCCTGCACGGTGAGGAGGCCCACCGTCGGGTTCGGGAAAACAGAAACTTTTTGCCCAGCCGCCCGAAGGGCTGAGATCGTAATAGAAAGTACATTAGAGTACCCTACACAACCTGCCGAGTCCACAGCGACCCGATAATATCCACTCTGAGTAGCAGTGTAAGTAGAGCCCGTAGCTCCTGCAATATCACTCCAAGTACTATTGTCCGAGGAGAACTGCCATTGATAACTATGGTCAGGGTGTGGGTTATCTACGGATAGATCTACCCCACTTGGACCTCCGGCTGAGATGGAGACTTGAGGGGTATGGCGGGGCGTAACATATACCACCAGCTGACGGCTCAGATTACCATCCTCCGAGGTCATGGTAAAAATCCGGCAGCGACAAGGTACATTATAATCCCCATCAATAGAGGCCGGATTGAGTGAAGTACCGGGCGTAAGGGTAACAGAAAAACCCGTCACATTATCCAGCGGCATGTCACAGGGCAAAACAATCCAAATCGTGTCATTCTGAGTTGTAGAGTTCCCATGAGAAACAAAGGTGATTTGAGAAATGCCTGGACCCGTGTAACTCACATCCAATAGGTAAGCTAAATCATTAGGTATCTGCGCAAATGCAACAGAGTCAATAAAGACAAAGCTGGGCATAAAATCCCTCTCTACTTTATGCTCTACAATCACGCGATAATCATGATTTCCAGCCAAAGGTACTCGGAAGGTGTTTGAAGAAGGAACGGGTGTAAGGAAAATAGCATTTAGGAAAGCCCTATCATACCCAATAGTGTCCTTTGCTAATGGAATGGTGTCCCCTGAAGTATTAGTCAGATACCAGTTGAGGTAATGGTTGTGGGTGGGATAGAAACCTTGAAACCCTGCTGGATCGTCCCGCCAGTACCAGAGATACGCAAATCGGTAACGTCGCAGGGGCACGAGCCGAAGGGTCGGCCCTTGGAGGATGGCTATGGTGTCAGGAGTAAAATCCCTGTCATGATAGCCCACTCTGAGGGCTTGTGAGCCTACCGTGGGTCCTACGCCTAGGAGGTCGGCAGCATGGGGCCGCACATACCAGCCATTGGTGTCTTGGGAGTTAGGAGGTACCCATAGCGTGTCATAGCAGGGACCCGGCGGCGAAGCACCCAGAGGGTAAGTCTCAAAGCTCTCTACTACAGCATTCCCAGGCACCAAACTTAGGTCAATTGTGCATTGTGCCTGCACGGCCGTCCCTAAAAAGACAGCCATCATCAGTAAGAGTAGGTACCGCATACCAAGGTAAATGTACGAGCTAACTCGCAATTGAGTTGCGCCGGACGTGGGGCAAACGTAGGAGATGTTTGCGTAACTTCCTCACTGAGAAGAAGATAGATGAGAAAAAACTGGTAGATTTTTGCGATTAGGGGTCTACTTGGAAGGTAATCCGGGCGGCTTGCAGGCCGTAGGTTTTCTGGTGGTGGTCGGTGAGGTGCCATAGGAGGTCGCGCACGCGAGCGAGGGGATAGCGGGGCGGGAGTTTGAGCCGAATCTGCATCTGGTAGTAGCGAGCCAAGCGGGCTATGGGCGCATACACAGGGCCTAAGATTTCTAGGACTTCTGAAATTTGATTGAGCCACTGGCGAAAGACATGGGCCTGCTGCTCTAAGGAGCGCGGATCTTTATGCTGAAAGGTGATTTCTAAAAGGCGTACGAAAGGGGGGTAGCGGTGGGTCTGGCGCTCTTGGAGGAGGCGCTGATAGAAGGTTTCGTAGGGGGTACTGAGCTCAGCGAAGAGGGGATAATGAGGCTGAAAGGTCTGGATGATGACTTGGCCGGCTTGACCTCTACGGCCTGCCCGCCCAATCAGCTGTACGAGTAGCTGATAAGCCCTTTCCTCCGCCCGAAAGTCCGGCCGCGCTAGGAGGCTATCCCCATACAAAACACCCACGAGCGTCACCCGCTCAAAGTCCAAGCCTTTGGTTACCATCTGGGTCCCCAGCAAAATATCCCCCTCCCCCCGCTCAAAAGCCGCTATAATAGCCTCATGCCGATGCGAGCCCGCCGTATCCCTATCCAGACGAAGCACCCGCGCCTTCGGCAAAAAGAGCCGCAGCTGCTCCTCAATCCGCTCCGTCCCCACCCCAGAAAAACGCAGATTCTGACTGCCGCAGACTTTGCACTGCACCGGGACAGGCTCGTGATGTCCGCAGTAGTGACACAAGAGCTTTTGCGAGCCCTTGTGAAAGGTCAATGTGATATCGCAATGCGGACATTCCCAATGATAGCCGCAGGTAGGACACCACACCGTCGGCGCATAACCCCGCCGATTGCGAAAGAGAATAGCCTGCTGGCCCCTTAAAAGAACCCCCTCCAAAGCCGCTAACAACACCGAGGAAAAGACGCCCTGACTAAGGTGCTCCTTAATTTCTAAGCGCATATCAACAATGCGCACCTCAGGCGGCACGGTCGGAAAAGCCTTTTGTAGAAGGGACACCAGATGATAGCGACCTTGCTGGGCATTGTAATAAGTCTCTATGGCAGGGGTGGCCGAACCCAAGATGATGGGTATTCCCAATAGGTGCGCGTAGTAAATGGCACTATCACGCGCTTGATAGCGGGGGGGCCGACCCTCTTGCCCGTAGGAGGGCTCGTGTTCTTCATCCACGATGATGAGCCCCAGCCGCTGAAAGGGCAAAAAAAGCGCTGAGCGAGTCCCCACTACCACATCTACGGCACCTTCAATCACATCTCGCCACACTCGGAAGCGCTCCGCTTCAGAAAGACCACTATGATAGACAGCCATGCCTTCGCCAAAAGTACCCCGAAGTCTATCCAGAGTTTGTTTAGTGAGGGCTATTTCGGGTAGAAGGTAGAGTACTTGCACGCCTTTTTGGAGATAGCGGCGGATGACTTCCATATAGACGAAAGTTTTTCCGCTGGCCGTAACACCATGAAGCAGAATAGGTTTTGGGGTGGAGCTGCTAAGGTGGCTGAGGATAGTTTGTAAGGCTTCTTCTTGGGCGGGGGTTAAGGTATAAGGCACTTGGGGCTGAGCATAGAGGGTCTCGTAATAGGTGCGGACGGGGATTTTTACGGCGATGCCTTGGCGCAGGAGCTGTTTGGCTATGGAGCCTGCTTGCCGCCGGAAGGCCGAGTAGCTAAGGGGAGTCTGCCTTAGGGTAGCTTGGAGGAGGGTCAGAAGATGGGGTTGAGCCTTTTCGGGGAGGTCTTGCCAGAGCTCTTGGAAGGCGGTTTCGGAAGTATAGGCAGGTGCCAGAGTTACGAAGGCGCGCTGAATAGGACGAGGCCGCCAAGGAATGGGTCGCAAGCGTAAAAGCCCTTGCTTTTCCCAGCGGCGCAAGGTCTGATAGAGGGTCTTAGGCCGCTGGCCCAAGCTTTTGGCGGCTTTTCGTAGGCGGTGCTCGCCCAGGCTGTGCAAACGCTCATAGGTGCGTTTGGGCTTCGGAGGCGTGCCTGGCGAAAGGAGCCACTCTATCTCCCAGTCGGCAATCTTACCCGCCCGCCCCGGCAAAGCCAAATAGGCTACATCCCCTATGCTCGTCATGTAATAAAACGCCAGCCACTGAAAGAACGTCAGCGCCTTCTCCGTGTAAATAGGCCTCTCATCCAGGACTTCGGCAATATATTTGAGGTTGGAATAGGGCGGTGGGCCGCTTCCTGCTTCTCCGACCAAGCCCATTACGAGCCGATTGTCTTTTCCTAAGGGAACGAGCACCCGGCCCCCTACGACCAAGGGCCATTCCGACGGCCAAGCATAAGCTAAGGGTTTCAGACGCCGATGCCGTACCCACACCCATCCCCAGCGCATTACCTTTGCTTTGTATGGCAAAGCTATGGCTTTTTCTTTCCCTCGGATTAGCCCAAGAAATCACCCTGGAGCAGCTCATCCTGCACACCAACGGCACTTACGAAGCTCACTGGAAAGTACCATGCCCCACCTATGCCCCTTGCGAAGTGCGCCTACCCGGCCGCTTCACGCACTGCTTACCTCCCTCCTCGGTATTTGCTTATATGATGGAACCTGATACCCTCTGGGGACCCTTCTTTAGCCATGCCCCCCTTGATGCGGAAATTCCCCTGGGTTTGCCCGTAGTTGCCACCTATCTGGCCGGCAGTGACATAGAAGAAGTCAAAGGCCTCCTTCACGCTCAAAACCCCACCTACACCATCATATCCACGGACCAAGGTCTGGTCTGGATAAACCGCCAGCACTTAGTAAGCCTGCACTTCTCCCGCACCGAGGCAGGCAACGCGCCCTATCCCGCCACCCGCCTCAAACTATTCCTGCAAAGTCAAACCCCAGACTCCATCTTATATCTCCTCACTTGGGGACAGCTGCCGGATAGTTTGAGATTCTTTTATGGGATAGAGCCTTCCGAAGGGGATATGTACAAATTCACCGTATGGGTAAAGGTCCCACCCCTTTTTGGGCAGAGCTACGAGACCACCTTGGAGGTGCAGGACCAGAATAATCTTTCGTGGAATTTGGGGCGCCTAAAAATCCCCGCGTATGCGGCTTTTCAGGTTCGTCTCGCTCGATATACCCTGCGGGGCCGCATAGGCTATCTTTTTTCTCTGCCTTTGCGCCTACCTGCAGAAGATAGCAGCTGGACGACAGTCTCAGCAGAAAGCTTTTTGTTTTTCTCTTCTTTGGACTCTCCCTCTGGTGGAAAGGGGCTTCTTCCGCTCCTGCCTTCGGGTCCAGGCCATCTCAGCACCTCAGATCAGGAAGTGATTCCGTTCTTCATAACTTATAAGAAAAACCAGACTCTACGGGTTCCTTACTCAGGTTTGCCCCCTCTACAGGCTACTCTAGAAGAGTCCCCCCGAAAATCCGACCGCAAAAGCCCCCTAATTGTAGCCGGTACATTACGGGTGACGAACCCCTTTGAAGACCCCATTTACTTAGTCGTGGAAAAGCCAGTGTTGGGCAAGCCTTTGCCATCAGAGGTAGGCTTAGCTCGCATAGAGAAGCAGGACTCGTCTTATTTACTCACTTGGGAAGCCGTATTAGCTCCCGGACAGAGTCTGAGCTTCTCGTATGCGTATGCGCCCTCCTCAGCCCTTTAGTCTAATACCATTTCCCATTATTTCCCATTACATTTCTTTTTGGGCGGCGGCCAGCCCTGCAGGCTGGCCGCCCCCCTAATGTTCTTCTTCCCATTCAGAAACCCTTCGCTGAAAAAAGGCACATCGGCTCTCCTGGCAGGCCCACTGGCCTACCGTATTCACAAGGTGCCTAGATTACTTAGCGGCGCTCGGGCATCGTCCCAAACACCCAATCCCACAAAGGCGAAGAAACCCCAAACGCCTTATCCGGACTCTTGAAGTGGTGCAAGTGATGGTGCCGCCACAAACCCCGCAAAAAAGCCGGGGGATTTTTTACCCGATGCATGAGATAGTGCATTGTAGAATACATCAGATACCCCACAATAAATCCTGCCAAAAAAGGCACCCCATAGCGCCCCATCAGCAAGTAAAACAGCCCACCAAATAAACTTGCTAAAATCAAGCTGGGCACCGGCGGCATAAAGAGATGATGGGGATCCGACGGATACTCATGATGCACCCCATGCACCAAATAATGAAACCTTTGTACCCATGGCCGCTCATCCACATAGTGAAACACAAACCGATGAAGCAGATACTCAGCAAGCGTCCAAGCAAAAATCGCCGCGCCAAAAATACCTGCGACCACGCTTACCGATAGGCCCAACCGAGCTACACTATAGTATAATAGCCCACTCACGATAGGGATGTACATTCCCCAAATGATGTAGGGGGAAGAGAGGGTGAGAAGCTCCAATAGGGGGTTTTGGAAGAGGCGAGCACGTCCGTGAACTTTCGGACGGATTGGCTGCATGGAGCAAAAATAAAGCTTTTTCCCGAATGCGCGTTCGGGTGCTAACCAAGGGTGGGGAGCCTTACCTTTGTCTGCATGAAGAAAGCCTTAGTGTGTGGGGCGGGCGGTTTTATTGGCAGTCACCTGGTACGCCGCCTAAAAGCCGAAGGGTACTGGGTACGCGGCGTAGACCTCAAGTACCCCGAATTTTCCCCCACAGTAGCCGATGATTTCGTGATCGGAGACCTGCGCGACCCAGCTTTCTGTCGCAGTATCGTGGACCAACGCTTTGATGAAGTGTACCAGCTCGCCGCCGACATGGGCGGTGCTGGCTACGTCTTCACCGGCGAACACGACGCAGACATTATGCACAACTCCGCCCTGATCAACCTCAATATGCTGGATGCCTGCTACAGGCGCAATGTCAAGCGTATTTTTTATGCTTCCTCAGCTTGCGTTTATCCGGAGTACAACCAGATGGACCCCGACAATCCCAAGTGTTATGAGGCGTCTGCCTACCCTGCGGCCCCCGACAGCGAGTACGGCTGGGAAAAGCTGTTTAGTGAGCGATTATATCTGGCCTATCATCGCAACTACGGCATGGAAGTGCGCATTGCCCGCTATCATAACATCTTCGGTCCAGAGGGCACCTGGATCGGCGGCCGCGAAAAGGCCCCTGCCGCTCTCTCCCGAAAAGTCGCCCTCGCCAAGCTCAAAGGCATCCCCTATATTGAAGTCTGGGGCGATGGCCGCCAAACCCGCTCCTTCCTCTATATTGACGAATGCTTAGAAGGTACCCTGCGGCTCATGCGCTCCGACTTCACTGGCCCCGTCAATATCGGCTCTGAAGAAATGGTAACAATTGATCAGCTGGCCCGGCTCATTATGAAGATTGCCGGCGTTGAGTTAGAGATTCGGCATGTGCCGGGTCCTACGGGCGTGCGTGGCCGAAACTCCGACAATGCCCTCATCTACGAAAAGCTCGGCTGGAAACCCTCCGAACCCCTGGAAAAAGGCATGCGCATCACGTATGCCTGGATAGAGGAACAGGTTCGTCAGGCTATTCAGGCAGGCAAACTATGAGTCGGCCCCGCATAGGTATTCTCTGTTCTGGGGGCGATTCGCCGGGCATGAATGCCGCTATTCGGGCATGCGTGCGCATGGCCCTGTACTTGGGTTATCAGCCCATCGGCATCCGGCGCGGCTACAACGGCCTCATAGAAGGCGACTTCGTTGAGCTCACAGCTAATAGCGTGAGTGGCATCATTGAGCGTGGGGGGACGATTTTGCAAGCTGGGCGCAGTCTGGCCTTCCAAACCCCAGAAGGTCGCCAAAAAGCCTACGAAAACCTCCAACGTCACGACATCCACCGACTCATCGTCATTGGGGGAGATGGCACATGCCGAGGGGCCCACACTTTCCTCTCCGAATATCCCGACATGCAGATTTTGGGACTGCCAGGCACTATTGATAATGACCTCGTGGGCACCGACTATACCATTGGTTTTGATACGGCTGTCAATATTGCGGTGGAAGCTATTGACCGTTTGCGGGATACGGCTGCTGCGATGGGGCGGCTCTTCATTGTGGAAGTAATGGGTCGGGATTCGGGCTTTATTGCGCTTTTTAGCGGTTTGGCTTCGGGAGCCGAAGCCGTCCTCGTCCCAGAAACCCCCACAGACTATGAGGCTATCGTGCGCATCTTAGAACGCGGCTGGCAGCGCCACAAAACTTCCGCCATTATCGTCGTAGCCGAAGGTGATGAAGCCGGCGGGGCCCTCCTCGCCGCCAAAGAGATTGGTAAGCGTTTCCCGCATTATGAGATTCGGGCGGTGGTCTTAGGTCATATTCAGCGCGGGGGAAAACCCTCTGCTTTCGATCGCCTCTTAGCCACCCGCTTAGGCGCGGCCGCCGTAGAACGTCTCCACGAAGGAGCGAATAACGCCATGGTCGGCATCCAAAACGACCGTATTGTCCTCACCCCCTTCCAGTATGCCACCAAAGCCCATCATGCCCTCAATCCCACCCTCCTGCGCCTCGTAGAAATCCTTTCGCTCTAATACCAACTTGATGCGAAGAATTGCTAAATGCGAGTCGGTGGTATTTTGGGGGGCGGTGGCCAGCCCGCAGGGCTGGCCACCGCCAAAACCTCGCTCCATTTAGGAGGTTTTTGATTGCAAATGGTATAACTTCTTACTCATGAAAAAGAAGCTATCCCCCCCTAACGCGGCTCTCCAAGGTCTGCCTAAAGCCTCCAGCACCCCAATACAGCCCTATTCTTCGCTCTCCTCCTTAGGAACGACCTCTATGGTGAGGGTGGCCTTAACTTCCCGGTGAAGGCGGATTTCAACTTCATAGGTGCCTAAGGTGCGTGCAGGCACCGGAAAATGGACTTGCCGCCGCTCAATCCGGATCCCCCGCTCAGCTAAGAGATCTACGATTTGCTGGGGTGTAATAGCTCCAAAGAGCTTCCCCTCTTTTCCAGCCAGAGCGGGTATGGTCAAGGTAAGCCCTTGGAGCTGCTGAGCTAACTGCTGGGCAGCGGCCTTCTCCTGGGCTAGTTTGTGGGCGATTTGTCGCAAGTGAGCTTCTAAGTGGCGCTTGGCACCCGGCGTAGCTATCTCCGCAAACCCCTTCGGAATAAGATAATTCCACGCATACCCCGGCCGCACCCGAACAATATCATACTTATTGCCTAAGTTCTCTACATCCGCCTTCAATATCACCTCAATCGTGCGCGAACCCATAGCCTTACTTGAGATTATCCGTTACAAAGGGCAGCAATGCCAAGTGCCGAGCGCGCTTGATTGCCCGCGCGAGCTGCTTTTGGTACTTCCAGCTCGTACCCGTTACGCGACGGGGAAGGATTTTACCTTGCTCATTGACAAAGTTTAGCAGAAAATCAGGGTCCTTGTAATCAATGTACTTGATGCCGCTTTTCTTGAAAAAGCAGAACTTCTTACGTTGGCGAGTCCCCGATAAAATAGCTAATGCCGGATTAGACGGAGCCGGCCCTAAGTCCTTATCTATGCTCATAGTTCAGCAGGAGATTGCTGAGCTTTCAATTTTTCTTGACGACGACGATTGTATTCAATGGCGTGCTTATTTAACTTCACAATCAAATGCCGCATAATATGCGGCTGGAGCTCAATGTATCGTTGCAAAGTCTTTATAAAAGAAGCAGGAGCTTGGAACTCCGTATAGACATAATAGCCTGAGAGCTTTTTCTTGATGGGATAAGCTAATCGCCGTAGGCCCCATACTTCCTGATTGACGATTTTTACGCCATTTTTTTGCAAAAACTCCTCAAAGTCTCGGAGGTGGGCCTCATACGCCTCTGGAGGGAGGTCAGGCGGCCAAATCTGCACAATCTCGTACTGATTGATAGGGTCTAGTCTTGGCATGACGGGCGCAAAGGTACAGAAAAAATCCTACACGGCGAAAGAGGTGCCACAGCCGCAGGTCTGTCGCGCCTGCGGATTGCGAAAGACAAAACCCCGATCCGATAAGCCTTCGGGATGGTCTATCTCCAATCCATCTATTAGGGGCAGGTGCGCCGAAGGCACCCAGAGCCGAATCCCTTCAATCTCAAAGAGTATATCTTCTGACGAAGGAGCTTCTTTCACGAGCTGTAACCGATAAGACAACCCTGCACAACCGCCAGCTTCTATGATGAGGCGAAAGCCCTGCCCTTCAGGCTCCCTCTCCAGCACCCGCCGAAAGGCCTTTACCGCTCCTGGCGTCAGATGTATAGCCATGCCCCAAAATAAACAAAAAATTCCCTAACTGAGCCCCTTTAGGGCCGCACCAGCACGAAAGACCCCCAAAAGTAGGGCTGTGGACGAGCCTTCCGCATTTCTTTCTGGGTGGCCCAAAAAGCCTCCGCAATGGGAAGGCGCATTACCAACCACTGCCGATAAAAGTTTACCATGAAGTCCCGGGTCGCCTCATCATCTACCTTCCACAAGCTCAGAATGAGGTTCCGCGCTCCCGCAATCAGAAACGCTCTTTGCAGTCCATAAACCCCCTCCCCATTCTGCACTTCTCCCAGCCCCGTCTCACACGCAGAGAGAGCTACCACCTCGGTGTTTTCCAGAGACAGCGCTAAAAGCTCGTAAGCATTGAGAAAACCATCATTTTCGGGATTTGAGGAGCCCCCATTGACCATAGTACGCCCCGCATCCGCTAAAAGAAGCGCCGACCGGAAAAGCGGATTGGCTAAGGCACTGCTACTCTGTATGCCTATGAGCTCCCCTATCCGCTCATCATACGGCAAAAAGACCCCATGCGTCGCAATGTGAAGTATATACGGCGAATGGGCTTGTTTAGCTCTGAGTTCAGAAGCTTCCCGACGAGTATAGACATAAGGTAAGATCCCGGCCGATTGGAAGAGATCCTGTAAAGCCCGGGCTTCTTGGGCTGTCCCAGGTAGATCTGGCACATATACGCTGTCCGACGGTAACCCCCCATTGTAGTCTGGGTCCGCCACAATCCAGGCCTTCCGACCCTCATAGTACTTGATAGGCTTAGGCGGCCGAACCAAAGAAGCCAACCGAGAATGATAAATCACCTGGTATTTATCTACCAGATATCCGCCGCCGGGTAAGGGTATGGTGGCCAGGTTAATCTGATTGAAGACCCCGTCATTAGACACGAGGAGCGTTTGCGTGCCTTGGGGGAGGCGCTCCTCAATCGGTGCCCAATAGGCTCTATAAGAAGTAGTATCTCGCTCAAAATTCAGGATGCTCTGGGTGTAGCGGAAAAAGAAATAATCCTCCATCTTTTTGCCATCTGGGAAGGCTATCACGAGCGGCTTTTTGCTCTGGGGAGCTATAAGAACGGCATAATATATGATAGAGTCGGTATTGGGCACGCGGGTGCGAATCCAGTCTATGGCGACGGTGCCATCACTGAGCTTGGAGCGAATGTTTTTCCAAGAAGGTCGTGCTAAACGAATGTCCCCTATTAGAGCGACCAAGTCTCGCTCCAGAGCATTCAAGCGAGCCTCTTCCTGGGCTAAGTTTACGCCTAGCTCCGCCAGCTCTTGGGAGGTATAGGTATAGAGTTTTGTAACATAATCTTTTTGCTCCTGCCATTCTCGGTAGATGCGGGCGATGGTCGTATCGGTGGATTTCTCCAGACGGCGGCGAAGCTGAGCCGTTTCACTCAAAATCAGCGCCTTAGTAGCTAAATAAACATTGTAAGCCTTTTCCTGGATAGCCGGCACACCCGTAGAAAAGGCATACGCATAATACTTTTCCAGGATACTTCGGATACGGCCCCAGTAGCGGGCCTTATCTGATTCACTCAGACCAGCAAAAATCTTATCCACCTGGTCTAAGATGAGCCGGGCCGACTTTTCATAAGTTTTTCGGGTGGAGGAGAGGTCCTGCGCCGCCCAGTAATAGTCCGCCATCTCCCCTAAGTAGAAGGGATATTCTGGATGCTTTTCTCCATAAAGGGCTTTCCACAGAGTGATGAAACGTTTATACTCGTTTAGGGCTTTGAGATTTTCACCTTTGGCTTTATAGACGCGAGCGCTGACGAGATACATGCGGATGCGTTCTGGATGCCGCAGGTTAAGTTGGGCTTCCAGGAGGGTGCGAGCCGATTGGAGGCGCTCTTCGGCCTTAGGCAGCTGTTGCAAATACAAGAGCAGGGGAATCGCGTCTAAATTCAGGATAGCATATTCCAGTGGTGCAGTATTTTCAGCTTTATCGGCCTCGGTGAGAGCGTTTTCTAGATAGAAAGCCACAGAGTCGCGCTGATTTCGGAAGAGGCTATTTTGAGCAAGTTTCAGGTAGGTGCGGGCTAACATTAAGCTGGGCTTACCTCCATAAAAGCGCTTTTGGCTTTCGGCTGCGGCGGAAAGGTAACGATTCTGATTGTCATATCGTCCTAAGGCTTCCTCTACAGCGGCAGCCGCTAATAGCGCATCTACATACCCGACAGACCCTTCACCCTGAACCTCCCGAGCTAAGCGCAACGCCTCTTCTGCTGTCTGCTGAGCCTTTAGATAATCCCCCGCTAAGAGATAAAAGCTCACCAAATCTACATAAAAAGAAGCCACTTCTGGGTCTTTCCGGCCGCTGACCTTGTAGAGATTGGAAATTTTCTGATATACCTCTCGGGCCTGATTCAAGCGTCCGGTACGCTGATAGAGCCTGGCCAAGCGTAAAAGACTATAACTTTCTTCACTGATGGCTTCTTCCTTAGAGAGGCGACTGCGCAAACGAACCGCTTCTGAATAATAGCGTTCTGCGTCTTTATATCTCCCTCGGAAGCTTTCTAAGTCTCCCAAAAGCTCGTAAAGGGTGATTTTTTCGCGAACGTACAAGAGGGGGAGGTCTTCCACGGGCTCCCGAATACGGCGCAGAAGGGTATCGGCACGCACTACCTGCGCCAGCCGCAAATGAAGATCCGCTAAGAGAAGAGCCGAACGCAAATAAAAAATGCTTTTTTCCGGTTTATCCAAGAGCTTATCCAAGGCGGCGAGCTGATAGGTCATAAGGGTTTCCGCCCGGGCATACAGACCCCGCTGAATGCTACGACGAGTGATCTTTTCGCGAATAGGTATAGTTCGGGGAATGAGCGGATCTCCTTGCCGGGAGAGTACATCAAGGGCTTTTTGGGCTGCGCTATCGGCTAAGGGATACTGGTACTGGGCCTGAGCGGCTTCCATGAGGGAAAGAAAGGTCTGAGCCCCTTCTAAGGTGGTATCTATTTGGGCTTTAAGGGCCTGATTAGCGGCTTGGGCAGCAAAATTAAGAGCAATCGTATTTCGCCCCTGCCGAAGGGCTACCTGGGTAGCTATTCCATAAAGCCTTTGCCCCCAAAGGGTATAAGGCTGCTGACCCATGTAATAACTGAGAATATTTTCAGCCAGACTATACTTACGCAAAAGAATCGCCGCTTCTACAAAGTGGTCTAAGCTCTGGACCAGAGGCTCGGAAAGAGTTCTATCTTTCTGTTTGGTGAGGCTGCCAATTAGAGGTGAAAGGAGGCTTATTCGTCGCTGATAGTTACTTTTTGTGGTTTGCGATATTCGCATAAGGGTAGCGAGGGACTGCGCTCTGAGGCGATAGATTTGGGCGGGGTCGGGGAGTTTTTTTGCGGCTTGGGCGCTTTTTTTAGCCTCTTGTATAGCGGAGGTGGGATTACCTCGGAAGGCATAGCTGAGCGCTCGATAATAATGCAATTCGGTCGCGCCCCAGGCAGCATGAGCACGGGCCTTACTACGAGGATAGTGCGACGGCAGAGAATCCCAAAGGCCTTCTTGCCAGTGCAAAAGGTAGGATAGGCACCGATGCGTTTCCTGGAGATAAGGAAAAAACGGCGTCTGCAAGATCGTGGAGGGAGCGGCTTCCTGTAAAGCTTGGGAGGCAGCCTGAGGTTGACCTAAATTAAGAAGAAAGCGCGCTTTTTCCAAGGCTATGAGGTGTTTTTGCTCGGGCTGCTGAGCGAGAGCCTGTCCCTTTTGAATGTATTCGGCTGCCAAGCGAACCGCCCCTAACTGATTGGCCGTATAGGACCGCACCCAGTAGTAGAGAAACCGCGTATCTCTATCTAAGGAACTGGCCCCATCCACTACGGGAAGGTATTGATTCAGAAGGGAATCAGCTTGGCGGGCTTGACCCGAGGAAGCCAGCCCTAATGCTCGCGCACACGCCGCCCGCACCAACTCAGGCGAGTCAGGCGTAGAACTCCGTAAAAGCGACCTATAAGTCTTCTCTGTTTTTTTCACAAAACCCTTGATATCCCCTTGACCAAAGACCTTATCATGCGGGAAAACCTGGGCACATACACATCCCCATAAGAGAATCGCTCCGATGAAGATCCAAATTCGCATCCGCTTAGGCCTCTCGGCGTTTGAGACGAAGCGCTTTCCCAACGCGCCCCCTCATGTAAAAGAGCCGCGCTCGCCGCACCTTATTTCGGCGCACTACCTCTATGCCTAAAAGATAAGGAGAATGCAAAGGCACAATCCGCTCAACCCCCACACCATTAGAAACCTTGCGCACAGTAATCATCTCATGCGAGCCTTGCCCCCGCCGCTGAATCACCATCCCCTCAAACACTTGAACCCGTTCCTTCTCACCCTCCACAATCTTTAGGCGCAGACGAACGATATCTCCCGCCCGAAACTCCGGCACATCCTTCTTAATGTAAGGGGCATTCACTAAGTAGTCTATTTCCCGCAGTAGGTGGCTCATGCCGCAAAGGTATGCAACTCTGACCATTCCACACCTTATTCCAAAACCTTTCACACTTTGGTATTCTGATTTCTCCCTATATTTGCGTTCGGTATGAATCAGATGCCTACAGCTGCGTCGCAAAGCACTGCTATGACGGTGCGTTCGGGCGGAAGCGCCCTTCGGGAAGCATTTGCCGCTATTGTCATTTTAGTGGCTATCACGATTGGTATCCTCATCTATGTATTTGTACTGGGCAATCCTAACAATTTTGAAGGAGGCGACCCGAAAAATAACCCTCTTCCAGGAAATTATTTGGGGGTCGCTTACAAGGGAGGTATTCTCGTTCCTGTGGGCATTGGCCTGCTCATCATCACTATCGTTATGTCCATAGAGCGGTTTATCACCTTAGCCAAAGCCAGCGGCAAAATCAGTATGGAAGCTTTCGTACACCAGATAGAAACCCTCATTGAGCAAGACCGCATAGATGAAGCCATCGCCCTTTGCGATAAACAGCGGGGCACCCTTGGCAATGTCGTCCGGGAAACCCTCATCCGTCTCAAACTTGTCCGGGATGACAAAGCCCTGACCAAAGAACAAAAGATCGCCGCCGTACAAAAAGCCGTAGAAGAATCCTTGGCCTTAGAGCTACCTATGCTGGAAAAGCACATGACAGTTATTGCCACGATTGTTTCCATTGCTACCTTGATTGGTCTTATTGGGACGGTGTTAGGGATGATTCGGGCCTTTGCGGCCTTAGCGACTTCGGGGGCTCCGGATGCCGTTGCCCTTGCTACAGGGATTTCCGAAGCGCTCGTCAATACGGCCCTTGGGATCACCACCTCCACTATTTCCACTATCATGTATAACTACTTCACCAGCCGCATAGATGATATCGTCTATCGTGTGGATGAGGCAGGCTTCATTATTACGCAAACTCTCCAAGAAAAGTTATAACCCATGGCAAAGTTCAAGGCCAAAAAGCGTAATATCGCCATCGACATGACGCCGATGGTGGACTTGGCCTTTTTGCTCATTACATTTTTCATGCTTACTGTGAAGTTTCGGGCGCCTGAAGCCTTAGAGGTTCATGTGCCCTCCTCTATTGCTGACACGCCCTTGCCCGCGCAGGATATTATGGTCATTTCGGTGGCTCCCGATTCCTCAGGCAAGGGCGGACGGGTCTTTTTCGGCGTAGATAGCAAGCACACCCGCCTCGCTATCTTAGAAAAAATTCAGGAACGTTACGGCTATGTCTTTGACGACCGAGAAAAACAGCTTTTCTCCGTCCTGCCTGAAATAGGCGTACCCTTTGAGCAGCTCAAGGCCTACCTCAATTTAAGCGAAGCTGAGCGCAAAGCCTTTGACAAACACACCTCCATCCCCATTGACTCCACCAATAACCAGCTCGGTCAATGGATACTCTTTGCCCGGTACAGCAACCCAAAAATTCGCATAGCCATCCGCTCCGACGAAAAAACACCCTACCCCGTCATCGCCCGCATTATAGAAACCCTCAAAGATCAAAAAGTCCATCGTTTCAACCTCATTACAACCTTAGAAGCCCAACCTAAATCCTAAAACCTTATGGCAGCCGAAGTCGGTGGCGATAGTGGTGCACCCAAAAAAGGAAAAAAATCCGGTAAAGCCCACAAGCCCAAGAAACGTCCTCGTATTGACATGACCCCTATGGTGGACTTGGGGTTTCTCCTGCTTACCTTTTTCGTGCTTACAACGACTATGTCAACCCCCAATACCATGCCCGTCGTCGTCCCCCCTAAAATCACCGAAAAAGATGAAGTAGAACCTCCTAAAATCAGCGAACGGAAGGTCATTACTCTGCTCGTGAGCCGAGGGAAGGTTTATTACTACACAGGAATTGAAAACCCAGAACTCCATGTGACGGATTTTTCGCCTAAAACCGGCATTCGGAAGGTCCTCTTAGAGCGGCGAGCCGAAGTAGAAGCTAACTACGGCAAAGACGAAATGATCGTAATCATCAAAATGATGGATGATGCCCATTATCGGGACTTTGTGGACATTTTAGACGAAATGGCCGTTATCAACCAGAAAAAATACGCCTTAGTAGATATCACGCCAGAAGAGAAAGAGCTGGTAGAGGAATACAGGAAAACTATGGAAAAAACCTCATAGGCCATGGCCACGACGACATATTTTGATTGGGATGAGCGCTTATTTGCGAATAGGAATAAAGAGTACGGGGCCTACTATCTCCGAAAAAATTATGTTCGTCATACCACGCGGGCGCTTATTATTGGGATTAGCGTGGTAGTGCTGGGGTTTGCGTTTCCTTTTATCAAGGCCTATATAGAAGCTAAGGTAGAAGGGCTTACCAGAACCAAGAAAAAGACGGTTATCACGCAGCTGATGGAGCCACCGCCGATCAATAAGGAGAAGGAGCCACCGCCGCCGCCACCCGCCGAGCCACCTCCACCTCCCCAACGCGCCCAGATTAAGTTCGTCCCTCCCCAAATCGTCAAAGAGGAGCAAGCTAGACCTGAAGAGACGATAGCGAATATTGACACCCTCCTGAAAGTAGACCCCGGGCTCAAGAATGTGGAAGGTGACCCCAATGCCCTTCCCACCATTGAGGAAGGTACGGGCACGGGCAATCAGCCAGCTGAAGTGGTAGAAGAACCCGAACCCGACGTGAATGCCTTCGTCGCCGTAGAAAAAGAGCCCCAGCCCGTCAACATGGACGAAATCAAGAAACGTATAGGTTATCCGCCCTTAGCCAAGGAAGCTGGCATCCAGGGGAAGGTTATCGTTCGGGTATTAGTAGGTAAGGATGGTAAATATGTCAAACATGTCGTGCTCAAATCTCCCCACAAAATCCTCACCGAGGCCGTAGAGAAAGAACTCCCGAACCTAGAGTTCACCCCGGGCATCCAAGCGGGCAAACCCATCAAGGTGTGGGTAACTATTCCCTTTGATTTCCGTCTGCAATAGGGCACGCTGGTTTGATTTTTGGGTAGGCCCTCGGGTGATTGAACCTGGGGGCCTGTTTTTTGAGCAGAGTTGGGACTTTTAGGGGCAAGGGAAGACCCTCTCTTCTGATAAGATAATACCATTTTGAGGCGAAGGCTTTCTTAATGTGAAGAGGGGTGAGGGCGCCCCCTCCCGGCGGTGGCCAGCGCCCCTTGGGCGCTGGCCACCGCCTTAGCAC
>Ga0079995_1061594_pt2 | contig 21665 bp, 15 predicted proteins | sample FaiFalFF_MnMetaG_2_FD_69198 | JGI IMG/M metagenome (GOLD analysis project Ga0079995, IMG submission 69198) | Freshwater microbial communities from Yellowstone National Park, Wyoming, USA - Fairy Falls C (FF_Mn_C) (SPADES assembly) (version 4) | ecosystem: Environmental > Aquatic > Freshwater >...
CGACAAAGGGCGTTGATGGCTTCCCAGCGCACCAACGGCTCTTTCGCTTGCGCCAACTGCCGCAATTGCTTCAGCACGGTCGGCGTCGGCTTGTCCCAAATGGCAATCATATCGGCGATGGCAGCGTCCCAAGTGTCAGTGCGAAGGCGCGTCGGTTGCTTGCCGTCCGTCCAACCCTTTGCAGGTGGCTTGTTGGGGAACAACTCGGAAAGCGCCATCAACGCCAGTTGTGTCTCCTTGAAGGGCGTGTTGAAGGCTTCGTAGGGTTGACCGTCGGTGTTCCAAGCGCCGAAGGGTTTTTGGCGCGTCAGCAAGTAGACGACGCCCTTGCGGACGGCAGGGTCATCAATTGTCAAGCCCGCTTTCGCCAAAGCGAAAAGCGCTGTCGCCGTCGCAAACTCGGCGGGTTTATCGTTGAAGCGGTAAGACCAACTGCCATCGGGTTTCTGCTCCTTTTTGATGCGGGCGATGTTGGCGGCGATGCGGTCGGCATATTTTTCTCGCCCGACTTCGCAAAGGAAAATCGTTTGCCAGCACAAATCGTCCAGCGTTTGGATGCTGTCGTCGCCAGCATTGACCGCCAGTTTCTCCACATGAGCGGCTGTCGCTTCGTCACCGACTTTCTTCAGCAACTGCCATGCCATCCACGCCGTCTCGTAACTGGACAAAGTGGGCGGGTTTTGCTCGTTGTTACCCGTCCCGTTAGGTGGCAACTTGTCCCGCTGATAGAAAGCACGCACATAGACTGCTTGTTGGACAAAGTAGTCGGGGCGTTGCTCGCCTGTCATCCGCTCATACTCCCGCAAGATAAGCGCCATCTGGCTGAGGACATGGGCATCAGCGCCGATGAAACGCACCCAAACGGAATTGGGCAAATAGAAGGGGCGGGGGGCATTGTAAAGGCGCTCCGCCAAAAACCGAAGGGCTTCCCGCTCGTGAACGGGATAGCCGTTGCGGTTTGCCCACATCGTTCCCTTCGTGCTGAACTGCGAGGGATGGCAGGCGGTGCAAACGACGGTCTCGTTGTGCACTTGTCGGTCGCGCCGAGCGACAGTGCCTGAGCGGGGCGTGTTGGCGAACCACGAATCGCCCGCCGCCACGATGTAGTTCATCGCAACCGAAATGGCTTTGCGGGCAGATGCCGCTATTTGGGCAAGGTCGGCGTTTTCGTCCCGCAGGTAAGGGGGCACTTCGTAAACGGTCATCCGCAGGCGATAAGCGGGATGATTGGCTTCCACCTTGACAAAATAAGTGCCCTTGCGCAAGACGCGGGTCGTGAACTTGTTGGCGCTATTGAGTTCCACCCCGTTCACTCGCACGGGCGGACCGACTTGCGCTTCGTGGGGACCTGAAACGGGGTCGTAGCCGTCGGTGTAAGCCGCCAGTTCGCCCTTCTCGTTGAGGGTGTAAACAGTAATGTTGGCGGGCACATCTCGGTCAAGGATGTCAAGGTTGAAGTGGACGAGTTTGGGCGCTTCGTCGGGTTGTTCCACCTTGAACCAGTCCACGCCCGCTTGCAACGCTTTCCCTTCGTCCATGTCGGGAGCGATGAAGTAGGGACGGTCGTCGGCAGTGCCAATGACCGTCGCACCGAGCGGCACGGGTTGGGCGTGTTGCCAATCGTCGTTGGGTTCAGCCTCCACAACCACGCCGCTGTCGCCCGAAAGTTTCAAAGGCAGCAAAGTGAGGCGGAAGGAAGTCGCCACCTTACTGTCCACGACCAACATCGCGCCCTTCTTCGGGTCGGCGCGGAAAACGCAATACCAATCGGGGTCGGCAAGGTGCAGGGATTTTTGGGCAATAGTTTTGCCGTCAGCGATGATGGCAAATGTCACTTGCGCCGCGTTGGGCAGCAAACGGGCGTCAGTGGCGCTGACCGTCAGGCTGTAAAGGTTCGCATCGTCCCGCAGTTGCAACGGGATGTGGGTGACGCCAGCGGGGATGGTGAGGGTGACAGTTTTGTCAAGGCGCAACGGTTTGAAGATGCGGTCAGGGAATTTGAGAGGAGTCTCTGCGGGGAGACGAACGGCGAAAGCGATCAACGCTAACGCCCAGCCCACCACCAACCCAACGGTCGCTCGCCGCAGGGCTTTCAGACTATGTGATGCCTTCATCGGCACTCACCCTCCTTCGTCCATTGCCGATTGCGCTCGTCCATGCCAAAAAGTAGCCGTGCTAAAGAGTAGCAGGAGCGATTTAGGATGTCAAGTTCAACCGCCATTGGGGCATGCACGACGCTACCTTCGTCATTTCACTTCCATCTCGCCATTCGCTATTCGCCAGTCGCCAATCGCTACCGTTTCACTAATCGCTATTCGCCAGTCGCCGTCGTTTTCGGCTCGGCAGGAGCCTCGCCATCCCACTTCATTTCGTCCCTCGTCCCGCGTCCCACGACCCGTTTTAAGTCGGTGTCTACCAAAACGAAGCCTGCTGAAGCAGGCTGAAAAACTGGAGGGCGCATCTCCTGATGCGCCGAAAATTTTCGGCAGTGCGGGAGCGCTGCCCTCCAGAAAACCACTCGTTATTCGCTACTCGCTGCCGTTTTGGCTCGGCAGGAGCCTCGCCCTCCCAATTTGCCCACTCTCAGACTTTTTGAGCACACTCGGCACAACTTAACGCGCAAAGGTGTGAAAGAATTATCACTGAGGTCGTTGCGCAAGTGCTGCATAAATCTTGCATGCGAGCTGAAGATTTTGCGCTTAATTCAGCCAAAGCGGCAGAGCAAGGAGGGCGTGCCACGATGTTTGCCAAGATTAAGTTCGTCAACGAGAAGGAAGAAGCGCGTGGGGTAATGGCATTGCTGCGGAAAGGGAGGGTTCGCCTTCACACCGTTCAGGAAAATGGAGAGGCGTTCTTTTTTGTCCCTGAAAGCGCTTTAGCGGTGTTGGACGAGTTGGGCGTTCAATATGAAGTCGTGGAGCGGGGTGGTTGGGATGCCGTTGTTCAAGCGCTACGAAGTGCTCCTGCCCGTAAGGTATAATGACGGCACGCCCATTGAGGAAGAAAAATTCCAGCGAACTTGGCTGGAAGCCCGACAACAATTTGGCGGACTGACCATAGATTTGCATCCGTTGCGGGGCATCTGGGTGCACGAAGAGATTGTGTATGAAGACGAACTCATCCGCCTCGTCCTTGATGTTGAAGACACCCCTGAGAATCGCGATTGGTTTCTCCGATGGAAGGAAACGCTGAAGGAACGGTTTCGGCAGTTGGAAATTTGGATGGTCGCCATCCCCATTGAAGTCCTGTAATTCGCTACTCGCCGAAAACCTACTGCACCTCAAATGAACTCTCTCACCCCGACCTGCCAATAAGTTCGGCTTTTTAGAGTGAACTCGGCACAACTTAACGCGCAAAGGTGTGAAAGAATTATCACCGAGGTCGTCGCGGAGTGCAACTTGGTCGAAAAAACGCATTGGCGAGAAAGGGGGAAACAACGATGAAGCGGTTAGGGTGGGTCGCTTTGTGCGGTTTGATTTTGGCAAGTGCGTTCGCTCAAGCCCCGAAGAAGCGTTACCGAATTGCCGTAGTGCCAAAGAGCGTCGCCTTTGATTTTTGGCTTGCAGTTAGGGCTGGTGCGGAGAAAGCGGGCAAAGAGGAAGGCGTGCAGATTATCTGGAAGGGACCAAGTGATGAACGGGACATCGCGGGACAGAGAGCCATCTTGGAAAACTTCATCACCCAGCGTGTTGATGCCATCGTTTTCGCCGCTTGCGATGCGAAGGCGATGGTTCCAATCGCTCAAAAAGCGTTGAATGCTGGAATTAAGGTCATCACCATTGACTCTGGTCTTGACCCTGAAATCTCGCTTTGCTTTGTCGCCACCGACAACATCAAGGGGGCGCGAATTGCTGCTGAGACATTAGCGAAGTTGATTGGCTATGAAGGTAAGGTTGGTCTCATCCCGTTCGTCCCCGGCGCCGCAACATCAATTCAGCGGGAACAAGGTTTCAAGGAAGGGCTGAAAAAGTTCCCCAAGGTCAAGTTGGTGGCGACGCTGTATTCGGAAAGCGATGTGACGAAGGGGATGCAAGTGACCGAGAACATGCTCACAGCCCATCCCGATTTGAAAGGCATCTTCGCCGCTAATGAGCCCGGTGCGATTGGTGCTGCCCGTGTCCTGCAAGCCCGAAAATTGGTTGGCAAGGTCAAACTCGTCGCTTTCGACGCTGCCCCGACGGAAATCAAGGCACTTCAAGATGGTGTCATCCAAGCCCTCATCGTCCAAAACCCGTTCCGAATGGGATACGAAGGTGTCAAGATGGCGGTGAAAGCGTTGAGGGGCGAAAAGATTCCCAAGCGGATAGACACGGGCGTCACCGTCGTGACTATGGAAAACTTTCATCGCCCAGAAATCCAACGGCTACTTTTCCCGCCGAAAATCAAGTGACCCGAAACGCTCGTCAAAGAGGTGATGTCGGTGAAGTTGCTGATAACCCACGATTTGACGCCGCAGCAACTGGAGCAAGTGCGGCTGACTGCCCGCGAGCACATGATCGTTTACACGCAGGAACGAGACCTCGCTTTGGCTGAAGCCCGAAGCGCCGACATTGCTTTGCTCGGTGCGTTTGCGAGGGAGATTTTGGAAGCGGCGACAAACCTCAAGTGGGCTCACATTCCTTGGGCAGGCGTTGACAGTTTGATTGATGCCATCCGCAAGACACCGGCAGTTGTAACTTGCGGGAAAGGTGTCTTTGATGCTCCGATGGCTGACCATGTTTTTGCCTTGCTCTTAACCTTGACCCGCCAAATCAACACCTTCCTGCGCTACCAAATTGCGGGCATTTGGAAGCGGGAACTCCCTAACGCTTCCTTGACAGACTTGTGGGGCAAGACGATGGGGATCGTCGGTCTGGGAAACATTGGTAGGGAAGTGGCGAGACGGGCAAGTGTTTTTGGCATGAGGGTTCTTGCCGTCAAGCGGAGACCAGCTGCAATTTCGGAAGAACCCGTCGATGGGCTTTTCCTCGGCTATGAAGGGCTTAGGCTCATGTTGCCGGAATGCGATGTCGTTGTCATCACAGCGGCGCTGACACCTCAGACTCGTTACCTCATCGGTCAAAACGAAATCGCTTCCATGAAAAAAGGCGCGATACTCATCAATGTCGCGAGGGGCGCTCTCGTTGACGAGAGAGCGTTGGTTGAAGCGTTGAAATCGGGTCACTTGGCTGGGGCTGGGCTTGATGTCTTTGAGGAAGAACCGCTGCCGCCTGACAGCCCGCTTTGGCACATGCCCAATGTAGTCATCACGCCGCATGTCGGCGGGCTCAGCGAGAGGACGAGGCAGCGGGTTTTTGAGCGTTTCCTTGAGAACCTTCGTCGCTTCCTCGCTGGTGAACCTTTGGTCGGCGTAGTTGATAAGGATGCAGGATATTGAGGCGAAACTTGCGAAACGGAGGTGCTGAGAGGATGGCTGATGTCATCACCATTGAAGACTTTGCCAAGTTGGATTTGCGGGCAGGCAAAGTTGTCAACGCTCAGAAAGTGCCGGGCAAAGACAAGTTGCTGGTGCTCCAAGTGGACATAGGGACTGAAACGCGAACCGTAGTCGCTGGGATAGCGCAAGAGTTTTCGCCCGAAGAGTTGATTGGCAAGCAAGTCGTTCTCGTCGCCAACCTCGAACCGAAACGCATCGGCGGGATTGTCTCGCACGGGATGATTTTGGCAGCGGGCGAGGAAAAAGCCCTCGCAATCGTCACCCTTGACAGAGAAGTTCCGCCCGGGACAAAGGTTCGTTGATGAGGGCGCGTAAGCGATGAGCAGCCATGAAACTGAAATTGCATCGCAACTTCTGGGTGGCGATATTGTGGCTGCTGGTTCTGCCAGTTCTGGCATTGAGCGAACCGACGGATGCTTTTTTGTGCCGAAGTGAGTGGGATGGGCAAAAGGAAGCCGAGTTGGTTTTTGAAAACGACGGGAGAACAGTGGTTGCCAGATTGAATCCGACCCGCTCCCATTTCCTCGCTGACGGCAAGCCAATTGGTTGGAGCGAGTTGCTCCCTAACTTACCTGCCCCGCCTATTCCCGTGTTCGTCCATCGGAGCAAATTTCGCTGGTCGCTAATTGCAGGGCGAAGGTTAATTGCTTTCGCTTTCGCTGATGAGCCAGCAACGAGGAAATGGACTGGCTTGAATCTCAAGGACTTTACTCCTGTTGAGCCTCTTTCTGAACGCTACCTCATCCCTTCAGGCGGATGGAAGCAGGTTGACCTTGACGATGGTTCCGTCGCTTTCAGACCGCCTGAGCGAACACTGAAAGGGGCGTTCCCGTTGGTTGCAGGTGGAGAAGTCTTGACCGATTTTTCTGCAGCCCTCGGAGTTCAACCTAACGGCGCAAGAGCCATTGGGCTCGGAATTTGCTGGGGCGAGGACGGTGGATACCTGTGGCGATGGGTGAGGGAAAGAGGCGAGATGAAATGGCAACTGGCGGTCGCAAAGCCTTTTGATTCAAGTTGGGATTTGACGCCGCTCTACGAAGAGCCTGCGACTGTCTCGCCGACTGAGTGGCATCAGTTGCAAGTCTGGCGCTCAGGAGACCAAATTTGGGTTGGAGTGGATGGTGAGGTTTCGGCGAATTTAAGAGACAATCGCTTCGCCTTCGGGCAAATTATCGTCTGGGTTGAAATCGGCGATTTGCCACCGCCGCTCGTCCGTCCCGTTCGCTTAACCCATTGGTGGTGCGCTTCCTTGTCAGCAGATATTGACGCGAACGAACCGTTCCCTGCCTGTTTGGGCGAGTGGAAAACGAAATCCGATGGCTGGACACTCCAAACCTTGCCAGGTCAGCCTTTTGCCTTGTCCCTCTTGGGAGCGCCGGACTTGCCTGCGTGGTGGGTAGCCAATGTCCTGTGGCGGAACGAAACTTTTGGGCTCGTTTTCGGTTGGCTTGACGAGAACCACTATCACCTGCTCAGGCTGCGACCTTACGAGAAAACAGCAGAACCTCACCGAGCCGTTTTGGAACTTGTAGCCGTTCGTCAAAGCCGAGAAACCATTTTGGATAAGTGGGATTTGCTTTTGGAAAGCGGTGGGGTTTATCGGTTGGCTTTGCAGATGACGGAAAATCAAGTGAGCGGCTTCATCAACGGCATGGGTTTGGTGAGGGCGGAAATTTCGCCTGTCGGCAAAGTAGGGTTGTGGACAAATTCGTCGCTGAACTTGAAGCGGTTTTGGCTTTACATCGGCGAAGAACCGCTGCTGTCCTTGACTCCCGAAATGGGCGGAACAGTTCAACCCCTTACTGGCAACCTCATCATCGCCCACGAAGTGGTTTCCATCACCCTCCCCGCCGGTCTTCCGCCCGGTGTCCCTTTGAGCGCCAGATTGAGCCAAGAGCCAGTCATCTTGCTCGTTGAAAGGCGTGGCAATCGCTTAGTCTTTCAAGTGGAACGGCAAGGTCGGTTGTTGGGCGTAACTTCAACTTCACTGCCATCGCAAGTGCCGATAACCATCCGCCTTGAACGCCGCGACCGATTGTTGCTTGTCTGGCTCGGCAACCAGCCTGTTTGGACTTTGAGATTGCCTTGAAGGTGCAGCGATTTTGCTCACATGTATCCTCGAGCCTCAGTTGTGACCAGCAACTCAGATTGGGACGGTGGTTGATAAAGTTTGCGACCGACGGCAGTGGCGATTGGTTCAAGTTTCCGCATCAACTCACCGAACTGCTCAATTGTCAACGATTGTGCGCCATCGGAAAGGGCTTTAGCCGGGTTGGGATGAACTTCCAAGATTAAACCATCAGCACCAGCAGCGATAGCAGCAAGAGCCATCGGGATAACCATGTCGCGCCTGCCAGTCCCGTGACTTGGGTCGGCGATGACGGGCAAGTGGCTTAGTCGTTTGGCTGCCACAATCGCTGAGATATCCAGAGTGTTGCGAGTGTAGGTTTCAAAAGTTCTGATGCCCCGTTCGCACAAAATCACATACGGGTTGCCTTCAACGCAAATGTATTCTGCAGCCTGAAGCCATTCCTCAATGGTTGCCGACATGCCCCGCTTGAGCAGAACAGGTTTGCGCAACTGACCTACTTCTCGCAGTAGGGCGAAATTCTGCATGTTGCGAGTTCCAATTTGCAGTATGTCTGCGACTTCTGCGACCGTCTCTACATCCCTCGTGTCCATGACCTCAGTGACAATTGGCAACCCTGTTAGTTCGGAAGCCTCTTTGAGCAACTTCAAGCCTTCGTGCCCCAAACCCTGGAAAGTGTGAGGGGAAGTTCGCGGTTTGAAAGCGCCGCCCCGCAAGACATCGGCGCCATATCGCTGAACTCCCTTAGCGGTCTCAATAATTTGCTCCCTACTCTCAACGGAGCAAGGACCTGCCATGATAATCAGGTGCTCGCCGCCGACAACTTTGTCCCGAACCGGCACTAAAGTCGGTTCGTGTTTCCAATCCCTGCTGACCAATTTATATGGTCGCAAGATGCGGATGACATTCTCAACAGCAGGCAGGCTACCTATTTGCTCTATCAACTGCGACTTCACCTCCTCGTCAATGACCCCTATTGCTCCGATGACTGTCCGCTCAACTCCGCGCCAGATAGCGCTTTTGTAGCCCGCCTCTTCCAGCATCTGGCAAACTTGTTGTATGTCTTCCTCGGTTGCATCGGAACGCATCACGACTATCATGCAAGGACACCTCCGTTGTGAGATTTTTGCGTTTTGAGCGTTTCAACTTATGGGGTTAATGTGAGGGAACGCTCACGGGGATGGCGCCGGCGCCTCACCGGCGCCAGAAGTAGAAGGCGAAGAAGACGGCATAGCGGAATACTAACGCCCTTAAGCCCTCCATCGCATCTTTACATTGTTTGCCTGCTTCAGAACCCATCTGCGATCCCTCCTTGCAAAGTCCGCTTCCATTATGGCGCAAGTCATTCTGAGTGTCAACACCGAAAGAGAGCCTTCTAAAATTGCCCATGCCACTGGCTTTAGCCAGTGGTTGATGACGGATTTCATGAGCGCCGAATTCATTCGTCGTCTGGGAGGGTGAACCTTAAACTCGGTGCGGAGTGCCGAGTGCGATGTAGTGAGGAGTGCTGGGTTTTGGGTGCGGTTATTGTGCGCCGAAAATTTTCGGCGGAAATTCCAAAAGTTTATTCCCAACTTGTCTTTATCACCTGATACTTGACCGCTACCGCCAGCAACTCAAGGGCAAGTTGAGGGTTGGCGTTAAGGGGCGGGCGAATTCGCCTGAATGTTTGACGGAGTTCCAAAAGCACTTTCAGGGCTTGTTCGGGAGAAAGCGCTGTCCGTTGCAGCAAGGGTTGCCAATCAATATTGACAATTAAGTCGTGAGCGCCGAAAGCGTTCGCCAAGATGTCCCGCCAGCCCAACATCAACCCTTCAAGCAACTCTTCAAGTTGTCGTCGCTGTGAAGCCATTGATGTTTCGCTTTCGCTATCTCCTTCCTCCACGCCTTTCGTGGAGATTTCGGCAAAGCGAAAGACATCCAACCAACTCATCGTCACCATCATGTTGAGCAAGTTGAAGAGGCTTTCACGGGTTTGTTGCCAATTTTGCTCCCTTGCAGCCTCAATTGCCCATCCAATCCTCCCTCTCGCCAGACGGGAGAGAAGCAATGCCTTTTCATCTGTCAAGCCTCTCTCCTTCAGCGCCGAGAAAATGACACTTGACGGGACAAGCCGAAACCTTAAAGGTTGACAACGGGAGCGAATGGTGGGGTGAATTGCCCAAGGGTTAGCGCTAACCAAGACGAACAAAGTTCGGTCTGGCGGTTCCTCCAAAGTTTTGAGGAGCGCCGCCGACGCTTCTTCTGTCAGCCTTTCAGCCTCGTCCACGATAACGACCCTGCGTCGCCAAAAGGTTTGGTGGGACAGGGATTCGCGGAGAACCCGAATAGCGTTGATGCCCAGAGAAAGTTTGGGCTTGAGTTTTGTCGGGTCGACAGTCTCGCCCTCCTTCGCTTTCTCCTCAGCCTCCCAATATGCAGCCATCAATGTGTCAACGATGTAAACGGCGGGATGGGTTTGAGCGTATGAGGGTCGGTCGGGAGACAAGTGCCGGCAGGAAACGCATCGGTCACAGGCGTCAATCCCACCTTCAGTCTGCACGGGCGATTGACAGTTCAACAACTTCGCCCATTCAATAGCCAAAGTCCGCTTGCCGACTCGTTGCGGACCTGAAAAAAGCCAAGCATGGGGCAAAGTTCCTTTCTCGGTCATGAGCCTGACGAAGCGGACAGCGTGCTCGTTTCCAACAAAATCTCTCAACGCCATCTCGCCAACGCCTCCTCAACAAGTCGCATTGCCTGGGTCAGGACAGATTCAAGGGGCTGGGAAGCGTCTATGACTTTGACCCTGTGAGGTTCTTGCTTTGCCAGCCACAAATATCCCCAACGAACTCGTTGGTGGAAGTCCAGCGACCTTCGCTCAAAAACGGTTTCCCGCTGCGACCTTTTGAGTCCCATCTCTGGGTCAATGTCCAGCAACAAAGTCAAGTCAGGGACAAGCCCGTTAGTTGCAATACTGTTGAGTTGCGTCAGCCACTCTAAAGGCAGTCCCAACCCGAAACCTTGATAGGCGATGGTGCTGTCGGTGAAGCGGTCACACAAAACTATCTCGCCCCGCTCCAAAGCAGGCTTAATCACCTTCGCTACATGTTCGGCTCTGTCAGCGAGAAAAAGAAAAGCCTCCGTCCAAGCAGTCCTTTCATCAACTGTCGTCAGGAATTGTTGGATGTGTCTTCCAACCGATGTATCCCCTGGCTCGGCTGTCACCACAACGGTCAAACCCTTTTGGCGCAAGTTTTCAGCGATTGCCTTAGCGACTGTCGTTTTCCCGCTCCCCTCAACTCCCTCAAAGGTAACGAAAAGACCGCGCATCTTTGACCCTCCTCAGCCTTTCTGCTTAGTCAGTGTTGGGGTAAATGACGACGCGGCGTCTTGGTTCACGACCGATGGATTCGCTGGGCAAATGGTAGCGCTCGGCAACTTGATGTTGCAGTTTGCGCAAATTCGGTCCGACAGGCGTCAATTCAACGGGTCTGCGCTCTTCTAAGACAATTTGGACTGCAGCCTCGGCTTCTCGGATTGCTAACTCTTCCTCAGGCGTTCGGCTGATGCCAAAGATTAGCCTCAAAATCCGTTCCACTTGAGTGTATGTGTTGCTTCGGATAGCGAAGACGGGTTTTTGCCCCCGCTCAGCGATGGCGCGCAGATTACCGTGTCCTTTGCGCAGGTGCGACTCCAGCGTTAGGATGAAGTCGGAGTCATTGGGCGAATTGACCAACTTCAGCGGGATGCCCAGCAGAATGCTTGCCCGTTCCAAATGTTTGCGGGAGACGCCATAGGCGTAAACTCGTCCTCCCCTTTCCCTTGACAGTAACGCAGTCGGCGTTCCGGCGCTTTCGTCTTGTGGCTCTCTTGCAGCCTGCAATACCCTGAAACTGCCATCGGACAATTCCTCCCGAATTTCCGGTTGAACGGGTTGACCTCTCAACAAAGCGTCAACGGCTTTTGCGGCGTCTTGATGGATAGCGACTTTGTGGCGGTCAATCAACTCAACGATGATGTCAAAAGTCGGTGGCGCTTTCCGTTCCAAAACGGTCTTCTGTGTCCCGCGCCTGCGTGCTTCTTCGTCTGAGAGAGTGACGGCTTGAATGCCTCCAACCAAGTCGCACAAAAGCGGGTTGGCAACCAAGTTTTCCAAAGTGTTTCCGTGAGCGGTCGCAATCAACTGGACACCGCGCTCGGCAATAGTTCTGGCTGCATCGGCTTCCTCCTTGCGACCAATTTCGTCAACGATGATGACTTCTGGCATGTGGTTCTCAACCGCTTCAATCATCACATCGGCTTGCTTTTCTGGCGACGGCACTTGCATCCTTCGCGCCAAACCGATGCCGGGATGGGGCACATCACCGTCACCAGCGATTTCGTTGGAAGTGTCAACGACGATGACCCGCTTGCCAAATTCGTCGGCGAGGATGCGCGCAATCTCCCTCAACTTCGTCGTGTTGTGGTTGATGAAGCCGTTGGCAACGAAGGAATGGGTTTCCGCCACAACAAAGTCGTAGACGGGCGATTTTCGTTGTTCCCGCTTCACAACGCGGTCAAAGAAGAAATGCAAATCGCAAAGTTGACGCAAATACTGCCATGCAGGGTGATGCTTTAAGTGTTCGGTCTCCCGCAAGATAGCGTTGAGGGTGGTGTAACTGGGCGAACGGTCACCACGAGCGAAACGAACTAAGCGAGAATAGTGCCCTTTGGGCACGGAAATTAACGGGCGCAATTGCCTCAACCACACCCAAGCGAAGGGAACGATGTCGCAATTTGAGTTGCGCTTCCAGCGACAGAGTTTCTCTGCTGCTTGCTTCTTTTTCCGAGAAAGGAAACCAATCGTGCGGGCAAATTCGGCGGCATCTTTGCCCTTCAAGGTGAGCGCCCAATAAACTTTGCCCTTCACCCGCTTCGGTCTCAGCCGTGCTACAATGCCGAAACCCAAAAGGAGCAATTGCACTTGCCGCAGAAGTTTCTCTGAAGCCGACGAAACTTCAATTCCAACGCCAGTGACACTCCCATCGCCCTCAAAGAAACCTCGCAGAAATTCCGACACAAGATGGCTTGGTGCCTTAAGGATGCATTGCGGAACTTCCTTACCTTCTGCCCGCACTCTTTTCAGCCCCAAGTGTTCAAGGAACGCCCTCAATGCCCTCATTGGGATGCGGAAATCCTTGCCGTCCCAACCACTGCTCAGAAGGTGCTTTTCTAACGGGACACCAAACAAATTGCGGACAAGGCGCTGCATGTCCTTCTGAACTTCGGGGTCGCGATTGCTGAAACTGACGAAGTAACGGTGAGTGAGAGTCCCCTCTGCGGTCAGGTAGCCCAAAAGCCGAGCCAATTCTGGCGTTAGGGACTCTGGGAACTTCAAATCGGTGCGGGCATTCGTTTTGCGTTGAAGGCGAAAAGGTGGCAAGTCAGTCTCTATCCCAAAGCACTGATGCCCGCGAGCGATAGCCACGAAATCTCCTTCCCGCAATTCGCTCAATGGTCGCCAAGTCAAGCGCCCGTTTTCGCCCATGACAAGGACGCAATGGTTTGCAGTTCCTTCCAGTTGGAAGCCGTAACGGGTTGTGACCTTAATTGTCGGTTGGATGCCGTCATAATAGCCGTGAGTGACTTGCGCCCAACCCCTCAGACTTGCAACTGCAGTTTGAAGCGGGCAAAACTCGCCGGCTGAAGAGAATTCAGTGGCAAATGAGCCGATGGGAGTTAGACCTTCCGCCGTTGCCACTAAAGTGTCAGGAGCAACACATTTCCCCACGCCTGGTCTGCCCAGCAACAAGATGTTCTTGCCTGACTCCACGATATCGCGGATGATGTTGACTGTGCCGAAAACGGCGCGCCCCACTCGGCATGTCAAGCCGACGATTCGCCCGCTTCGGTTGCGGATACAAGAGATGCGGTGCAATGTCCCTTCAATGCCCGCTCGGTTATCTCGGTTGAACTCACCAATTCGCTCAACCACATAGTCAATGTCCTCGCGGGTGACGGGTTCATCGCTCAGATAAACGAACTTGTCGGGAAACCTCGCCTCGGGCTTGCGCCCCAAATCCAAAACGACTTCAAGCAACTCCGACAGGTCTTCCCGTTGCTCAAGAACGGTTCGGATTCGCGGTGGCAAAACCGCCAAAAGTTTGTCAAGGTCGTCAACGATTTCACGGACACTCATAGCATCAAACGCCTCCAAAGTTCAACTTCAGTGAGATTGGTTAAGTTTAGCGGGGCGGGCATGACCCGCCCCATCCCATCGGTTTCGTCGCCCGACAGTGACATCGCGCTGGGAAGGGTTTTCTAAATGCTGGCAGGACCGAGTTTTTGCTTGACAGTCTCTAAAGAGATAGTTTGCCCTGATTGCCAACTCATCCAAATGGCTTCATGGACAAGCATGACTTTCAAGCCGTCCTCAAAGGTAGCGATAGGATATGCCTCCCTTTCTCCTTGAACCCAAGCGGAAAAGTGTTGGAGCATCCGATCCGTAGTGTCAGCCCTCACAATCTCCGTAGGTATCAAATCGTTCACCCGCTCGTAATTCCCGCTCGGTGAAAAAGTCCACCGATTAATTTCCACACCATTGCTGACTATTCGGGCATTTCCTTTTCGCCCAACGATTGCATGGGTGGAAGGTATCCCCCAACCTCCCATGCTACCGTAAACTAAGCCAATGGAGTCGCCAAAGTTTATAGTGACGCAGAGGGTATCAATAGCATCGGTGGAAGTCACTGCGTTTCGGGTTGCAAATGCAAAAACACTTTCCGCTTCTTTGCCAGCGACCCACAAGACTAAGTCCAAATCGTGCGTGAGGAAATCAATAATTCCAGCCCAAGGTTCTGGGCGAAGGTAAGGTTGAGGCATTATTCCTGGGTTGCGGCTTGAGATGATCAACAGCGGCTGAATCTCCTGCCCAAGTTCGCACCACTTTTGGAAAACAGGATAGAAGCGCAATTGATAGGAAATGGCTCCGCAAATTCCTCTCATTTCAGCCAGCCTGAACAATTCCCATGCTTCCGACGCTGATGTGGTCATCATCTTCTCAAGCAAAACATGTTTGCCCTCAAGGATCGCCCTGCGAGCGACACTGAAGTGATGCTCCACTGATGTCGCGATATAAACGGCATCCATTTCAACTTGAGCCAGCATCTCCTCAAAATTGTGGAAGAACGGGACTTTCAACTGTTCCCCGACTTGTTTCGCTCTTTCCTCGTCAACATCGCAGACGGCAACTAATTGAACACCTGAGATTTGGGTCATCAAATGAGCCACACTTGCTCCCCGTCCACCACATCCGACAACACCAAATCTAAGCGCTTCCATGTTGTGACCCTCCTCATTTTTTGGTTTCTCCCAGTTCTTTGGACATCCGAGACGAAATGTGGTTAAGACTTGACAACCACATATATTCGCTTTCCGTAAGCGAAGAACTTTTAAGGCAAAGGTTCCAAGGGAGCAAAATTCAAAGCCAAACGCTTCTCACCGATTGAGCGGTCATCAAACCTGACCACGACTATCGGCAAATTTTCGTCAGGTTCAACTGCCACAATCGTTCCAGTCCCAAACTGCCGATGTCTCACTTTCATGCCCACTTTTAGGTCTTCAACCCGAAGCCGATTTTTCAATTCGCCAATCTGCTGCTTCCCTGCCACTAATTCACTCGCCTTTTGGATTGAGATACCTCTCACAATTTCCTTCACTTCAGGCTTCTTCCCTGACACAAAATCGTGTTCTTTCATCCTCAAGAAACCTTGTGGCGTTGGCACTCCCCTCCATTCGTCCAAAAGGGAGAGTGGCACCTCGTTTAGAAACCTTGATGGTTCCGTTGGGGCATACCTCGCTTCTCCCCACTTACCCGTAAGCCAACCCCTTCTCTGGGCATATGTCAAAAAGGCATAATCTTTGGCACGCGTCAGGGCTACATAAAACAGCCTTCTTTCCTCTTCAAGTCGCCATGAATCATCCAAACTTCGGGCGTGAGGGAACAAGCCCTCCTCCAAACCTACGACGAACACGACAGGAAATTCTAACCCTTTGGCGCTGTGGGCGGTGATGAGTGTGACTACATCGCTTTGCCAATTCGCTTCATCTTGCGGCGACAAAAGCGCCAACTGTTCCAGAAAGTGATGCAAGGATTGTGACGCTGGGGTTTCGGGGAACTGTCGCTCAGCAGCGGCAACCAATTGTGCCAAGTTTTCCAACCTCTCTTGCGCCATCAGTTGACCTTCCATCCGAACGACATAATCCGCGTAACCGATAGCCTCAACTACATGCTGAATAAATTGCGGCAAGGTCAATGTTTCCATTTTAGCCTTCAGTGAGCCCACCAAGTTGGCAAAACTTTTGACAGCGAATCTTGCCCTCGCATCCAAAAATGATAAAGCATCGCCACTCAATATGGCTTCCAAGAGCGGAATATTGCGCTGTAACGCAAATTGGCGCAACCTTTCCAAAGTCCTTTCGCCAATTCCCCTTGGCGGCAAGTTTATGACGCGGAGCAAACTCACTTCATCGGCTGAGTTAACGAGAATTCGCAGGTAGGCGATTATGTCCTTGATTTCTTTCCGTTCGTAGAACCTGAGAGCGCCGACAACGCGGTAGGGAATGCCCCAGCGCAGGAAAGTCTCCTCAAAAGGACGGGATTGAGCGTTAATTCGGTAAATGACAGCGAAGTCCTTGTAACGATATTTGCCCTCAGAAACCCATTGGTTCACCACACTCGCAACAAAGGCTGCTTCCTCGTAGTCATCTTGAGACCTGAAAAGCACTACAGGTTCACCCTTCTCCCGAACCGCTCTCAACTTTTTCTCATGCCGATGCTTGTTGTGCTTGATGACATGCCAAGCAGTGTCTAAAATCGTTTGCGTTGAACGATAATTTCGCTCCAAAGTGAAGATTTGCAAGTCAGGGAAACGCTTGGGCAGTTCAAGCATCAACCGAACATCTGAGCCTCGCCATGAGTAAATGTTCTGGTCATCGTCGCCAATCACGAAAAGGTTTCGGTTCTTAGCCGACAAAAGCAAAGTCAACTCGTGCTGCGGTTTGTTGACATCTTGATACTCGTCCACAAGGACATGGAGGAAACGGGTCTGATAGTAGTCGGCAACTTGTGGGTTCTCCTGAAGCATTTTCAAGGCAAGCAAAAGCAAATCATCAAAATCAACCGCCTTTGACTGGCGAAGTGCTTCCTGATAACGCCGATAGACGCGAGCGACAACTTGCTGGAAAGGTGTTTCGGCAATCTCCAAAAGTTCCTCAGGCGAAACCATCTCCGTCTTTGCGTCGCTAATGGCAGCGTGGACGGCTGTGACAGAGAACCTGTCTGGGTCTATGTTGAGTTCCTTGAAAATGGCTTTGATGAGGCTTCGTTGGTCATCTTCGTCATAGATAACAAAGTCCGAAGGCAAGCCGATAACTTGACCGTGTTGTCTCAGCATTCGCGCGCAAGCGGCATGGAAAGTTCCAAGCCACATGACATCAATGGCTTTACCGACGAGGGCTTCCAGCCTTTGCCTCATCTCCTCCGCCGCCTTGTTGGTGAAGGTGGCAGCGAAAATGCGGTGTGGCGGGATTCGTCGCACCAAAAGCAAATAAGCGATGCGGTATGTTAGAACTTTCGTCTTGCCACTACCTGCACCAGCGAAAACCATTATCGGTCCATCGGGAGCAGTTACTGCTTCCCGTTGCATTTCGTCCAATTCGGCTAAAATTTGCTCCAAAACGCTCATCTCGGTCACCTGAAATTTGCGCTTCGCAAGTTTTGCGTTGAAGCGTTCAAAGCGACAAACTTGAAATCAAAACCTGCGTCCATGAGTGCGCAACGAATCTTGCGGCTCGCCGTTCAGTGCTTTAACCCTTTTGCCCATTCAGGAAGCCCGTTCTCACTCCAAATTTTGCCACGCACTAACTTTGTCATCCCTGAGAAGGAGTCATCATAACCGTTGCGGTTCAGGTTGAACAGGGTGCAAAGTGGAGTGGGCTTTCAAAATGTTTGAGACAAGCCCACAAAAACCCACACTGGACCCAATAGTCCAGCCTCCTCCAACTGTGCCCCCTTGCGGTAATGCTTCCATGTCGTGAAAGTCAATCGCCCTGAAGGTCTCGGCTTGCCCTCAATGAACCACTGAGGGAAGTTCCTCAAGCGACCGTCTGGATGCCACTCGCAATCTTCGGGCAACTCTTCATCGCCGATTAGCCGGTTGACCCAGGTATTGGTAACTCGGACCTCAAGCGTGTTCTTGCCAACCTTGACAAATTTCGTGATGTCCGCTCGGAACGGCGGTTTCCAGAAGACGCCGACAAATGCACCATTGAGCCGAACTTCGGCGATGTGCCTGACCATCCCCAGATCAAGCACGATGATTTTGTCCTTGCCAATCCAATCGGCTGGAACTTCAAATTCCCGCACATAAGTTGCCGTGCCGGAGAAGTATCTGATGCTGGGATTGGGATGCCGTGTCCAAGAGGTCAGCCGTTCAAACTTCACTTTTTCTGGCGCGCCACAATTGGGCGGGAAGCGAACTTCCCAGTTTTCGTCAAGGCTCAAAGGTTCTGGAACGGACTTGACGGTAACCTTCTTCACCTTGCCCGAAAGCATTTGGATTTCGTATGTTCCTGGTTGATACGCCAGCAATTCCACTTGCCCTTTGGAGTTGACTCGTAAATCGGCAGGTAAGCGGACGAACAATTCTGCACCTTCGGGAATCTCAAGCACTTCACCCTCAGTCACGATTGCCGTTTTCTCTTCACCATCAATCACATAGTCAACCCTCAACTGCTTGACAACGAAGGGAGCAGGGTCACCAGCGATGGCGTTGCTTGCCTGAACAATCAGCCTTCCTTCGCGCACCATCGCTTGCAACTGCTTGGTCACATCAACGCACCTGTTCGGGTCGTTCAAGACACCGTAAATTGCTTTTCGGATTTCAAGTTTGCGCGTTACAGGTCTTTCCGGCAACCAAGCGTTCGCGCCGTTGCGCCGAAACGCTACGACCGAATCAAAAGGTTTCGTTTCGGGGCGGAACACGACGAAGACAGAACCGTAAGGTGGAAGCCTGAGTTTGACGACCGTCCGCCCCGCTCGTTCCCAGAAAGCGGGCGCTATCTCAATCAAGCCCGTGTCAGGATGCCAAATTTCTGGCACTTTGCCTCTCACGCGGAATGTGCATTCAACGACTTCCCACCTTTCCCTTTGGTTGGCGACGAAGTAAATGTCAACGGTGCCAACTTGTCGGTGAATCCAAGCGATTGAAGTGAACTCGTCGCCCTTGAACTCAAAGTCCGGCTTGATGCCTTCAAGCCTTAGGACATCCTCCAATGACCTGCCCCAGTAGACTTTGCCTTTGCCATAATTTCGCACCGTTACCTTCTTCCCGTCCAAGTCGCCCCAAATTTCCTTAGCCAATCGTTGGACTTCTTCGTCGCATTGCGGGTAATTCTGAAGGCTCGGCGAACGATTGGGTTTTGGACCAACCACCACGAGACCTGCTTTGATGAGTTCTTGCAACTTCCGCAAGAGTTGGGGAGTCATTGCGTCTGCTTCTGGCAGAACCAAAATGGCGTAACTCGTTCCACCGGGCAGAACCAACCGTCCATTGCGAACACTCGCCTTCATCAAAACTTCTGTGGGGCAAGCATCGTAATCGTAGCCTCGCGCCTTCAGGTCAGGTCTATAGGGCGCTGAAGTGGGAGCGTGTTCGCCGACAAAGAAGCAAATGTCGGCGACGAAAGTCCCCTGCTGCAGCAAGTGTTGGCAACGGGCAAGGTAATCCATCCAAGCCTTTGCGTTGTTCCACCAAGTTTGCGTCCGACCGAAGTGAGAGCCCCAAGGTCCCATCGTCATTCCCGGCAGAACATTGAGCCAAGGTTGATGGGCGGTCGTGTGGAAGATGAAACGGTTGATGCCTTCGCAGAAGGCGCGGTCGCCCAAAGCCTTGAGCATGTAAGGGTGAGTTCGCCAACGACCTTGTTCAGGCGTGGCAGTGAAGGCTTCCGCACCGACAATTTGCCGACCGTAAACATGGGCAGCGGAAGCAGCGATTTTGCAAGTTTCCATCGCCCCACCGCCAACCCAAAACTCGCCCATCGGGATATCCGCTCGCCCACCGCAAACGAGGTCTTCAAAAGGTCCGTTGCCATAAGGCTCTGTGGAAAAGAGCAAGCCATGCTTTCGGCACAACTCTGCGAAATAGCCGTAGTAGTTTTCTGCGAACAAGTCGGCAATCGTGCGGCGGAAATCCCAAAGGAACCGTTCGCTGATTTCCACACTGTCAACGACATAGCCTGCCAAGATAGGCAGGAAAGGCGTTAAGTCGTAACCCCTCCGTTTGCGAAACTCTTGTGGGAACTTGGGCGTCCAGTTTTGGCAGCCTACTTCGTAACTGTCAACGAGCACATTGTTGAAGACTTTGCCTGCAAGCGGTCCTGCTTCACGGAGCAGCGGGGCAATGGCATTTTGCCAGAAAGCGTCAAGCGCTTCTCTGCTCATCTTGTCAACCTCAAGCCCACGCCCTTCGGGGGTTGCTGGGTGGTTGTCTTTGCCCGTCGGTGTGTGACCGATGCGCAAAATCGTCCAATCACCCTCAGGCACATCCCAAACAAGCCTCCCATCAGGTTGCAAACGGTCGGTCAAGTTGATTATGCTCGTTCGCTTGATGACGCTTTCGGGCGGGACAGGTCTGTCCCTCGCCGGGACGATGTTGTTGGCGCGGTCATAAGTAGCTTTCGCTCTCAGGTTCTCAATCCGCAATTCACCTTTGGGAGTCGGAAAAGCCAAAACGGCAATATCGCGGTAATAGCCTGCTCGTGTTTCAGGTTGCGGCAGTTTGCCATCAAACTTCGTCGGTCCTTTCACCCTCACTTGGCTCGTCACGACCATTTGCATGGCGTGCTCGGGCTTGACCCAAGGACCGCCGCTGCTTGACCAACCAGCGCAGTTGTGGACGCAAACTTCCAAGCCAAGTCTTGCCGCTTCTTGGACGGCGTGTCGGAACAAAGCAAACCATTGAGGGCTGTGATACTTGACAGGACCTGAAGGGACACCGACATCAACATGGAAAATTTGCACTCCACCGACCCCGGTTCTCGCCAGCGCTTCTATGTCGGCAGTGATGCCCTCTTTCGTCACATTGTCGTTGACCCAATGCCACCAAGTGTGGGGGCGGGCTGAAGGGGGCGGCTGAAGGAACGATTTCCGCAACTTGCCTACCACATCCTGAGACAAAGCCGCTGAAGAAACCAACACCGCGAAACTTACCATCCAGAACCGTCTCCACAACTCCATCATCCTCGCCACCTCCAAAAACGCTTTAGTTTGCCGTCCAGAAAAAGTTTAAGTTGATTTGCTGCCAATAGCAACTGCCGTGAACTCTTGACGCAAAAACACGCTAAACTGAAAATCACACCGAGACGGTAACAGGGGGTTAGTAAACTGTGAAGCGGCGAGAGTTGTTGAAGGGCATGGTGGTTTGGTTTGTGAAGGCTAAACTTGAAGGCGATGAATTTGGGCGGCAGGTTAACCGAACTCATTTGTGGGAACGGCGTGGTGACATACTTTGGGGCTTCTGGAACATGTATCAGTTCCATGTCTTGCATGATCCCGATGACCCTCATTTCCCGTTCAAGGCATGGTTCTTCGGTTGGGCAGTTGAGGACTGCAACCGAAACATTGAAGGCTTCAAAGGCTGTGATGCCATCTTCTTTGCCCGCAGCAGAGAACTTGAACGAGGATGGGAAGTTTGGGCAGGAGATGACAGATGGGATGCGAGCATGAACCCTAAACTTTGGCGCCCCATATTTGCGCCGACAGGGACTTATTTTGACGAATGGCACAACGGCGACCCTTCGGTTATCAAAGTCGGCAAACGCTTCTTCATGGCTTACGGCGCCACTGGGCACAATAAAGACCGAAAGCCTTTCGGACAACCAGAAGACAGGGATGGAAGTTTCTGTTGCATCATGGGCGCTGTTTCTGAAGACGGCATTCATTGGCTTCGTTCAACCGAACCCATTCTGGCAAACCCTAACGACTACGGAGCGCCGACCGTCCCTCAAGGTGATGCTCACCCTTACGGCTCTTATCATCGCCCATCTTTGCTTTACGAGGAAGGCAAATTCAAACTTTGGTTTGACTACTTCCATCCCAAATGGGGTGTGTGCATG
>Ga0079995_1046451_pt1 | contig 21623 bp, 21 predicted proteins | sample FaiFalFF_MnMetaG_2_FD_69198 | JGI IMG/M metagenome (GOLD analysis project Ga0079995, IMG submission 69198) | Freshwater microbial communities from Yellowstone National Park, Wyoming, USA - Fairy Falls C (FF_Mn_C) (SPADES assembly) (version 4) | ecosystem: Environmental > Aquatic > Freshwater >...
GGCGCCTGGCCGAGGAATTCGCCGCCCACCGCCAGGAGTTCGTCGCCCACCGTCAGGAGTTCATTGCCCACCGCCAGGAGTTCCTGGAGTTCCGCGCCGAAGTCGACCGCCGCTTCGCCGAGCTGGCCGAGGCCCAGCGCCGCCACTACGAGGAGTTCGCCGCCTACCGGGCCGAGACCGATCGCCGCTTCGCCGAGCTGGCCGAGGCCCTCCGGATCCTGACCGAGCGGGTGGACCGGGTGGAGGCCCGCCTGGATCAAGTGGAAGCTCGCCTGGATCGAGTGGAGGTTCGCCTGGACCGGGTGGAGCGCCGCCAGGAGGACCACAGCCGGGACCTGGGAGAGCTCAAGTCGATGCGCCTGGAGGCCCTCTACGCCGAAAAGCCCGCCGTCCTTTTCCGCTCCCTGCTGCGGCGGGCCGCCATCGTCCCGGACGCCCGGCAGGCCGAGATCCTGGAGGAGGCTGTGGCGGCCGGGCGCATCACGATGGAAGAGGCCGACCGGGCCGCCCCCCTGGACGCCCTGGTGGAGGGCTTTCATCGGCGGGAGGGCCGCCGGGTGTATCTGGCGGTGGAGATCTCCTGGCAGGGGACGACGAAGGATGTGGCTCGGGCGGCGGAGCGGGCGGCCGTTTTTGCCCGGGCGCTGGGGGCGGAGGTGATCCCGGTGGTGGCGGCGAAGGAATTGACGGCGCCGGCGCGGCGGATGGCCCGGGCGCGGGGGGTGTGGTGGCTGCAGGACGGGAGGGCCTTCGCCCCCCAAGAGATCCCCGAGGAAGGGCCGGGGGAGGAGCCGGAACGGGGAGAGTAGCGATTGCCGTTCCGTTTCCGAGACGTCGGCGGGTTCTCTCCGGGGTTTCCTGTCCGGATGGCTTGGCGCCCGGAAAGCGGCCCGCTCTTCACCGGGCTTTCCCGCCGGAATTTCCGGTCGTCCGCCGGGATCCCCCCACAAGCGGCGCGGCCCCGGAGCGGATTCGCCTCCCCCGGACTGCCCCCGCGCAATTCCGCTCTTAGGACTTGCGCAGAAAACGGCGTAAGTCCTAAAGTATGGATCCCGACGGGCCGGCAGCAGCCCGGGAGGCCTGCCGGCCTGCCCCCGTTTCCACGACAATCCCACTCGATATCGAGGCGGATTGTCGGGCCGGAGCGGGGCTTGGGGACGATCCGGCGGGGGTCCGAGAGAAGAAGGCCCGAATTTTGTGGCGCCATAAAATAGGGCACATTTTTTGTCGCCACAAAATTCGGGCCGAGGGGGGTGTTTCCCATACGGAACACCCCGGGCCTTTCTGTGAGGAGGGGTGTTTCATATACGGAACACCCCGGGCCTTTCGGCGAGGGAGGTGTTTCACATACGGAACACCCCAGGACTTTCGGCGGGGGTAGGGTGTTTCATATATGGAACACCCCGGGCTTTTCGGCGAGGGGGGATGTTTCACATACGGAACACCAGGTCCCTCGGCCAGTCTGGGGGTGTTTCATATATGGAACACCCCGGACCTTTCGGCGAGGAGGGGTGTTTCATATACGGAACACCCCTGGCCTTTTGGCGAGGACACAGGGTTTCGCCTGCGAAACGCCCCGGCCTTGGGCGTCAGACGGCCGCGGCTACGCCACTTCCCCCATCCCCTCATGGCCCCTTCCGCAGGTCGCGCGCAGTCTTTTCCCGGAAGCCCGGGCTTTCCCGCCGAATTTCTTGTCGCCAAAAAATCGCTCCTATTTTTATGCGCCAAAAAATTCGGGGTGGATGGATTCCTTCCGGATGCGGGGAACGCCTGCGGGAACCCTTTTCGAGTCTGAAGGCGCCTTATGGATGCCACGGGGTTCGGCCATTGTTTCCTGGATCCATCGGACCGTGCGCCGCATTCCCCTGGCTTCCGACTGCCATTACCCTCCTTCCCCCATGTGCCCTCCGGGGCTTTCCCGCGGGATCTCCCCGGGCCCATGCCGGGTTTTGCCCGGGGATCTTTCCCCCGAAGGCGGACGAGGTAAGCCCATGGGATTCGCCCGGACAAAACCTCAGCGTTCCCCGGGGTCTGCCCCCCGGCGTTCCAACCGCCCGGCCAGACCGGGGCGGATCCCCGGGATGGCCGGGGCTTCTCAAGGCCTTCTCCCGGGACCTTTCCCGGGAAGCGCATGGGAAGGGCATGGGGGGATGGGGGTAGTGGCGGAGGAGACGGGAGGTGAACAGCGGTGGGCGGCCCGGGAGCGGCGAAAACCAAGCCGCACCGTCTGAAGCCCCAATCCGACTCGAACGGGCTGGCCGCCCGCAACGGCCCTACCGGGAGTTTCCCGGGAAGTGATGCCTGTGGAGATCCCTCTGGCGGCGGAACGGGCAAGGCCCGGTCCACGAGCCATGGGTCGAGGAAGTCTGAAGGCGCCTTATGGATGCCGTGGGGGTCGGCCATCGTCTCCTGGACCCATCAGACCGTGCGCCGCGTTCCCCTGGCTTCCGACCGCCACTACCCTGCCCCCCCTATGGCTGCTTCCCGGGGCGTCCCGGGCTCCGGCCCCGGCGGGCGAAATCCACGGCCATGCGCCGGCGGAACGGCGCGGTTGTGGCGGCCACGGCGTGGCATCGGTCCTCTTGAGCGTTCACGGAGATCTCCGGGGTCTGGCTTTCTGAAAGCAACCGGTATTTGACAAAAAGTAAAGTTTTGTTAAATTGATCTCCCTGCGACCCTCCGTCTTGAGCCCGTCCGTCTCGATTCCCCTGTTGGAGCCGTGAAGCCGGGCGCCGGCTTCTTCCCCCTTTGATCCGGGCCGCCGGATCCGCCTGGCGTCCGGACAGCTCTTCGGGCGGATTTCCCCGGAGGGCTGAAGAGGGGCCTTCTTCTCGCCTTCTCATCCTCGCGAGGTCGAGGGGATCCGGGGCCGTCCCGGGCTTTCTCCGGGCGTTCGGCTTCGCATAGACCGCGTCGGCCCGGGGAGGATCCTATCCCAGACGGCTCCCGGGGAAGCCGGGGCCTTTCGTCCTGCTTCCGCGGGGGAGCCTTCGGGGGAGCCGTCCGCCTCGCCGCTCCGGGCCGGATGGGGCGCGGGGCTCGGTCCTCCCGGGCGCGACCCGGTGGTTTCCCGGGAAGATTCGGGGCGGCTTCCGGAGATCGGACCCGGGGGATCGCCTTCCGGGCGGAAGGAGGCCGGGAGCCGCAAGGCCTCCCCGGGTCGGATAGCCCCGGGGATCCATCTTAGGGGGCGCTTCGGGCGCCGAGGCGGCCCGGGACCGTGGGGCTTTCCGGATTTTCTGGCGGCTGATTGCTTTCGGCCGCAGGACGCGTGGGGCAGCGGCGGGCGGTTGCCCTGCGTGCGGAAAAGCCGGAAAGCCCTGTCCAGCCGGGAAAACACGGGCCGTTCTGTCGGCGGGATCAATCCCGTCGACAGACGGGATGGGTGATCATGGCGCGGGGCGGCGAGGGACCTGCGGCGGTGGAGGCCGCGGGCCCCTGCCTCCGTCCTCTTCCCAGATCCTCTGTCGGAGGCGGCGGGCCTGCCGGGCTTTTGTGGGTGGGACGAATCCCGCCGACAGAGCGCCCGTGGGGGATCCGGGCCAGGGCTTATGCCGTTGCCTGCGCATTCCGATGGTGGCCACACGGTCTGGGTCCTGGCCTTCCCGGGGATGCTGCGCCAGCGGCTGCTGCAGGCCGTCCTGAGCCGCCCTCGGCGGCCGTCTGGGCGGAGGAGCTGGCGGATCGGGCCGCGCGGCGGCGGATCCGGCGGCGCCGCCTCTGGCCTTCCGAGGCGGCGTCGCTTCTGGCGTGGACGGCGGAGGTCCTGCGGTCGGGGCGGCTTCAGCCGCTGCCGGCGGATCTGATGCCCCTTCTCAGGCCCTCGCGCAGCCCCTTCCGGACGCCGGAGGCGGGCCTGGCGTGGGCGGCGCGGCATCTGGGGGGGTCGGCCCGGATCTGGCGGGAGGGGGAGGAGCTGTGGCTGCTGCCGGAGGGGCTGCTGCCGCCGGGGTGGGATCCGGACCCGGAGGCCGTGCGGCCGGAGGCGGAGCGCCTCTGGGCGGATCTGTTCGGCGGGAGGTAGGGATGCGGCGGCGTCCGAAGGGCTTCCGGGGCCTGGGCGGTCCCCTGGAGGCGCTGCGGTTCCGGCTCGAGCATCCCGTCGCCCGGGCCGATTTCGCCGCCCGCATGGGGGAAAGGCCGCGGGCGCCACCCGCGGATCCGGCTCGTGGCCTGCCGCATGGCGCGCGCCGAGCCGCCGCTTCGCCTCCGGGAAGGCCTCCCGGCCCGAAGGGCCGTTGGCCACCGAGGCCGTCCGTCGGGCCGAACGCCCGGCGGGGGAGCCGTTTGGGCTGATGCGAGCGGAGGCCGGTCCCATAGGGGGAGGGAGGGAGAGGCGGACATGAGGGGGGAGGGGAAGGGGAGCGCGGAAGATTCTTTGTCGGGGGGTCGAAGCCCATTGACAGGGCCGGGCGGGCTTTCGGGGAGGTCGGCGTCGTGCGGCTTTGCGGGGCTTCCGTTTCCGGGAATCGCCCTTCGGGACAGGGGCGGATGGCCGGCGGGCCGGGACGGGGCCGGGAGGGGAGGCCGGGCCATCCGCGGTGGATCCTCCGCGGGTCTGAACGCAACCGGGGGTCTCGTCGAGGAATCTGTGCGGATGGCGCCCGGCGGGCTGTTCGGGGGCGAGGACGCGCCGGCGGCGGGAAGGGGCGCGAGGGCCGGGGGCGCCCGGGGAGAGGACCGTCTCCCGGGGAGGGGAAGCGCGAGAGGCGGACATGAGGGGGGAGGGGAGTTGGCCAGGAGAAGGCGTTCCCGGGAAAGCGATGCTGGGAGCGGAAAGCGTCGCCATATCTTTTGCCCCTCGCCTTTTGCCGCCGCCCGCCTGCCCTTCGCTCCCCCGTCCTCTCTCCCTTTTCTGCGCTCGCTCGGTCTGCCCGCCCTATCCCTTCTCCCTGCTCCTTTGCTTCCACGGGTCGGCTTCGCTTTCTCCCGGCCTTCTCCCGGTTCGGCCGGGTTCCCATGCGGCCATTCCCGGGGAAAACCTTGTCCGCCCGGGCTTTTCAGCCTGGCGCAACCCGGCCTCGCCGTGGGCGATCCCGGGGCGTCCCGGTGTTCCATCGGGTTGTCGGATTGGCCCCGGGGAATCCGGACCGCTCCCAGCGATGGACCCCGCCGTGACCCGGGGGCCCGAAGGCGGCGCGGCGGCCTCATGGCCGAGTAACGGTATTAGTAGCGGTATTAGTAACGGTACTCGCGGCCACAGGGGTTGGGGGGAGGCGGGGCGGGCGGGGGGAGATCGGGCGCGTCCGGGTTTCCCTGAGCAGCCCCGTGGGAAAAGGCCTGCTGACCTCCGGATCCGGGGAACGGGCTCAAAACCCCGGCACCGGGTCGTTGTGTTCGCGGCGGCATGGGCGGCGGTAAAAGACGGGGGCGGGGACAGATGGCAGAGGCCAGGCCCATCCCGGAGGACCCCGAAAGCCCCAGGCGATCGCCTCAGCCCCGCCGAGCAACGGCATTAGTAGCGGCATTAGTAACGGTATTAGTAGCGGCATTCTATGGCGGGCCTCATGGCAAGCCCGGAGGAGGATGGCGAGGGCGAGCGAGGGAACCCGGCGGCCCTGGGCGATGGCGCCGCCATCTCCGCCCGAGGGATCGCGCCTGGCCCGGGTCTGTTTCCCTCGACCCGACCCGGACGTTTCCGAGGGATTCCCCTGCAGATCCGGGATTGCGGTAGTCACTCCCTTAGGTATTGGTGATGCGGGAAGGTCAAGAATTCCTCCCAGGCCCAGATATGATCGGTCCACCCGATGGCCATCGCCGGCGTCCGCGGCCGATCCCGCCGCCCCTCCGGCAGGCCCTCCCCCGCTTCCCGCAAGGCCCGATGGGGCCGCAGCCCGTTAGGCTCAAACCCACAGAGGATCACCCGCGCATCCCAAGTCTCCACCGTCTTGGCAAAGGCGTGGGTCTTACGCGTCAGCGCGTTCAAGCGATCGCGCAGCACGCCATTCCATCGTTCCTCATGCACCGGATAGGGGCCATCCACCGCCTCTCCCACAACCAGACGCACTTCCACGCGCACCATCCGGCCCTGATGACGACGCTGGACCGCCTGCGTCAACCCCACCCCGGGCGGGGGCGCCAGGGGCGGACGCCCCCGCTTTCCCGTGGGCGGCGCGTCCCGGTCGATGCGGCCAACCGCCCGACGATAGACGGGCCGACCATCGCGGATCCCAACCACTCCTCTCTGGCCCTGTGTGCGCGGGCGGGTCTGCGCCACCCCCTTCGGCGCGACCTCCTCCTCCGAAGACCCAAAGCCCCACGCCACCCCAAAACGAGTGGCCCGGTCCTGGCTCCAACATCCCCCACGCGGGCCCACCCCGCCCGCCGAGGCGTCCGGATCTCCAGCCTCCGGACACTTTTTTTGACAAACGACCCGAAAGCATCCACCTCGACCTCGCTCAAATGCAGGTCGTGGACCAGGACCTCGGTGAGGGCCTCGGCGTGTCGGGCCGCCGCCCGCCGCCACCGCCGGATGGTCTCCACCTTGTGGCCGGTGATCGCTTCAGCGGCGCTCAGGCTCCCCCGGCGCATCACCACCAACAGGGTGCGCGCCACTTCCGTCGGGGTGGCGCGCAAGCGATCCATCGCCGTGCCCAGGGTGGGACCAAAGGAGCGTCCGCAGTTCCGGCACACCCAACGGGGCCGCCCACCCTTGCTGCCGTTCTGGATCACATGGGTGGCCCCACAGCGAGGGCAGGGAGGGTTCTGGGAATTGGGCTTTCGATTCATCGGGCCCACCTCCGTCGGAATCTGGCCCCGATGATACCGCCGAGCACTACTCAGGGGAGCGACTACCCACTCTTGACAGCCTTGAGGATCTGGATTATAATAATGTCCAGACATTAGCATATCCGGACATTAGGAGAGATGCAGGACATTCCCGGGCTTCAATTCCGGCGAGGTGGCCCTTTGCCTCTGCACTCTCAAATTGCGGAGGCTTTTCGAAAGGCGATTCAAGAAGGTCGCCTGAAGCCAGGAGATCGTTTGCCCTCTGAACCCGAGCTGGTAACACAGCTCGGAGTAAGCCGCGCTACTATTCGCCAAGCTATGGCCGAGCTATTAGCCGAAGGCCTGATTTATCGCTATCAAGGACGGGGGACTTTTGTAGCTCCTCAGAAGCTTGAGCACCCTTTGCAACGCCTCATTAGCTTCTCCGAAGACATCCGCTCTCGCGGAATGCAACCTGGATCCAAATTGTTATTCTTTGGTCAGGTCAATGCAGATGCTGAGATTGCAGCTTATCTTCAAATACCTCCAGGTAAAACTGTGCTCCGGATCTATCGCCTTCGTTTAGCTGATAATCGCCCGGTAGGCTTGCATGATAGCTATATCCCATATCTCCACATCACTTCCTCAGAGCTGGAAGAGACTGGCTCCTTGTATGCTCTTCTGGAATCCAAGGGAATTGTATTAGCGGAAGCGGAGGAAACCATTGAGGCGGTTGCTGCTACACCGGAGCAAGGGCAACTGCTCAACCTACCCCGGGGCGCCCCCTTACTTTTGGTCTCTCGTGTTGTCTACACTATCGATCACACACCAATAGAATTCGTGCGGGCTTATTATCATCCAAATCTATATCGCTATAGCATCAAGCTTAAAAGGTAACCAAACTAACAAAGGAGGTTCCCATGTTTCGGTGGCAGCGTGCAGGGGTGTTCTTCCTGGTTATCGCTTCCTGGATTGTTGCATGCGCGGCCCCCGCTCCTCAGGCGACTCCTACTGTAGCGCCCGCGGGGAAGCCTGCTAAATGCGCCAAACGAGTCGCTCTCATTATTGCGCAAGGAGGATTAGGTGATCTTTCTTATAATGACATGGGGTTTGCAGGAGCCACCAAGGCTGTCCAAGATTTCGGAATTGAGCTCAAACCAATAGAATCTCCCGATCCTGTAGGGCAGGGTGAAAAGCTCTTGCGGGATGCGGCCAAGGCTGGCTTTGATTTGGTCATCACCCTGGAATACACCCACTTTGATCCGTTGGGTCGGGTTGCCCCTGATTTCCCTAACGTCCTGTTCTCCATCCTAAACATTGAAGTGAAACAACCCAACGTGGTATCTGTGATTTTCAAGGAACATGAAGGCTCCTTCCTGGCGGGTGCCCTGGCAGCCATGGTCACCCGAGATCCAAATATCCCCGGCGTTAACCCCCAGAAGATCATCGGAGTGATCGGTGGGACCAAGTCCAAAGGGATCGATAAATTCCTGGTCGGTTACGAAGAAGGGGCCCATTATATCGACAAGGATGTCCAGGTGCTGCGGGCTTACTCCGAAACCTTTGGGGATCCGGCCAAGGGTAAAGAGCTCGCCTTGGCTATGTTCGAACAGGGCGCAGATATCGTGTATCAAGTCGCAGGCGGGACTGGTCAGGGGATCATCGCGGCCGCCAAGGAGACCGGACATTACGCGATCGGTGTGGATGCGGATCAGGATTACCTGGCTCCGGGGCATGTCCTAACAAGCATGCTGAAACGGGTGGATATCGCCGTCTATGACCTCATTGACCGCCTCTGTCAGGGCACGCTGAAGGGTGGGACAACTGTTTTCTATGGGCTAAAGGAGGGTGGGGTAGGCCTAAGCGAAATGAAGTTCACTCGGCACCTTATCCCTCGCGAGTACATTGACAAGATCAATGAGCTCCGAGAGAAGATCATCTCAGGCGAGATCAAAGTCACAGATGTGACAGCCACGCCTTAGCCGTAGCGGGGGCCCAATGGCTTACCTGGAGATGCGCGGCATCACCAAGCGCTTCCCAGGCGTTATAGCTAATGATCACGTGGATTTCTCCGTAGAAGAGGGAGAGATCCATGCCCTTGTGGGCGAGAACGGGGCTGGGAAAACCACCCTGATGCGCATCCTGTACGGCATGGAACGCCCTGATGAAGGAAGCATCCGCCTGGGGGGGAGGGTCGTCCATATCCCGAACCCCCAGGCGGCAATTCGCTTGGGTATTGGAATGGTGCACCAGCATTTTCAGCTGATCCCCACCTTAACCGCCCTTGAGAACATTGTTCTGAATTGCGAGCCCCGACAGTGGATCTTCCTGGACCGTTCCCATGCCCGCAGGGATCTGGAAGCGTTGATGGGACGCCTGGGGCTGGAGGTTCCCCTTGATCTTCCGGTGGCCGAGCTCTCGGTTGGGGAGCAGCAACGGGTGGAGATCCTGAAGCTTCTTTACCGACGCGCCCGGTTGATCATCCTGGATGAGCCGACCGCTGTGTTAACTCCTCAAGAAACCCGCGCTCTTTTCTCCATGCTACGCCGCCTCAGGTCGGAGGGCTGCACGGTCATTTTCATCTCTCATAAATTGGGCGAGGTCCTTGAAATCGCCGATCGAATAACTGTATTGCGACGAGGCCGTGTGGTGGGAGTCTGTAACGCGGTTTCAACGAACGAACGCGAGCTAGCTCGCATGATGGTTGGCGATATCGGGATGGCACCCAGGTCTTCGGATCGAAAACAGGAAAACGGCTTCCCTGTCCTATCCGTCCAGGATCTGGAGGTAAGGGACAGCGCTGGTCGTTCTCTCCTCAAAGGCCTCACATTTGAGGTGCGTGCAGGCGAGATCGTGGGCGTGGCTGGTGTGGAGGGAAATGGCCAGCGCGAGTTGGTGGAGGTATTGGCTGGCCTGCGCGTCCCCGATAAAGGGCAAATCCGGTTAGCCAATGTGGATGTTACTTTCCTGTCAACGAGGGAGCGTCGAAGGCTAGGGATGTCTGTGATTCCCTCGGACCGGTTGCGGGAAGGCTTAAGCCTGGCATCTCCCTTATGGGCCAATTTAATCGCAACCCGCTACCATATGCGGCCTTTCAGCCGCTGGAGGCTGCTAAACCCGAGGAATATCCGCTTTTACACCAGCAAGCTAATTCAGGAGTTCGAAATCGCTGCGCCTGATGTAGATGTTCCAGCTTCCGCCCTATCGGGAGGAAACCTGCAACGTCTGATCGTAGCGCGCGAGATTGCTGTCTCGCCGCGCCTGCTCATCGCCGCTCATCCCACCCGCGGCCTGGACATGCGGGCGACCCAGGCTATCCGGAGTCTATTGCTGGAGCTGGCAAGCCGTGGGACAGCGATCCTTCTGGTTTCCACCGATATTGACGAGCTGATCGCCTTGTCCCACCGCCTTCTGGTCCTGTATCGAGGGGAGATCGTGGGAGCTTTGCCGGCTTCTCAAGCTGATCCGGAAACCCTGGGCCTGTTGATGGCTGGACGTCGACCCTCGTGAGGGGATCAGATGGCTTGGCGCGGGATCTCGCAAGGGCTTTATGAGATCGGCCGGTTCTCCGCCACCCTGGCGATTGCGCTGGCTGTTGGGGCGATTTTCATTCAACTGACCGGTCGGGAGGCCGGGGCCGCTTACCTCGCTTTGCTGGAGTCCGCCCTGGGCAGCCGGGTGGCCTTGGCGGACAGCTTGGCCGCCGCCACGCCGTTAATCCTCACCGGCCTGGCGACCGCTATAGCATTTCGAGGAGGGGTGTTCAATGTGGGCGTGGAGGGTTCCCTTTATATAGGAGCCTTTGCCGCAGCGTGGGTGGGCTTCGCCTGGCCTGAGGGTCCTGCTTGGATCTTGCTTCCGGGTGCCATCCTGGCTGGCGGATTGGCAGGCAGCCTGTGGGGTCTCATCCCGGGCAGCCTTAAGGCCTGGATGGATGTCGATGAAATCGTCTCCACCATCATGATGAATTACATCGCCATAGCTTTTACCAGCTATCTGGTGAACTACCCATTTGCGGTTCCTGGGCTGGCCAACGCGATGTCTCCGCCTATCGCTCCGGCCATCCATCTCCCGCGGCTACTACCCCCATCTCAGCTGCACTTAGGATTTGTGATGGCTCTGCTGTGCGTACTGGGAGTTGGCGTGCTCTTTGCTCGAACCACCTGGGGCTTTGAGCTCAGCCTCCATGGGATGAATCCAGTCTTTGTGCGTTGGGCAGGGATCCGCGCTCCCCGTGTCATCCTCACGGCCATGGGCCTCAGCGGTTTCCTCGGAGGGCTGGCAGGGGCATTGCAGGTTCTAGGCATCCATTACCGTTTCATTGCGAATTTCTCTCCGGGTTATGGCTATGATGGGATCGCTATCGCCTTGCTGGGTCGCACTACCGCCTTAGGCGTTCTCGCTGGGGCCTTACTGTTCGGGATCCTCCGAAATGGCGCTTCCGGCCTGGAGCTGTTCGCCGGGATCCCGCTGGAGCTCGTCCGGATTCTGGAGGCAGTGATCATCTTGCTAGTAACCGCCGAGTCCTTTATGCGCTGGAGGACTTCCAAAGTGAAGGAGGCATAGCCCTTGACGGCAGTTTTATTTGCCACACTGCGGATGACTGCGCCCCTGATCCTTGTGGCCCTGGGAGGGCTTTTAGCTCAGCAGGCCGGAATGATTAACGTCGCCCTGGAAGGATTGATGCTCGTAGGAGCCTTCTTCGGCGTGCTTGCCGCCTATTATGCGCAAAACCCCTGGGCTGGAGTTCTGGCCGCCGTAGCCGCAGGCGGGCTGTTCGCCACTTTAATGGCATGGGCAGTCCTGAAGCTTCGAGCCAATCTGATCGTCGCCGGGCTTGCGCTGAACCTGCTTGCCCTGGGGCTTACCCGCTACCTTCTACAGGTCCTCTTCTCCACACGAGGGGCCTTTGCCCCAGAGCGGCTGCCGGGTCTGGGAATAGTAGATTCCCCCTTTCTTCGACGCATCCCCTTCCTTGGCGATGTGGTGCTGGGACATAGCCCCCTGGTTTATCTCTCCTGGTTGCTGGCCCTGCTTGTTGCTGTATTCCTGAAATATGTCCCTGAAGGCTTGCAGTTGCGAGCGGCGGGGGAGAATCCAGAGGCGGCCCGCTCCCTGGGGATTCATGTCGATCGCATGCGCGCGCTAGCCCTGATCGTCAGTGGATGCCTAGCCGGGCTTGGGGGCGTCCAGCTTTCCCTCGGAAATCTTCAACTCTTTTTCGAGAATATGACCAACGGCCGTGGTTTCATCGCTCTGGCAGCGATTTACTTCGGACAAGCACGCCCAGGGGCAACGGTGCTGGCTTGTTTGCTGTTCGGCCTGTTCGAAGCTATCCAGATTCGTCTCCAAACCCGCATGGGTGTTCCGCCGCAGTGGCCTCAAATGCTGCCGTTTGCCCTTGTCATCATTGCTCTGACCCTTATCTCCATCTATCGGCGATCTCGAAAGCCATCCATCAGGCTTTGAGGACCCGAAGAAGCGATGGCGCGCCCTCAGGTTGCTCCCTGGATCCTTGCTGTCGGCTATCCCAGCCTGGACTGGATATTCCGGGTGGATCGATTGCCGGAGGTGGGTCAAACTGCTCGCATCCTGAAGCGATCTGCTCGCCCCACTCCCGGAGGGTGCCCGGCTAATATTGCTGTCGCATGCGTCCGCTTAGGTTTGCCGGCCGGTGTGCTCATGGCCGTCGGGGACGACGCCCCAGGAAAAGCCTACATCTCAGCCCTAAAAGGTCTCGGTGTGAACACCCAGGGCATCGTTCGCATCCGTGGAGGACGCAGTCCTTTCTGCCTGCTGCTTGTTGACTTAGAAGGCCGTCATCTCACGTTTTATGATCCGGGGCTGTCAGAGGGCCGCAAGGCATGGCCGCGGATCCCAGTCTCATGGTCCAGCTCCGTAAGGCTGGGGGTGGTCACCGTAGGTGATCCGATTATGGTGTGGAGGGCTGCCAAGTGGTTCTGGCAGCGCCATGTTCCTATCCTATGGTCCCTGAAAGGGGATCCGCAAGCGTGGCCGAAGGCTCTGCTTGAGTGGCTATCTCAGAATAGCCGGATTCTGATCATGAATCGTGCGGAGTCCATCTGGTTGCAGGAGATCCTGCGGATCGGGGACTGGGTTGCGTTCTTTGGAGATTCTGACAGGATTTTAGTGATCACCGAAGGATCCGCTGGCTCACGGGTTCTAAGCCACGGGGAGTGGTGTTCCATACCTGCCGTACCCCCCCGCCGTTTGGTGGATGACACAGGTGCCGGAGATGCCTTCACAGCCGGCTTCATCTGGGGCTGGATAAACGGATTCCCTCCTGAAGGTTGCGCGCGTGTCGGAGCAGTGGTAGCCTCCTTCGTCCTTGAGGCGTGGGGAGCCCAAGACGGTCTTCCTACGATCAATCAAGTGCGACGACGCTATCGCCGGTTTTTCGGAGAGTCTTTTCCCTTTCAGAAGATAAAGAAAGTCGACCATGAGCACAGCTCTGCTACTAGTTGATGTCATCAACCAGTTCTTTGATCCACAAGGTGGGAACTATCATCCGTCCTACGATGCGGTGCTTCAGGCGATTTGTGCCTTGATCTCCGCCGCCCGTGAAGGCGGACGGCTGGTCATCCACGCCCGGGAATGGCATGACCCACGCCATGCGCAGGATTTTGAGTGGAGGAAATTACCTCGTCACGGCCTGGCAGGCTCTTTCGAAACCCAATTTCCATCTATTCTCCAGGTTAATGATAGCGATCTCATCATTCAAAAGCGGCGCTACAGCGCCTTCTTTGCCACAGATCTGGATCTTCAGCTTCGAGAGCGGGGCATCCATACCCTGATCTTAGCAGGGGTGAAAACGCATGTGTGTGTGCGGGCTACGGCGCAAGACGCCTTTGCCCTCGGCTACGAGGTGATCGTCGTCCGGGAGGCTGTTGGTTCTAATCACGCCCATTTGCACGCCGCAAGCTTGGAAGACATCGAGCGGTATATGGGCCGTGTCCTGTCACTGGAAGAGGCCATTTCATTGCTGCGTGGCTGAAGCTATCATTTTGCCAACGGAGGACGCGCTTTATGAGCTCTTTCATGCCTCGCTATCTCCGCTGTCCGCCTGAAGCCCGAGCCCCCTGGGCGATCCTGACGGGTGATCCGGCGCGCTTGGATCTTCTGTGGGATGTTCTGGATGATCCCATGCGCATTACACAGGAGCGAGAGTTCGGGATGATCTTCGGGCGCTATCAGGGTGAGCGGATGTTGGGAGTCTCTACAGGCATCGGCGCGCCAGCCCTGGCGATCGTCCTAGAAGAGCTTCGACATTGGGGAGTTCAGGCAGTGGTCCGCGCAGGGACCATGATGGCCATCGACGCGAAGCTGGGGGATTTCATCCTGGCCTGGGGAGCCGTTCGCATGGAGGGAACCTCCCAAACGTATCTCCCTCTCTCCTTCCCGGCCGTGGCTGATCCTGATCTCTACTATGCGTTCCGCGCGGTCCTAAAGGAGGCTCGCGTGCCCTATCAGGTCGGCCTGGTGGCTACCTCTGATGGTTTCTATTCCGTTCTGCTTCCCGCACGGCAAGCTGAGTCGTGCGGTTGGGAATCCGTATCATTCCTGCATCGCCATGGGATCTTGGGAGCCGATATGGAGACCTCGGCCCTTTACATCATCGGCTTCGCGCTGGGCATTCGATGTGTTAGCCTGTGCGTAGCCACCGTTGATGGATCAAACGGGGGGATGCTGGGCGAGGAGGAACGCAAATCGAAGGAACGTCAGCTGATTCAATTAGCCCTCGACGGGATGCTCCGTTTCGCCCAGGATCGATAGGAGGAGGCAAACCATGAGTTCCCTGTTCACGCCCGGACGGAAGGTCATTGTGGGCATGGTCCATCTGCTTCCCCTTCCGAGCTCCCCTCGATTTAGGGGCTCGATGCGGGAGATCATCCGTCGAGCTCGCTCGGATCTGCGGGCCTTGTTGAAAGGAGGGGTGGATGCTGTTCTCATCGAGAATTTTGGGGATGCTCCTTATCCCGTGAGATCTTTACCTCTTATTTCTCTAATGGCTATGGCCTATGTAGTTGGGAGGCTGGCCCAGGAAATCCGTCGCCCTTTCGGAATCAACATCCAATTTAATCAGTTCAAAGCCGAGGTGGCGCTGGCTGCGGCCAGCGGCGCCCAGTTCGTCCGGGTGGAAGGGTTTGTGGATAATCTTCTCACAGATTCCGGTTGGTCCCCCGCATGCGCGGCTGAGGTTTCCAGGCTTCGGGCCCAGTGGGCGAAAGCTCTGCAGATTTGGGCGGACATTCATGTCAAGGAGGCGATTGTGCTGGGAGAGCGCCCTCTCGTTGAGACCGCGCGAGCGGCCATCGCCAATATGGCAGACGTCTTGATCGTCACCGGGGCCAGGACAGGAGTGGAAACCCCGGTTCAGGCCGTGGAGGCTGTGAAAGCGGTAGCTCCCTGCCCCGTTCTCATTGGTAGCGGCCTAAATCCCTCGAATGCCGCTCACCTTCTCAGGATCGCGGATGGGGCGATTGTGGGAACATATTTCAAGAAGGATGGTCGGGTGGGAAACCCGGTGGATCCTGAGCGGGTCGCCGAGCTGGTGACTCTCGCGCGTCGGCTGGAGGATTGAGATGTTAAAACGCGTTCAAATGTTAATCGGAGGGATGTGGATGGAGGGCTTCTCAGGGGAGCGGGCCCTTATCCACAATCCTGCGACTGGGGAGCCTGTCGCGGAGGTCTCTATAGGGGGACGGGAGGAGGCTCGAATGGCCCTGGAGGCTGCCCAGCGCGCCTTCCCGGAGTGGGCCAGCACTTCGGCCGAAACACGAGCTGCTCTCCTGCATCAAGCCGCCGCTCTGATGAGGGAGCGGGTGGAAGAGCTAAGCCGGTGGCTCACCTTGGAGCAAGGCAAGCCGATCCGGGACTCCCGGAAGGAGATCCTGATGGCCGCCGAGGTTTTCGATTACTACGCGGAGGAGGGGAAGCGGATCTTCGGGGAATGGATCCCTACCGGATCTCAGCATATCCGTAGCTGGGTGATCCGCCAGCCGATAGGGGTCGCAGCTGTGATCGCGCCCTGGAATTACCCTGTAGAGTTGCTGGCCTGGAAGATCGCTCCCGCTCTGGCAGCTGGATGCACGGTGGTAGCTAAGCCCGCCAGCGCCGCGCCCATCGCGGCCTCGGAGATGATCCGCGCCCTTCATGACGCCGGCCTCCCGCCGGGAACGATCAATTTGGTTCTGGGACCCGGTCGAACCGTGGGGGCTGAACTGGTGGAGAATCCTATCTCCCGCAAGATCGCATTCACAGGGGAAACGGAGACCGGCCGATGGATTATGGAGAAGGCGGCCCACCATATCAAACGAGTATCTCTAGAGCTGGGCGGTCAGTCCCCAATGATCGTATGTCGGGATGCGGATCTTGAAAAAGCAGTGGCTGCTGCTGTCCGGCGGGCTTTCTCGAACATGGGACAAATCTGCATCAGCGTGAATCGGATTTACGTGGCAGAAGAGATCGCCGAGGTCTTCATTAAGAAATTCGTGGAGCGCACCCGATCCCTACGTATAGGCAACGGACTGGATCCAGATGTCGAGCTTGGGCCCATGTTCAGCGAGGAGGTTCGTCAGAAGACGAGGGATCATATCGCCGATGCGGTATCCAAAGGAGCGCGGGTCCTATATGGTGGGCATGAACCGGATGGAGAGGAGTTCGCTCGCGGCTACTTCTTCTTGCCCACGGTTTTGGTCGATGTTGATCACTCCATGCGTGTTATGCGCGAAGAGACTTTTGGACCCGTCGCTCCGATCATGCGTTTCCGGACCATCGACGAGGCCATCGCTTTGGCGAATGACTCTCCTTATGGCTTGGCCGCTTATGTCTTTACACGGGATCTCACCACAGCTTTCCATGTGGCGGAACGGCTGGAGGCCGGTGGGGTTGGGGTCAACATCAATGATGTGACGGAGCTTCAGGCTCCCTTTGGAGGTTGGAAGGAAAGTGGCCTAGGACGCGAGCTGGGCCGTTGGGGTCTGGAAAGCTATCTGGAGCTCAAACATATTCGCCTGGCTCTTTAGGAGGCCGGCATGGCGGGGCCGCTGAAAGGCGTCCGTGTCCTGGACCTCTCCCGAGTCCTTGCAGGCCCTTTCTGCGCTATGATCCTCGGAGATCTCGGCGCTGAGGTGATTAAGGTGGAGCGACCGGGCGTGGGAGATGAAACCCGAGCCTGGGGGCCTCCTTATGTAGGGGGCGAAAGCGCTTATTACCTATGCGCAAATCGGAACAAGAAAAGCATCACCCTGAACTTAAAAACCGAGGAAGGCCGGCGGATTCTGCGAGAGCTGATTCTCCGCAGCGATGTCGTGATCGAAAACTTTCGGACTGGCACTATGGAGGGATGGGGACTGGGGTATGAAGATCTGAAGCCCCTTCACCCCGGCCTGATCTACTGCAAGATCACAGGCTACGGCTCAGAGGGACCCGCTCGAGATCGCCCCGGCTATGATTTCATCCTGCAGGCCGAGAGCGGCTGGATGAGCATCACCGGTCCGGTCGAGGGTCCGCCCTTCAAAGTCGGAGTGGCGGTTGTGGACGTGGTGACGGCTCTCTTTGCAGCGATCGCTATTCTCGCTGCGCTGGCTGAGCGCTCCCGATCAGGCCACGGCCAGAAGGTTGAGATATCCCTTCTGGAATGTGCGCTGGCTTCCTTGGTGAACGTGGCCAGCAATTATCTTGTCTCCGGTGTTCCACCGCGGCGCTACGGCAATGCCCATCCGAATATCGTTCCGTATGAGGCCTTCGAGACAGCGGATGGGTATATTGTAATCGCTGTGGGCAATGATTCGCAGTTCCGCGCGCTGTGTGAATGCATCGGGCGCGCTGAGCTCGCGGAGGATCCCCGATTTGCCACTAACTCTCAGCGCGTCATGAACCGGGATCTACTGATCCCCATCCTGCGCGAGATAATTCGGAGGCGATCTACTCAGGAATGGCTGAGGGCACTTCTGCCAGCCGGCGTTCCCGCGGGAGCAGTTAGGACGATCCCTGAGGCTTTGTCGGATCCTCAAGCCCAGGCTCTAAATATGGTGGTGGAGGTTCCTCATCCTAGGGCAGGGCGAATTCGAATGATCCGCTCTCCGCTGAATTTCTCCCGCACTCCTGTTGCGATTATTCGGCATCCCCCTATTCTAGGGGAGCATACTCGGGAGGTGCTGGTCGATCTGCTAGGCTATGAGCCTGAGGCAATCGACCAATTGCGCGCTCAGGAGATCATCTAAAAACTAAAAACAGAGCGCCCCTGCCTGAGGCAGGGAAAGGCCATGATCGTGGAGGCAACTTCTCACCACTGCGCCCGCTGCCAGAGTGGCCACGTGCCTCTGCAAGAATTGTGAGGCTACTTGTGTCCTGAAACCCTAAAGTTCGCTACACCTATCCGCCGTCCTACCTCTCTGCTCGATAACACCCGGACCTTCACCCTGGACTTGGAATCAACGGGATCGCCATCCTCTTAGGGCCGAGAAAAAAGTCTTCACAACACCTTTCTTCCCTGCTCTAAGAGCTGACCTCCACGGGCTCCACGCCCAGCTCCCAGCATTTCTGCTTCACATTTTCGGGGATGGATGGCGCAGCGAGGATACCACGGGCCTTCTCGCAGGCTATCCCCCGCCAAACTGCAGCCGGATGCCTGTATTTCGCCGCCTGCCATACGCTCCGGAGATCCCCCGGAGGAATCTCCATCTCCACCTCCACTGCCACGGGCCGGCCGGCCTCATCCTCAAAGAGGAGATCGACGCGATCCCCCGAGGGGAACTCAAACTCCTCACCGATCAGGTGCCACCCTTTGCCCAGCGCAGGGGGATTCACTTTTAGCCTCTCCTTTAACCAGCGGTGCATCTCGCCTTCGCCCGCGCCGCTGTGGCCCCCGCCCCGGGACATCCCTTCCTCGCGCGGCGCGCCCCGGAAGGGCATGGTCCACCGAGGCCCATGGGGCGCAGCGGCAGGCGCGCGCCCGCCTGCTGTCTCTCGCCTGGCTTCCTCCCAGCCTTCCGGCAGGCCGGATGGACCGGCTTCGGCTCCCTCCGTGCCCGGAGGATCCGGATAGGGTTCCTGGGCGCTTAACTTCCCCCGCCACCAATTCAGAGCACGATACCAATCCGGCCCGCTGGCGTTCCGAAGATCCTTCACAAACTCCCGCAAATGCTCGATCTTCAGCCCCTCCTCCAGCATCTCCGATGTCCCGTTTATCCGCCTCGTCCCATGCCCACACGATCCACTCCCCTGGATCCAGAAGGGCGTGCCGAGGTTCAGGCCGGGATCGGAGCCCTCGCCACTGGAAGACGACCTGGAGCCCATGCGCTTGCCTTACGGACGGCGGCCTTTCAGGGACATCGCGCCCCTGCGCCCGGGCCATCCACCGAACGGCTTCCCAGAGCCTTTCCAGCTCCGCGGCGGCCGGATGTGGCCCCCCGGGACTTCGACGTGGAGTGCACCTCGCCGGTGACCGGATCGTAGATATCCACCCCTCGAAGCCCCACGACGTAGGTCCCGTCCTCTTGCTTCTTCCACCTCACGTCCGGTTGGCCGAAGACGGTGAAGATCTGGCTGGCGCGCGTGGTCTTAAGGAGATCGCCCACCAGGACGTCCGGGGCGATGTAGGCGAAATGGACCTGAATCCCTGTCACCAACCCCTTCTGAACAAGCGCCTGCGCTTCAGGGTCGAAGGCGAAGCCTGCGAAGATAAGGATCTGATAGCCGTTCAATTTCGCTGTGGGGATGGCCTCCTCCACCTGCTTCGGGTCACCGGACCGTACTGGGGTCCGAAGCTAATGACGACGCGGAGCTCGTTGCCGTTTTGTTTGGCTTCCGCCTCCGCATTCAGACAGCCCAGGTTAAGCGGGCGGATGTTCGCCAGCTCCAGCTTCCTGCCGCCCGGGAAAAGCACCCCTCCCTGTTGCTTGAGCAGGTTGATCATCGTCGTGACATAGTCGCCCGCGCGGTCGCTCACCCGAGCCGGAGCCTCTCCAGCCTCGAACTGCGGGATCGACGCCTGCGTCGGATCCTCTACGGCAGGGACGGGGATAGCTTCCACGGTGAAGGGGCCTGAGACGCGGACTACGCCTCGCACCACCTTGGGGCGGTCGTAGAGCACCTCTTGCGGGGCGTTGCGCTGGATGCTTTCGTCAATCTCTTGGCGCTTTTTCCGCTTCAGCTCCCAGAAGCGGCGCAGGGCTTCCTTGGCTTCCGCAGGCCAGTCGTCGGGCGGCACGGGATCCGGGATGTCGCTTGGATCCCAGCGATGGCCGGTCTGTTGATAGAGCAGCTTCAGCAGGCGCTCGGTTTCCTCCTGGTCCTCCGACCGCAGACTGTCCTTCACCTCTTGCAAGCGCCAGTAGGCTCGCTTCGCCTCCTCGGGCCAGGTGGGATGCGGGACCTCCCGCGGCACCTCCCATTCTTTCCAATCTGTGCGCAGGGCCCGGTTTAGATCGGCCAGCGCCCAGTCGATCTCGGGTTGGTATTTGGCAGCGATGGCATTGATCTCGGTGTTCTTCGCGATAGACTCCAACGTGATGTGCGGAACGGTCTCGTAAATGAAGCCACCGGCAGGACCGCGCTCGGGTTCTTTGAGCTCGTAGTAGTCAAACTTGGCTGTCATCAGCCGTTGGCGGGCGATGGCAATCGCCACGCGGGAGGTGTCGCAGGTGATCCAGCGCCGCCCCCACTTTTCAGCGCAGTAGGCCGTGGTGCCGGAGCCGCAGGTGGGATCAAAGACGAGGTCCCCTGGGTCGGTGGTCATCAGGATGCAGCGTTCCACCACCTTGGTGTTGGTCTGGACGGTGAAGATTTTGGGGTCGCCATAGCCGGCGATGACGGTGTCTGTCCATATGTTGGTGAGCGGGCGGACCGGTATCTCGTCCAGGAAGCGAACGTATCCCAACGTGTCACCCCCCGCGAAGAGCCGTTCCGCGCGCTTAAGCCGCTCCATGCCTTCCCGGTTGATTTTCCAGTAGTTCTTGCCAAGCGTGAACGTTCGGCCTCCAAACTCCACAGGAAAGCGCGTGGATTCGCCGCCACTTTGCGATGTCATGTTGTCTGCCTTGAACACCCTGGCGCCCTGCGGGAGAATCATTAGCGACTCCAACTCCGCTGCCGTCAGCCGACGGCGGTAGCCGTCGGCAAGCTCTACGTGCTGATAGCCCTTAGTGCCTTCCTCGCCCGGCTCTTTCTCGAGGTAGAGCTGCCTGTACTTGAGCTGCGCCCGGTCTTTGGCATACCAGAGCAGGAAATCATTCAACACATCCAGAAGAGCCCCGCCTTTGCCGCTGGTCTTGACGAAGGTGATGACCGCCACAAAATTCTCCCTTCCGAACACCTCATCCAACACACACCGCACCAGGTGCAGGTTCTCATCGTTGATCTGCACGAAGATGGAGCCGCTCTCGTGGAGGACTTCCCGACACAAAAGCAGCCGGTCCCGCAGAGAGGTAAGAGTGGATACCCAACTTCCAGGTGTCGCGGTAGGCCTTGATCTGCTCCGGCTCGTGGGTGAGGTCCTCGTCCTTGTCCTACATCCCGCCGGTCGATACGGGGTTGGAAGTTGGAGGCGTATTTGATGCCGTAGGGCCGGTCGACGTAGATCATCTGCACCTTGCCCGCCATGCCTTCCTTGCCGCATGGCCCCTTCCTCCCCAAAAGGGTAAGCAGAATCGCGGATCGAAACCGTTATTCCAGCACGGCCAGAACGTCGATTTCCTCCACAGCGGACCGAGGATGGGGATGAAAGGTTCGGGCCTGGCGTTTTCCATCCTCCGGGCTGCCCGCCCGCCGCAGCCACCGGATCCGCCAGGGCGTCCCCTGCAGCGACGCCCGCAGCAGCTCCGCCGGCTCCAGCTCCCGCCGGGAGGGCAAAGCCCCGAAGCGCACCACCAACCGCGCTCCCGGCCGGCAGG
>Ga0079995_1064239_pt1 | contig 21442 bp, 17 predicted proteins | sample FaiFalFF_MnMetaG_2_FD_69198 | JGI IMG/M metagenome (GOLD analysis project Ga0079995, IMG submission 69198) | Freshwater microbial communities from Yellowstone National Park, Wyoming, USA - Fairy Falls C (FF_Mn_C) (SPADES assembly) (version 4) | ecosystem: Environmental > Aquatic > Freshwater >...
GGCGTGAACATCGATGGCGCCATTGTAAAACTGAACTGCCCACCTGCTGTCCCACACAAGCACTGGTCACTTCAACCGCTGAAGAAAGAGCGCGATCAGAAATCAGAAGGTGGTGAAACGAAGAAGAAACGCGCCAAACGCGCTCGCTGGGCCGCTGCTGCACCCAGCTCAGCACTATTCAGCGCTGCCCAAACTGGCAGCACCTTAGGGAAGGCGCCAATTAAGGCGGAAACTCCCATTCCAAGCAAAAAGGGCACGAAAGGCAGGGCTGGCAAGGTTCGTCACACCGACCCCAAGACTGCCGATACCCTGATTCGGACGTATCTTAAGCCCTATGTAAAGAATGCTGTCGCTGCCGGGAAGAAGATAGAGGGATTTGCACAGATTGTGGGAGAACCAGACTGGAGCAAAGCGGGTGAAGCTCACTATGGGAAAGATGAATGGAAGACGAAGAAAGACCTTCTGAATGGCTTTGTCGACAAGAATGGCAAAGTTTGGATACACAAGGATCGGGGTAACCCAGCAACGATGATCCATGAGGGAGTGCATAAATACGCAGCCGACGCGCTAATTAAAAGTAGTCAGCCACTAAACGAAGGGGTGACGGAGTACTTCACACGGCTTGTCGCTGACAAAGCGAACTTAGCCAAAGGGCGCCGCAACTACCAACAGAATTACGAGTGCGCCAAGGCGTTGGCAGAGCTTGCGGGTGAAGAAGCCCTCGCCAAGGCGTATTTCGATGGGGATATCGACCAGCTTAAGAACACGGTCGACAACAAACTGGGAAACGGTAAATGGGAGGAATTTGTCAAAGCGACAAGGAGCGAAGATTGGGAAAAAGCTACAAACCTGCTCAAATCACGCTAAGCCTATTCGTCATGGAGGGATAATATGCAACTGGAACCGAATCGCCCCCTTCAGCTTTTGAGAAACGCTGGGATTATTGTCCACGAGGAGCATGCTGCCAAACCGATTCCGCTTCCTCATGCGAAACAAGCGTGGGTTTTCTCCACCGCCGACGGTCGGTTCACTCTTTGGATCTACGAGTTTGAAGACCAAGACGAGATGGATTTAGCTATGTCATATGTTGAGGAACAGTTGATAGCCCAGCGGCAGGTGTTGGATTTTGCCCAGAACGGTGAATTTCTCCTTGTTCTCGCCCTCAGAGCGCAAGGTGAGGAGATGCCCGAAGATCGCCAGGCGGTGGCTCGTATCCTTCAAGCCTTCTCTGGAGAAGTCGAGCGGTAGGGTCACTGGCAAAGAAAAGAAGCAATCAGAAATCAGAGGGTAGTGGCACAAGGTTCAGGTTTCGATTCGGAGAGCCTTATGTTCCACACCTGTATGTTTCAGCTCGTATAAAATCATTTCAGCTTGGTTCGCGCCTTCACATAGGAAAGCGCGCACGGGTCCGAAAAACTGCTGTGCCTGCTCAAGGGTGCAGGTTTCTAAAAAGACGCGTAGCACACGGGGATCGTAGAAACGGAAGTAGTAGTGATGGGGCTCGTTTTCCACCTGCACCAGCAGCAGGCTCTGAAAGTGGCGGCGCAGCTGTTCGAGGGGTGTTTGGACGCGTAAGGTCAGAAAGACCCCCCAGCTCTGTCCCCAACCGTTCTGGAGGAGCCATTCCGCAAAATCTGTGCGGGGCTGCCAACGCACCAGATAGGGTGACACGGTCAGTAGCTCCTCCGCCTCCTCGCCCACATCCCACAGGGGCAACCACGCGTCAGCCTGCTGCATGATGGCGGGCGCAATCTCCGGCGACCGCGCCGCATCCAGCAGCACATAATCCACCTGCCGTAGCCAATTACGCAGATTACTCTCCGCCTGCTTCTCCATAGATCCAGTCGTTCACCACCTGTCGCCAGGCAACACCGTAGGCAAAGACCTGCTCCACTATCGCCGAGAATTGCTCATAGGTGAGCTGCTTCAAAAAGATGGTATAGGAGAGCCATATCAGCTGGTTGTCATCTATGGTGAAAAAACACCCACCTGTGGCAGTGCCCAGCTCCTGTGCTTTCAGCAAACGCATCGCCAGCGTTTCGATATCTGGCGCCGGAATCGGTGTCAGAAGCGCATTGATGGTGGTCAGCTCACGCTCGTCGTCATGATGGAAAATAAGCGGAACATCCAATACCTCAATGCCCGCAATGCCATTCGCGTTCAGCTGCAGGTTCTCGAGCGCAAACTGTTCACCTAATCGCTTCAGATATTGATTGACCATCTTCCTATGCATAATAAGGTCCTCCTCGTGTATATTGAGTTACCAATCGTTTAGCTGAAATAATTTTATACGAGCTTAAAAACAATGGAGTAGAAATTACTATTCATCGTATGATTTAAATATCGTATCCACAGTTCTTCTAAATTTCTCTTTTCAACCTGATACTTGTCCGCCATTGTTTTTATATATCTCCTCTAATTCTTCGATGCTTTTTGCTGGCTGACCATATCGGCTTGCTCCATCAGGTCCAGGTAAACTTGCCCATTCCCAGCTAATTTTATAAATTGCTTCTCTAAATCGACCAGATTTAACATCTTCTAAGGCACCTCGTTTTTTGATAAGAGCAACTGCGCCTAAATCTTGATTGTGCGGACTAAAGTCTTGAAAGCCATATTGCTTAACTAACTCTTCCCAAGTACTCGATAAAAACTGGTAAGCACCTGCCGCAGTAGTGGTATAACCCCCTTTGCTAATTTTCTTATTTGGATGCTTAGTGAAATCATTAAATGTCTCGCCACCAAAAAGCATTTGATAACCTTTATCGCCTGTAGTGCCCTCTGCATAGCGAATCACCTGTAGCATTGCGCGCACATTGGGATGCTGAAGCGCTTCCTCCAGCTCCTTCAGTTTTTCGCTTTTATTTGATTGACCGGCATCTAAGCTTTGAACAGGTTTCGGCGGTGAGAGAGCCGGGTTTGCTGATTTCCATGTGAACGGGCGTTTTGGACATTGCAAGGGTTTTTGGACGGCTTTGGTGGTGGAGCGAAAGCGAGACCGAGCGATTTCGATTATGATTTCGATTATCCTGGTCATCCTATCTTTTGTCAGAATAGCGGGCGCTGTGGAGTTAGCATACAGCTGGGTACAAGGCGCGGCACCACTTCCGACAGAGCCTGAAGTGAAGAAGCCTACTGGCGAAAGAGAGTCTTGATAAGAGCGGCTCGGCTGACGGCAGCGAGGATGATTTTGCACTTGCGTTCTTAGACTATTCAATCGATTCATCCATCCCCGCATAAACACTTGTAATCTACTATTTTTGGAAACTATCTTTCTAAGGTACTCTTCTCTGAGTTGGAGATACCTTTCTGCTCTGCTGCAAGGTTCAGTATCGGTTACTTGCTGCAGAAACCTTTGTGCTTGACCAGGGCCTGAATGAACAGCTGTGTCAAAATGAACTATGTCTAATGGGGGAGGCAAATTATTAGCGCCTGAAGCTATCCAGTAATCATTATAGTAGATATCCCGCACCTCTTCATCAGTGATGTACCTGACATCTTGGGATGGCAGACCTTGACGCGCACGATAAGCATCATAGGTGCGTTGTGTAATTCCGCGGTTAGTAGCTCCCCCCGGATCGGAAGGATGGTTCACATACCCCCCTTCCCACTGAAGGACAAACTGAAGTGCTTGATCAAACCGGCTTGTACTCATCTCAATTCACCTCCTTACTTTTCGGAGCTTATTAATTTTGCTTCGGCAAGGAGCAGGAGATGGTGCAATTTCTGCGCTGGGGGATCGGGTGATTCTAAGGCTTCGCGCACTGGTTCTAAGTGGATGGCAGGCGATTGGGGCGAGACGCTGAAGGCGATGGAGACATAGGCGGCGACCTCGCACTCGCGGGTGATACCATGCTGCTCGGCGGTGGCTATCTCTTGGCGAATGCGTGACCGCAGGAAGGGTTCGGGCATTCGGGCGGTCTGCTGGGGGAAGTGTTGGCGCAGGTGAGCCAGCAGCCGCTCCTCGAAGCTCCTGCGCATCATTTCGTCAAACGCCTGAAGCTGCTGCTTAGTCAGCACGAGCATCGCATTTCACCTCTCAATGGGGTGAGTGGCATGCCAGCGGAACTGTTGGAGCGCCTCTTCAAATAGGGGGCGGAACTCCTCAAATCGATGGCTGAGATGGGTGCAGGTGATAGTGAGAGCTTCCCGTCCGCGCACCAAGTAGACCTGCAGCTGGGTAATCTCCAGCTCGGCTTCAGGCATTTGGAAGGTGTGCAGCCGTTGATAAGCCAGCATGCCGCCTACGGTGACGGAGCCTTCCTCCAGCACCTTATAGCCCACATGCCCCAGTTCTGCCTTCAGCCCAGCGAGCTGATTGGCAGCGTATTCGGAGGCGTTCATGGCGAAATCCAGCTGGTCGCGCGTAATGGTGATGCTGGGGCTGTAGTTTTCGTTCGGCGGTCCGACCAGCACGACCACTGACGCGTCGAGCCACCTCGTGGGCAGACCTATCGTATAGTCATAATGGTTCAGGGTTTGCATCGGCTTGCCTCCTGATTATGGGCTGCGATGAGGCGGGGCTGGGTTTTGGCGTCCAGTGAGCCATTCAGCAACCCGCTCTTCACCTCCCGTAAGTTTGTCAAGCCCCTTCTCGGTCAAGTCGCTCCCCCACATTTTACCTCCGATGGCGCCCAGCACCAGCCCGGCGGGTGGACCGCCGAAAATGCCGGCGACTGCGCCCACAATCGCGCCGGCTACGCCGCCTATCTTCGCTCCGATGCGTTCGCCGCGTTCCCCGCCGATAAACCGTCCTATCAGGCTGCCGGCGGTTTTGCCGATGGCGGAGCCGCCGAGAGCGCCTCCAGCGGGCGGAAAAAGCGTACCCAGACCAGCCCCGCCTTTGGCAGCCAACGCCCCCACGGCTTCACCGACCACCCCACGCGCTGCACCGTAGCCTACTTTGGCGGCGAAGGTTCCAACTCGCCCCTGGCGCAAATCCCCCAGATTATTGAGAGCGGTCGTGACGGCGCCCATCAACGCGCCGGATTTCCAATCAAATTGGGTTGCGCGCTGCGTCGCCTTTTTCAAGGCGGTCAGTGGATTGTCAGGACCAAACTGCAACGCCTTGCTATAGGCTTTATGGGAGTGGAGGAGGGTTCGTATGGCATCATACAGTCCGGTGGCTGAAGCGAGCTGGTCGCCGAGTTTCATTCCGGCGAGGGCAGCCAGCAGGCGACATTCGGGGCATATCTGGATAAGGGGTAGTCCCGATTTAGCGGCGTTCAGGAGGGCGTCGATGGTTAGCCCCATCTGGCTGGCGGCACTGCCTTCGCCGATTAGCACGGTGGGGCAGCCCATCACGATGGGGTTGGTCGGTCCCAAGGCGGCGCCGGGCTTTTCGACCACGATGTCTTGCACGCGGCATGCCATCTGGTTATTGATGAGTACGGTTGGGCTGCCCACCAGCACGGAGCCGACGCCATCGGCGCCGCTGACATTGACGGCAGGGCAGGCATGCTGATCGAGGGTGGCGCGCCAGGCGGGTCGGTTCCCTATCAGCACATTCGGGCTGCCGGGACCCGGAGCAAGCGGGAACCCGTGAGCGGTCTGGTCACCGACCCGTGCGGCAGGTTTCATCAGGGTCCTCCGTCTATCGTGTTAGCAACACCGGGATGGCGGCGCGAGTGAGAGTGCCATCCTCCCCAATCGCCTCTATCTCCAGCAGGTAAGTGCCCGGCGGCGTTTTGCCGAGCCGCTCATCCCAGAGCATAAGCGTGTTCAGTCCGCGCGTGGCATTGCGTGCAGGGAGTTGGGTCAGCGTCTGCCCGTTCATCGTGCGCAGCGTGGCACGCACTTGCGCTGGGCGATTCAGACCGAAGCTGACCACTATCTGCCCGCCCCGAGTGCCCCGCGCCGTTAGCCCGGTTATTAGCACCCGTTCCGAAGCGGAGCGGCGCGTCGAAGCGGACCTCCCCCTCGTTTTGGTCGCGGTGAGGGACAGCTCACGACTGCCTGCAGTTAATATGAAAGACGGCTCATCAGTTTTCATATTGATGCGACGACCCGAGTCTGTATCCAGCAGTTCAAAGTTGTAGTCCGATGGTAGAAGCTCTGGTACCCACCACAAGGTAATGTTAGAATCGGATGCCTGAACCTTCACAGTCCACTGGATGGTATTATCCGCTTTCTTCGCCAGTTTCTCATAGAGAGTGTTTCCCTCTTCCTCTTTGATGGCGATGTAGTTACCTTGAGGATTTTCTTTACGCTTACTGAACAGCTCCGTTCTTGGCGCATTGGTGATAACGGCAACGACGCTGTCTTGGGTATTCCCCGCACTCATATAGAGAGGGATCTCGATGGTTTGATATGCGGGGGCGAGCGTAATTAAACTGCTTTGTAAGATGGTCCCTTGTCCGCTTGGAGGCGTGGCCTTGGCTACCACATCAAAAGTGCGTCGAGAACCAGGAGGAGCCCCCACTGGTGCCAGTACTTTGATGTTTAGTATGAGCTCACCCGCACTTACCCGATACTTACCGCGAATTTCTGTGCTTTTTGGATCTGGGGGTGGGGAAATGGTTGCTCCATTTACAGTTTCGATGGTGATTTCATAGTTCCCTCCCTCATTCGGTATGCTAATATCAACCTGAGTCTCCGAATCGTTAGTAACCAGTCGCCCGAAATTGTCGCGAACTTGTAGAATTGCCGTAGCCGACTGATCGCCATTGGCTGTAATCTCCTGGGGCGTGATTCTAAAAGTGAATTGGTTAGGGTCGGGTTCGCCGGGGGTGCTGCCCTGGCGAAGGCTGGCGATGAGGGCGGCAAGCCCAAGCCCGCCCAGAGTCAGGGCGGCGGAGCTGGGTTTGGGCTTTGCTGAGTCAAAGAGCTTTTCAATCTGGGGCGAGGTCACATCACTGAGCGGGCTGCTTGGGTCCTTAAGAGCAAATCGTGGGTTGATTTTCAGGATTTGGCGGAATTGTTCAATCACGCGCTCGTTGTCCCCTTCTGCCGCGTAGATTTGCGCCAAGCAGCGATGCAGAGCTACCTTGTCTGATGGAGTTAGGCTGGCGTAGTCTGGGTCTTGCAGCGCAGCTTCTGCTATCGGTTTTGCTTCGGGGAAGTTGGCAAGTTCGCACAAGGTGAGCACTTCACGCACGCGGTCGGCGAGAGTTTCTGTGCGTGAAATTGTTGCTGCTCGTGCCTGGCGGATTGCTTGCACCTGTTTAATCTGCTCCTCTGCCTTGTCACTTCTGCCTTGCGCGCTATAAATCTGGGCGAGGCAGTAATGCAGGGTGGTTTTGTCGAAGTCATCCAGGCTTTGGTACTCACTCTCGGTCTGCAGGAGGTTCTCGGCGATAGGTTGTGCTGCATCGAACAGCTTTTGGCGGCAGAGCGCCACCACCCGTTGCACTTTCTGGGCGGGGGTTGGGGGCGGGGGTGGTGGGGGTGGGGGCGGCGAAGGTGGCGTGAGCAATCTCTGCCGGATTTCTTGCGCCTTTCTGAGCTGCTCGTCCGCCAGATCGACGCGCCCTTCCACATTGTAGACGAGCGCCAGGCATCGATGGAGCGCTATCTGCTCCTCCCCTGTCAGCTGCCCATACTCAAGCGGCGATTGCACCAGCGCTTCCGCGATGGCTTTTGCTGCCTCGTACTGCTTGCTCTGACAGAGGCGTAGCACTCGTTCCACTTTTTGCGCGGGGGTGAGCGATGGCTCCTGCTGAAGCGATGAGCGATTCGCAAGAGTCCATCCGCTCAGGCTCGCCATCATCATGCATCCGGCTATATACACCCAGAACCGTGTTCGCTTTCGCATCCCTATCACCTACCTTTGCCTATTGGTTGCATAAGAGCCACCTCTACGGCTTCACAATCATGACATTGAAGGTGGCTCCCGCTGGAATGGTTTGGGTGGAATCCAACAGGTAGATCTCCCACTGATTAGTGGCGCTGTTATATCGCACGCCGTATCCCCCTGGCGGCAAAGAGATGGAGGTTCCGCTACCCGTTTCATTATAGGTCACAATCAGGATGGCATTTGGATCGCCGTTAATCAGGGGGTGATTAATCGTGGTGGCATTTGTTCCGCCCGTTGTTTCCTGATGGATAAAGACGGTCGTGTTCGTCCCGATACCTGCGCCTGTTACTTTGAGGGCACCCCCGTTGATTTCCAGTGCCGTACCATTTGTGGGGGCGGAGAGTTTGAGTGCAGCACCGGTACCGTTGGTTGCGGCTTCTAAGGCGGCACTGACACTTGCTGGGTTATTAATCTGGAAAAGCCCTGCACCGCCGGTACCTGTATTGGTCAGATCAAGCAGCGGGTTCGGGTTCGCGATGCTACGCTGGATGGGGAAGCTCAGCTTGGTGCTCGTCACATTATCATCGGCGATCTTCACCGTCGTCACCGCTCCATCCGCCAGCATGGTGGTTGCTACGCCACCGGGGGCGATGGAGAAGGTCGTGCCCACCAGCTGCAACCCCGCCCCAGCTGAATAGGTCGTGTCGTTATCAGCAGCAGGGCTCCACTCGTTGGTGGCCGCGTTCCACTTCAGTACCTGACCGTCCACGGGTGCCGTGTTGGCAACCGCGCGCCCTTGAATTCGGGCAACTGTGGGGTTCGGATAGGTACCACTCAGGTCACCACCGGCAGCACCGCTGAGGTTACCGCCGACATTTAGGTCGCCCGCAATATGCACCACGCCGCTAGCGTCCACCCACAAAAACTTGCTACTCCCATCCGCATTCTGCACCGCAAAAATGTCCGCCGTGGGATTGGACGCCCCCGTCTGGCTAACCACCAAACTGGCAACATCCCCAGCCGAAGCAGCAGGGCGTATCGCCACCGAGTGGGCAAAGGTGGTCACACCCGCAACATCCAGCGTGCTACCCAGCGTCGCCGAACCCGCAACAGACAGCGTGCTACCCAGTGTCACCGAACCCGCAACAGACAGCGTGCCCCCAATCTGCCCATTCCGAGACAAAAACAGGTCACGCCAGCGCAAACTCCCACTGCCTATATCATAGGTGTTGTCTGAAGCAGGTAGGAGCGGCGTGTTGAAACGCCCATTGAGCGTGATAGTATCGCTCGGCGCATCACCTAATACGGTGTTGCCATTGACCCTAAGGTCGCTCGCAATGGTGGTTGTGCCTGAAACTGTCAGCGTGTTGTTTAGCGTAGTCGGGCCCGCAACATTCAGCGTGCTGCCCAACGCAGTCGCATCTGTAATGCGAGCGGTACCCGATACCAAGAGCCGTTCTGAACCTGGAGTTGTGCCAATGCCCACATTGCCGCTAAAGAAGCCACGCCCCTCAAAATAGCCAGCGTAGCCTTGCGGGCTGTCCGCCTTGCCGCGTATTCCATAGGTGGTTCCCGTGGTGGCGCGAGCGTAGCCGAAGATAGCCAGGGTAGGTGCTTGACCCCAGAGAGCAGCACCCGTGCCGACGGTAAGCACCTCCAGCGCGTTCGAAGGATTGCTCGGGTTATCGATGCGCAGATAGGCAGCGCGTCCTCTACCAGCGGTGAACACCTCCAGCGCGTTTGATCTGTTCGTTGGGCGCAGGATAAAAAAGCGGGCTGCTATACCACTGTCTGCACCCTCATGTTGACCACGCACGGCGGGTATGTTTGCATCACTGGAAAGTCCAAATAGGGGCTGTTGCGCCCGTGCGAGGAACGGAAGCAACGATAGTCCCACGAGTGTCATCAAGTATGTGGCGTATCGAAAGCCACCCTTTGTCCGATATGCTCCCACTGTTCTCATGTTCCATGCCCTCCTTGTGTTTGTTCTGCATGTTAGCGTTGGACGCGACGGGCAGCAAGGGTGGGTAGGGGTATTTTACCCTCCCAGATTTTGGGTAGCCAGATCTGCCCGATTCGCACCCGATATTCAAGAGTCATGGCTGCTTGATCTTCCTGTTTCGCAGGCAGTTGCAGATGGATGCGTTCAAATCGGATAGCGAATTCATCCCCGTAGGGAATAGCTGTTTCGGGGATGGGAATGTTCAGGGTCGATTGACCGTTGGAAAGTTTCAGAAGTGAGGAACCTTTTACGGGTTGGTAGAAGGTCATCTGCAAGGGTTGCGTTCCGGTCATCAGGGCACGCGCCAAGGTGCTGGGGATTTCGAGCGAGAGCGTGCCCACACTGGGGTAGCTAATGACAAAGCGGAAGCCCTTTTGGGCTCGCTTTTCCATTTGGAGCCATGCGTCGAAGTTTATCATCACCGAGGTCGCGCCCGTTGCTTCAGCAGGTAGCCTAAGTTGAACCTGACCGTTCTGGTGGCTTACTTTCACCTCATATTCGGGTTCCCAGTCAAACTTACCGGTCGGGTCGGGCAGTCGTCTCCAGATGGGGATGCGGTTGACAATGCCCTTAACCCACACTTCGGCGTTGCCGGGTGCGGTCTGGATGACGAGACCACTACGCGATGCGGGGCAGTCAAAGAGGGCGGCGCTACCTGCCGTATGGCTGATAAGGGGGGTCTGAAACCCGCGTATATAGTTCTGGGTGAAGTTGGGCATCGTCGCTTCCAGGTAGTCTTTCAGCTCCGCGATGGTTAGCTGACCATCGCGGTTGATGTCGGCAGCGCCGTTGAGGGCACGCGCCAGAAAGTAGGCAAAAACGCCATGCTGAAGATACTCGGAGTCCTCGATGGAGAACTGCCCTGCCGTGCAAGAAAGCATCACCACATAGGCAGGGTTCGGATTGTCGGGCGCACGATTGATACCGAAGAGCCGTCTCAACATCACGCCATGCACATCTGTTTCGACAGCATTGCCACTACGGCAGGCGTCCAGGATAACAATCTGGGTAGTGGCGCGGCTTGTTTCAAGCGATTGTCGAAGTCGCGAGAGCGGCAGGAGAGCGGTTGTTTGTGATGGAGTCGGGGCCGGTGTTACTGTGCGCGGCTGTTGGACGCTGCCAACCGTTTTTTCTGGCTGTACCGTAACACTTTTCTCCTGTTCTACTGCAATGCTGACGGTCTTTTGGGAGGTAGGCATCACTTTCTGTCCCAGAAGCGGCTCAATCTGGAGAAAGACGGCATCCGCTTCACTTTCCGCAGTAGGGCTATAAGCGGTGCCGTGTCCACTGAAAAAGAAGAGAAAGGTATCACCTGTTCGAATAGGGCTTGTTGCCCGATCACCCAAGTAGGATAGCAGGCGCTGGATGGTTTCGGGTGTGGCGGGTGCAACACGATGTTTGTCCGGTTTAAACTCGGCTGCTGTCTCCGCAATCCACTCAGATGGGATGGGGTAGCGGCGCACGAGTTCCGTGACGGAGTGTTGCTCATGCCGAAGTAGCAAATAGACATGTTCTGGTTCAAATCCATTTGTGTTGCAGAGCGTTTCATAGAGCAGCAGGGCATCGGCGTGGGCATACTGTAGACCATCGACACTGACGCCAATTAGCACGGCCCACTTACCACTACGCGGAGTAGGTGCTTCAGGCGATTGAGGAGATGTCGGTTGTCGGGTTCTTCCGCCAATGGCTTTTTGGTCACGCTGCTGCCCTCCTACACTTTTGGTTGAGGACTGGGGCGGAGATGCTGACATGGACCTATCAGCGCTGCTGACAGGTAGCCCTGCCAGCATGAACAACCCTACTAAACCCATAGCACTCAGCCTTTTGCTGATGCGTTCCCATTGTTTCATCTTGGTCGCCTCCCACTCTGTTCAGTCAGATGGACGGGGCATGGAGATAACCCGTTGGTTATCCCCATTGTACCACCTAATATTACTGCTGGGCGCTGTCTTTCCCTTCCGTCAGGAAGTGTGCCAGCGTCACATTCCACTGATCAAGCGGCAAGTTTTGAATCCGTCGTACCGGTTCGACAGCGACAGACTTGATTCCTGCAGGGAGCGGTTGCGGCTGTGTCGCTACTTGCTGAAGCTGTCCCATCGCTTGAAGCAGGTTAGCAAGGTGGTCTATAGGGATTGCCTGCAGAGTGGCAATCGCCACGATACATTCGCGTCCAAGGGGAGGTCGGATGACCCATTTCATGTCGGTGGTGGGACCATCGATAATGTATTCTTTGCCGCCCACAATCTTCTGGGGCTGAGAGGTGCCCCAAGGATAGAGGACGGTCGGCGTACCTGTTGGGTCGATTGCGACGAGGATGAGGTAGCAATCCTTGTCTGAACGGAAGCGTATCGTGAAGGAATCGCCCTCCTTGTACCGGCTTTTGTCGGTGCTTAGCTCCACTTTGAAGCTCGGATTCAGGTTCTTCAGGTTCAGCAGCACGCGAGCAGCGTAGAAATTAAGCCAGATAGGCTTCATCTGCTGAATAATCTCGTCGATGCTGGAACCAGAGGCTTCCACTGTAAACACCTTGACACTCCCATCGGTTGTCACCTCTACTCGTTGCACGGCGGTTTTGCCATCTGATTCGAGCAGAACCGCATGCAAGGCGTCCCCTTCTGAGTTCACCTTCAACACCCAATCTCTTTGTGCAAGGGGGTTAGGTGTATCGACCAGTTCGATAAATTCCAGCTGCCGAACGGCGTTGCGAACCTTGGTCAGGAACTCAGCAGGCGCATCGATATACATCCGGCAGCGCAGTGGGCGTGTAGCCTCGTCGAGGCTGGGATACTGTAGGAGTCGCGCTCGGCAATTTGGCGAAATTTGCGCCTTGCTTTCTACAACGCGCGCAATGGCAGAGTTCGAGTTTAGATCGGTCACCTCGATCAGCCCGATTTGGCGGTTCTCTTCGAAATTATCCTCTCCTTGGGGGTACACGGCGTACCGGGCGCCGCGAACTATGCCCGCCGATTCGCCAGCATCCAGCACAACCTTGTCATCCCTAACCTCAGTGATGAGCCTATAAGGGGGGAGCGGCTTGCCATTTGGTTCGAACAGGCGACGATTACGCTGCTTTTCAGACCCAGCAACACGCGGTAATTGAGCGAAACGCTCCGACGGCCACGCGTTATGGATGTATTGGATGACATCTTGCTGTAACCGTTCGATAAGCTGGTTATAGGTCGTTTCAGGGGACGCATCATAGAGTGCTCTCACAAGGTTATAGGTGAACACCCCGTAGCTGGTTTCGCCATCCACAGAAATCTCCTGCAGCGCCTGTTCATCCTCTTGGCAGGCTTTGAGTACCACAGCACGTTCCTCAGGGATAGCCAAAGTGTGCGAAACAGGTTTACCTCTGTCGCGTACAAACCCTATCGACTTGGGGCGGATTCGTGGTGATTTCACTGCGACCTTCTCGAAGCAGCAATCGAGGATAATCGTCACATTGGTCGTTTTCAGCGCTTGAACCCAGCCCGCCAGCTCGGCTTCCGTGATGTCATTAACCGCACTTTCAGCCTCCGCATCCCATGGGCAGAGGTTGAAGTGCTGCTGGGAAGTGCCTCCGTGACCACTAAAGAAAAACAGAACCGCATCATTCGGTTGGGCACGCTGGGCAATCTCTTGAAGTTTCTCGAGGATGGCACGCCTTGTTGCTTGCGACTCCTTGAGTTTCATAATGCTGCCTGCTTTGAAGCCCCATCGATCGCGAAGAACCCGCTCCATCAGGTCGGCATCTTCAGAGGGTGGAAGATTGCTTATCTTGGGATCGCGGTAGGAACTGATGCTTACCAGCAAGGCATAACGCTCGGAAGCGTTCGCTATGAACACTCCCAGCAGCGCAGAGAGCGCTATCAGACCTATCACCAACGGCGTACGCTTTACCTTTGCCATTGTACATCCACCTCCGTTATGGTTTAGTTCTATTATACCCCATATTGCACCCATGTCAAGGGGGTGGAAAGATTATACCCCACACTGCGCCCATACCAAGGGGGAGGATTCGCTCTTAAGGAGACTCAAAAATTCCAAAATTCATACAAAAGGCAGTGGGCATGTAGCGTTAGGATGTATGCTGAGCGTCGAATAGAACGAAGGAGAGCGATGCAGACTCACCAAATCGGGTATAATCTGATGCACATCAGCTATACGGAAGGCGGTGGTACCCGATGAGTGGGATAAAAGACATACTGGAACAGATGGATCCTTTAGTGCGCCGACGGATAGAGGAGGATATAGATAGATATGCTCCATTCTTGGGACTGCTTGCCGCTTGGAAGGCAGCGATTGCTGAACATATTGAGAGGGTGGAACAAAGAACTCTCACCCGCTTGATGGAACAATTCCTTCCACTTGGAGAGTGGCGCTTTCCAGCCCAAACAATTATTACACCTCAAACACCTCATGAGCGCGAAATCACGATGGAGGTCTCCTTTCAAGATCCTCTAAGAGGGGTTTCGTGGATACCCTGTGGTCATGGATGGACACTACCTTCGCAGCTCGTCGATTGGCGTATCGAACGCGCTCCTGACGGGCGCCTTGCCTTGGTATTGTTCATTGAGTATGAACACCAGATGCCAGAGAGTTTGCTAACAGAGCGAGGACAGCTGGCGTTTGTTGCTGGGGATGAAATCTTGGTATCCTCTTTAGCGCAGTCCAGTTGGGCCATCCGGTATCCTGGTCAGCCCTTTAAACCCATTAGTGTAGAGCGATATACAGGTTATCTGGAGTTTGAGCGTGAAATGAGCGTGGCGCGTCTTTCGCATCGACATTTAGAATTCTGGCTGCCCCCATTCCATCCCTATAGCCGCAAATTCCTACGCTTCTATCACTCTGAATCATCTGAAGCCACTGCTATAGAATGGGAATGGTTAAGTACAACACAAGCCACTACTCAACTCGTCGCTCTAATCGATGAAGATACCGCCACCTACATTGAAGATACAGGAAACTTGCCACCAATTGTGCTTAATGCGATTCCTGTCATACAAGCACAAGTATTGTACCAACCTATTGTAACGCCTTTACCTGCAGTTGGTGATACTTATAAAGTTAGTTTTGCAGGGATTTCTAATTTCTTTGCCGCAATTGCACAAGCTGGTGATGTTCTTCATCGTGCGAATATCGTTCGCACACCTGCAGAAATGCCCATCTACGCGTCTCGCACTGATCAAGTGCTATATGATGTCCATGTGACCTGCGATCAGTCAGCAGCAGGTGTGAAAGTCTACTATAATTGCCTCGGTGAAGAGGTATCTCAAGACCAAAGTTCCCTCGGCTTCCTGCGAGGACAACGGGGGCATGGTATAAGAGGGGAAAATTTCTCAACATTTTTGCCAGCCGTGGGAGGCATGAATCTGCTATTAAGCAAGCCTGATGATGAAGGCGCTCGCCTTTACTGGTATCATTCGCTTTTGCGCCCTAACTTATTGACCGAAGCCGATATCAAAGAGCTGCTTTCGCATTTGCCAATCTGCCAATCATGGTTTCACATAGATCAAACAATGATTCAGCTGGATGTCACTGTAAATCATAAACAAGTTCGGACCAAATGGGATACCTATCTCTATCCCTCTTTGATAAATGACTCTTCGACACTGGAAATGCGTACCGATTATTTTGCCCTGTCCCGTGCAGCAATCGTTCCAATTATGCGACTCTGGCTCCATCCTCGCCGCCCAGATGTACCACACTTCTTACTGAGAGAAGCAGCACGCTATGCCGCCTCCGTGATTTCTCGATATTTTATGATTGGATGGTATCAAATACAAGGATCTGTGGTAGAAGATTGATAACCGACAGGAGGATAGATGATGAGTAAAATTTTTCATTTTCCATTGTTATCATCGTGGAATGGTCCAGCGGCGCTGCCGTATGTGGTGCAAATTCTTGAGGAGAGAGGCATCCCTCTCTCAAGTGTGCGTTTCATACCCGAGATTGGGCATCCAGCTCATCGAGAAATACTACCTTACCATGATCGCCTTTCTCAAGAAGGAACTCCCTCTGATGAACGAAGCGTAGGCGAATTCATCATTCGTTTAGGCGTGAATGTACGAACGAACAATCGTCTATCGGGATTTGTCCCTCTCATAGCATCCGGCATGCTCTCAGACACAAGGTTTATTACCTTGCACGATTGGAATGAACCGCTTGATACCTTGATGCTTCGTCGCTATAAGGAACACTTTAGTTCGGCAAATATCGCTATGGATGAAACTCCTGTAGATCGTCTTACACGCCAGCTCTGTGAACAATACCCAGAACTACGGGAGAATTTAGCACGTTCCACAGAACAGCCGCCAAAGCGATTGCTTCTGATTCGCCAAGGACATGTGTTGGGGGTGGAGAAGGAACTCATCTCTTCTGACGAGGAGGTGGATTGGCTAGATGAGACTTTGCGGTCTTATGTTGCTCGTGAGCTTGCTGAGCTTATTTTCACAAATGCGTTTTTATTTGTTTCCTATATTGACATAATTGGAGGTTTTGAATTTGTTTTTCCATTTGAACCTGAGGGAAGGCAGATACCGGTTATCTTGAATAACCTATCGCGCCTTGAGGATGTAGTACGCTGGCTTAATCTCTACCCGCATTTGCCAGTGCCTGTTTGTCCTGAAGAAGAACAGGAAGAAAATGCGGAATTCTACATCGATCGAGAGAATGATGTGGCGGCAACAGGGATGATATGGACTGAGCATGACCTCGCGGTCCAACAGATTTATTCGACAATTCGACAATCTTACGAGGAAGGGCGCGTCGAGGATTGGACACCTCATGAAATACTAGCTCTTGTTCGGCGTTACCTACCCGAGTATGTTCCATTTTATCCGCATCAGAGTAGTGTTATTGAAGGGATCAACTTAAATGGTGCCCTTATCAGGATGATGCGTCGCTGGTGGCTGCAGAGCACTTTTCTTGGCTTGGAGCAAGAAACGCTGAACTGCTTCACACCTGAGGAAGTGGTCGTTTTAGAGATGCTCCTTATCTTGCGTCGGTACACATTAGATTGGCTGGCTCTGTTCCAAACCGCTCTGCGCTTATTAGTTCACTCGGACATTCAGGCTACCATTGAACCTTTTATGCCTCGCCCGGCGCGATTAGGTACACCCTTTGCTCAATTAGGACGAACCCTTTTCACAGGAGAGCTCCCTTTGTGGCACGATCCACAAGTTGTGGTTCGCCTTCCATGGGATCGCACCCAGCAGACATCATTAGTTCAGCAAGTTGAAGATAAAGTTAACCTACTAATAAGACTCTTTGTTCCCGCTCATTTACCTGTACGCTGTTATTGGTCCGTAGACTGGGCAATACTGGGTGAAACAGCTTATCTTGCAGGAACACCACAAGCCGCTTCGGAATTAATCCCCAGCCCACCGAGGGCGCGTCTGGGAGGCAATTCGCCCTACAATATTGAATGGGTGGAGGCAGGTATAATAGAGGAACATCTTACCGTCGAAAATGAATACTATGGGAACGACGAACTTTGAGTGCGGTGATTCATCATGACGCGTTTCAATCTCACATCGATCGATTGGGGATCTGTATCGCTTTTGCATGGAGCGCATCTCTCCGGCGAAACGGCATATTTGGAAGAGATGATGCGCTGGACTCTCTATCATAGCTTCCCGATGGGGATTATTTATTTGGGAGAAGGTGATTTGTTGGTATCAAGCTCATCAGTTGATTACGAAATTACTCTGAAACTGTGTAAAGCAATCACACCAAAGGGTTATATAGTTGAGATCGACGATACAAATCGTCCACTCCAATTGAGAGGAAATAATACTCAACACTCTGAGATTATTGTACCTATTTATTTGGAGGTACATCCGAAGCAATCTGTACCGTTCATTCCAGCCCAAAGTGCGGCACTGGCGGAGTGTTGCGGCTTACAGCGGAATTACATTCTAACGACCAATCCTAGCTCAAGCGCTCTTGACTATTTACAAATTGGCCAGATGCGCAAAGAAGGAACACGATTTGTTGCTGATACCTATTATATTCCCGAATGTGTTTATCTCAACAGCCATCCAATCCTAATCGACAAAGCACAAAGGATCATATCAGTTGTTCAAGAATCGTTGGATATACTTCGTCGTTATGCCGGAACAGAATTTGGATTTTCGCATCTTGCTGCCGCCTCTATGGCAGCTGCACTGGCTTCAGCAGCAATTGTCAGCGACTGGAAGATAAGCCCACGAGCATGGATCCAACGGCTGTTAGAAGTACTTGTCGCCATGCGACACCTGATCCAGCCCTTAGCTTCCCAGAGACTCTCCACTTGGGTTCCCGCTAAGGATCAGCTGGAGGATGCTCTCAATTATGTTCAACAACATTATGGAAACCCTTCGCCACTCTGGGAGACGCTGGACCGAGTGGAGAAAGCGTTGACTGCATTACAACCCCTGTACAGGGAACTGCGTGAACCCATCCAACCCCATGAGAAGCCTGCTGCTGCACCAATTGGGCATATTCCAGTTGCCCCAGCATCTGGTCCCGGCACACCAGTGCCAAAACAAGGTTCGGAACCGAGTATAAAAATTCGGCGGTGTCAATGCGGTGTTCACTATACAGTGCGCCCTGGCGAAACCGATCCTGGGAAATGTCCTAAATGCCTTGCCTATCCAAGGCAGTGACGGAGGATTTCGATGAATCGCATGCCTTTACCTTTTCGATGCATGTCCTGGTGGTTTATTATAATTTGGCTATGTGCATTTGGGGTTGCACTCTGGCTGGGCTTGCAAATACCCAAGAAGGCTTCACAGCAGCCAACCCATGTTACCATTGTTTTCTTTGCGTTCACGCGTGATGGCTTGCTTACCAAGGCCTATCTTGTTCAGATTGACTCCCGGCCTTGGGGACCAGTAGCGACTGGGACAGGATGTCAGCTTACGCGCCCAGCAGGTACAACTGCCGAACTAATCTTTAGTAAAGATCAGTATATATCAAGTGATGATATTAGGTTACAAGTAGTTTGGAGAGAAACGAAAGAGTTTTTGCAATGGATAAAGGAAAAATTTCCAATTGAAAACAGTTTGACCCCCGAAGCACATAACAGGATTCTTCAACATATTGTGAAGGGAACAGCCGGTAATAAGCAGTATTACCCCATCGTATTATCCCGATGAATCTCCTCCACCAGTGGATCAAAGTAGGGTATACTATCTTTCTGAGAACTACCATGTTTGGCAAGGCACAATGGAATGTTCGCAAGCGACAGCGTTTGCCAGTAGAGGCAGTGGCAGAGGAGGAGCGCCCTGGCTTTTCCATAGATTCCCTGGGCGAGCAGGTGCTTTTGCCCGGACAGCACATCCAGTTTTTTATCTTAAATGGTGGTGACTATCCACGATGGTATCGTGTTTTTGTAACAAACCTACTTCCATCGGAATATTCAATCTCTACCGATTGGTATGAAGTTGATATAGAATCTTTGATTATGCTCAATCCAAACGAGCGCTGTGATCTCCTTCTTTCGTTGAAAAGTGACCCCGAGCATCCGCGCACCACCCCGTGTACATTTGAAGTAATCGTCGCTGAATACCAGTCACCCGACTCAGAAGAGTATCTGTCCATCTATAGCCGCAAGGAGTATCAACTTGTACCGCCTATCGATGCGCAAGCCATTAAAGTAAGTGCTCCAAGGGAAACAATAGTAGTGCGCCCGTGGCACCGGGCAGCCCGCATAGAACTCACGGTAACTAACCGTAGCTACCTACCCATTTCTGTGCGACACCGTTTGAACCTCCTGGATCGGCAAGGCAAACCACTTCCTTTAGACGGTGATGGAAATGGGGCGTCAGAGCAGATGGATGCGATGGAAATACAGCATAGGGAATGCCTCCTTCCTCTAACGCGTCGCCTGCAAGAGCCTTTGCAAGTTCAACCTATTGTAGAGGCAACCGTGCTCGGTACAGGAGAACGCATCCAGCGTACAATGGAACGCCCTCTGCAAGTAGTGCCTGTACCTTTTCTCAAATCTTGGTGGCCCGACTGGCTAATTGTCGGACTGGCATTGATATTACTGGTAGGCATTCTGTTCGGCTTTCCACCAATCTATCGTCCCGAAGCTCGCATCCGCTTACACTTCGACGGATTACCAGAGGGACAATTGCCGCGCGGGTTGGAACCAAGAGACCTAAAGGTCACCATCGAAGTGATTGATTCTCGCGGAGTTAAGCGACCTTACATATGTTTATATCGTCCTTATAGTGATCGGGGTATCACGGGCATAGAGTTCTACAAGCGCTGGGGATGGGAAAAGCGAGGGTTACGCTTCTTATGGAACCCGCTTAATCTTAGCCTCAGATTGGAACCCGATCCCAAACGGGACCAGACCGGACGAGTCTCCCAACTACTCAAGCCCTATGATCTGGATCGCATTCAGGTCGACCCGAATTGGATGATCGACCCGGCAGAGCCTGGCGTAGTGCCCCCTATAGTGTCGGTTATTGTCCCACGAAAAGAAAAAATAGAGGTAATTGTTCCTCTACCTGCAGGATGGCCCCAAGAAGATACGGAAATTATGGTTGAAGCCCGGGTTAATGGCGCTCCTTCAAAAGACAGCCCCAAAAGGGTTTCATTATCAGGTGGACACCCGACGCAACCCGTACTCCCATTCGATTTATCAGGTCAGGTCGAAAAGGGAAGTGAAGCCTCTGTGGAATTAATAGCGAAATCAAACCTGAGCGGATATAAAAGCGAAGGAAATATCAAGGTGAAGCCTGGATTGCCCGTGCCAGCCGTGAAGATGACCCGTCCCAGACCAGAGCGACCCGAGTACAACCTGTCCATATCGAGCGAGCCATTAGGAGCAAAAGTTTACATAGATGGTCAGGAAAAAGGTATTACACCTTATGAATCAAATGCTGAGCTTCCTAAAGGAAAGCAAACTATCACGATACTGATTAAGATGGAAGGTTATGAGGACTATATTATCCAAAAGCCCGTTCAAGCAGGGCAGCAAGTGACGGTAAACGCTGTGTTGAAACCGCGAAAACCAATCGAACCGCCTCCTGTAAAGCCACCTCCATCACCAAATATCGGAAGCGGAACGGGTGGTAGTAAAGATAATAAATCAATTACACGCTGGCTTTCACTATTGGGTCGTTTAGATGCTCGTCCTCTTTTTGAGCAGCGAAGCAGCTTGCAGGTAAATATCGAAATCATCCCACATAAAGGAAGAGAGATTACCCTAATCGTGTCAGCCAACAAGCCATGTTGGGTGCAGTTATATCAGTGTGACCCGGAAATGAATAAATCTGAACCTCTCTTAGGATGGGATAATTTACGCGGTTCTGTTGCCCTCTATCCGAAACGCCGCTCGCCTCCTTTAGATGAAGCTTTTAATCGCCTCAGTGGGAAGGAATCCATTTTGCAAATCTCCCTTATGTTGGATTCTGAAACCATCGAATTTGTGGTTGTCGCCACTACTCAGCTACCTCCTAAAACCAAGATCGAAGATATTCAAAAAGGCGGGCAATTGCGCAAATATGCTATTTTCACAGATTCACTGTCATGGTTGTCTACACTGCCAAAAGGGGGTGAATGGGCTATCGGGGGAGCAGCTGCTCAAACCCAATAAACCTTTGCCCACAGCCCTTTAAGATTCCGATTCCCAACATACATGCTTTAAGGGATTCCCATGGTTAATGGGCGGTGTGGATATTGTGGATAACTCGGTAGACTGACTGGTTGTTCAAAATCAAATGGGGACTTTT
>Ga0079995_1066842_pt1 | contig 21409 bp, 22 predicted proteins | sample FaiFalFF_MnMetaG_2_FD_69198 | JGI IMG/M metagenome (GOLD analysis project Ga0079995, IMG submission 69198) | Freshwater microbial communities from Yellowstone National Park, Wyoming, USA - Fairy Falls C (FF_Mn_C) (SPADES assembly) (version 4) | ecosystem: Environmental > Aquatic > Freshwater >...
AACTCCGTAGGGTTTTTGGGAGCTTTTCTCCCCCCTCACAGGTTCCTTCCTTCGGTCCACCTGCTTTTGGGTCTCTGGCTCACTCTGAGAGTTTTTATTATTACTCATTTCAACCAAAAATTTCTCCAAAAATTTCTTCTCTCTCTTTAACCTCCTCAAATCCCTCTTTATACCATTCGCTTTATATTTGTTTTTCTCCTCCTTCAACTTATTTCTCAATTCCTCCTCCATCTTACCTAATCTCCATAGTGCATATTGAATGTAAATCTGGCTTTTGAGTAGCTTTTTGTAGTTCTCTGGAATTTCTTCTTGAAACCCTAATGCTTTTCTCCCTATAACATACGCTCCTGCTACATCTTTATCTATAAAATACTGAGGACAATATTTCATCATACCTATAACTGATGTGAAAGCTGGATTTACCTTCACTACCTCTATTCCTTCCTGATTTGCCAAGCTCTCTATCTTTTTCAGTATTCTCCTATAAGAGAAAAATTGAAGGATTTTCCTGAGCTTTGCTTTCCCATCCCCTCTCCTTCCTTTTGGAAGCTTTTGTATATCCTCAATCGCAATAGCTTTTCCTTTCTCTCTCGCAAATTTTATAACCTCGTGGGCTATCAACCACTCCTCATACTCCTTCCTATTTCTGCTTTTGCATTTCAAAAGATGGGAAAGATAAATTGATTTATAGCTTTGCAAATTTCCATCAGGAGAAACTTCTGTAAGAGCAAGATGGAAAGGTCTTGCGTTCACATCTATTCCTATTACTCCCTTTGCTTTTGTAATTGTTTGTGGAGGAGCATCTAATGAAAATTTAACGAATCCGTAGATTTGTCCATCTTTTAATTTAAGCTCAACAGTGTAAGGGAATTTATCACCGGATAAGATCTTTGCCAAGAATAAAGCCCACTTATCTGATTTCCCGCTCAAATCTCTCTTTACCCTTGCTAATATAAATTTCCTGTTTTTCAAAGCTATTCTTAACAAAAGATTGTTTTTACCATTTTCAACAGTGATAAATCTGAGATTAAGGTTTCCTTTGTGAGTTTTGTGCTTTGCGCCTATGCTTATCAAAGTTCCCTGCCTTTTTTCTTTCCATTTTCTTTTCAGTTCCTTTAATCTTTTTCCTTGAAGATGATTTTTCTTGAGTTTCTCAAACAATGTTCTGCCGCCGAATATGAGTTTTTTTGGGTTCTGACCTCTTGCTTTGCAGCTTTGAAAAATCTCTCTTGCTTTCTCAACTGCACAACTTACATAATGAGAGTTAAGTTCTGGAAACTTTTGTCTTGTTATCGTGTAAGCTTGCAAAGCGGTGAAGCCCTCGAGAAATCTTTTGTAAGAGAATCTTACAGCAGAGGAGAAATTCCTCATAAGTTTCAGAATTTGGTTTTTCTCCTCCTTATTTACAACGAGTTTAAAGGTTGTAGTTATGAACATTTGAGTTGAAATAACAGTAATAATTGATTTTAGCTAAAAGTGAAATTTTAGCAAAAATTTTTAAATTTAGGTGGGGAATTATAATTTCAGATGATTGCGACAAGGCAAGTTTCAGTTATAACTGCCGCAACTTCACATGAGAACCTTGAAGAAGTTATAAGAAGGCTCAAAAACCAAACAAAAAAACCTTATGAGATATTAGTTGTTGATAACTCACAAAACAAAGACGAATCAGAAAAAATAAAAAAAGTAGCAAAAAATTTAGGAGTAAGATATGTAAGAGAAGAAAGAGAAGGATTACATAATGCAAGAAACAGAGGTGTAATTGAAGCAGAAGGCGAAATAGTTCAGTTTATAGATGACGATGCTCTTGCAGAAAGAAATTTAATTGAAGAAATTGCAAAGCAATACAAATCAGAAGACATAGCAGCAGTAGGAGGTAAAGTTGTTCCCATCTTCAAATCAAAACTTCCAAAATTTTTCAAATACTTAAAATACCAATACCTTTCCGTTTTAGATTATGGAAATGAAATAAAAGAAGTTGATTATCTGATCGGGAACAATATGTCTTTCCGAAAAGATGTGTATATAAAAGTTGGAGGCTCTAACCCAGATTTATTCCAATCAGATATAAAAAAATTTTTGCAGGGAGACGGGGAAAGTGGCTTATGTAGAAAAATAAAGAAATTAGGGAAGAAAATAATATACACGCCTTATGCAGTGGTATATCATGTGATACCGGAGAGAAGAATTTCTATTGAATACCTGAGAAAAAAAGCTTTTGGACATGGAGTTCAGATGTCGTATTCAAAGTTTTTCGGAGGAAAATTTCCACCAAATCATATTTTATTTTTGAGGTCAAATGCTTTTTTCTTCTTTTTATCCTGAACAAAATCTTATGCAAAATGATTCCACATGACATGAAAGTAAGATATGATGTTTGGGGAGAAACCATGAGAGCAAGATGGCTTTATGAACTCAAACTTATCTTTGACAAAAATTTAAGAGAACATGTCTCAAAAACAAACTGGATAGATGAGATAAGAAAATAAAAAGGAGCTTGCCTTATATCTCCTTGAACCGGCATGGGCTTTACCTTTATTTCTACTTCAAATAGGCTTGCTAAACTTTGTTTTTTGATTTTGAATTCTTGATAGATTTGACAAAATTTTCCCAACTTTCTGCTCTTATTACTTCTCTCTTTATCTTTTCCAATCTATTTATTTCATTTATCTTATCTAAAAGTTTTTTGATTTGCCTTGCCTTTGAAATACCAAACTTTGCCTCTGCATCTAACAAAATCGCTTTTTTTAATCCCTCCCTCAATCCTTCCTTTTTTCCCTTCTCAAAACCTCTTTTTTCTCCCTCTTCCTCTCCCCATTTATAAAGGAAGGTCTTTCTTATGTCAACTTGTATTGGCATAGGTTTCACCTCTATTTTAACATCAAATAAACCTGCTAAAAAACTTATGCTATCTATATATTTTATGATTTCTTCCTCATTTTTCAAAATTTCTAAAATTCTTTTTTTGACCTTTCTTATTATTTCGGGTTTATCTTTAAATTTCCCGGCTAAAATTCCTATGATAACCTCCTCCGGCTTATCACTTCTTATAAACTCATCTGGATCTATTTTCTTCATATCAACAACTTTGAACTTGTGTATTGTGAATTCTGATTTGAACACAGAAGGTGGAGGATTACCTTTTCCCACAAATAAAACAATTTGTGTAGGAAATTTCTCAAACTTCTCTCTAATCGCAACGGAATATATCAGCATCCTTTCAGGCAAAGTTTTATCTTGCTGAACCTGGATTTCAATATGAAAGATTTTTTCTTTTGATCTGAATAGTAAATCTGGACGAAGAGATTTGATAAGTTTTATTTCACCTGTAATATTTCCAAGTTCTTCTTCAATTTTCTCACCAGTGACTACTGATATAATTTTTCCCGCAGCTTTTGAGAAAATCTCTTTCAAAATTGGATCAAATCTTTTGAGTTCTTTCATGGAATAAACTTTCAGCCCTTATACTTGATTTTAAAAAACAAATCTCATTCAAAAAAACTCTTATTTAGAATGAGAAATTGAAATCAAAGTAAAATCAAAACCTTGAACTTTTCAAGCTTTCCTAAAATCTAAAATAGAAAACAAACTTATTTAAGTAATGAAAAGTTTTATTCCTGTAAGTGAGCCTTGACTCATCGGAAAAGAGTTAGAATATGTTCAAGATGCAATAAAAAGTACATTTATATCATCTGAGGGAAGGTATATAGAAGAGTTTGAGAAAAAATTTACAAGTTATGTAGGGAGAAAATTTGGTGTTGCATGCACAAGTGGTACAGCAGCTTTGATACTGGCTTTCCGCGCTCTTGAACTTGAAAAAGGTTCAGAAGTTATTTTACCATCATTCACAATAATCTCCTGCGCTCTTGCTGTAATATACAATGACCTTACCCCTGTTTTTGTTGATTCAGATATAAAGACATGGAACATGAATCCAGATGAGATAGAAAGAAAAATAACTTCAAAAACCAAAGCTATATTGATGGTCCATACATACGGGTTTCCTTGCGATGTAGATAGAATAGTAAAAATTGCTCAAAAATACAATCTTTATGTCATAGAAGATTTTGCAGAAGCAATAGGTTCAGAATACAAAGGAGTAAAATGTGGGAATTTTGGAATTATAAGTTGCACAAGCTTTTATGCTAACAAATTAATAACGACAGGAGAAGGTGGAATGTGTTTGACTGATGACGAAAAACTTGCCGAGAAAATGAAAAGGTTAAGGAATCTTGCCTTTATTCCAGAAAAAAGATTTCTCCACTATGAGATTGGTTTTAATTTCAGAATGACAAATATTCAAGCAGCTATCGGACTTGCTCAGCTTGAAAACATTGAGGAAAGAATAAAGAAGAAAATTTTTATGGGGAAACTATATTCCGAACTGCTAAAACCTCTTGAAGATGAAGGAATAATTTCTCTACCACCACAAGATCCACAACACAAAAACACATTTTGGATGTACGGCGTTCTACTGAAAAATGGAACCACCGCAGATGAAATTATGAAAAAGCTTTATGAGAAAGGGATTCAGACAAGACCTTTTTTCTATCCACTTCACCTCCAACCTGCATTTGAAAAATTTTCCTGGTTCAAAAAAGATAACTTACCCGTATCAGAGTATCTTGGAAAGTATGGCTTTTATCTTCCGTCGGGCTTGACTTTGGATGAAGAAAAAATAAGATTTGTTGCACAATCTTTAATTGATATTCTCAAAAAAAATCAAGTCAATTACCTGAAAAATCCCACTTTACGCTAAAATAACTTCGCTGCCTAATAAATTCCGAAACTTAAACTATTCTGAAACCCAACGGAGACAATTTTTCTTGGAACTCATTCTTTGACAAAAATCCTTCTGAAATAACTTTCACAACATAATTTTCAATAACCTCAACATAAGTCGGGAGCCTTGCAGGAGCGAAATTTTTAATTTGTACTACAACATCTGCAAAATCTACCCATTCAGGATTTGAAACAGGGACTCCATTCTTTATAGCTGGAAAGCAAAGAGCAACTCCACCCAATACCCTCAAGATATTTTTTATTTCAGCATCAGGAACTTTAACTCCGATTTTTCTATTTTTCAAAACAAAATGAGGAAACTGGAAAGTAGGTTTCAAAAGTAAAACAGCATTCACACCAGAATTTTTCAGAAGTTCAAAAATTACCTTCTCATATTCTGTAACGAAAACAAATCTTGGCAAAAATAATTCTTCTGAGAGCATAATATAGGGTGCTATATTGTAGTTCCCAACTGGAAATTCTTGCAGCAAATCAAAAGTTTCTCTTACTGCATTTTTTGAAAAAGGTAAAACCGCAACGACAAAACAAGATATGTCAGATAAAAGTATTTTCCCTCCGGCTTCAAAAATCTCTCTTAACTTTGCTGCCTGACCTAAAACATCGCTTATACTACGGAAAAAAAGTTTTTCCATATAAAGAAAATTTTAACTAAACTCTCAATTTTCAGGAGCACCTGCGGAAATCCAATTTTTTATAGTATCTATTTCGCTTTGAGAAAGAGAGCCTCCCGGAGGCATTTTACCACCACAAGGTGGATTTGTTATTTTGAGGTAAATAAGACTTGAATCTGGATTTCCTTTAACTACATAATTCCTACCGGAACAAGAACCAGTCCCTACTCCATTTACAACTCCGTTATAACTTGAAAGCTGGCTGTGGCAGCCTACACATCTACTATCTAAAATAGGCTTCACATCTTTATTATATGTTGGAGATTGAGCAGTTTGCTGCTGATTTTGTTGTTGAGCCTGATTTTGAGATTGATCCTGTTGGGATTGCTGCTGTTGGGATTGATTTTGATCAGATTGCTGTTGAGAAAAAGTTTGTTGCTGAGTCTGCTGTGTTTGTTGTTGATTTTCACCCGGTTCCTGAGCACAAGACGAAAAGAAAAAAATAAGAATACAAGAGCTTAAAAAGAAATAAAGAGCTGCCGAAATAAAAAATATTTTTCTACTCTTTTTTATACTTTTCATAGCAAGATAAATTTAATCATCAAAAAAAAAAGCACAAAAAACAAAAAAATTATTTTTTCATCTCAATTAGTTCAACTTTTCCTCCTTGCGATTCAATTTTATTTTTGGCGGAAGAAGACACGGCGTGAACTTTTAGTGTAATTGGTCTTGAAATTTCACCTTCACCAAGAACTTTTACAGGTTTTCTCAAAGAATCAATCAAACCTTTCTCGTAAAGGAGTTCCGGGGTTATTTCGTTCTCTTCAATTTTAGCCAAATCTTTCAGGTTGACAATTTGATACTCAGTAGGAAATTTTGATCTAAAACCTCTTTTAGGTATTCTTCTTATAAAAGGTGTTTGACCTCCTTCAAACCAAGGTGGAGGAAGAGTTCCTCTTTGTCCTTGACCTTTATGTCCTCTTCCAGATGTTTTTCCGTGCGTTCCGTATCCTCTCCCAACTCTCTTTTTTCTATGCGTTGCTTTGTAAGGGGGTCTCAAATTGCTCAAAATACTCATAATTCTTTAAAAATATGAAAATAAAAAAAATTTGGGTTTTTTCCTGATTTTTACCAAATTATTTTATAGTAAGCTTTCCCTCAATCTAGCCCTTGAAGTATATCCTAATTTTCATTTTCTGGCAAATAGGAAATCAAAGCAAAAAGTAGTTAATATAATAAGATTTAGGGTGGTAAAAGAAATGCCTGAAAAAATAGAAAGACAGAATTTAAGGATAAAAAGAGAGGAAGATAATCTTGAATTTGATTATTCAAGGTATGACTTCAAAATGCCCGAAATATATGAGTTCAAAACAAAAAAAGGGCTTGATGAACAGGTAATAAAGCAAATGTCCTATATCAAAGGTGAGCCAGAATGGATGCTAAATTTCAGACTCAAAGCATACGAGATTTTCAAAAAAAAACCATTACCAACATGGGGTCCGGACCTATCTGAAATAAACTTTGATGAATATTACTACTACATAAAACCAACAGATAAAAAAGGACATTCATGGGATGAAGTTCCAGATTACATAAAAGAAACTTTTGAAAGACTCGGAATTCCAGAAGCCGAAAGAAAATTCCTTGCAGGAGTTGGAGCAATGTATGAAAGCGAAGTTGTGTATCACAAAATAAGAGAAGATCTCGCAAAAAAAGGAGTAATATTCGTTGATACAGACACAGCTGTCAAAGAATATCCGGACCTTGTAAAAGAGTATTTTGGAAAAGTTATACCGCCAACAGATAATAAATTTGCTGCTCTGAACTCGGCTGTCTGGTCAGGGGGGTCCTTCATTTATGTGCCACCCGGAGTGAAAGTAGATTTACCTTTGCAAGCTTATTTCAGAATAAACGCTCAAAATGTCGGACAGTTTGAAAGAACACTTATAATAGCAGATGTAGGGAGTGAAGTTGTGTACGTTGAGGGATGTTCAGCCCCGGTATACTCAAAAGATTCACTCCATTCAGCTGTTGTTGAAATAATAGCAAAACCCGGCGCACGAGTTCAATATATAACAATTCAAAACTGGTCGAAAAATGTCTATAACCTCGTCACAAAAAGAGCAGTAGCATACGAGGATGCAGAAGTAATATGGATAGATGGAAACATAGGTTCACATGTTACTATGAAGTATCCTGCTATATATCTTATGGGTAAAGGTGCAAGGGGACAAATAATCTCGGTAGCTTATGCAGGAAAAAATCAAATTCAAGATACAGGCGCAAAAGTCATTCACGCCGCACCACACACAAAATCTGTAATAACATCAAAATCCGTATCAAAGTTCGGTGGAACAACAACTTACAGAGGTCTTGTAAAAGTTGCGCAAGGTGCTCATAACTCAACTGTATCTGTAACATGCGATGCTCTCATTTTAGACGAAATCTCAAAATCAAATACAATTCCAACTATGGAAATATTAGAAGATGATGTCACAATATCTCACGAAGCATCAGTAGGCAGAATTTCAGAAGATGTAATTTTCTACTTATCTTCACGAGGGTTGAAAGAATCCGAAGCCCTTGCAATGATTGTAAGAGGTTTTATGGAACCGTTTGTAAAATCACTACCTATGGAATACGCCGTTGAAATGAATAGATTGCTTGAACTTGAAATGGAAGGAGCAGTAGGGTAATTTATTTACAAGATAATCACCCTTTTAAACTTGATAATCCCTCCTTTATCCTCTTTACACCTTCCTTTATCTTTTCTTCTGAAAGAGCAAAGGATAATCTTATGAATCCCTCAGCTCCAAAGCCACTTCCCGGAATGACTAAAACTTTGCAATTTCCAAGAAGAAAATCACTGAGCTCATCTGTTGTTTTAACCTTACCTCCTAAAAACTCGGAAACATCTGGGAATATGTAAAAAGCTCCACGAGGTTTTACACACTTTATGCCAAGCTCACATAACAAGTTAAAAATAAGGTCCCTCCTTTGTTTGAATTTTTCTGTAGTTTCCCTGACAAACTTTTGACTCTCCTCTTCAAGCGCCGCCAAAGATGCATACTGAGATATTGTAGTCGGGTTAGAAGTTGTCTGGCTTTGAACTTTTCTCATTGCAGAAATAATTTTCTCAGGACCAAGACCAAAACCTATCCTCCACCCCGTCATAGAATAAGTTTTTGACATTCCCCATATTACGAGAGTTTTTTCTTTCAAAAACCGAGCAAAACTTTCAAAAACCCCATCATAAACCAAAGTTCCGTATATCTCATCTGAAATCACAAAAACATCTCTTTTAGAAGCGATTTTGGCTATCTCTTTAAAAACATCTGGACTTGCCACCGCTCCCGTGGGATTGCAAGGGAAATTCAAGATCAAAACTTTTGTTCTTGAAGAAATAGCGTTTGCGATATCATCTGGATCCGGTTCAAAATTATTTTCTGGCTTTGTTTCAACAAATTTTGGAATTCCACCCACCATCTTCACCATATCAGGGTAAGATACCCAATAAGGAGAAAGTATTATAACTTCATCCCCTTCATCAACAAGAGAAAATAAAGCTTCATATATTGCCATTTTTGCTCCGGGAGTTACTATTATTTCTTTGACATCATATTTTACTCCGAAAAAATCTTCAAATCTTTTTGCAACTGCCTTTTTAAGTTCTGGGATACCATCAACAGCGGTATACTTTGTTTTACCCTGGTCTATTGCTCTCTTTCCCCATTCACAAGCTTCATCAGGAGATGGAAAATCAGGTTCGCCTGCTCCGAAAGATATTATATCTTCTCCTTTTGATATTAATTCTTTTGCCTTCGCATCCAAAGATAGTGTTGGTGATGGTTTAATCTCTTTTACTCTCTTTGACAACTCCATAAGTTCATATTTTTAAAGAGAGTTTTTCATTTAGACTTTTATCTGAATTTTAAGTTTCTTCCTCTTTTTTTGAATTTAGGTTTCTAATTCAGCTTTCAAAGATAAAACAAAGTTTTTTATCTGGTCCCTTATTTTTCTCAAAAATTCAATATCTGAAAAAGCTGGATCCTCAATATCAAAAAATATAACTTTTTTCCCCTCGGGAGCAAAAAAAATCATACGAGATAATATAACTATGATATCATAATCTTTGAGTTTCTGAATGTCAATAGGTTTAGAAAAAAGTCCCTCTACCTCTACCCCATCTTCTTTGAGAACATCTACCACCTCCGAAGGTATGTATCCGAGAGGTCTTACTCCTGCACTTCCAACTTCTGCATCAAGGAATTTCCTTGCGTAAGCTTCTGCAATTATGCTCCTATATGCATTCCCCACACAAACAAAAAGAATTTTTTTCCTTTTCATCTTATCAAAACGCAAATTTCAACTTATCAGAAAAACCAAAAATAAGACAATAGATCTTAAATTACTAATTTACATAATGAGGAGGTAAATTTTAAGTGAGAGTCTGGAAATTATTATTTTTTCCGACCTTATTTTCAATTTTTCAGTTATTTCTTGATCTTTCAAAAGTTTTTGCGAACACAAAATTCAGATGTGCGTCAATAGCTCCACCGGGGAGTTTATTTGAGAAAATTCTTCAAGATGGAGCTCAAAAAATAAAAGAAAGAACAGGCGTAGAAGTTATTATGTTCTCGGGAAGTATAGTCGGAGATGAGATAGATATAGCAAGAGATCTGAAAAACGGAAAATATGATTGTGCAATTCTCACGGTAAACGGTCTTGGCTTTATATCCTCATATTTCAGAGTACTAGATTTACCATTTATGATAAAAAACGAAAAGGAATCAGATCTCGTAAGGAGGAAACTACTAAAAGCTTTCAGAGAACTGATAAAATCAGATGGGTATGTGTTGGCAGGGATTGCAGAAATAGGATTTGTACAATTTTTCTCAAAATATCCTATGCAAAGTCTCAAAGATTTTGCGGGCAAAAGTTTTTGGGTATGGAAGATTCACAAAATCTACGAAGAAATGTATACCAGAGTGCTAAAAAATCTTGGTGCAAAATCAGTAGAAACACCAACAATATGGGATGTAGAGAAATTCGGAGATAAAATTGATATACTCATCGCAACGCCATATGTAATTTTAGCTTTTGGTTGGACCAGGTTTACAAAATATATTGTTGAACCAAATATCCTCTACCTCCCAGCAGGCATTATAATAAAAAAAGATAAATTTGACTCTTTACCACAAGAAGTTCAAAATGAGATAGAAAGAATAATTGAAGCCTTGGCAGAAGAAGCTACTTTGAAAATAAGAAAAGAAAACGAAAAATCAAAGAAATTCCTGGTGGATAAATTAGGTTTTCAAATCACAACTATCAAAGATGCGGAAGAATTAGAAAAACTCTTCAGAGAATATATGTGGCCTGAATTCAAAGAAAAGTATATCCCATCCTGGTTCTTTATCTCTGTTATGACCGAAATCTTAAAGTTGAGAACAGGTCAGTAAAAAATAAATAAAATAAGATAAAACGACAAAATTTTTAATTTCAGATTTTGAAAATGAATTTTTATTTTATAAAATTTCAAATATGGAGTTAGATTTGATGAATATAGAGGGGGTAAAGGTCATAAATAACATTCCGTATGCGGTCGGTGCAGATGGTATACAGAAAGTATTTGAGGCTTTTGGTATAAAAAAGAGCAAAAAAGCAGCATATAAATTCATAACAAAAGCTATATGGAAAAAGAGAATTGTTGAAAACGGAAAAAGCAAAATAGCAGTCCCCATAACAGAAATACAAAGGTGGATAAAGAAAAATTATCCGATTGTATGGCAGAGCTCAAAAGAAAAAAGTGAAGATGAAAAAGAAATAATATCCAAAAACTTTAACCTTATAGAAAGCGTAGAGAAAATAATAGACGATATAAAAGAAAAAATCGAAGTAATAGATGATAACAGAGAAGAAGATACGAAAGAGGAAATAGAAATAAAGGAAGATAAAATCACCCAAGAAGACAGAATATGGGCAACAGTTGGTGAGAAAGAAAAAAAAGAAGAAATAATAGAAGGATTGAAAATGAGAAATCAAAAACAAGGCGATAGAAGTCAGGATAATAAGAATCAAGTGCTATCGGAACTCGGAGATACAATCATAAACTTATTCCTTACAACCCCTCCTTCTCACTTCAAAACAGAAAAGCTTGAAGAATTCAAACAAAAACTCATATTCGTATTAGATTTTATAGAAAACATAAATAGGCTCAAAAAACATAACAAAAAAGAATAGATCCCCTATTTCTTCCCCTTCTTTCCCGACCGGTAGTAATAGTAATAATAATATGATTTTGGGGTTAGGTCTGGTGCAAATTCACGAGTTACCTTGTTGACAACCAATTTTATATCTCTTGCTCCTCCTGTTTTTAACATATCTAAAAGCAAATTCAATCTCTTTCTCCCAACCTTTCCCATATCATATACAACTAAAATGACATCAAAATTGCTAATGATCGGAAAAATATCAGATACAATCAGAGCTGGGGGAGAATCCGCAATTACAATGTCAAATTTTTTGCTTAGCTTCTCAAGAAGTCCAGGAAATATATTCTGAAAAAAGATATCTAGTTTGAAGTTTGAAACTTCTTCTTCTTCTTTTGCTCCAAATAAAGAAAGGTTATTCTCTATCTTGAACTCAGAAAATTCAACGAGCCTTTCAAATATGTCGCTCCCCAAATCGCCATTTTCTAAAATCAATTTTGGAAAACTTTTCTCCTTCGGCAAATTAAAAATTTCAGATAAAGACGGATGTCTCAAATTCAGGTCAATAATTGCTGTTCTTAACCCGGCGGATCCAAAGGTTCTGGAAAGTAGAGAAGATAAAAATGTTTTTCCTTCACCATCTTCACAACTTGTAATTAAAATCTTTAATTTATCACCATAAATTATCCTGAGCATATTCCTTATCATCTTTACATTTTCAATTATAAAATCATCCTTGGTGTTATATCCTTCACCTTTAACTTTCGGTATCATAGCAAAAACTGGAATTTTCAGGTATCGCAAAATTTCCTCTACATTTTTGAACCTTGAATCCAAACTTTCAGCAATAAAGACCAGCACAACTGACCCTACAAGAGCTACAAGCAGAGAAAGAACTAACTGAAATTTTAGTCTTTTTATAGGTTCGGTAGGTAAAGGAGCACTTTTGTATACCTCCGCAAGCTGCGACCACATCCCACTTGCCATCTTCAACTCTATAAGATTATTGTAATAGTTCTCAAAAACCTTATTGAGCAGATCTATACTGTTTGAAAGATACATATATTCTGATAGATTACCTGTGATATACTGCATATCCTTTCTCAAATTTTCTATTTCCTTTTCAGCAGCTTGCCTTTCAATTTTCAGTCCAGCGAGCAATAATTTAAGCCTGTATAATATATCTTCAAAAATCTTCTGTATCTCCCTATCTAATTCCTTGATCTTCGGATGATCTTCACTATATTTTGCGAGCAAATCATTTCTCACCTTTTCAAGCTCAAAATACCTTGTATAAGATGATATCAAAGACTCGTCTATTGATATAATTCTACCTACTTTATTTTTCAGTTCAGATACTGCTTCTTTTTCCTCCGGTAGGCTATCCTTCAATAGAATCTCATCCAAATTCCTAAGGTGTTCAGCAGTTTTTGATGGGTTCCGAGAGATCTTGAGAAAAAAATTCTCTATTGCCTGTATCTTCATATCAATCAGGTTAATATTTTTTCTCAATTCAATCATCCTTCGTAAGTTTTGATCCAATTGCGATGTAGGATCAATTATACCTGTTTGAGCAGAAAACTGTGATAGTGAATTATACGTTTCCTTCAATTTTTGTGAGAGCTCATCTGATGATTCTTTGAGGAATGAGATTGCATTTTCAATAGATTGCTCAAACCACTTTTTTGAGTTTTGAACATATGCGTTTGCCACTGCATTTGCTACATCTTTTGCCTCAGATGGATTTTCCGAATACGCAGTTATATCTATGATATTCTCTCTTGATTTGACAGAAACTTCTATCATATTTCTTATTTTGTTTATATTCTCCTCATTTACATCCCAACCTAAAATAGATAGAGCAGTCTTTATGTTCTCTTCGGACTTTATTTTCACCTTCTCCTCCTCTGGATCAAATTTCAAAGTTTTTATTTCAATCCCAATTTCTTTCACCATAGATGGAACATGTATCATCTGGGACACTCTGACGGAAGCTGTGGATGAAAAAATTTTTTTCTCTTTTGGGCTTGAAATTTTCTGGAGACCAAAAGTTATGCTGAAAAGGAGTATAAAGCTTATAAGCAAAAGTTTTCTCCGACGATAAAACGAAAATAAAAGTTCCCTTAGCCCGAGCTCTTCCATCTTTTCACCTCAACTCAAATTCTCAGTTCAATTGGAAATACAAAACAAAAAACATAGTTTATTTTCTATTTTTTTTATTCTTTTCACAAATTTCTAAAAACTTTCTATAAAAAACTTCAACATCTTATTTTACTTATCTTCGCTTTTATCACAAAATAGTTAGTTAAGCTAAAAAATTCAAAAAATGGGGTCTGATATTTGTTTCCTATATTTTTTCCTGAAAAAAATACAAGAGGAAATGGAATGTAAAAGATATTGGTTGAAATGAAAAAAGAAAACAGCATAGCAGCAGTAATAAAACTTAATCTTTCAACAAGGTTCCTCCTGGTCTTTCTTCCATTTCTTATAGGAGACATAGCTATTCCAACGCTCCTTTTATATCTTATAAACAAATTACCCCCATCCCCTGAAACACAGCTCCTCAAAGTACTTATAATTTCTATATTCGGATTTTACTTTTTTGTAATAATAGGATTGTTTTTAGGGTCTTTGTACTATGCTGTACGACCTATAAATTTATTCATACAAAGTATAAAGAAAATACTTGAAGGTAAAGCAGAAAAGCTGAAAGAGGAGGATTTTATTGCAAGTTTCATTTTTGTTGGCTTTGAAGACGAAAACACAGACCTTGCAAAACTTATAAACAAACTAATAGATCACTTTACCGAAGCCAAGAAAAAAGTAGATATAGTAGGGAACAATATAATCAGAAGTTCTGATGAAGTAAGGGAGGTATCAGGAAAAGTAGATGATGGAGCGAAACAGGTAAGAAGAGAGGTAGAAAAATTTTCCGTAAGCTTTGAGAGTATGAAGCAGGCAATAGATGAAATAACAGAAAGAATATCAAAAGTTGCAAGGGAGTTAGATAAGCTAAATCAAATAGCAGAAGGTGGTGTCCAAAAAGTTTCTCATTCTCTGCAGGTTTTTCATCAGCTCATAGCAAAAATAGAGAGATTTAAAGATATTTCATCTCAAATAAAAGATGTTATGGAGCAGGTTAAATCATCAATATCTGTGATTGAGGATATAACAGATCAGGTAAATCTTTTGGCTTTAAATGCGGCAATAGAGGCTGCAAGAGCTGGCGATGCAGGTAGAGGTTTCGCTGTTGTTGCGGATGAGGTAAGAAAGCTTGCAAACAGAACGATGGAATCAGCAGAGGAAATAAAGAAAAGCTTGGGTGATGCTGAACGAGTTGTTAATTCAGCAGTTGATACTATGACCTCTGTTTTAGCAGAAGTTCAAAACATAATAAATGTAGCCGATATGATAGCCAAAGAATTTGAAGAAATAGCAAAGGGAGTAAAAGATATACAGCATTACTCCTCGTCAGTCGCATCAGCAGCGGAGAAACAAGACGCTGTTTTCAGAGAATTAGTAAAATCAGTAGAAATTCTTTCAAAAGAGGTAGATGATTTTGCAAGGGCTTCGGATAAACTTTTGGAAACCGCTCAAAAACTTCACCAAGTTGTATCAGAACTCAAAAAGATTTTATAAAAAAGAAAAAACAAATCTATAATAATAATAATAATAATGAGATTTCAGTGGAAATTCTCTCAAAAGAGGAACCTAAATAGTCTTACTTTGATTTTGATATTATCTATTCCAGAGGTTTTCAAGATAAATCAGGAAATAAAGGTAGAAAAATCTTATTTTCAGATAACGCATAATATGGTAGTTCATTTTCCAATAGCTTTTGCAACGGGAGCTTCAATTTTTGAGATTTTATCTTTTTTCAGACATTATTATTCAAGCTCAGCAAAAATTATGATCGGGCTTACATCAGTATCATCTCTTATTTCTTTCATAACGGGTCAAAAAGCAGAAGAGAATATAATGAGAACAGAAAAAGGAAAAGAGAAAAAAGATTTTGTTGAGATTCATGGGGCAATTGGAATAACACTACTTTTTATTTCTACGCTTGCATTCATATTTAAATTTTTTCCCCAAATGAGAGCCATATCAGCTATATTTATATTTCTCTCGTTTGCGTTAGCTTCTATTTGTGGATATTTCGGGGGAATAATTTCACACAAATGAAAAATTTTTGATTTATAAAAAAATAAAATACTCCAAAAGAAAATTTGAGATTATGGACATAAGAGAGATAATAGCCAAAGCGTGCCAGGAAGGGATAAGATATTATGGAGATTCTGCAACTCATAAGTTTTATGAGCTACTCAAAGAAAAAAAGTTTATGACCACAAAGTGTAAAAGGTGCTTAAAAATAGATTTCCCTCCTCGCAAATTCTGCACATCCTGTTTTTCGGATGAGGTGGAATGGATAGAAGTTCCTCGCAAAGGAAAAGTTTATGCTTTTACAAACCAAAAAAGAGCTTTAAGATTCACATATCCTGATATAATAGGTTTTGTTGAAATAGAGGGGATAGGAAGAATTCTGACAAAAATAGAAGGAGAAGATATAAAAGTGGGAGATGAAGTAGAACTTGATTTCACTGAAGTAGATGGTCTTACTTTACATAAGTTCAAAAAAGTAAGTTAAAGAAAGGAAACGAATTAATTGATTACAAAAAAATTTGCAGAACTAGATTTTTCCAAGCCTTTTTATTCTTTCCTCTGGACTTATTATATCTATTATTCTTACACCGAATTTATCACCAATAAGAACTATTTCTCCTCTTGCTATATGGCGACCGTTGACCAAAATTTCCACCGGTTCGCTTTCTTGTTTATCAAGCTCTATCGTTGATCCTTGAGTTACCTGCAAAAGGTCTCCAAGAAGCATTTTTGTTCTACCAATTTCAACCGAGATTTCAAGTGGGATATCAAGCAGAGATCTAAGAACTTCTGGGATAATTTCTTCGCTCTCTCTTTTTTGCTTTTTCTTTTTTGATTCTGCTTCTTCTTCTACGACATCTGTTATAGCTTTTGCGAGCGCTTCCTTCATCTCATCACTCATTCCTTCAAAGGCTTTCTCAATATTTTTCTCCCCTTCCATACTTAATACTTTAATTTTAAATATTTTTTTTTGAGTTTTCTTTTATTTAACAGTCTATTGTTAAAAATTTGTTATTTCATTAAAATAAAACTATTCGTAGAAAGATTTTACATGCATAGGTGTTTGAAGATTGCCATCAAACCCTCCCGTGAGATCAGGTGGCTCTGTTTTAATGCTGGAAAACTTTTCAACTGTGCTAACTATCTCATCAAAACTGGTTCAGCTAAACCTAATATCTACGACCTTTACAACAAACTCTCTTCTAACTTCTTCAAACTAAACCTACATTCTCAAACTACAACCAAAATATTCTCTCATGTCGTCAGAGGTTGGTTGAACTTTTTTGATTACATCAAAAACCCTCATAAATATCCTCATCCTGTTAAACCTCCTAAATTCAAAAGCAAAAAGAATTGTTTCCACATTGTGTCATTCCCAAGAAAATATGTAAAAATTGATGGCTCTACTATTACCCTTTGCTATCCTAAAAACCATAGAACAGGAAAAGGAAGAAGGAAAAAAAGTGATTTGAATTTCATAACCATCAATACAAATCTTGATTTATCTCAATTAGATATATCAGAAGTCAATATAGTCCCAAAATATGGGAAATTTTTTGAATTACAAATCATTTACAAGAAAAAGAAGAAAGAAAGTGAAAAGGAAAAGAAAGCAAAGAATGGTATAGATGCTCAAAGTCTAAATAAATCATATCTATGTTCTTGACAGCAATATTAATGGAGGGAAGAATTTTGTATCCAAGAGAAACAGGAAGATGGCGTTGGATCCGGGAGTTTCAAATTTCTTTTCTGTTGTTATTGAAGGTATAAAAAAAGGATTCTTGATAGATGGGAAAATATGGAAATCTCTTACAACTTTTAGGTTGAAAAAAATTTCGGAGCTAAAAAGCAGACTTGACAGCATTTTAAACAAAGCTAAAAAGATGGCACAAGAAAGCCTGATTTTTTTATTTCCTGCTCCATATTTTCTTGTTCATAGACTTGAACAAAAAATAGCAAATTTATGGTATAAGATAGCAAAGGTGAATGAGGATTTTGCACACAAGGTAGCAAAGTATATCTTGGCATTAGCTTTAAAGTATAATGTAAAAGAAATTGTAATAGGAGACGGATTTAGGAACAAAAATAAACCATCAGGGATGAGGGATATAGCAAACCAGCTCTGGCATCTTGCCCCACATGGCAAAGTAGTAGAATATCTCAAATATTTATGCAAGGAACATAAGATAAAGGTAAAAGTAAAAGATGAAAGATATAGTTCTGGTGTGGACAGTGCAGGATGTACTGTTCCAAAAACAAAGACAAAGGCAAGGAAGGGTATGAGAAAAAAAGAATACACACCAGAACGGAGGATAAGTAGAGGTTTATTTAGGTCGTCTTATGGTATAGTGAATGCAGATATAAACGCCGCAAGAAACATAGGAGGGATAAGAGGTAAAGAGGGTTTGAGAGAAGTAGAGAGGATATATCTTTATCAGAAGAGGAAAAGCAATAAGAGAAAAAGTAATGAGGGAATAGTAGAAAGGGAAGGAAAAGAGAAAGAAAGTAAAAGTAAAAGAAAAGGTAGCCTGGTAGAACGGGTAGAAGCTGTGGCAGGCGCTGGGGGAAGTAAGGTTTGCATGAGCTTGAACTCAAAAGGCTCATAGCAAATAAACCTTCCCCAAACCCATTGTTTTTTAACAATGGGCTGTTAAATTGAGTCTTCTTTTACTAAAATGGGATAAACAAAGGTAATTTTTAGCTTAAAGGTATGCTAAACAAAGAGAAAAACTTCTTTAAAGAGAAAAATTTCTTTGAGGCAATTGGGGACATAACTCAAAAACTTAATCTATATGCTGGTGGAGATTTTGTTATATATACTTTTTCAAACCACAGGAGATCAGAAAAAATACATCTTTTTTCTCAGGAGAAACTGAAAAAGGATAGCTTGAAAAAATTAGTCTGTGATATACTCAGAAGCTCTAAAATAGAGAATTTTGAATTCTTAACCGATTTCACCGACCTTATCCATATGAAAGTAGAAAACTTTTCAATATACTTTATATACTATCCTTACAGAATCTATAAAGAAATAGATATAGTTGAAATAAAAGATAAAAAACTCAAAACAGGAATAAAAAGCTTTTCAGTAGAGGATAGTATTTGCGTAAAAATAAATGTACTTGTAAATTCGCAAGATAAAAGGGAAATAATAGAGAGCGCATTAGATATACTCTTTGGAATAGAAAAAGCAAATTTACCAAAAGACGAGCTTGCAAAAATTTACGAGTATAAATACAGCATTACATTCTATGAAATAATAAATGATATAAAAGAGAAAATTAAGGAAATTTCGGAAAATGAAATAACATTTGAAAATCTCGGAATAGAACCGATACGAAAAATAACAAAAAAAGAACTCACATACTCTCTGCAAAGGTATTTTACATAGACTGAAAAATAAAAAAACAGATTAAAGAGCAAAGAAAGACAGCTTGAAAAAAATAAATTGAAAAGAAAAGAAAGAAAATTCTTTAATTTTTATTTTTTTAATAGCAAAATTAAATTTTGAGCTATGCAGAAAATAGGAATACTTGGACCGGGAACTATGGGTTCATCAATAGCTTATCTTGCGGCTTCCTGCGGTTTTGATGTAGTTCTTTACGGAAGATCTGATAGCTCACTTGAAAGAGGAAAAGATAGGATAGAAAAGATAATATCAGGTGGGCTGAAAAGAGGTAAAATCACAGAAAAAGACGCTGAAAAAATAAGAGGCAAAATAGAATACACCACAGATCTTAATCCATTTGTAGATTGCGACATAGTAATAGAATCAGTAGCAGAAGATATTGAACTAAAAAAAGATATATTCAGAAGGGTGGATATGATATGTCCAAAAAGAACCATACTTGCTACGAATACATCCACAAAATCTATAACAGAAATCGCGAGCGTCTGCAAACATCAAAATAGGGTTATAGGGATGCACTTTTTTAATCCAGCCCATATTATGAGACTTGTTGAAGTAGTGAAAGCTGTACAAACATCAGATGAGGTTGTAGAACAAGTGAAAGACATTGCGATAAAGCTCGGGAAAATACCAGTAGTTGTAAAAGATTACCCAGGATTTATAGTTAATAGACTTTTGGTTCCTTTTTTAAACCATGCAATTGAATTTTTAGAAAGTGGAATCAGCACCGAAACTTTGAAGAAAGTCGCAACTTTTGGTCTTGGACATCCGATGGGTCCGATAGAACTTGCGGATTTTATAGGATTAGATGTGGTTCAAGCTATGGGAGAAACACTTTACGATGGTTTCAAAGACGAAAAATTTTCTCCGCCGATTTTGCTGAAAAACCTTGTGAAGGCTGGATTTTTAGGCGTGAAAACTAAAAAAGGTTTTCTTGATTATGATGGGAAAAAATAGCAGAGAATACACCTATCGCTACGGAAGAGGCAACATTTAATGACTCAACTTTTCCAAACTGAGGGATTCTGACTTTAAAATCAGCCAAATTCAAAATTTCTTGTGATACCCCTTTATCTTCTGAACCAAAGCATAAAGTAGCAGGAAATGTAAATTTTGTCGAAAATATTGAATTTTCGGTTCTCAAATCAAAAACATAAATTTTTGTTCTTTTTTTCAGTTCGGTTATAGCAACATTTTTCCTTTCTCTTATAACCTTTATATGGAAGAAAGCTCCTGATGAGGCTTTTATAAGTTGAGGAGAAATCTCTGGGCTTCCCTCTTCTGAAATAATTACAGCATCACATCCGAAAAATTCACAAACCCTTATTATATTACCCAAATTACCAACATCTTGAACGCCATCTAAAAACACCACAAGTTTCTTTATATTATGCAGGTCTTTTAAACTATATTTTTTTAGATTGACTTCAAAAGCTATTCCCTGATGTTCTTCCGATCCGCAAATTTTGGTTATAATATTCGGATGAACAATTCTGACATCCTTTACAAAATCACCAAAGATTTCTTTTACAAGACCATATACGCTCTTTTTGACCCAAATCTTTTTAGGGAATAATCCTGCTCCTCTCAACTCTTTTGCTACCTGTTTTCCGTAAAGAATCATATCTCTAAAAAACAACAAAGTTAGCTCAAATCAAACATATTTTCCCAGGTAAATAGCTAAATTTTGCTCCTGTTATTTTTGACATATCAATTCTTATATTTTTCATTCTAAGATAAGCAAGATAAGCAAACAAAATTGGTTCCACAAAATCTGAATTCACTCCGACCTCGTCTGATATTAATGTTGGATTTTTTATTTCTTCCTTGAGTCTTGAAACCATAAATTTATTTTTTGCTCCGCCACCGCATAGGATACATAAATCTGGACTGAAAGAATTGACAGCTTCTGAAATAAGCTTCACAGATATCTCAACAGCAGTTCTCAAAGCATCTGATGGTTTTTCATTCTTTGTTAGTTCAAAAAAATAAAGTTTTGCTTCTTCTATTTCATACCCCAAAGTTTTTTTTCCTCTTTTTTTCTTTTGTATGAAGTTTAAAGTTCTCTGGAAAGCCTGCTCTATTAAATTTCCTTCTGATGCCACTTTTCCAAATTTATCATAATCAAATCCGAGCCTCTTTTTAGATATAAAATCAGATAAAGCATTCGCTGGACCCAAATCTGCTGCTGATAAGATTTTTCCATCTTTGATATA
>Ga0079995_1058481_pt1 | contig 21388 bp, 20 predicted proteins | sample FaiFalFF_MnMetaG_2_FD_69198 | JGI IMG/M metagenome (GOLD analysis project Ga0079995, IMG submission 69198) | Freshwater microbial communities from Yellowstone National Park, Wyoming, USA - Fairy Falls C (FF_Mn_C) (SPADES assembly) (version 4) | ecosystem: Environmental > Aquatic > Freshwater >...
CTCTAAGACCATAGTTGATTTTTAGGCTCCTTAAGTCGAGCAAGACGCTTTGCGCCTCGACCTCGTTCAGAAAAACGCTCAGGATTGATGATTTTGCCTATCCTCCTGATGCCGGTTATTAGAATGAGGGGCGAGTTGACGTTTTCGGCGAGCATCTCGAGCTCCCTGTCACGTCCGAACAGGTCCGCTCTCCTTGTTTTTGGCCTTGGGTCAAATAGCAAGTTCTGCCCCAGAACATAAAAATCTTTCCAAAAAAGGGGCTCCGCCGGCGCCACAGACCGGGGAGAGCGTGGCCATAGAGAAGACACCCTCTTTCTGGGATCTCTCTTGCTGTAACTACGTCCTCTGCGCGGCGTTGAAGGAAGTGCTGAGATGTATGTCCCTCTTCAAATTCAAATGTTACAACATGATCCAGCGGCTGCCCCAACTACGGCATGCATGTCTCTCAATTCCCTTTTTGGGGATTTCTTTTGTTGTAACTAGTAGAACTTCCAGCGATGAGGAGTTTACGGGATGGTAATTTTGGGGATTTCTTTTGTTGTAACCGTGCCTTTTTCGGCTGTTTTTCGGGGAATTGGGCGGGTAATACAGCGACGTGCTCCACTGACCCCGCTGGTACTGACAAGTTTTACTTAAGCCATTTAGGGTCTTTGGCCTTGATGCACGTCATCGATGCCGTACTGGAATCTTTCTCCAATCTATTTCGATCCCACAGGTACTCTCCTCTCGAGAAGCTCTATTTTGTCATTCTCTTCATAGCGGGCCTTAGCTTATGGGATCTCTCCGAGGGCTCTGTCTCACCGGCGTAGAGGGAGAGTCCGTCGGGATATGGGTTCACAGGTTCTCGCCCCTCTTCAGGCAGTTCAGGAGGGTAAGCAGGCTTGTCGCCGTAGATGAGGCTGTCCTGAAGGTGGGTGGTCAGACCTGTTATCTTTGGGCCGAAATAGACGTCGATACTAACGAGCTATTGGCCGTATACGCGTCGAGGGTATTCCAAGCGCAATCAAGTTCCTAAGGAAGGTATTGGACTCATGTGAAGGTAAGCCACTCATATTAGAATGACTTACTTCCAAGAGACTCCCTGTAAAAGGAACAGGATAGAGAGGTGGTTCAGGGAAATGAAGTAAAGAACGAAGATGTTCTACAACAACATAAACGCGAAGACGCTAAGAGCATAGAAGAGCTGGCAACCGCATTGCAGCAATATACAACATCATCAGAGCGGGATTAGAGGTGGTAATACTAACTTGACAGTACCAACTGTCCTTATATAGGTTAGCGGCATATAAGGTTTGCGGCGCCCTAACCTGGCCGCCAGCCATGGGCTATGGGTTTAACGTTTATATTGTGTGTCGGCAAACTAGTCCGTAGCCGGTCATGACCGAGCCTGCCGTCGTTCTAGAGGAGTGTCCTAGGTGCCACTATGAGGTGCCCGAGGGGACCCACAGGTGCCCTAGGTGTGGCCTCTGCATAACCTGCTCGAGCCAGTAGCTCAGTTGTGGGAATGCTAGCCCAGCTCTACGCGGATCTTTTCGTCGAGCGAGACCGCCCCTATTCCCGCAGACCTCAGATGCCTCGCTAGGACGCCTGAGTATCCGTAGACCGTGAGGACCCTCGAGTAGTTGGAGGACTTGACGTAGGAGAGGATGCCCTGGAAGTCTGAATGGTTGCTCAGGGCGAAGTGGGCATCCATCTCCGGTAGCCTCCTCACGAGGACCCAGCCTGTCGCCTCAGCCCACCGGGCCCGTCTGCCAGCCCAAGTGGTGAAGTCGACCCAAGAGGAGACGTAGACCGCGCCGCCCCTAAGTGCTTCGCGCCCCTCCCTCCCCCCCACGCTGAGGAAGCTCATCCAGGGGTACTTCTCGCGGTAGACCCTAGAGACCCTGAAGACTTGGGGGCTGGTTACGACTGGTGCCTGGACGGTCTTGTTGATCAGGGCGATGATCTCCTGAGCCTTTCCGGCGGAGTAGACCTTGAAGGCCGGTATCTCACCGTCCCTAAGGGTCCTCGAGACCCATCTAACTATCTCGCCGTAGACCTGCTCCCTCTCGGGGAACTTGTAGATGGGGGAGCCGTAGGTCGAGTCGATGACTAGGACGTCGCTCTCCACGGGCTCGGCGCCCCTCTGAAGTATGGTGTCGTAGGCGTTCATGTCTCCGGTGTAGAGGGCGGTGAAGCCGTCGGCCTCTATCTTGAACATGCTTGCGCCGAGCATGTGTCCCGAGTTTGAGGCGACGAGGCTGACGCCAGACGGGACCTCAATCCTCACTCCGAGGGGCGAGCTGATGAACCTCCTATAGTGGACCCGGCGTGCGGCGAAGATCCGATGGGTCTCCCGCGTCATCACGTTTATCCCGGCTGCCTGGCCGGCGTGGTCCATGTGCGCGTGGCTTATGCATCTGACCCCACCTCCCTCCGCGGAGTCGAAGAGGATCGCTGCGCCGGGGAGCTCAAGCACAGGCCCGCCGCCCGCCATCCTGGCTACAGGCTTCACCGTAGCTTCTCCACAGGTATTTGGCTATAAAGCATTTCCTATGTGGACGCGCCCAGCCTCAGGCGCGGAGCCTCGTTATGGCCTCCCCCACCACAGGGTCAGCGACCACGTAGAGGCTGTCCTCCCTCCTGAGGTACCTGATGTCTAGGAGCCTCGACAGGGCTTCCGCCAGGACTTTGTCGTTCACTTGGAGCTCGTCTCGCAGCTCGCCACACCTGGCGCCATGCCTCGACATCCTCAGCACTTTCACGTAGAGCCCCCTGTTCCTCCTGCCGGCCAAGAAATTTTTCAGCTCCTCTAGGACTATCTTGGAGCCCTCTCTGAGAGTCGTCTTCAGACCCCCTCGTGGCCCATCCGTCTGACGCACCTAGAGTTCCCGTAGTAGGTGAGCCACCCTACTGCGCCGCCGAGCCTCTCGACGGCCTCCCTTATCTCGGACTCTCTCGGGCTCATTCTGTACTCGGCGAAACCTAGGCGCAGAAACTCTTCCGCGAGGTCCTTGTTGAATGGCTTCAGCTCTATCCTCGCAGGCTGGCGGCCGTAGAGCGGAGACCCTTTGCCTGGCTCCAGCATCCTCTTCAGCACTCCTGCGTAGGACCCGGTGAAAATCAGCCTCAGCCCTCTGGACGTATCCCACATCGTCTTGAGCAGCTTTAGAAAAGCCGGTGAGACCAGCTCCTGAACCTCGTCCAGAACAACGACCTTGCCCTCCAGCCTTGAGAAGATGTTCTCCATCGTCTTCGTCAGTTTTAACCGCAGCAACGTCGCGGGGCCCAGCTCCAGCTCCTTCAGCTCGAGGCCCGGTGATTGGAGCAGTGCCTCAGCAAGACCGACGAGATTCTTGACCCCCATGAGGCTCACATAGAGGCCGCTCTTCTCCCTCGCGAACGTCTTAACCAGCGAGGTCTTACCGGTCATTCTTCTGCCTAAGACAACCACCCAAGCCCACCCTTGACAAGCCTCGTGAGCTCCTCGTACTCCTCCCTCCTGCCGAAAAGGTCCTCGATCCTCTCCTTGGGCCTTAAGTCGAAGAGCAACCTACCTAGGTAAGCACTTACCTAGGTAAGTTATGGCTCTTCCGCCTCGGGGCGCTTAGCCGGGCCGCCTGCGGGGGTTTGGGGGAACAGCTAATATTTTGGGTGTTGTCTTGGGGGGCGGCGATGAGCTTGCTGGCCGACCGGTACGATAGGGCGGTGGAGCGGTCGGGGAGCATCCTTTGCCTAGGCCTCGATCCCTCGCCCCTCCAGTATCCCGGTCCCGGGGAGAGGGTGGGCCGCTGCCTGCGGCTTCTAGAGGAGGCTGGGAGGTTCTGTGCCGCGGTGAAGTTGAATGAGAACCATCTGAGAGGCGTTGGGGAGGAGGGGCACAGGTCGGTCACGGGCCTCGCGAGGAGGCTCGGGCTCCTCACGGTACTGGACTGTAAGTTCGGTGATATAGGGGAGACCGCGAGGGCTGCGGTTGAGACGATCTCGAGGCTCGGCTACGACGCCTTCACGGCGAACCCCCTCTTCGGGAACGTCGCCGAGATCACCGAGCTCGCCCACGCCCGCGGGCTCGGAGTCCTCCTAGTCGCATACCCCTCCGGCGACTACGGCTCCAGATACTTTGAGCTCGAGGTGGCCGGCGAGAAGCTCTTCTGGAGGTTCGTGAGGGAGGGCGTGGAGGCCGGGGTCGACGGATACGTGGTCGGCCTCTCCCCGCGGCTCACGGAGCGGATGGTGGCTGAGCTGAGGTCGGCGGTGGGCGAGGAGGCCGTGATACTCTCGCCGGGAGCGGGCGCGCAGGGAGGAGACCCCGAGCCCCTTATCCGTGGCGGAGGGGAGAGGATCCTGATAAACGTGGGGCGCTCCGTGACGCTCGCACAAGACCCAGCCTCAGCAGCGCGCGAGGCCGCAGAACGGCTCTCCTCTAGGAGGGAGTACGTCCTCGCCACGAGGGCTATAGCGGAGACGCCAGGAGTCCTTAACGTCTACGAAAGACCTATCCAGCTCTCCAGCGGCCGCCTCAGCAACATCTACATCGACTGCAGGGCCCTCTACTCCGACCCCTCCGCGAGGGCTCTGATCGCGAGGCTGATGGTGGGCCTTGTCTCGAGAAGGGCGGGGCGGGAGGGGGTCGAGGTCGCCACGACCGCTACGGCTGGGATACCTATAGCGAGCCTAGTCGCGGACAGAATCGGCGCCGGCCTCGTCTACGTGAGGATGGAGAAGAAGGGCTATGGCCAGGAGAAGAGGGTTGAGGGCGTCGTTAAGCCCGGAGCAACCTACGTGGGTGTGGACGACGTAGCCACGACGGGCCGGAGCGCCCTCGAGTGCGTCAGGGCCGTGAGGGAGGCTGGGGGCCGGATCGAGAAGTACTTCGTGATTGTGGATAGGCGCGAGGGGGCGGCGGAGCTGCTTGCTGGCGAGGGCGTCGCGCTCCACTCGTTGGCGAGGCTTGACGAGGAGTTCGCGAGGCTTGTGGGCCTGCGGGGGGCCGCGGACTCAACAGAGAAAAATACCAGTGCCTAGCTCTCTATGCTCTGCCCCATATAACGAGAATAGACGCAGAACGTATTCGCGAGGCTATTACGGTAGGGTCTCAGCTATATAAACCTATTATTTGGACACTACCTAATGTATTTAGAGCGCTCTTAATAGATACCAAACCGACTATTCCACATGACGACAGTTGAACATAAGCAGATTCTGCACAGATATGTAGATTCGGTCAACCGTGGAAAGCTTGACATAATCAATAATGAAGTATTAGACAGAAACTTCGTCTATCATGGAATAGGTGAGGAGTCTCAGCTTTCAAAAGAGGAGTACCTGAACTTCCTACACGAAGTTCGTCAGGCATTCCCAGACTTCAACGTACGTATCGATGAGTTGGTCGCAGAAGACGAAAGAGTCGCCTACCGCATGACTGTCTCCGGAACGCATAAGGGTGAGTTTAAGGGCATAGCCCCCACAGGCAAGAAATTCACCGTATCAACTATGGGTATAGTGTTGTTTAAAAACGGAAAGATTGCGGAAGAGTGGGAGATATACGATGCCATGGGGATGTTGGTTCAGCTGGGTGCGTTGGCAACCTAGCTTCGCCCACTCATCTTTATTTTAAGAATTTTTGAACAAATGTTAAACCTCATCCGGAATAAGAGCATGGTTGCAGCATTTTGGTTCCCGTGTACGGTTTTATGTATGGCTACGATAGTGTTGCTGTGCAGAGATGCCCTTTGTGCGGCGAGCCCGTTAGCTGAAGCGAGTGACAGGCAGGGCTCTACACCTGTCTGACAGTATGCGTCCCACTTATACCCTATCCACAACACCTTGTAATGAAGCATCCCGATTACCTAGCGGCTGCTAAGAAAGTTGCACACAATCTTCTACACAGTGTTTTGTGGCCTAATTCTCCCTGTCTAGGGTCTTCTTTTGTTTGTTCTTATCTCGTGTGCGGCAGTGTCCAAATAAGGCTTTAAATACTCTCTAGGGGCGGCTAATTCCACTCGCGAGGCTATTATGGGAGGTCTTCAGCCACATAAACCCGTTATTTGGACACTACCTATACGGGTATCCAAAACCAAAAATATAAGATTCAAATAGTGAGGACCCTGTGGTATCCTATCCCGTGCCGACGCCGATCTATCCCTACCTCAAGCCCGGAAGAGACTTCGCCTACCCGGAATACACCTCGCGCTACCAAGACGTCGTCGACTTCAGGGTCAAGCACCTGAGGCTCGAGCTCTGGATAGACTTTGAGGACGAGTCGCTTAGAGGTGTGGCGGAGCTTCAGATCCAGCACGAGGGTGGCGGGGGATGGGTAGGGCTCGACGCCTGCGAGATGCAGGTCGAGGACGTGAGAATGGAAGACGCGGGGGCCGAGTGGAGGTACGACGGCGCGAAGCTGAGGGTCCGGGTTGGGCCGGGCTTGTCCAAGGTCAGGGTCTCCTACAGGGCTAGGCCCAGGAAGGGGTTCCACTTCGTCAAGCCCGATAGGGCCAACCCCGAGAGGAGGCCGCAGGCCTGGAGCCAGGGCGAGACCGAGTACAATAGGTACTGGGTCCCACTCCTCGACCATCCCTCCCACAAGCACACCTCGGAACTCATAATCTACGTCCCGCGGGGATACGTCGCTGTCTCTAACGGAGACCTGGTGGCGAAGGGCGAGAGGGACGGCTGGAGCTACTGGCACTGGAGGATGGATAAGCCCCACTCCCCCTACCTCATCAGCGTCGCGGCCGGAGTCTTCGAGGAGTATCACGAGGAGCATAACGGCGTCAAGCTCAGCTACTACGTCCCACCCGGCTACGGCGGCGTCTACCGCCTAAGCTTCGAGAAGACGCCTAAGATCCTAGACTTCTTCTCCCAATACCTCGACTATCCCTACCCCTACGGAAAGTATGCACAGGTCGCGGTCTACGAGTTCATCTTTGGGGGGATGGAGAACACGACCGCCACAACCCTGACAGAGCTTACTCTGCATGACGAGAAGGCCCACATGGACTTTTCAAGCGACCCGCTCGTCGCCCACGAGGCCGCACACCAGTGGTTCGGAGACCTAGTCACGATGAGGGACTGGCCCCACACCTGGCTCAACGAGAGCTTCGCGACGTTCTTGGAGAACCTCTTCGTCAGACACGATAAGGGTGAGGACGAGTTTGTCTACGAGCTCGTCAGGGACATGGACGCCTACCTCAGGGAGTATAGGGAGAGCTACGCCAGGCCCATCGTGACCAAGGTCTACAAGTATCCCTCAGAGCTCTTCGACGCCCACTCCTACCCCAAGGGCGGCCTAATACTCAACATGCTGAGGAGCCTCCTCGGCGAGGAGGTCTTCAGGAGGGGCCTCAGCCTCTTCCTCAGGAGATACGCCTACTCCGTCGCAGACACGGAGGACTTCAGGAAGACGATGGAGGAGGCCTCGGGGAGGAGCCTCGAGCTCTTCTTCGACCAGTTCTTCTACAACGCTGGCCACCCGGCGATAAGGGTTGAGGAGGAGTGGCGCGAGGGCGCGAGGCAGCTTGTATTACGGTTTAAGCAGACGCAGGGCGACGACTCCCTCCCCGCCTACCAGCTCGGGCTGAGGGTCCTCGTAAAGTCTGGGAGCGGTGAGAGGGAGTTTAGGGTGGAGCTGAGGGAGAGGGAGGAGACCTACGTCTTCAGCCTCGACGAGGCCCCCGAGCTCGTCTGCGTCGACCCGAGCTTCGAGTGCTTCAAGACGTTGGAGTATTCTAGGAATGTGGAGCAACACGCGAAGGTCCTGGAGTCCGACACACATGTCTACTGCAGAATCATCGCAACCCGCGCGTTGGGTAGGATGGGCGGAGTCAGGGCGGTCGAGGTCCTCAGGAAGGCCCTGACAGGGGACGCGTTCTGGGGCGTCGCGGCGGAGGCGGCCCGGGCGCTGGGGGATCTAAGGAGCGAGGAGGCCAAGAAGGCTCTGCTGACGGCTCTGGACCAGGTCAAGAACCCCAAGGTGAGGAGGGCGATCTGCGAGGCCCTCGGCAACTATAGGGGAGGAGAGGTCTTCGAGGCCCTCAGGAAAGTCCTAGAGGACGGTGAGGAGAGCTATTACGTCAGGCAGGCAGCGGCGATCAGCATGGGGAAGACTAGAAGCAGCGGCGCGGCCGAGGAGCTTGTGAGGCACATAGACACGCCTTCCCACGCCTCGGCCATCACAGTCGGGGTGCTGCGGGGCCTCGCGGAGATCGGCTCCGAGGAGGCCCTCAGGGTGATTATGCGCTACACGGAGGAGGATAAGCAGACTCCCGCGAGGGCCGCCGCCGTGGCCTCGCTCGGCAGGTTCCCCTCTAGGCGCGAGGTCTATGACAGGCTCAGAGAACTCGCGAGAAGCCCCAACTACCGCGTGAGGCAGGCCGTGATAGCTGCGTGCAGGGAGCTCCTCTCCGCCGAGGCCCTACAGATACTTGAGGACATAGCGCAGAACGATGTCTACGAGATGAATAGGAGGTCGGCGAGGGATGCCGCGGAGAGGGTCAGGAAGAGCCTCGAGCGCGGCGTCGAGTACAAGGAGTTGCGGGAGGAGGTTGAGAGGCTGAGGGAGGAGAATAGGAGGCTGGTCGAGAGGGTCTCGATACTTGCTGGAGCGTTGGAGTCAAAGGGCTAGACGGGGATCCGCCTCACTGCTCCGCAGTTGCCGCATGTGATTACGACCGTCCTCCCAGCCCTGCCCCTCCTCACCCTGACCCTAGACCCCGCCGAGAAGCTGTAAGGGGCTAGGCAGCGCCTGCAGAAGACCAGCCCGCGTATCCTAGGTATCCTTATCCTGAAGCCTTTCGCCAGCTCAACCGCGTGCCGGACGAGGCCCTCCTAAGCTCCTCGGGGCCGACCTGGGAGGCCAGCTCGAGGAGCCTCAGAACCTCGGCGGCCGCGGCCTCCCTCGCCCTAACCCTCGCAGGCAAAGCCCGAGACAGCATGGGTCACACCCTATTTACGGCGCGCGGTGGGGAGCAGGGTTTGGCCAGGCCCTCGATCGGGGTCTTGAGACGCTCTTGGGGCGCCGGGAGGTGGCGGTACTTCTCCGTGGTGAGGGCTACAACATAAATAGCCATCCGGCAACCAAAAATACCTACCATCATAGGATCTTAAGACTGTGGCCCCATCGGCATATATTTTCTATTTTGCATCTTGGGCCTAACGCGGCTCTCGAAATACTCGCGGAGACCTATTCCCTTAGAACGGTCTGGCGCCGCTCGGCGCTAGAGGTTTTTCCGGCCCCGTAGAGACCGGCTCTAACTATAACCATAATCTGAAGTAATGGGGGAAGAAAGGAGGGGGAGGGGTTGTTAGGCTTCACCCGACTCTAGAGAACCCAGAAGGCCGGAAGGATAGCAGGATGGGCCACATAATCCACTGAGAGTCTATTGTGGATTATGGGTTATTTATGTTGGCTGCTCCAGCCTGACGGAGAAAAACCCAGGAGGCTGGAGCGGCTAGTCCGGCCTCCTGGACTTCTATCGCTAGTCTCCTAATGTCTCTGAGGATTCTTTTCGCCACCCTTAGGATTGCCTGCCATTGTCTCTTACCCCTCCGACGATAGCACTCATAGATTGCTAGATACCTCTGATTCCTGTTTATGACTGTTGCGTATGCCAATCGTATCAGTAGTTGGCTCCGTAATCCTCTACCTCTCCAAGGACGCCTAAACAGCTCATAGCGCCTCTCCAACCCAGTCCTAGACAATGTCTTGAAGACGATGGAGTCGTGTGAGACGATGTAGGCCAGTGCAGGTCCCTTAAGACCGAACCTCTCGACAACCATCCCATAGAGCGGTAGCTCCATAGCCCTCTCATGGATCCTAGTCGCCAGCCTGTCGACGTAACGCTGAAGAGTCCTGCGAGTCTCGGCAGCCAATGGATTATTTGTTGTGGTCCGTGTATTTTTGGTTGCCTTCTTTATCCCAGCCAGCTCCACCCAAAGCTCCGTCAGAGCCCTAACCTCAAGCTCCAACGGAGAAGCATAGAGTGGCTGGAATAGACCAGGCCTCCCTAGGAATATCTGCCTTAGAGCCTTCACGTCGTTCTCATCCGTCTTCCTAAGACCATTGTTCCTTCTCACTTCGGAGACCGCTTTCAAATCTCCAAGCCTCAGGGAACACAGCCCCGCCAAGTCGCGTCATGGTTGGTAGGAGCCTCCTCAGATAACTATCAGCAACCACCATCTTCGGCCTCAGACCCTCAAACATTTCTAGAAGGCCGTCGAAGACCATCACCTCCTCGCCATCCTCCGGAAGAGCATAGACCCTCCCATGTCCGAAGTCAACGAAGACCCCACTCACCACCTATCCACCTCCCCTCCCCAAGCCTTTATCTCATATGGTCTCGCCACCAACTGAAACCTCACCACCATCCCACTCCATACCCATCACCCGCTCGGGGAAGAGCACCCACCGACCCCCACATATAAGGAGTCTGGCTCCAACAGCCGGGCCATCCCCAACCTAGACTCACTAAGAGCCGGACATACCAGAAAAAGAGATAGTAATATGGAAGGAGTGGTCTAAGCTCAAACATCCACTAAGACTAGAACACGGAAACATACCAATACAGCTATACCTATGGGGCAACGAGGTAATATTCAGGGTAAAGGACAGACAACACTATACGGATACCCGGGGCCAGACTAAACCCACCTTAGTTCCCATCAAACTGTATTATTGAGGTCGCTATTAATCCAATTTATGTCGGTGGATTTGTTTTCTTCCTCATATTTCGCTCTTAAACAATGGGTTAAGAGCAAAATATCCGTGTGGGAGGCCTCTTAGGGGGTGGGGGAGGGTCCCGTGGAGGCTGAGGAGCTGCTGTGCCGCCCGGTCTTGGAGGCGGTTTACGAGAAGTTCGGGGGGCTGGCCGAGACCCAGAGGGCCGCCATCCCCCACATACTCAGGGGCGAGAACGTGCTCATCAGCTCGCCGACAGGCACGGGCAAGACCGAGGCCGCCCTCCTCCCAATACTACACTCCATCCTGACGGACCCCACAGTCCGGCCCATCTCCACCCTATACATTACTCCCCTACGGGCGCTGAACAGGGACCTCCTCGACAGGCTCGAGTGGTGGTCTAGGAGACTCGACGTCTCTGTCTCCGTGAGGCATGGCGACACCCCGCAGCGGGAGAGACGTGTCCAGGCCATAAGCCCGCCCCAGATACTCATAGCCACACCCGAGGCGCTCCAGTCTCTCCTGATAGGGCGCGTCATGAGGACAGCCCTCTCTAACCTCAGATGGGTCATCGTAGACGAGGTGCATGAGCTGGCGACGGACAAGAGGGGGGCCCAACTGGCCGTCGCGCTCCAGAGAATCAGGAAGATCACGGGTAGGAGGTTCCAGCTCCTCGGCCTCTCCGCCACGGTAGGCGACCCCGGGGAGGTCGCGCGCTTCCTAGTCGGGCCCGCGGAGGGCTTTGTGGTTGTTGAGACTAGGATGCCGAGGGGGCTGGAGGTCGAGGTTGTCTTCCCCGAGACCGAGGCGCGGGATGTGGAGGTGGCCGAGGTTCTGGGGGTCGCGCCCGACGTCGCGGCCAGGATGAGGACAATCATGCAGCTTGTCTCGGAGCACTCATCAACACTTATCTTCACCAACACGAGGCCCCTCGCCGAGGCCCTCTCCAACAGGTTCAAGGCCTGGGACGAGGCCTTCCCAGTCTCGATCCATCACGGCTCCCTCTCCCGCGACCATAGGGTGAGGGCTGAGAAGGACCTGAAGTACGGCGAGATCCAGGGCCTGATCTGCACATCGAGCCTCGAGATGGGGATCGATGTGGGCAGGATAGACTTCTGCATCCAGTACAACTCGCCGCGAGAGGTCTCCCGCCTCGTCCAGCGTGTGGGCAGGAGCGGACACAGGATAGGGGGCGTCGCTAAGGGCGTCATAATAGTCATGGACTCGGACGACGCGCTCGAGGCCCTCGTGATAGCCCGGAGGGCTAGGAGCGGCCAGCTCGAGAAGGTGAGGGTGGTGAAGAACAGCCTAGATGTCGCCATGCACCAGATAGCCGGCCTGCTCCTAGAGTATGGCCGGATAGAGAAGTCCGAAATCATGGAGCTCCTCAGACGGACCTACAACTTCTCAGACTTCAGCGAGGCCGACCTAGAAGCCCTGCTCCAGTACATGGGTACCCTCGGCATAGCGAGGGTCTCCGACGGCATAGTCCAGAAGCCCCCAAGAACCAAGCGCCTCATCGAATACTACTTCGAGAACCTCTCGATGATTCCCGAAGAGAAGCAGTACCTCGTCGTGGAGGAGGAGAGCGGCGAGCCCGTCGGGATCCTTGACGAGGCCTTCGTCGCCGAGTACGGCGAGGTTGGCACAAAATTCATACTCGGAGGTAGGCCCTGGATCATCCTCAACCTCTCCGGGACCAGGATATACGTGGCGAGGCTTAAGGAAGGTGAGGGGGCCGTACCCTCCTGGGTCGGGGACGAGATCCCGGTCCCCCTCGAAGTGGCTATGGAGGTTGGAGAGATAAGACGGCGCTACCAGGAGCACAGAGAGGGCGGCGCCTCGGCGGAGGAGGCCATAGCGGAGCTGGCTGACGAGTACCAGACCCCGCGCCACCTCATGTCTAGGGCTCTGAGAGAGGTGGAGGAACATATCTCGCTCGGGATCCCCGTACCCACGGACAGGCGAATAGTGGTTGAGGAGGCCGACGAGTATGTCGTGGTCCACGTAACCGGCGGCCTCAGGATCAACAGGACCCTGGCCAGGCTCCTCACCGTGCACCTTGCGGAGAAGGTCGGGGCCCCGGTCTCGGCCCAGTCAGACCCCTACAGAATAGTTCTGAAGAGCAAGACCCTCTCGGCAGACAACGTCCTGCAGGCACTCGGAGAGATCCTCAGTGAGAAGCTTCTGAGGAGGGCCGTGGAGACTTCGGGCGTCTTCAGGAGGAGGCTGGTCCACGTGGCTAGGAAGATGGGCGTGGTGGGGAAGGAGGTGAGTCTCCTAGACGTTAGCGCCCAGATGCTCGTCGAGTCCCTAAAGGGGACCCCTGTCTACGAGGAGGCCCTCAGATTCACGGTCTTCACCGACTATGATTGGGAGGGGGCCAAGTGGCTTATAGGCGAGGTGCAGGCGGGCAGGATCGAGACTGCCAAGTGCACGCTCGGGAGCCCCAGCCCCCTCGCCTCACTCACCATCAGCAGATACCAGCACGAATACGAGGCCTACACACCCGAGAGGATCCACAGACTGGTCGTCAACGCCGTGAGGGCGAGGATAAACAGCGAGCTCGTCGTCCTAGCGTGCGTAGACTGCAGAAAATATGTCGAGACGGCTGAGGTCGGGGGCGTGGAGGGCAGGCCTTCCTGCCCCCTATGCGGGTCCCAAAGAATAGGCGTCGTGAGGACCGCCGGGAGGGAGGATGTCGAGAACGTTCTCCGCGGCAGGACCACCGAGTCTAGGAGGCTCTGGAGGGAGGCGGAGCGCACCTCCCCCCTTGTCGAGAAGTACGGCAAGGCGGCGGTGTTTGTCCTCTCGGCGAGAGGTATGAGTGTTAAGGACGCGGAGCAGCTTCTGAGCCGGGAGCCGAGGATCTCTCCCAAGCTGATCGAGGAGATAATCGAGCACGAGAAGAAGGCCCTGCTGAGGGAGTTCAGCTAGTCCTCTCCAGCCCCTCTCCACCCTCCTCGGCCTGATCCTCGGCGGCCTGTTCGGGTGGTGCCCCACCGCTCCCCGGGGCCAGGGAGGCGAAGGCCTTCAGGAGCTCCTGCTTGTCAACCTCGACGAAGGTCCTCCAGCCAACGCTCAGGACACCGTCCTCGCTCCTCAAGAGGTAACCTCTCCTCGCCAGCCTCTCGAGAGTCGCCTCAACCCTCCACCTAGGATACTTCGACTCGAGGAGCTCGACAACCTCCTTCTCCGGAGAGCTGCCATTCCTGGAAAGCAGGTAGGCGAGTGTCGCCGATAGTATGGCCAGCTCGTCTAGGCTGTATCCGAGCGTGGGTATGTCGGAGAGTGTGAGTGGGTCGGCGAGCACTATGTAGTACCTCGCCTTGTCGTAGTCGTTGGGCTCCGCATCGGGGTCTGGGACGACCTTCAGCCTAAGCCCTATCTGCCTGAGCCTCGAGTCGAGGGCGCTCATCACCTTAGGGAAGCTCTTCCCAAGCTTCCTCCTCAGCTCCCAGCCCCTGACGCCCGGGAGCCTGTGTCCTGAGGCCAGGATCATGGCCGCCGCCTGGGCCAGCCTTTTCTCCAGCTTACCAACCTCCTCCCCGCTCAAGCCGCCTCACCGCCCCTCCCGAGCGACACGACCAGCGAGGTCGTCCTCGGCTCATCCGACACCACGCCAGCCGCCCTGATCCATATCTCGCGTCTCAGAGTATCAACCCTCACCTCAACCTCTCCCCTAGATATGAGGTAGCTGAGGAGGTAGGCCCTTCTCGCCCTCTCTCCCACACCCTTGGCGCCTATAAACTCCCAGTAATTTGTCCAGTCCCTCCTCGAGGAGAGCTCTGCGAGAAGCTCCTCAAGATCCGCGCTTATCTGTTTCTCGATCGCCTCGTAGGAGGGTTGCTGTGCGGATCCCACCGCCTCGCCCCAGAACTCGGCCAGCCCCCTCGCGGGTTTGGAGAGGAAGTGCTCGTAGCCCCGCATGAGAAGCTCCACCGAGATCTGCTCGATCCTCGCAATAGGTCTCCAAGCCTGCAGGAAGGCTGAGACCAGGTCCCTGGGATCTGCAGAGAGGATCTTGGAGTAGACAAGGTTGGCGTCAATGAAGAGGGATGAGGCGCGGTCCCTTATCCATCTCTGCTGGAGCCCCAGGACCACCGTAACCCTGTAAAGCGTCTCAGCGTCCAGAACGACTATCTCCGAGTCCCTCTCCCTCTCGATTATCTCCCTCAGCCTCTGGAGGAGCGAGGAGACGTCGACGCTGAAGGGGTCTAGCCTCCTCCCCTCTATCTCGCCCAGTATCGACATCATCCGGATGAGCTCCTCCCTGAAGACCCTGACCTTCCCGCTACTCACGTCGCATCACTCATGGAGGTGACGAAGGACGACCCCCCCACATTCTGAGTAATAATGAGGTTCACGCCGTCCGTCACAGGTATCCTCCCCGGCGTTATGAATAAGAACTGGACCGTCGGGTTGGCCTTAGCCATCTCCACAAGTATCCTGGTCACCATCTCCCTGTTGAGTGGGTCGAGATGGACATCGAACTCGTCGACGGCCCTAATGGGCGACTTGACGTAGCTCTGGAGGGCGAGTAGGAAGGCGAGGGTCGAAACAACCCTCTCGCCGCCGCTGTGGGTCCTCGCGTCAACGAGGGTCGGCTCCATCCCCCTGAATCCCGCGAAGAGCTCCAGCCTGGCCGTAGGCGGATCGTCGAGCCCCCTGATCCTGATCATGCCCCGGCCCCCTACAGCCTCAAGAAGCCTTTGATAGACCGGGTTAATGTTCTCTAGGATCTCCTCAAGCTTCTCCCTCCAGACCTGCCTCCTCCGCTCCACCTCCTCCAGAGCCCTCCTCACGTTCTCCTCTAGCTGCCTCGCCCTCGCCTCGACTTCCTTGAACCGCGAGTCGGCTAGGAAGAACATCGCCTCCGCATCGGGCGTCACCTTTCCTAGCGAGGCTATATTCAGGGTCACCATCTTCAGCTCCTCAAGGATGTCGGAGGGCTCCCTAGTGGTCGGGACCTCCCCACCCCGCTGCCTCGCGGCCTCCCTCCTCTCCTCCAGCTCCCTCGAGAGGGACTCTATCTCCGACTGCGCCTCGGTTATCTCCCTCGACAGCTCTCCGATCCTGTAGCGCCTAATCCCCTCCTCGACCGAGACACTCACAAGCGAGTCTACGAGCTCCAGCACCTCCTCCGGGCTCCCGCCCCCATAGAGCCTTTCCCGAATCCCTCCCCTGAGGGCCCCCGCCTCCTGGCCAAGCCTCTCAGCCTCCTGCTCCAGGCCCTCCCTCTCCCTCAGGAGCCTCTCAAGAATACTCCTCTTCCTCTCGAGGCTCCTCAGGACCTGGTTGGCGAGGCTCCATGCATATTCCAGCTCGAGGCTGTTCTTCCGCTCCTCGAGGCTCCGGAGCTGCTGAAGCTTCTGGAGCTCCCTCCTCCAGTATTCGACCGCCTCCCCAGCCTCCGCCAGCAGCCTCTTGACAGAGGCCTCCTCAGACCTCAGGCTGTTGAGCCGCGCCTCTGCGTCCATAATCCTCTCCCTTAGGCTCGCGATCCCCACGGCGTCCTCCATGGCCCTGAGCTTCTCCACGTCATCCCTGGCCGCGAAGTTCTCGATCATGTTCTGGTGCATTATGATGAGGGCGTTGTTCGGGTTTATTCCGAGCCCCCGGAGAAGCTCCTCAAGCTCCGCCTTGGGGGTGAACCTATTGTTAACGTAGTGCCAGTACTCCCCGTTCTTCTTGATGTAGCGCGTGATGGCGATCTCGTCGGACTTGATGTGCCTAAACGGCCTCTCACCGTTGACCGGCGAATTGTCAAGAATCACGGTGAGCCTCGCCGCCTCCTTACCCCTCCTGATCAGGTCGCTGAGCCTCGCCCCCCTCTCGGTGTAGGTCTGGCCAAGGGCCACCGCGAGGCCGAGGAGGATCGAGGATTTCCCGGAACCGTTGGGGCCCGTAATAACGTTGAGTCCCGGCTCGAGCCTAATCCTAGAGTACTCGTGGGACATGAAGTTTTCAAGTATGATCTCGCGTACGAAGGTCGGCCTTACACTCGTCTCAGCCTCGCCAAGCCGCGCCCTTGCCAATAATCCCCGAGAAAAATCCTCCGGAGCCTCAATAAAGAGGATTCCCCACCCCTCCGAAAGTGGGAATACGTCGGGATGACTCTGAGGAGGTACAGTTTAGGCGGCGGGGCTCGATGGGGAGGGGAAGGGATTTAAAATAGGCTGCCCTATTCTTAGAAATAGGGGGTTCATCATGGAGATTGACGTCAAGACGGCGATCGAGAGGTTCAGGCTCTTCGTGATCTATAACACTTGCCTCTCCCACATACCGAAGGGCTATTTGAAGGATCCTACGATCTTTCCCGAGAGGGATGCCGACAAGGGCGAGATCTACGTCGAGGCGGCGAGTAAGATCGAGCTTGCGAGGATCAGGGATATACGGTTCGTGAAGGCCGCCGACATCCTAGGCGTCATATACAGGTCCAAGACCGGGAACACCAACCTGAAGTGGAGGCAGATTAGGGGGAATATTGGGAGGCTCACGGGTGTGGCCTCGCCAAACTCCATAGTGAACCTGCTTGAGGCTAAAGTCTTGACCAAGGAGTATATAGAAGAGTTTCTCCGGCATAAGTCGGCCGACGCGAGGACGGAGGCCGAGAACACAGCGGCGAAGGTCTAGGACAGCAGTCTCGACCTACAGGCCTTGCAGGGCTCGACACCCTTTAAGTCCGTGTCCTCGACTGTGTTGCTGAAGAACATGACGCACCGCGAGTCTACGCAGTGTCGGAGCCCGAGCAGGTGGCCGACCTCGTGGACGACCTCCTTCCTCAGCCTCTCTATGTATTTTGCCACGTCGGTTGTCCGGAGCCTGTAAACGGAGACGATGGCCGTGTCCCTGAAAGCGAGGCCGAAGCAGTAGTTATACCCGTCGAAGTAGATGTCCAGCCCGGTGATGTGTAGTTGGAGGCCGTTCCAGGAGCCGTGTCTGGAGAGGCTTTGGACCGTCTTGTAGGCGTCGGCCTGCCTCCGGGCGGGGTTGATGCTCTTAGCCGCGGGGTCCTCCTCCAGCTCCTGCTCCTCGGTCCTCAGCCCGAGCACATCCTCAACCGCCCTCGCCGCTATCCTCCTCTCAGACCTGAGGCTCCCCGTGGAGGTGATCAGGACGCTCCCGCTCCTCGACAGCGAGGGCATCAACTCTAGCTAATAATCCGACAATCAAAAATATCTTCCATCACCAGACCTCTAGGGCTGTGGCGCCGTCGGTATACATTTTAGCAGGTACGCCGGGTGTCGGGAAGTCCACGGTCTCGCGGGCCCTTGCGTCTAGGATGGGGGTGTGGCTGCTTGAGCTGGCCGACATAGTGGGGCCTAGGGCCGTGGAGGTCTCGGCGAGCGCCCTCTCGGCGCGGGCCGGCTCGATGATAAGGAGGGGTGGGAGAGACGCCGTAATAGCCACTCATATCGTCTTCAAGCCCCGCTCAATACCTGTCCGGGCGGCTGTGGTTCTGAGGCGGGACCCCTACAGGCTTCTCGAGGAGCTGGCGATGCGAGGCTATCCCGAGGCCAAGGTGCTGGAGAACGTCGAGGCGGAGCTCCTCGGCATCGTCTACTGGGAGGCGCTATCGAGGTTCGGCGCTGGCAGGGTGTTCCAGATAGATACAACGGGGAGGGGGGGTGAGGAGGTTGTGGAGCTTGCCTACGAGGCTCTCACTGGTGGGTGGAGGGGTGAGGACATCGACTGGATAAGTAGGCTGGAGTCTGAGGGGAGGCTTGAAGGGCTCGTGACAAGGCTCTCGACTAGGGGAAGAGCCTTAACGCACTACAGAGAGTCGTAGACGCGCACAGCCTCCCTCGCTATTGCATCAGCCATCTCGAGGGTGCTCGCAGTCCCCCCTAGGTCATAGGTCACCGTCTTGCCCTCGGCGATAACCTTCTCGGTCGCTGCGAAGATGCTTCTCGCGTGGCGCTGGAAGCCTAGGTACTCGAGCATCCAGGCCGCTGATAGGATCGTCGCGGTGGGGTTTACCTTGTACTGGCCCTTGTATTTGGGGGCGCTTCCGTGGGCCGGCTCGAACATGGCGTAACGGTCGCCTATGTTGGCAGAGTAGACTAGCCCTATGTTGCCTATGAGGGATGAGCAGAGCTCGGAGATCACGTCCATGAATAGGTTGGTGCTTAGGAGGACTGTCTGGTTGAAGCGCTGGGGGTTCTTGACGAGCTGCTGCGCCATGTTATCGATGTAATACTCCTCGAGCTCTATGCCGGGAAACTCTTTCGAGACGGCCTCAACTCCGCCCCAGAACATGCTGTCCGTCAGCCTCAGAATGTTTCTCTTAGTTATCGCTATCACTTTGCCATACCCGCGCCTCACAGCCTCTCTGAAGGCGACACGCGCTATCCTCTCGGAACCGGTCCTAGTGATCTTCCTTATGGCGATCGCGGTGTTCTGGTCGAGTAGGGCCTCGGCTCCTATGTAGAGCCCCTCCGTGGCCTCCCTGACGCATAGAAAGTCCACCTCGCCCAGCGGCCCGACCCTGCCCTTAAAGGTCTTGATCGGCCTCAAGTTGGCGTATAGGTCCATCCTCCTCCTAATGTTGACCGCGACGCTCCCAGGAGCGTTTGGGTCGGGGGGTGTGGTGGTTGGGGCTTTGAGGCATGCGTCGCTGTTTAGTATGGCATCCCACGTCTCGGGCGGGATGAGGTTCGGGAGGGCTGGCCTCCCCGCTGATACCCACCACTCGTATCCCGCGTCGCACCTGACTACCTCCAGATCCGGCTTGAGGGCCTCGATAACCCTCAGCGCCGCCTCAGCGAGCTCGGGGCCAGTTCCATCCCCATTAATAACGACAACCCTCTTTCTACCCAAAGGCTTCTCCCAAATAGGCGCGAACAGCCATGTTATCTATGTTACCTCACTTTATCTCGGGCAGTGGACCCTTGGGGCGTAAGGCATCGATGTTTCCCATGTAGGGGCGGAGAACCTCGGGTATCTCCACGGACCCATCCCTCCGCTGATAGTTCTCCAGTATCGCCACTAGGGTTCTCTCGGTCGCGATCGCGGTGCTGTTTAGCGTGTGGACAAGCTTTGTCTCCTCGATGTGGGGCGCCTCACGATACCTGATCCTCAGCCTCCGCGCCTGATAGTCCGTGCAGTTGCTGCAGGATACGACCTCTCTGTACCGACCCTGGGCAGGCATCCAGACCTCGAGGTCATACTTCTTGGCGGCGATGGGGCCGAGCTCGCCTACACAGACGTTCACCACGCGGTAAGGTAGGCCGAGGGACCTGTAGATCTCCTCGGCGTTCCTGATTAGGAGCTCATGCTCCTCCCATGACTGGTCCTCCCTGCAGAAGACGAACTGCTCCACTTTCTCGAACTGGTGGACCCTGAATATACCCTTGGTGTCCTTTCCATGGGCACCCGCCTCTTTCCTGAAGCAGGGGCTAACTCCGGCGTATCTGAGGGGCAGGATCCTGCCGTCAAGTATCTCGTCGGCGTGGAACCCAGCTATCGAGTGTTCCGCGGTCCCTATCAGGTAGAGGTCCTCGCCGTCGATCTTGTATATCATGTCTTCGAAATCCTTCAGCGATATGGCGCCCGCGAGGATTTCGCGGCGGATGAGGTATGGGGGTTGGATGATCCTGAAGCCCTTTGCGGCGAGAAAGTCGAGGGCGTAGTGGATGAGGGCTAGGTTCAGGTAGACGAGCCCGTCTAGGAGGTAGTAGAACCGCGCCCCTGAGACCTTCGCAGCCCTCTCCAGATCCACCATCGAGAGCATCTTCATGGTGTCCACGTGGTCGCGCATCCATTCCTCCCTTACAGGCTCACCCCACGACCTAACGACCACGTTATCCTCCTCTGACGCGCCGTCAGGGACGGAGTCGTGGGGAATGTTCGGCAAGTTGTAAAGGGTCTCCCCCACGAACCTCTCAACCTCCGCCAGCTCCCTCTCAAGACTCTCGATCTCTCCGCTGATGAGCTCAACCCTTCTTCTAAGCTCCTCAACCTTCTCGGGCTCTCCCCGCGACCTGCCGATCTCGGCCGCGGCCTTGTTTCTCTCATGCCTCAGGCCCTGGAGCCTAGTCATTATGCTTCGTCGCCGCGCATCAGCCTCAATAACCCTGTCAACGATCGTGGGGTCCAGCCCCCTCCTCGCGAGGCCCCTCTTAAAGTACTCCGGCTCCCTCCGCATCCGCTTTATATCGAGCATCCTTCATGACCCTGGGTTTAGGCGCTATTTAGGATGATGCTGCGGAGGGCTGGGTCTCTAATGCTCTCCAGCGCCGATGCGGTGAACTCCCTCGCAACGTCCCGCCGGCCCTGCTCCTCGCCGTAGAGCTGCGCCTGGAGAGCCATCTCGAGCTTGTCCAGCTCCTTGACAAGCCTAGCTTCCTCCGAGGCCTGGTTCACGTATTCGAGGAAAAGGTTGTGGAGGAGACGTGAAGGGCTGTCCGGCAGGCCTGCTGCGACCTCCCCCATCGCCATCAGCTCCTCGTCGAGGAGCGTTTCGCGGTTCTTCTTCTCCTCTGGTGTCCGGTCGCCAGTTATTGACTCTGGGAGGTCGTGGGCTAGGGCTATGGCTGCCGCCCTGAAAGGGTCTAGCCCCCGCTCCGCTGCGACCAGCATGGAGAGTACCGCTAGGGCGTAGGAGTGGTCGGCGACCGACTCCGGCTCCCTAACCCCTCTCCTTACCCAGCCCTCCCTCCTCAGCCGCTTCAGAGCGTAGAGTGTCCTGAAGACCCTCGGAACCCAGCTCATCCCTCTGCCCCCTCATAT